>JACCEA010430830.1_pt1 | contig 62049 bp, 57 predicted proteins | sample 7449851 | NCBI WGS metagenome assembly JACCEA01 (sample SAMN15323453, study PRJNA562643) | freshwater metagenome | isolation source: river surface water | place: USA:Blue River Watershed | collected 2017-08-18 | reverse complement strand
GACTGGGCGGGCGCATCGATTCGAAGGAGATCACGCCCGAGGGCGAGCACGTGGTGCGCCTGACCACCTGGGCTCGCAATCAGCGTGACCAGAACGTCATGCCCGGCACCGCAGTCATCGCCTTGCCTGCACGGGCTGCAGGCAAGACCTCCTGAAGGCGCGGCGGACGATTGACGTGACAGCGCAAGACACACAATGGGGCGACGAGATCGCCACCGAGATCGTCAACGGCATCCCCTACCGGATGTACACCGAGCGACCGCGCCGCGTCGAATCGATCCTCGCCCTGGCGGATCGATGGGGAGCTCGCCCCCACCTGGTCCAGGGGGCGAAGGTCGTCGGTTTCAGCGACCTGCGACCGGCGGTCATGAACAAGGCCGCCCAGTTGGCGAGTGCCGGGGTCAAGACGGGCGACCGCGTGTTCGTCCTTGGCTGGAACAGTCCCGAGTGGGTGGTCAACTTCTGGGCCTGCTTGTGGGCGGGTGCCGTGCCTGTGCTCGCCAACAGCTGGTGGAGCGCCAGCGAACTGGCCAATGGTTTGGACTTGCTCACGCCGGCCCTGGTCCTGGCTGACTCCCAGGCCGCGGCCAAGGTTCCATCGGGGTATCACTGCGGCCCGTGGGCCATCGACACCGCTGCGCCCGCTGCCGCCAGCGGCGCATTCGAGGCCAGCTCGCAGGACGAGGAGGCCACCGCCCTGATCATCTTCACCTCGGGCACCTCGGGGCAGCCGAAAGCCGTCGTCCTGTCGCACCGGGCGGTACTGGCCCGCCTGCACATGACCCTCCAGGTCACGCGTAAGCTGCCGCATCAGGTAGACATGTCGGCGCACGATGTGGCGCTGATCACGGGGCCACTTTTTCACGTGGGCCAGATGCAGACGCTGCTGCGCGCGGTGGTGGTCGGCGACACCCTGGTGCTGACCGGCGGACGTTACGACCCCGCCGAGGTCCTGGCCCTGGTCGAGCGCCATCGGATCAACCGCTGGACCGCGGTGCCCACCATGGTGTCCCGCTTGCTGGACCACCCCGACATCACGCGCCGCGATGTCAGCAGCCTCAAGTCCATCAGCATCGGCGGCGCACCTGTGCATGCCGATCTGATGCAGCGCATGCGTGGCAGTCTGCCCAGCGTGAGCCCGCGGATTCCGACCGGGTACGGCCTGACCGAGAACGGCGGGCAGGCGACTGGCTCGGCGGGGTCTGAAAAAGTCGAGCTCCTCGGATCGACCGGAAAGCCCATGCCCTTGGTGGAAATCCGCTTCCAGCCTCAGCCGGGCCTGCCCGATGGCGAAATCCTGCTGCGGGCTCCCACCCAGATGTCGGGGTACTTCGGTATCAAGGACTCCCCGATCGATCACGAAGGGTGGCTGCGGACCGGCGACCTGGGCCGTCTCGACGACAAGGGGAATCTGTGGATCACGGGCCGCTGCAAGGACATGATCATCCGCGGAGGGGAAAACATCTCGCCTGCAGCCGTCGAGAGCGCCTTGGTCGCGATTGATGGCGTGCGCGAAGCCGTGGTGTTTGGCGTGCCTCACCCGGATCTCGGAGAAGAGGTGATGACCGTGGTGGTGGCAGACGCCCCTGTGACAGCCGATGAACTAAAGACTCGGCTCAAAGGGCGTATCGCATCATTCGCCATTCCGAGTCGCTGGTGGATCCAGACTGAGCCGCTGCCGACCAACCCGGCGGGCAAGGTGGACAAGCCGGCGATCCGCGCCCAAATGCTTGCCCAGTCCGTCTCCGCCTGAACAGATAACCGCCCTCAAACCGATGATCCCTTTTCAACATGTGACGCCGCCTCTGCGGCTGTTCTACGGCCCGGACAGTCTTCAGTCGCTCGGCAAGGAACTGGCTCGCCTGGGAAGCCAGCGCGCCGTGGTCTTCTGCGGTCAGTGGGCGGCGGGCCCGTTGCTCGACGCGGTGGTCGCCGGCATGGGTGATCGATGCGCCGCCGTCTTCGACGGCGTTGTTGCGCACAGCCCGGTCGAGTCCGTGTTGACGGCCGCCCAGCTGCTCACGCGGGTCAACGCCGACGCCGTCGTCGCACTGGGCGGGGGCTCGGCCATCGTCACGGCACGCGCTGCCAGCATTCTTTCGGCGGAAGGCCGCGACGTGCGGGCGCTGTGCACCGTGACGGAGGCCGACGGCTCACTCAGGAGCCCCAAGCTCCAGGCGGCCAAGATTCCGCAGATCATCGTCCCGACCACGCCGACCACGGCGATGGTGAAGGCGGGCAGTGCGGTGTTCGACCCGGTCACGGGCGAGCGACTCGCCTTGTTCGATCCCAAGACCCGCGCGCAAGCGATCTTCATCGAGCCCGGCATGCTGCAGTCGGCGCCGCGGGAACTGGTGGCGAGTGCCAGCGTCAATGCCTTTGCCACCGCCATCGAGGGTCTGATGTCCCGTTCTGGCGATCCGCTGGCCGATGCGCTCCTGATGCATTCGGTCCGGCTCCTGGCCCGGCACCTGCCGGCTACCTCGACCCACGATGACCCGGCTGTGCGGGGCGAGCTCGTGCTGGCCGGCATCCTGTGCGGGCAGGGCACCGACCATACCGGCGCCGGCATTACGACCGTGGTCGGGCACGCGATCGGAGCGCGCCACGGGTTGGAGAATGGCTCGGTCAATGCGGTGATGCTGCCGCATGTACTGCGTTTCAACGCCGCGCAGGCGCGACCTGGGCTGGCCAAGGTGGGCGCTGCGCTCGGCCTGCATCAGGATGATCCCGAGGTCGTGCTGGAGGGACTGGTGAAAAGCGTATCCGCCACGTTTGAGGCGCTGGGCCTGGCTGATCGCCTGCGGGATCTCGGCGTGACGCGGGAAGTCCTTCCCGATATCGCACGGCACTCGATGGGCGACTGGTTCCTGCGTGGAAACCCGCGCCGGGTGGAGGACGCCGCGCAGTTGCAGCAACTTCTCGAACTGGCCTGGTGAACCCATGATCGTTCACACGCAGATCTTCATCGATGGCAGCTGGATTGACTCCGCCAGCAAAGAGACGCTCACCGTGATCAATCCGGTCACTGAGGAGCCAGTTGCCACCGTACCCCGTGGCAACGCTGAAGACGTCGACCGCGCCGCGCAGGCAGCGGCACGGGCCTTTCCGGCCTGGTCGCGTACGAGCGTGCAGCAACGTGCCGATTTCTTCCGCAGGCTCGCGCGTCTCACCGAGGCGCAGGCCGACCTGATCACCCGGATGATTGTGACCGAGGTCGGCTACCCGCTCGCAGCCGCGCATCGCGCGCAGACCATTGGCGCCGTCGAGGAGCTGGATCTCATTGCCGAGACCCTGGGCGAGATCGTCTGGGAGGAACGCATGGGGACAGCCCAGGTGCATCGGGTTCCTTCGGGTGTCGTGGCAGCGATCACGGCCTGGAACGCCCCCCTGCGTTCGATCATTTCCAAGGCGGGTGCGGCGATCGCGGCAGGTTGCACCGTGGTCCTCAAGCCTGCCGAGGTGGCGCCACTGACCGGATTCCTGTTTGCCCGCCTGTGTGCCGAGGCCGGCCTGCCGCCTGGCGTTCTCAATCTGGTGTGCGGAACGGGCCCCGAAGTCGGGGAGGCGATGGCGGCCCACCCACTGGTGGACATGGTCTCCTTGACGGGGTCGGTCCGTGCGGGGCGACGAGTAATGGAGGTCGGTGCGGCAACGATCAAGCGGATGCACCTCGAGTTGGGCGGCAAATCGGCCAACATCATCTTTGCCGACGCCGATCTCGAGCGTGCGGTCAGGGACGGCATCGAGGACGCGATGCGCAACACCGGCCAGGTGTGTGGCGGCCTGACACGCATGCTGGTGCAACGGTCACGCCTGGCCGAGGCCGAGGGCCTGGCGGTTCGCCGCGCGCAGGCCTATCGGATGGGCGATCCGTTCGACCCGCAGACGACCCTCGGGCCCGTTGTCAGCGGCGCAGCTCGCGACAGGGTCCGTGCGTACATTCGCAGCGGCATCGAGCAGGGGGTGCGGATGCTCACGGGTGGACCGGATGCGCCGGTTGGCCTTTCGCGCGGCTTCTTCGTCCAGCCGACCGTTTTTTCGGGGGACAACCACAGCCGGATCGCCCGGGAAGAGATCTTCGGGCCGGTTGTCGTCCTCATCCCGTTTGACAACGAGGCAGACGCAGTGCGAATCGCCAATGATTGCGACTATGGCCTCGCGGGGGCTGTCTGGTCCGCCGATCCGGCGCATGCGCGTACGGTTGCCAGCCAGTTGCGCACGGGACGCGTGCGTATCAACGGTGCGCCGCTGGACAAGCGCGGGACCCATGGCGGGTTCAAGCTCTCTGGCGTCGGTCGTGAATGGGGCCGCATCGGCATCGAGGAGTTCCTCGAATACCAATCCGTCATCGGCTGATCCACACTCTTTTCCGGTTCCCCTTCCTGCAGAAACACAAAGGAGACAAACGCGATGAAAACCAGAACCTTTCTCAAGACATTGGGCCTCGCGGCCGCATTTCCGTCTTCCGCCGTCTGGGCCCAGGCGGGCTCGGGGCGAACGATCCGTGTCATCGTGCCGCTGCCCGCGGGTTCGTCGAACGACACCTCGACCCGTGTCCAGGCACCGTTCATCTCGCAGGCCCTGGGGCAGCCCGTGGTGATCGATAACAAGGCCGGCGGGGGTGGCGTCATTGGATCCATGGAGGTCGTGCGCGCGGCACCGGACGGCCTGACGCTGATGGCGGGTTCCTTGTCTCCCTTGGCGATCAACATGGCCCTGGTCAAGAACATGACCTATGACCCGCGCCGGGATTTCACCGCCATCGCCGGCTCGACCCTGACCAACCACGTGATGGTCGTGCGCGCCGACTCCCCCATCCGGACCTTTGCGGACTTCATCGCCTATGCCAAGCAGCGTCCAGGCAAGGTCAGCATCGGTTACTCGACCTCGCTGGTCCAGATGCAGATCGCGTCCATCAACAAGATGGCCGGCGTCGAACTGCTGCCGGTTCCCTACAAGGGGGCCCCCGCCACGGTGACCGATGTCCTCGGTGGCGTGATCGATGCCACGATGGCCAATCCCGGACCGACGATCGAAATGGTCAAGGCCGGTCGACTGCGTGTGCTGGGCGTGACCTCCCTCAAGCGCAACACGCTCACGCCGGACTGGCCCGCTATCTCCGAAACCCTGCCCGGCTTTGATTTCGGTGCTTGGAACGCCTGGGTCGGCCCCGCCGGCATGCCCCGTGATCTGGTCAATCGATTGAGCGCTGCAATCAATGGCGCGCTACGCCGGCCGGAAGTTGCGCAGCAACTGGCCCTGGAAGCCACCACGCCACTGTTGATGGGGCCGGACGAGACCAAGGCCTTCATCGAGGCAGAAGTCGCGAAGTACGTCCGGCTGGCGAAGGAGGCGGGCATCCAGCCGGAATGACGGCCCGGGGTGAGGGGGCCGGGCAAACCCGGCCTTGCCTCCTCCTGGCCCCTGTCTTTGAGCCATGATCACTGTCAGTGCCCGTTGCACCTGTGGCCCGAATGAGTCCTTTCAGGTCACCACCATCGACCGGCGGGACCCGCGCCCGAACGACGTCGTCATCGACATCGCGTTCGCGGGCATCTGTCATTCGGATATTGAACACGCGCGCAGCACGCGGGGCAAGACACTGTATCCGCTGATTCCTGGGCATGAAGTCGCCGGCATCGTTTCCGCCGTCGGCGGATCGGTCACTCGCTTCAAGGTGGGGGACCGTGTCGGCGTGGGGAACATGGTCGATGCCTGTGGCATCTGTGTCCGTTGCCAGGCTGGCCTCGAGCAATACTGCCCTCAACGGGTCCTGGCGTACAACGCAATCGGGCGCGACGGTGAGCGCATGCATGGCGGCTACAGCCAGAAGACGGTGGTCGACGAGCGGTTTGTCCTGCGGATCCCGGATGCCATTTCGCTGCAGAAAGCAGCGCCTTTGTTGTGTGCCGGTATCACCATGTATTCCCCGTTGCGTCATTGGAATGCCGGACCAGGAAAGCGGGTGGGCATCCTCGGCTTCGGCGGCCTGGGGCATGTCGGCGTGCAAATGGCCAGGGCGATGGGGGCCCACACCACGGTGATCGACCTGTCACCGGACAAGCGTTCGGACGCCTTGCGCCTGGGCGCGGATGCGTATGTGATGGCAGGCGAGCCGGATGCCTTGTCCGCCCTCAATGGCGCCCTGGATCTGCTCATCTCCACGGTGTCCCTCGACAACCTGGATCCCTATATCGAGCTGCTTGCACTGGACGGCACGTTCGTGAACCTCGCAATTCCAGCCCAGCAGCTGCGGGTGTCCGGTGCCTTGATGTTGGCGAACCGACGTTCCATTGCCGGGACGCGCAGCGGAGGCCTGGCCGAGACACAGGAGATGCTCGAATTCTGTGCTTCCCGCGGAATCGCCGCCGAGGTTGAAGTCATCCACGCAGATGACATTGATGCCGCCTACCGCCGACTGTTGGCGGGAGACGTCCGGTTCCGCTTTGTTATCGATAACTCCACTCTCGCGAAAGCTTGAATCACCATGCCCGAATTCCTGATCTACGAACAGTCCGGCCCCATCGTCACCTTGACGATGAATGAGCCGGAAAAGCGCAACCCTCTTTCGGGCAACACGTCCAACGCTGATTTCGTCGCGGCTGTCGACCGCATCCATGCCGATCCGAGCGTGCGCTGCGTGATCCTGACCGGCGCAGGTCCCTCGTTCAGCGCTGGCGGCGACATCCGGGTGATGCAGGAGCAAGCGTCGCCTGAGGTGGGCCAGATGGAGTTGCGCCAGTTCTACCGCCGCGGAATCCAGCGCATGGCGAAAGCGCTTTTCGATCTGGAGGTGCCACTCATTGCCGCGATCAATGGCCATGCCATGGGGGCCGGTCTGGACCTGGCGTGCCTGTGTGACATACGGGTGGCCAGTGACAAGGCCAAGATGGCTTCGAGTTTCATCAAGGTCGGTATCGTGCCCGGCGACGGTGGCGCCTGGCTTCTGCCGCGCGTGGTGGGTGTCTCGCGTGCTACAGAACTCATGCTCACGGGCCGGGTGATTGACGCTCAGCAGGCGCTCGCCTGGGACCTGGTGTCCCATGTCGTTCCGCATGAACAGCTGATGCCTTTCGCGCGCGAGCTCGCCCAGGAGATTGCGCAGCATGCCGCGCACAGTGTGCGTTTGACCAAGCGCTTGATCCGCGAAGGCCAGCGGGCACCGTTCGACACCGTGATGGAGCTTTCGGCCGTGTTCCAGGCTGTGAGCCATAAGACGGCCGACCACGCTGAGGCCGTGGACGCCTTTCTGGAAAAGCGCGCGCCGCGATTCAGTTGAAGGCATGGGGCGGGAGCCCGCCCCGCAGGGGAAGGACTGTTTGGCGCATTGGCCGTGCGCGGGGGAGCGGCCGGCTGGTATGCAGGGTTCTCTCGGCCTGTCGGGTCGCCAAAACCGCAGGGCATAATCTGGCCTTGGTCTGCTCGCCAGCGTCCTGATCCGCGTGACTCGGGGAGCGGCGCCGGACGTGCAGCCGAAGACCGTTCAACGCAAGTTGGGATGCCGGGCGTGCCGCCGTATTGCATGGCCGGTCAAGGAGCCCCCGAACCATGCTTGTCGACCTCGTCCAACTCAGAACATTCGTGGCTGTCGCCGAAGAGCAGCACTTGACGCGCGCGGCGGAACGTCTTTTCATCAGCCAGTCTGCCGCCAGCGCACATATCCGCGCGCTTGAGGAGCGGCTGGACAACCAGCTGTTTGTGCGGACCAACCGAAGCCTGGAGCTGACCCGTGCGGGCCAGCTGTTGGCGCGCAAGGCACGCGTGCTGCTGAACGAAGAGGCGCTGTTCGCATCATTCGCCCGCGAGTTGCGCGGCAAGATCGAGGGCAAGCTGGTGGTGGCCAGCAGCAGCGAGATCGGGACCGGGATCGGAGAGATGATGGCGGCCTTGCGCAGCCAACACCCCTTGGTCGGCGTGGAATTGATGGCGCGTGCTTCGGCTTCGACCCATCAGGGATTGATCCGGGGCGAATTCGATATCGGCATCATGCTCGGCAACTCTGCGGATGACGGCCTGTACCACTACAAGCTCACCGAGGTCTCCTACCGAGTGGCCGGCCCCGTGGCGTGGAAAGACCGGATCGAAAGCGGGGATTGGACCGACCTGGCGGCGCTTCCGTGGCTCACGCCCAGTACCAGTTCAGCGCACGCCTCGATGCTGGGGCGTTTGTTCAGAGACAAGGGACTGGAGCTCAACAGCGTTATCCAGTTTGACAACACCTGGCTAGGCCGAGCTGCGCTGAATGCGGGCGCCGGCATGATGCTGCTGCGCGAGGATCACGCCCAGCAAGGCGTCCGTGAGGGGCGCCTCGCGATGTCTCCGATTGCGCAGACCTCGATCCCTCTGACGATTGCCCACCAATCCGGTCGTCGGGACGACCCGCTGGTACAGGCCTTCTTGGCTGCTGCGCGGGTTCCCTGGCCTGAGATGCAGTTGACCTCCAAGGAGACGGCCGCGCGCTCCACGGCAGGAGATCGCGTACCTTGAGGCCGCCAGGCGGCAAGCTTCCGGAGGCCGTCGTTCTGCCAAATGTTTGGATTCAGACCGTTCCCCGGGCAGAAGGGCGGCCTGGGTCGCCGTGCTAGCGTTTGAGGTACCGCTCCAGAATCTGGTTGTCCTGGCCGAGTGCGGGGGCCGGCTTGGCGGGGCACCATTGGCCGTCGAACTTGATCGGAATGCGCACGCCCTTGATGACGCCGACGTCTCCAGGGTACCGGACGTCGGTGATCGCCCCTGAGCCGTTCGCGATTTCCATGTCCAGCGCCTCGCCGAGACTGCGGACGACACCGCACGGAATTCCTGCTTTGCCCAGTCGGCGCACGATCTCCGACGCGGTGAAATGAGAAAAAACTTCGGTGAGCAGGTCATCGCATTCCGACCGATGTGCGACACGGGCCGGTGCGGTGCTGAAGCGCGGATCATCGGCGAGCTCGGGCCGGTCCATGGCATCGACAATTTTCTTCCAGGAGTTGTCGCTGAACGTCGACAACAGGACGTTGCCGTCCGATCCGGGGAATTGGCCATACGGCACGACACCGGGATGGCGCGATCCCATGCGCTTGGGCGATTCCCCGGTCACGAAATAGCGGGTGGCGTTGTACACGGACAGAGAGAGCAGCGAGCTCATCATCCCGACTTCGACCAGACCACCTTTGCCAGTCGTTGACCGTCGGAGCAGGGCGGCCAGAATGCCCTGAACCGCAAACATGCCGGAGGATAGATCGGCCACCGGCAGGCCGAGTTTGCTAGGGGGCCGGTCGCTTTCGCCATTGAGGCTCATCACGCCGGATTCGGCCTGGATGATCAGGTCGAATGCCGCGCGGCGGCTGTCCGGGCCCGTGCCGCCGAAGCCCGAAATCGAGCAATAGACCAGGCGTGGATTGATTTTCGAGAGAACGTCAAACCCCAGACCCAGGCGCTCGGCCACTCCCGTCCGAAAATTCTGGATGAACACATCACAGTCGGCGACCATGGCATGCACCATGTCCCGGCCATGATCGGACTTCAGGTCCAGTTCCACGGACGACTTGCTCCGATTGATGGCCGAATGGTAGAAGCTCACGTCCCCCTGTTTCGGCGCAATGTGGCGTGTGTCGTCCCCGGATTCGGGCACTTCGACCTTGATCACTTCCGCCCCCATCTCGGCGAGGAGCAGCGTGGCATAAGGCCCGGAAAGGTAGCGGGTCAAATCAAGGACGCGAATGCCACGCAAGGGCAAATCGGCGCCCTCGGTCCGTTCGGCCGCCGCGTCATGCGCACGGTGCTGGTGGGTATCTTGTGGGCGTTCCTCAGGCATCGTCTGCTCGGTTGAGTTGTCCATAGAGAAGGTCATGTGCATGCCGGTCGTTCCGGCTTGCCCACGAAATCAGGATGATGTGATCGTCTCAGTCTGACTCTGGCGCGTCCATGGACATTTTCCAGAGACGGTCATTTCGGAAACGAATGACGAATCGCCGCCGGCAGCGCCCGCCCCGGCAATCAGCCAAAGACAATGGCGATCTCGCGCCCCACGTCATTCAGAGCGGCCGCCCCGAGACAGAGCTGGCGCAGCTGCTCCACGGCGGGCGCAGGCAGTACCAGGCCCGCCTGGGATCGAAATTTCGCGTCGAGGGCGTCGTCCGAGGTCGGCCGAGCCTGGCTCCCCCGTGCGTGCAGGACTTGCGCCCGCAGGCATTGGCCATCGGGGAGTTCCACCACGGCTTCGGCGCCTTCGATGCCGACGGTCGGGTCCGTGATGACCTCGATGGTTGCGCGCAATTGAGCGATGACGGGATCTGCAATGCAGTCGGGGAACATCTCCGGCACGCCGGCCTGCCCGCGCACCAGGGCCGCCGCAGCCCAATGGTGGAGACTGTTGAGGGATTGCAGGGTGGTAGCGGGCTCGCGGATCCCACACAGCGCCAGCGCGCGCGGATGCACCCGCAGGGTGACGCGTCGCGGGATGACGCCGGCGCCATATTGCGACTGGAGGTCCAGGCAGGCATCGAGGGTCGGGTGAATGACGATGCCGCAGGGGTAGGGCTTGTAGGCGTTGTTGCGCATTTCGTGGTGCACGCCCAGGTCGTTGACCGCAAAGCCCAGGTCTGCACCCTCCGAAAAGACGTCGAAGAAGCCCATCTTGGCTTCCATCGCGACCTCGTTGCCCGTGAAGCCCTTCTCCGCCATCAGGGCCGCCCAGACCCCGCAGCGGGCCGCGTGGCCGGGACGGAAGTGCGCGGTCATCGTGCCCTGCGTGGCACGAAAGCCGCCCGATTGCGAGGCGGCGATACTGATGGCCCAGTTCATGCGTTCCTCGTCCAGGCCCAGCAAATTTCCCACTGCCAGCGCCACCCCGATCGGCGCGGTGAGGCCGGTGACGTAAAAGCCCTGGTTGAACTTGGAGGGCGGCAAGACGATGGCCTGGCTCAAACGGCAGGTTATTTCAATGCCCAGGGCCACAGCAGCCAGGAAGTCTTCACCGGAGACTGCGCGCTTTTCGCTGAAGGCAAAGAGCGCCGAGCACACCGGGCTGCTGGGGTGGGCGACGGTGGACAGGTGGGCATCGTCAAACCCCAGCACACTCGAGGCGATGGCGTTGACCATGGCGGCGCTTGCGATGTCGGTGCGTTCGGTGTGTCCGATCAGGGTGGCCTGGGCATGGCCCCCCAGTTCCATCGCCGACTGCACCGCCAGTTCAACCGCCGGTTCACGGCAGCCGCCCAGGGCACATCCCATCCAGTTCAAAAAAGCCCGTGCGGCTTCGCGCTGCACCAGGGCGGGCAGCGCCTCGTAGTGCGCTTGCACTGCATAGCGGGCCAAGATGCCCGTGACGCCTTCGGCTTGGACAGGTGCGGTCAATCGAGCCCCTTGGCGGCAAGGAAGTCTTGCATTGCGTCCGCTACCGCCAGGTTGTTCAGGTCGGAGAACGGGAAATGGGTGTTGCCATGCAGGCCCAGGTCAGGCAGGAAGGTGAGCGTGACGTCGCCGCCGTGCCGGTTCACCACCTCGGCCCAGCGCCGGGCCATCGCCAGGCGCACGCGCCACTGGTCCTGGCCACGGTGCGGAGTCGGCTGCTCGGGGATGTTGTCCCCGTAGTACAGGATGATGGGCATCCGCGTGAGCTTGAGGAAATCGTCCATCGGAACGCCCACGGCGCCGAACGGCCCCGAGGCGCTGGGCAATGGCGCCGGCACCTCGCCTTGCGGAAAAGGGAAGTTGCTGCCTGGCTCGTAGGACACGATGGCGCGCACCTGGGCGCTCTTGATCGCGGTGAACCAGCCCACACCGCCGCCCTGCGAGTGGCTCACCAGCACCGCCGGCCCGATCTTGTCGAAGAGGGCCGCCATGGCATCGGAGACCACCTGCACGTCAAAGGGGCCGGTGTCGGGCGTGATCTGGCGGAAGAACTGTTCGAGCACCGCCGGGTCTCGGTCGAACTGCACACCGGGGAAGTAATCTGGCCATTGGCCGATGCGGAAGGCGTCGAACCAGAACTGGTCCTCGGTCTTGGGCTCGACCAGGGTGGGCAAGGTGCTGCGGCCGGCCCCGCCGCGGCGCGGCGAGTCGACCAGGTAGGTGGCAAAGCGGCGCCGCAGGAAGATGTTCTGGAAGCCCTCGCGGCCGTCGGGCGTGGTTTGCCAGGTCTTGGAAAACTGCGAGTTGCCATGCACAAAGACCAGCGGCGCGCCGCGGACATCGGCAGGCACCTGGTAGCTCACGAAGGCATGGTCGCCATGCAGGGTCTGGCCCTCAGGCCCGCCGCGGGTGGAGTCGTACTGCCCCGGGTGGCGCAGCACCGTGCCGCCCACCGCAAAACTGCCCTGGTCCTGGATCACCAGCGGGGCGAGGTGCGTCGCTGCCGAGGCGCGGGACGCAGGCGCGGGCTGCCCCTCCTGGACCTCCAGGCCATCACGCAGGTCGACCACCGCATCGGCGCGCACCACCGTCGTGCCGTCGGCCAGGCGGATGGTCAATTCGACACTCGCCAGGCCTTCCTCGATCGCCACCACCTGCCCCTGGCAGGTCGCCACGGCATAGACAGGCGTCATCGCGACGAAGCGGGCCTGGTAGGAGCGGATCCGCTCCTGCGGCACCCAGTTCGTGAGCAGGCGGCTCAGGTAGGCCATCATCAGCATGCCATGGGCGATGACATCGGAGCGCCCCTTGGCCTTGGCCGCGTCGATGTCGATGTGCGTGGGCTGATGGTCGCCCGAGGCGCCGGCGAACAGCGCCAGGGTCTTGCGCGTGATGGGGTCGGTCTGCAGGGGCGGCAGTTCCATGCCGACGAATACCGATTGAAGCGTCATTGGGTCGCCTCCGGATGGCGCAGGGCGATGGTGCTCAGGACCACCGAGAGAACCTGCGAACCGCGCTTGACATCGGTCTGCTTGACCACGAACTCCAGCGCGCCGTTTTTCTTGGTGTAGACGTCGACGATGCGGCGCTCGAACACCAGGCTGTCGCCGGCATAGGCCATGGCGTGGTAGGTGAACGATTGCTCGGCGTGCGTGGTCTTGGTCAGGTCGGCGCCCAGGGCGGCGAGCCAGCCCATGGGGTTGGGGAGTTCGAGCTCGAGGGAGTGGCCAAGAAAGGTCGGGGGAACCACCAGGTCGCGGTGGCCGGCGCGCCGGGCGGCGTCGACATCGAAGTAGATCGGATCGCTGAGGCCGATGGTGTGGGCGAAAAAGCGCAGACGGCCCCGTTCGACCTCCAGCGTCATCGGCGCAATCTCCAGTTGCAGCGCCTTTTCACGATCGATGTACATCAGTGCCAGCCTTGTTCCGGATCTTTGCCGCCTCGGTCAGAGGCAGTCGTAGAAGGCCTGGTAGTACAGGCCGTTGAGCGAGTTTTTGCCACTTTGGCACTGGTTCATGGTGTAGGTGTAGGTGATGCGACGCTCGACGTCGGCAATTACCAGCGCGCCGCCACTGCCGTACCAGAAACATGTCTTCTTGCCCGGGCGCAAAAAGGGCAGGGGGCCGCGGCTGTTGTCGGTTTCCGACGCGAGCGCATAGCCGATGCCCCAGCGGATCGGGCGCATGTAGTAGGCGTCGATGCCGCTCGCCTGCTCCTGGAACACCTGGTCGATCACGTCTTGCGACAGCAGACGAACGCCCTGGCTCACCCCACCCAGGCATAGCGCCGAAATGATCTTGTTCAGCCCCTTGGCATTGGCATGGCCGCTGCTGCCGCCGAAGTCGGTCTTGCGCCACTCGGGGGAGTTGAACAGCACCAGCGGATCGCGCTTCATGCCCGAAAAGGAGCCCAGGCGTGTGCGTGCCGACAGCGCCCGCTCGATGGCCAGGCCGTCGTCCGCAGGAGGCTTTGCGGCCGGTGCCCGCGCCGCAGGCTTTTCCGGCGCGGGATAAATCGTCGCCACGCGCGCAAGCAGCGCCTCGTCGGTCAGACCCAGGTAGAACGAAGCCCCCAGGGGGCCGGTGATTTCCCGGGCGATGAACTGGCTGAGGGGCATCCCGGTGACACGGCGCACCAGCTCGGCGTTGAGATGGCCGAAGCTGCTGGCGTGGTAGGAGCCCCGGGTGCCGGGCGTCCACCAGGGCGCCTGGGCGGCCAGACGCGCCGTGGAGGTGGGCACGTCCATCGCCTCGGCCATGCTGAAAGGAGGCTCCCAGGCCGGCAGGCCCGAGGTGTGCCCGAGCAGGTGCCGCACCAGGACCTGCTCCTTGCCGTTTTGCGCAAACTCCGGCCAGTAGCGGGCGACCGGCGCGTTCAGGTCAATCTGCCCACGGTCAACCAGCATCAGCACGGCCAGGCTGGTGACCGTCTTGCTCGCCGAGAACACGGCGACGATGGTGTCTTCGCTCCAAGCAGTCGTGTGCTCCAGGTCGCGCCATCCACCCCACAGGTCGATGACGTTTTCACCGTCGATGTTGACGCACAGGCTGGCGCCGATGTCCCCGCCCGATGTCAGGCCCTGGACCATCGCCTCCTGGACGCGTGCGAACTTGGCGTCGCAATGACCGTTCAATTCGATCATGGTCACCCGGCCCTCAAGCGGCCTTCTTTACCGGCGCAGGCTTGGCCGGCGGCTGGCTGATGACGCCCTTTTGGCGCAGGGCGTCGATCTGCTCGGGCGTGTAATGAAGCAGGTCGGTCAGCACCGCATCGGTGTGCTCGCCCAAGAGCGGACCGACATGGCGCACCGTGCCCTTGAAGCCGGAGAAGCGGCCGGCCGGTGCGGCCATGCGGATCGGCTTGCCGGTCTCCGGCTCGTCCACCGTGATGATCGACTCGCGCGCCTGGACATGCGGGTCGTTGACGATCTCGGCGGGCGAATAGATCGGCCCGACAGCCAGACCGGCCTTGCCGCAAACGTCGAGCAGTTCGCGCAGCTCAAAGCTCTGGGTCCACGCGTTGACCTGCGCCTCGAGCGCCTCGCGATCGGCCACGCGGGCGTGGTTGTCGTTGTCATAGCGTGCGAGCGCGGGGTCGCCCATGGCGCCCCGCAGCTGGCGCCACAGTTTTTCGGTGGAGCAGGCCAGGATGACGAACATGCCTTCCTTGGTCTGGAACAGGCCATGCGGCGCCCAGCGCGGGCTGGCGTTGCCCAGACGCTCCAGCCGCGAACCGGTTTCGTCGTACGTGATGATCTGGTCTTCGATCATGCTCATGACCGGCTCATACAGCCCGAGGTCGATCATCTGCGGCTCACCCGTGAGGTCCCGCTGGCGCAGGGCCAGCATCAGGGCGAAGGCGCCGTAGATGCCGGCGATGCCGTCCCCGAGCATGGCGTAACCGCTTTGCACCGGCGGCTGGCCCGGAAAGCCGGTGCGGTTGGTGAGGCCAGCGAAGGCCTCGGCCACCCGGGCAAAGCCGGGGCGCTGGGCATAGGGGCCGGCGCCGAAGGCGGTCAGGTGATAGAAGATGATGTCGCGCTTGCACTTGACCAGGTCTTCGAACTCCAGGCCCCACTTCTTCAGTGCGTCCGGACGGTAGTTCATGATGACCACATCGGCCTGCGCCATCAGCTGCTTGAAGACGTCAATGCCGTCCTCGGTGTTCAGGTCGAGCGTGACGCTTTGGCGGTTGCGGGCGATGACCTTCCACCACAGGGACACGTCGCCGCGGAAGGGGCCGATCTCGCGCATGTGGTCGCCGCTGGGCTGCTCGATCTTGATGACCTCGGCACCGTATTCCGAGAACAAGGAGGCCGCATAAGGGGCGGCGAGGAAGGTGGCGGCATCGAGGATGCGGATGCCCGAGAGCGGAGGTTTGGCTTGCATGTCAATCTTTCATGGGCGAGGGGAGGGCGGCCCACCCCTCGCGTGGCGTCGACGACGCCGGGTACCTAGCGCAGGTTCGCCGGCCGCTTGTTGGCGTCCATCAGCGTGACGCTGATGCCCCCGTCGACCAGGATTTCCTGTGCGTTGATGAAGTCGGAGCGGTCGCTGGCCAGGAAGGCGATGGTGTTGGCCAGGTCTTCTGGCTTGCCCACCCGTCCGGCCGGATGGGCGCGTGCCCGCGCCGCCGCGAGCACCGGATCGCTGTAGACCACCTCCGAGGCCGGGGTGCGAATCTGCCCCGGCGAGACGATGTTGCTGCGAATCCGGTGCGGGGCGAGCTCGATGGCCAGCGTGTTCGACAGCGAGATCATGGCCGCCTTGCTGGCGCAATAGGGGCCGCTTCCGCCCTGGGGAAAGTGCGCGATCAGGGAGGCGACGTGGATCAGGCTGCCACCCTGGCCGGCGGCGATCATTTGCGCCGCAAACGCCTGGGTGCACACCAGCGCCCCGGTGAGGTTGACCGACAGCACGCGGTTCCAGGCGTCGAGCCCGATGTCCATCAGCGGCTCCCGGTGGCGGATGGCCGCGTTGTTCACGAGCACCTGGCAGGCACCGAACGCCTGCTCGACGCGTTGGGCCGCCACTGACACGGTGTCGGGATCGGCGATGTCGGCACACAGGGCGATGGCTTGTCCACCGACCTTCTGGATCTCTGCCACGACGGCGGCTGCAGCCTCCTGGTGGCGGTCCAGCACTGCCACCCAAGCACCTGCGCGGGCCAGCTCCCGCGCGGTTTCGGCGCCGATGCCGCTGCCGGCGCCCGTCACCACGCACACGCGTCCGCGAAGACCGAGCCAGTCCGATGCCCAAGGGGTGTTGTCTCTCGTCATGGCGTTGCAGCCGCAGGTGCTGCCACCATGGCGTCGATCAGCTGCCGGATGTTGGGAAGTGACTCGAGCCGGTCCACGAGGCCGGTGACGCGGTCCCCCATGCCCTGCGGCAGGGGGCGCTTGCTGTAGGCGATGCAGTCCGCCATCTTGTTGGCGAAGTCAGTCTTGTCCATCACGTGCGGATGGTCCACCCGGTGCTCCAGGCGCTGACCGTCCGTCGTCTCGATGCGGATGATGACCGGGCACACGCGGGCTCGCCAGCCCTTTTCGATTTCCTCGTCGACGGCGCCATCGACCTTGCTTGCCAGTGCGAGCACGTCCGGCCGGGCGACACCCGCTGCGGTGAAGTCGGACAGTCCGACCCGGCCGTGTATCAGGGCGGCCGCAACGACATACGGAATGCTGAACTGGGCATCGATCGGTGTGCGCGGATTCTTCTTGGTATCGACAGGGGTGCACCCGGCCGAAAAGGTGTGCTCGTTGAAGCACACCTCGACCCGTCGAATCTGCTCGGGCGCCAGTTGCCACTTGCGGCGCGCTGCCAGCGCGGCATCGATGGGGACGTGCATGGGGCGCATGCAGGGATAGGGCTTGAAGGAGAGGTTCTCGTGCTCGAACTGCGTCCCCAATCCGGCGGTGACCGCCTCCGGCTTGTAGCGATCACGCAGGTAGACGCGGTAGAACCCGTCGACGCCCTGGAAAGTGTTTTGCGTGCCGCGGATGCCTTTGCGCGCCATCTGCACGGCGAGGACGGCCGCCTTGGCAGCGAAGCCTGGCTGCATCCGCTTGGTCAGCGCCGAGTCGCGAATGACCTGGTAGTTCCCGGAGGTCTGGCTGTAGGCGATACCCAGGGCGTCGACCATCTGGCCTGCCGACAGGCCGATCACCCGCCCTGCCGCGATGGTTGCGCCGAACGTGCCAAGCAGCTGGGTGAAGATGTAGCCGCTCTCGACGATGCCAATCGTGCTGGCGAGACCCAGTCGGCAGACCACGTCAAGGCCCGCCGTCATGCCTGCCATCAGGTCATCGCCTCCGACCTCACCTGTCAACTCGGCTGCCGCGAGGGCGGCGGGGATGACGGTTACACCCGCGTGCAACATTGCGACATCATGGGTGTCGTCGAAGTCGGTGGCGTGTGCCATCGTGGCGTTGACCCACGCGGCATCGTGGGCCGTGACACGCTGACCATGCACCAGCACGGTCGCTTGTCCGTTGCCCCCCCATTGCCCGATCAAGTCCAGCAGCTCGCCGACGCCTGGCGCCGAATTGCCGGCGATCGTGGTGGCCAAGGTGTCGATCAGGTCCAGCTTGGTCGCGGCGATCGCCGATGGCGGAAGGTCGCTTGACTTCAGTGAGGAAGCGTACTCTGCCAGGTCAAAGGCGATATCACGAGGCACTGGAGGGGGTCCTTTCCTGTATCCGTCGGCCCGTTACTGGGGCTCGAGCTTGAACTTCTTGTAGTCCTCGCGCGTGATCGCCTCGACGGCGCGCATGTCCGCGAAGTACTTCACGTGGTCGCCCGCATAAGGCGCCTGGCCGGCCTTTTTGAGCGCGGCGACGAACTCAGGGTCCTTCAGCGTATCGGCCATGGCCTTGCGCAGCTTGTCCAGGATCGGCTTGGGGGTGCCTGCAGCCACCCACATGCCACCCGAGAGGACGTCGGTCATCTGGGGATAGCCCTGTTCGGCGAAGGTCGGGACGTTGGGCAGCAGCTCGCTTCGCTTGTCGCCCGTCACGCCAAAGACCACCATGTTGGCCTGGCCTGCCAGGGCAGCAGCGGCGTTGGCGAGGGGGAAGTAGACATCCACCGTACCGCCCACCAGGTCTTGCATGGCCGGACCGCCGCCTTTGTACGGGACGTCGCGATAGCCGATGCCGCTCAGGCTGTTGAACCGCTCGGCAGCGATACCCGGCGAGCTGCCGGGACCCAGGGATGCGAACGTGAGCTTGCCCGGATTGGCCTTGCCATAGTCAACGAATTCTTTGAGTGTCCTGGCCTTGGTGGACTTGGTGTTGACGAACATGACGTAGGGCGCGTACGCGACTCCGCCAATGCATTCGAAGTCGGACCACTTGTAACCCGGATCCTTCATGCCCACGAGGTTGGTGGCCATGTTGACCGCGTTGTAGAACACGGTGTACCCGTCGGCCGGTGCCCGCGCAATCTGGCGAGTGGCGATCGCGGCGTTGGCGCCGGGGCGGTTCTCCACGATCATCTTTGCGCCCAGGTATTTGGACATCGTCTCCGCGGTCATGCGCGCAATCAGGTCCGTCGATCCACCCGGCGGCACGCCCACGACGATCGTCACCGTTTTTGCGGGGTATTCCTGCGCGTGGGCGGGTGCGAATGCGGATGTGGCTGCGAGCGTCGCGGTAAGTACAGCAGACAGGAAAGTTCTCATCTTTGTCTCCGGGGTTTAGGAATCGGTGATCAGACGAGGGCTGTTCCGGGTCTCGCTTCCGGGGGGCGGTCACGGAAACCCCGAACCCGCCGGCGAGAATCTGCGAGCCCTCGCTTTGACGATCGCGATGTTCCCCGGGGCCCTTGAACGGGTCAAACGCGTTTTTATGAAGCCGGTGATCGGAAAATCAGGGGCTCACCATTCCAGCTCGAAAAGGCGCGATGCGCACGCGGTGGGAAGCAAGGTGACACGCGCTCGGCAAAGGAGCTGGCCGCGGCCGGGAGACGCTGGATCAGGGCTTGCGGGATGGCGTGATATCCTGAAAAAATGCCTCTTCCGGACTCTGGCCCCCGCAAGCCGCTGCACCTGCGCCGCATCGAAATGAACGGCTGGCGCCGTGCCGATGACCGCTTCGAGATCGAGGCGCGTCTGGTCGACACCAAGCCTTGGGACATCAAAACCCTGGGCGGCCTTAACCGTAAGGCCGGCGAGGCCCTGCATGACATGTCGATGCGCTGGGTGATCGACGCCGAGTTGACCTTGCTTGAGGTCCACGCCTGCATCGACGCCAGCCCGCACAAGGTCTGCCCCACGGCGGTCGCCTCCTTGCAGGGCCTAGTAGGCCTGCGGGTCGGGCCGGGCTGGAACCGCGCGGTGCGCGAGCGCATGGGGCCGTCCTACGAGCGCTGCACCCACCTCACCGAGCTGCTCACGCCCATGGCTACGGCGGCGTTTCAGAGCCTATTTCCGGTACGTCTGAACAAAGAGCCCACGCTCGACGCCCAGGGCAGGCCCAAGAAGATCGACAGCTGCCTGGCCTATGCCGCCGACGGGGATGCCGTTCGGGTGATGTGGCCAGAGCATGCGGGCCGACGCGCCGCGTCCTGAATACTGCGGCGACCGCCCTGCCGCCTCACCCCTCGTAGGTCTTCCCCAGCGCCAGCAACTCCGGCGTCCCAATCACCGCATTGAGCTGGTCGAAGTCCAGCATTTCCTTCTGGAAGGGCGCGGTGGTCTGGTGCTGGTGCAGGCTGCCGTAATAGCGCTGGAGGAGGAAGCCCACCGCGCGCGAGGTGCCGCCGGGGAAGATGACGATGCGGTAGCCGATCTCGCCCAGCTCGGTGGCGCTTTTGACCGGCGTCTTGCCGCCTTCGACCATGTTGGCCAGCATCGGGATGCGGCCGGCAAAGCGCTCGCAGGCGATCTTCATCTGCTCGGGCGAGCGCACCGCCTCCACGAAGAGGGCGTCCACCCCGCAGGCCAGGTACTGCTCGGCCCGCTCCAGCGCCGCCTCGAAGCCTTCCACCGCCACCGCGTCGGTGCGCGCCAGGATCAGCGTCTCGGGGCTGCGGCGCGCGTCCAGGGCGGCCTTCAGCTTGCCCACCATTTCCGACACCGGCACCACGCCCTTGCCATCGAGGTGGCCGCAGCGCTTGGGGAAGGTCTGGTCCTCCAGCTGGATCATGGCCGCGCCGGCCTGCTCCAGGGTGCGCACCGAGCGCTGGGTGTTGAGGGCGTTCCCGAAGCCGGTGTCGCCGTCGACGATGACCGGCACCCGCACCCGCTCGGTGATGCGCGAGAGGGTGTGGGCCACTTCGGTGACCGTGGTGAGGCCAATGTCGGAGCGGCCCAGCAGGTTGTAGGCGATGGAGGCGCCCGAGAGGTACAGGGCCTCGAAGCCGGCCTGCTCCGCCACCAGGGCGGTGAAGGCGTCGTAGACGCCGGGGGCCAGGAGGGCGCGCTTGTCTTGGAGTCGTTGCTTCAGGGACATGGTGTTCATTTCGAAGAGGAGAGGGCGGCCGCGGCGCTGCCCGCAGCGATCCAGCCGCCGGCCACCGCCGACAGCAGGCCGTTGCCGGCCAGGTAGCCCGCCGGGCCCGCGCCCGAGACGCCGCGCGCAGCGCCGCCTGCGGCGTACAGGTTGGGCATGGGTTGGCCGTTGGCGCGCAGGGCGCGGCAGTGCGTGTCGACCTCCAGTCCGCCCTGGGTGTGGAACAGGGCGCCGGTGACCTTGACCGCGTAGTAGGGCGCCTGCAGCGCGCGCTTGAAGGTGCGGCCGAAGGCGTCGGTGTGGCCGGGGCGCACCGCGTCCAGGGTCGTCTGCAGGGTCGCCTCGTCGCAGCCGATGAGGGCGGCCAGGGCCTTCACGTCGGTGGCCTGGCGCAGGGCGCCTGCCTTCTCGGCCTCGACGAAGTCGGGGAAGGTGCGCAGCAGGTCCAGCAGGGGCTGGTCGAACAGGTTGTAGGCAATGCCCTCGGGCTGGGCCAGCACGTGCACCGCCGCTTCGGAGTAGCCGCCGGTCTCGTCGGCGAAGCGCTGACCCCGCTTGTTCACCTGCACCCCGCCTTCCATGATGAAGGCCCAGGTCATGAGCGCGCCTTGCGGCGTGACCCAGGCGCCGTGGCCCTGGTAGGCGTCGAGGTCGCCCATTTGCAGGCCCAGCTGCCGGCCCCAGCTGATCGCCGAGCCGTCGTTGCCGGTGTGCCCGGCGAAGGTGGCGTCGCCGATCTCCGGAATCAATTCGCGCACCATGGCGTTGTTGCCGCCGAAGCCGTTGCAGGCCAGCACCAGCTGCTCGCAGGCCAGACGCTCCAGGCTGCCGTCGGGGCGCTGGTAGCCCACGCCGATGACGCGGTCCTGAGCGTTGACCCAGAGCTCCCGCACCAGGGCCTCGCCCAGGATGTCGGCGCCGCGCTCGTTGGCCAGCTTGATCAGGCGCGCCATCAGGGCCTCGCCGGTGCGCTCGGGCATGGAATGCATGCGCTCCACGCTGTGGCCGGGGTAGAGGAAGCCGCGGACGATCTCGAAGGGCAGGCCGTGGGCCTCGAGCGCGTCGATCGCCTCGGTGGCGGCGTGCACATAGGCCTTCACCAGGTGCGCGGGCGCGCCGCCATGGGCTTTCTCCTGCACGTCCTTTTCCAGCAGCTCGAAGGAATCTTCAATCCCCAGGGACTTCTGCAGCCGGGTGAGGGCGGCGGGAATGAAGCCGGAGGACAGGGCGGAAGACCCCGAGGGCGTGGCGTCGCGCTCGAGCACCACGCAGTCCAGGCCCAGGTCCCGCAGGCGGATGGCGGTGGTGAGGCCGCAGGCGCCACCGCCCACGATGCACACCGGCACCTCGGGGGTCTCCGCCGGCATGGATTCGGCACGGACGATGCGGGGCTCCAGGGCTTTCATGCGTTCACCTTCTGTTGTTGCATGCGGCGTTTCAGCTGGGGCAGCAGGCCACCGGCCTCCACCATGTCCAGCAGGAAGCCGGGGATCGGGTCGACTTTCAGGCGCTCGCCGTTGGCGCGCACCACCGCCTGCCCGGGCAGGTCCAGGGTGATGGCTTCGCCGTCCTGGATCTTTTCCGCCTCGGTGCAGGTGAGGAGCAGCAGGCCCAGGTTGAAGGCGTTACGGAAGTACAGGCCGCTGTAGCTGGGGGCGATGACCGCCCGCAGGCCCAGCTGCACCAGGGCGCCGGCGGCCTGTTCGCGCGAGGAGCCGATGCCGAAGTTGGGGCCGGCGACGATCACGTCGCCCGGTTTCACCTGGCTGGCGAACTCCGGCCGCACGCCCTCCAGGCAGTGGGTGGCGATCTCGGCGATCGAGAGCTTCATGTAGGTGCCGGGCGCGAGCTGGTCGGTGTCGACGTCGGCGCCGAGCTTCCAGGCGCGGTGCGAGGCGAGGGTGTTCATGCGAGGACCTCCCGCGGGTCGGTGATGCGGCCACGCAGCGCGCTGGCGGCGACGGTGTAGGGGGAGGCGAGGTAGATCTTCGCGTCGGGCGAGCCCATGCGGCCCTTGAAGTTGCGGGCGGTGGTGGCGATGACGTTGGCGCCGTCCGGGATGGAGCCGCCGTAACCCGAGCAGGCGCCGCAGGCGGTGGCCAGCACCTCGGCGCCGGCGTCGCGCAGCACACCCATCACGCCTTCGCGCTCGGCCTGCTCCTGGTCCTGCACGCTGGCCGGGGCCACCATGAGGCTGAAGTTGCCCGCGACCTTGTGGCCCTTGAGGATGCTGGCGGCGGCGCGCAGGTCGTCGAGCTTGGCGCCGGTGCAGGCGCCGATGTAGGCGGCCTGGATCGGGACGTCGTGGTAGTCGCCCACCGGCCGGGTGTTGGCCGGGCTGTGGGGCGCGGCCACCTGGGGCGCCAGGGTGGCGGCGTCGTAGTCGTGGGTGGTGCAGGCGGCGCCCTCGTCGGTGTGCCAGCCTTCAACCTCGACGCCCGGCGCGCCATGGGCGGCGAGCCAGTCGCGTGTGGTGGCGTCGGGGGCGATCAGGCCCACCTGCGAGCCGATCTCGGCGCTCATGTTCGACAGCGTCATGCGCTCCTGCATCGATAGGGCCTGCACCGCGGGGCCGCAGAACTCCATGGCCTGGTAGGCGCCGCCGTTCATGCCGAACTGGGCGATCATGGCCAACATCATGTCCTTGGCGGTCACGCCGGCAGGAAGGCGGTTCTTCCAGTGCATGCGGATGGTCTCGGGCACGCGCACCCAGAGTTCACCGGTGACGACGACGCCCAGCATCTCGGTCGCGCCGATGCCGAACATGTAGGCGCCGAAGGCGCCGCCGGTGGGCGAGTGCGAGTCACCGCCGACCGCGAACATGCCCGGACGCAGGTGGCCCTTCTGCGGCAGCACCACGTGGCAGATGCCGATGCTGTCGTACACGTGCGGCAGCTTCTGGGCCGCCGCCCAGTCGCGGGCGATGCGCACGATGCGGCGGGAGTCCTCGTCGCGCTCGGGCACGTAGTGGTCCATCACCAGGACGATCTTCGACTTGTCCCAGACCTGGGCGCCCAGTTCCTCCAGCATCGGCTGCAGCCGGCGGGGGCCCGAGGAGTCGTGGAACATGGCCAGGTCGACCCGGCAGTTCACGATCTCGCCCACGGACACGTGGGAGCGGCCGGCGGCCTTGGCGATGAGCTTTTGCGCCAGTGTCTGGGGCGGGCTCTGCGTCGCGCTCATGGGTTCTTCTCCTGCTTGAAATTCATGGTTTCTCTCAGGCATCCCGGTCGGCCTTGACCGCGATGCGGGCGTCGACGCTGCCGACGCCGGAGACTTCCATCTGGTATTCGTATCGGTCGGGCCGGTACAGGCCTTCCAGCCATTGCACCGGCCGGTCCTGCGCGTCGTAGACCACGCGCCGCACCCAGAGCAGGGCGGTGCCGATGGCCACGTCGAGTTCGCGCGCCACCACCGCGTCGGCCTGGCGGGCCGAGATGGTCTGGCGCGCCCGGCCCAGTTCCACGCCGGCGTCCTCCAGCAGCTGCAGGATCGGCGCGTTCGCCAGGGCCTGGCGGGTGATGCCGCGGGCCAGATCCTCGGGCACCCAGGTCGCGATGTACGACAGCGGGCCCTCGCGGGAGCTGCGCCGGCGCACCGCCTTGCGCACCTTGGTGCCGACCGGCAGCTGCAGCTGCTCGGCCACCGGGCCGGACGCCTCGACCACGCGCCAGTCGAGCACCTTCACCGTGTTGCTGCGGCTGGCGCTCACGATGTTTTCCATCAGACCGGCGAGGCGGGTCGGACGCACCAGACCCTTGGCGGCGGTGGCGGCGGGGCTGTTGCGACGGGCGGTGGGGAAGGTGCCGCGGCCGGCCACCCGCACGATCAGGCCTTCCTCCACCAGCTGCTCCAGGGCACGCCGCACGGTGACACGGCCCACGCCGAACTGCTCGGCCAGCAGCATCTCGGCGGGCACGCCCTCGGCAAAGCGGCCTTCCTGCAGCTGCTCGCGCAGCACGAGGTAGATCTGGTGGTACTTGGTCAGGGGCAGGCGGTCGTTCATGGCCGGGCCTCTTGGGTCAGTGGGCTGGAGGACAGGCCGATATTTTCGTTGCGCACGTGGAAAATCTGCGCGGGGTCCTCTCCGTCGAGGAGGTGATACAGGCAGAAGCCATAGGCCTCGCCCGCCGCCAGTTCGCTGGGCGTGAAGGGAAAGGCCAGGTTGCCGGCGGTGGACAGCCGCCCCGGGTAGCCATGGTGCAGGAGGTTCTGCTTGAACACCGCCGCCACGGTGCGCGCCAGTGCCATGTCGCTGGCGATGAATTCCAGCACCAGGCCCAGCTCGCCCGGCCCGCCGGCGCCTCCCTGCGGCCGCGGCGTGATCGCCCCCTGGCCGTAGGCGTGCGGATGCAGCGCCCAGCGCTGGCCGGGGGCCAGCGCCACCAGGCTGCGGACCTTGGCCTCGACCTGCTCGAGGGCGCGGGGCAATTCCTGCTGCATCACCGGGTCAGCGATGCCTGCGAGCAGCACCGCCCGGGCGCCAACGTGGCAGGCGCCCTCGACCTTGAGCGTCGGCCGCGGGCGCGGGGTGAAGCGGGCCCCGGCCACCCGGGTGCGGCGTTCGCCTTCGGTCTCGTAGCGGGCGCTGCGCAGGTCCAGGGTGCCGCCAGGCTCCTCCACGAACCAGGGGTCGGCCTGCTCGTACAGCGCATGGGCCGCTACCGAGGCCGGGGTTGCCCGCAGGGCCGGGTTCATGCTTTCGAGCACGAAGTGGTCGGACCATAGTTCGGCGAGGATGGCGTCGCGGCCGCCGGGGTCGCAGCAGAGAGACGTGCACTCGACGATCTTGGCCATGTGCAGTGCCAGGCCGGGGTCGTACCCCAACATCTCGGGCAGGGCCGCGAAGATGGCGGTGTCGCAGGCCCGTCCGGCCAGCACCACGTCCACCTCGGGGGTGAGCGCGCGGATGAAGGTCTCGGTACCGCACTGGGCCACGCGGTGGCTGCAGGCCTCGATGTCGGCGGCCGAGGGCAGGGGCAGGGGGCCGTCGCCCTCGTCCAGCGGGTGCAGGCGGCCCTCGGCCAGGGCGCGGGTGAGGATGTCGGGGGCGATGTCGCTTTCGATCAGGGCCAGGCGCATGCGCAGGCCCTGGGCCTGCGCCACCTCGCGCACCAGCGCCAGGGTGGCTTCCAGGTGGGGCCGGGCCCCGGCGGTGCCGGCGCTTCCGATCAGGAGCGGAACGTCCAGGCGCCGCGCGGCGCTCAGCACCAGGGCGAGGTCGCGGCGCACCATGGCCTGCGGCGGGGCCATCTCGCCCGAGCCGAGGTAGTAGGGACCGGGGTCGATCGACCCCATGTCGCAGCCGATGAAATGCGGCTGGCGGGCCAGTCCCCGTTCGAGGGAGGCCTCGACGATCCCGTAGCCGAGCTGGCCCGAAGCCGAGAGCACGCGCAGGGGTTCCTCGCCTGGCCGGTGGGCTTGCAGCAGGCGACCGACGGCGCCGATGGCACCGTCCCGGCCTTGGTTGGCCGCAAGGGTGGGGCGTCCGCGCCGGACCTGGTCACCCGGCGGGAGGGCCGAGAGCGGTGGCCGCCGCGTCGTCACAGCCGCACCTCCAGCAGCGGCACATGCTGCTGCGCGCCATACAGGTCGCCGTCCCCCGGGTCGCCGGCGCAGCGCCGCCGCGGCATGGACAGCTTGATCGCCAGGATATCGGGCAGCTCGAAGCGCCGCACCTGCGCCGGTTGCAGGCCGTAGCGTGCTGCGACCGCTGCGGCCTGGAGTTCGGGGCAAGCCACGGCCCGCCCATATCCCTTGGCATCGTGGAAGAAGATGTCCACCGTGAGCTGGGTCGGCCCCGCGTTCTTGCTGCGGACGACCTTGGCCAGTCGGGCCAGGGGCACCGGCAGGGAGGTGACGGCGTCTCGCGTCGACATGGCAGTCTGCGTGCGGGTCTTCAGCGGGCGGTGAATCCGCCGTCGGCGCACAGCACCTGACCGGTGATGAAGGAGGCGCGGCGCGAGAGCAGGAAGCTCACCGTCTCGCCGATCTCCCAGGCCTGGCCCAGGCGCCCCATGGGGATGCTGGTCTCCATCGCCGCCAACGCCGCGGGGTCCTCCTTCACCGCCGCCACCATCGGTGTCTCCACCGGGCCGGGGCCGACCGCATTGAGGCGTACGCCCTCGGCGGCCCATTCGAGTGCCAGGGAGCGGACCATGCCATTCAGGCCTGCCTTGGAGGCGGCGTAGGCCGCGCCACGGGCATGGCCCACCAGCCCGATCTGGCTGGAGATCGCCACCACGCTGGCATCGGGCGCGCGGTGCCGGCGCATGTGGGCGATGGCGGCGCGGGTGAGGATGAAGGTGGCGTCGAGGTTCAGCGCCAGGGTCTGGCGCCACTCCTGCAGCGTGGTGTCGTCCGACCCCTTCTTGAAGAAGATGCCGGCGCAGCAGGCCAGTGCGTCCAGGCCGCCCAGGGCCTCGGCGGCGCGGGCGGGCAGGGCGGCGCAGGCCGCGTCGTCCAGCAGGTCCTGCACGATCACGTGGGCGCCCGGCACGGCGTTCGACACGGCCGCCACCTGGCCCGCGTCCTGCACCACTGCCGCCACCCGGGCGCCGTGGCGCGCCAGGGCGCGCGCAGTGGCCAGGCCGATGCCGGTGCCCGCGCCGGTCACCAGCGCGCGCCGGCCCCCCAGCTCGGGGCCGTCGGCGAGGGGCAGGCAGGGGGCAGGCATGGGCGTTTCCTGGCTCAGAGCCCCAGGTAGTTGCGGCGCAACTCGGGGTCGCGCGCCAGCTCGGAGGCCGGGCCCTGCATCGCCACCACGCCGTTCTCGATGATGTAGGCGCGGTGGGCAATCGCGAGGGTCTGCACCGCGTTCTGCTCCATCAGGAGGATGGCCTGGCCCTGCTTGTTGATGCGGGTGATCAGGTCGAACATCTGCTCCACCAGCAGCGGCGACAGGCCCAGGGAGGGCTCGTCCATGATCAGGAGCTCGGGCTCCGACATCAGGCCGCGGCCGATGGCCACCATCTGCTGCTCGCCGCCCGAGAGCGTGCCGGCCAGCTGGCTGAAGCGCTCCTTGAGGCGAGGGAAGATCTCGGTCACGTGCTCGAGGTTCTGCGCGCGCCGCGCCTTGCCCCGCACCAGGCTTCCGAGCTCGAGGTTCTCGAGCACGCTCAGGTTGGGGAAGATGCGACGGCCCTCGGGCACGTGGATCAGGCCGCGCTTGACCACCTCGGTGGAGGACAACCCGGAGATCTCCTCGCCCTGGAAGCGGATCGAGCCGCCGAAGGGCTTGTAAAGGGCCGAGATGTTGTTGTTCAACGTGGACTTGCCCACGCCATTGCTGCCCAGGACGGCGACGATCTCGCCCGCGCCGACGTCGAGGTCGATGCCGCGCAGGATCTCGACCTGGCCGTAGCCGGCGCGCAGGTTGCGGATTTCAAGCATGGGGGGCTCCTTCCGGCGCAGCGGGCATGGCGTCGGCGGCGCCGCGGCCCAGGTAGGCCTCGATCACCTCGCGGTTGCTCACCACCTCGCGCGGCGCGCCCTCGGCAATGATCTTGCCGTAGGACAGGACATAGATGTATTCGGACAGGCTCATCACCGCGTGCATCACGTGCTCGATGAGGAGGATGGTGACGCCCGAGTCGCGGATGCCGCGGATCACCTCGATGATCTCGGTGATCTCCTGCGGGTTCAGGCCCGCCATCACCTCGTCGAGCAGCAGCAGCTTCGGGCCGGCGGCCAGGGCGCGGGCGAGCTCCAGGCGCTTGCGGCCGGCCACGGTGAGCTCGGCGGCGGGCTGCTCGAGGATGGCCTCCATACCCACCTTGGCGGCCACTTCGCGCGCGTGCGCCTCGGCCCGGGCGCGCTCGGGGAACTGCTGGTAGGCGCCCACCATGATGTTCTCCAGCACCGAGAGCTTGGCAAAGGGCTGGGTGATCTGGAAGGTGCGCACCATGCCCTTGCGGGCGATCTGGTGCACCGGCAGGCCGGTGATGTCCTCACCCTGGAATTCCACCTTGCCGGCGTTGACCTTGTGGAAGCCGGCGATGGAGGCGAAGAGGGTGGTCTTGCCGGCGCCGTTGGGGCCGATCAGGGCCACGATCTGGCCCTTGTCCACCTTCAGCGAGGCGTTGTCGACGGCGCGCAGGCCGCCGAAGATCTTGGTCAGTCCTTCAATGCGAAGCATCAGGCCTCTCCCTTCTTGGCGGCCTTGCCCGTGGACAGGCGGCCGGCCTGGCGCTTCTCGCGGCGCTTGAACAGGTCCACCAGCCCGTTGGGCAGGTAGGCGATGATGACCACCAGCAGCGTGCCATACAGCACCAGGGACAGGCCCTGGATGGTGAAGAGGGCCCGGGTGACCTCGCTGACCAGGGCCAGCAGCACCGCGCCGATCAGCGGCCCGTAGACGGTGCCGGCGCCGCCGATCATGCTGACCAGCAGCATCTCGACCGACTTGTCGGTGCCGAAGGCGATGGTCGGGTCGATGTAGAGGAAGTACTGGGCGAAGAAGCAGCCGCCCATGCCGGCGATGGCGCCCGAGAGCATCATCACCTTCACCTTCTCGGCGAAGACGTTGATGCCCAGGGCCATGGCCGAGTCCTCGTTCTCGCGGATCGCCGCCAGTCGGGCGCCGAAGCGCGAGCCCTTGAGCCACACCGCGAGGGCCACCGACGCCACGGCCAGCGCCAGGATGATGAAGTAGAAGACCCGGCGGTCCGAGAACTGGAAGTTGGCCGCGGTCTGCTTCATCGGAATGAGCATGCCCAGGCCGCCGCCGGTGATCTCGACCGAGTTGGCGACGATGCGGAACACCTCGGCAAACGCCAGGGTGATCAGCGCGAAGTAGGAGCCCTTGAGGCCGGCGCGGAAACTGAGGACCGCGATCAGCCAGCCGGCCAGGGCGCCGGCCAGGGCCGATACCGGCAGGCCCAGCCAGGGGTTCCAGCCGAATCGCATCTGCGCGATGGTCGAGGCGTAGGCGCCCACGCCCATGAAGGCCACGTGGCCGAAGGACAGCTGCCCGGCGAAGCCGCCGGCAATGTTCCAGGACTGGCCGATGAAGGCGTAGAACAGGGCCAGCACACCGAAGTTGACCCAGAAGGCCGACCCCAGCACGAAGGGGAAGGCGATGGCCACCGCCAGAAGCAGCAGGTGGGCCCAGAGCGGGATGGACTTGTTCATCGTTTGCCTCCGAACAGGCCCGTCGGACGGAACAGCAAAATGAGGATGAAGATCAGCGAGATGCCGATCTGCCCCAGGCTCTCGCCCAGGTACAGGCCGCCGAAGGACTCGGTCAGGCCCACGATCAGGCCGCCGATGGCGGCGCCCAGGAAACTGCCCATACCGCCCAGCACCACCACGGTGAAGGCCACCATCACGAAGACGTTGCCGATGGTGGGCGAGACATAGAAGATGGGCATCAGCAGGCAGGCGGCCGCGCCCAGGGTGGCGAGGCCAATGCCGAAGGAAATGGCGAAGACCTTGTCCACGTCGATGCCGACCAGGCGCGCGCCCATGCGCTCCTTGGCCACTGCGCGGATCGCCTTGCCGGTGTCGGTGCGGGTGATGAACAGGCCCAGCAGGGCGCAGATCACCAGGGCGGCGAGGAAGGAAATCAGCTTGGGCAGGCTCACCATCAGCGGCCCCCATTCCAGCACCTTGTCGCTGTAGGAGAGGGACACGGTGCGCGAATCGCCCTTGAAGAACATCAGCGCGAGGTTCTCGATCACGATGGACAGGCCCAGCGTGATCAGCAGGATGTTCTCGTCACGACCGAGCGAGAGCTTGCCGATCAGGTGCCGGTACATCAGGTAGCCGGCGGCGTACATGGCCGGCACCATCACGACCAGCGCGAGGTAAGGGTCCACGCCCGCCTTCGTGAGCAGGTAGTAGACGCCGAACATGGCCAGCATCAGCATGGCGCCATGGGCGAAATTGATGATGTGGAGCACGCCGTAGATCAGCGTGAGGCCCACGGCCACGAGCGTGTAGATGCCGCCCATGAGGATGCCGTTGAGCGTTGCGGCTCCGAGTATGGTGAGGTCCAAGTCGAGTTCCCCTGAAGCTGGTCGGAAAGAGAAGCGTTCCGGCAAGGCTGCGCCCCGGCGGGCCGCCCGCAGGCGGCCCGCTTCAGGCGCGAGGCCGGAGGGAGATCAGCTGAACTTCGGGCGCGGGAAGACGGCCTTGACGTTGGCGAACTCGCTGGGGAACACCACGTCGATGTCGGTCTTGCTCGCCTGCAGCAGCACGGCGCGGCCGCCCTGGTTCTGGCCGTTGACGAACTTGGTGGCGCCGTAGGGCATGAAGTGGTCGGACCAGGTGCTGGTTTCCAGCGCGGCGATCACCTTCTCCTTGTCGGCGGAGGCGGCGCGCTGCAGGGAGTCGGCGTAGAGCTTGACCGCGTTGTAGGAGCAGTACACCTCGAAGGTGAACAGGCCGCCCTTGGCTTCGACGCGCTTGCGCATGTCCTGCGCCTTGGGGTTGCGCGGGTTGTACCAGTGGTTGAAGTCCATCATGTACTGGGCCACGTCCGGCTGCTCCTGCACCAGCTTGTAGTTGAAGCCGCCGCCGAGCACGGAGAACATGCCCATGACGTCGACCTTCTGCTGGTACATGGTGCGCGCGATCAGCACGTACTCGTTCTGGTAGTTGGACATGATCACGATGTCCGGCTTGACCGACTTGATCCGCAGGACCAGGTTGGTGAAGTCACGGGTCGGGGTGGCGTGCTTGAGGGTTTCCTTGACCTCGATGCCGATGCCGGAGAGCTTGCCCTGCAGCAGCTTGGCGGTGCTGGTGCCGAACTCGGAGTCCTCGTGGACGATGACCGCCGTCTTGGCGATGCCACCGGCGGCCTTGTTCACGCCGTCCAGGCCCGCGAAGGCGTCATCCACGCACTTGCCGTTGCCGGGGGCGAGGCGGAACACGTTCTTGAGGCCACGGGAGACGATGGCGTCGGACACGCCCACGTCAATCAGGAAGGGGGTGTTGTACTTGGCCGCGGCCTGGGTGGCGGGCAGGGCGATGGCGCTGGAGAAGCAGCCCACATAGGCGGACACGCCTTCCTGGTGCAGGCGCTCGACTTCGGAGACGCCCACTTCCGGACGGGACTGGGAGTCGCCCAGGGCAGCCTCCAGCTTGGCGCCGCCCATGGCGCGGATGCCGCCCGCGGCGTTGATCTCGTCGATGGCCATCTGGGCGCCCATGCGCGACTGGCCGCCGCTGTAGGCGAGGCCGCCGGTCACCGGGTGGATCAGGCCGATCTTGATCGGTTTGGGTTGGGCCAGCAGCAGGCCGGGCGCGCCGAGGGCCGCAGTGGCGGCACCGGCTTGCAGGATCAATCGACGAGACAGGGCGGCGTTGGATGTCATGGTTAATCCTCTATCAAGTGGGTTGGGGGTCTTGATCTAATTGTCCCATTCATAGAACAATTGGGCGTGACTCTGCGGCTATTCGATTCGATTGTCAAGCGGTCAATCCCGAGACGGTTCTTGCAACGCACCCAGGTACAGACGGCACCGAGCTCCCAAGCAGGCAATACGCACCATGGATCACCCGCATTACTACTACAGCGCACTGCCACGGCGCACGGAAGTCCTCCTTCCGCCCGGCCTGCACACCTTCGTGGTGCTGCACCTGGAGCACTGGGACTTCGACGCACCGGAAGGGGCCGTGCGGGACCCGCGCTTCGTGGGGGAATTCGGCAGCTTCAATCCCGACTGGCGCAGTTGGTCACAACGTGAATATGGTCTTCGGATTGGCGTCCATCGCCTGATCGAGGCGCTGGCCGCGGCGCGCATCGTGCCGGCGGTCGCCGCCAGCGCGCTGGTGCTGCCCCGGGTGCCGGAGCTGGTGCAGGCGTTGTCCCGATCCGGCGCCGAGTGGCTGGGGCACGGGCTGGCGGCGACGCGGATGATGCATGGCGGTCAGCCGCTCGAGGAACAGCGCGCGCACGTGCAGCAATCGGTCCAGGCGCTCAAGGTCACGACCGGGTCGGCGCCGCAGGGCTGGCTGAGCCAGGACTGGGGCACCAGCCCCGCCACCTTCGGGCTGCTGGCCGATGCCGGCATCACCTACACCCTGGACTGGGGCAATGACGACCAGCCCTATTGGCTGGAGCCGGCGGGAACGTCGGGCCGGCGCCTGCTGGCCCTGCCTTTCTCCTCCGAGTGGGACGACGTGCAGGGCCAGTGGCTTCGCAACAAGGAGCCGGCCGACCATGCCGCGTCGGTGCTGGCCGGCGCCCGCCGCCTGGCCAATGAATGCACACGGGAGGGTCGCGCCGCCGTCATGGGCCTGGGCCTGCACCCCTGGGTCTGGGGCATGCCCAGTCGCATTGCCTATCTGCGTCGGCTGCTGGCCGACCTGAGCACCGTTCCCGGATTGACCTGGACCTTGCCGGGCCAGCTGGCCATGCAATGCCAGCAGCCGGCCTGAGGGCAGGGCCTGTCCTGCGCTGAATGACGGCCAAGTCACCGCACACGACTTCCAAAGACCTGCTCCTTCATCCTCCGACGGACGACACACCATGGACTACCTTGACACCCTCGGCGGCTTCGCCGCCTCCCTCGACTACCGCCAGCTCGACGCCGCCCAGCGCGAGCAGGCCGGCTGGATCCTGGCCGACACCGTGGCCGCCATGGCTGGCGGCTCGCCCGAGCCGGAAGTGCGCGCCCTGGCCACACGGCAGCCGCGGGCGGCGGAGGGGGAGGGCGCCCTGCTGGTGGGCCTGGGCCGGCGCAGCCACCGCGAGGCCGCGGCTTTTGTCAATGGCACCGCCGGCACCTTCCTCGAGATGGACGAGGGGAACCGTTTCTCCCGTGGCCACCCGGCGGTGCACGCCATTCCTGCGGCCCTGGCTGTCGCCGAGGAACGGCAGCGGCCGGCCGAGGACTTCCTGGCTGCGATGGTGGCGGGCTACGAAGTCGGCTCCCGCCTGGGCGCGGCCAGCGCCCTGCGCGGTCCGCTGCATCCGCACGGCACCTGGGGCACCATCGGCGCGGCCGCGGCCGCCGCCCGTGTGGCCGGCTTGGCGGCCCCCGCGATGCGCGAGACGATCAGCCTCTCGGCGTCCCTGGCCACCGCCAGCTCCAAGCAAACCATGCTGGAGGGCGGCCTGGTGCGCAACACCTATGCGGGCCTGTCCAACCGCAACGGCGTGCTGGCGCTGGACCTGGTGGAGTCGGGCTTCACCGGCGAGCGCGACGGTCCGGCCTCGCTCCTGGGCAAGGTGCTCTCGGACAAGTTTGATCCGGCCGCCGTGGTCCAGGGCCTGGGTGTGGAGTGGCACTTCATGCGCAACTACTTCAAGCTGCATTCCTGCTGCCGCTACAACCACGGCACGCTGGACGCGCTGGACCACCTGGCGGCGCGCGAAGGCCTGCCCGCACCCGACCAGATCGAGCGGATCGAGGTCCTGACCTACCATCTGGCCGCCGAGCTGGTGGACCCGGCGCCGCGCAACACCCTGGCGGCCAAGTTCTCGGTGCCCTTCGCGGTCGCCACCCGCCTGGTCACCGGCGCCAGCAGCCTCTCGAGCTTCACCTGGGACGCGCTGCGCGACGAGCGGGCCCTGGCCCTGGCGCAGAAGGTGACGGTGCGTGAAGACCCGGCCATGAGCGCGCGCCTGCCGATGGAGCGGCCCTCCCGCGTGACGATCGTCCTCAAGGACGGCCGTACCCGCTTGGGCGAAGCCGGCGTGAACCGGGGCGATGATGCCTCGCCCTACACCCGCGAGGAGCTGCGTTCCAAGTTCATGGACCTCACCGCCCGCATCTGGCCCGAGGCCCATGCCAAGGAGCTGCTGGAGGCCACGCTGGCCCTGGCCCGCCTGGAGCTGCCGATGGCGCCCTGGCTGGCGCTGCTGGCGCGGGCGCCCGAGGCGGCCTGAAGCACTGGGCAGAGCCCGGCGAGGGGCGCTCTGCCCAGCCCCTGGAATCAGCTGGCCGCCGGCTGATTGGGGCCGAAACCCCGATCGCATTCGCTAAACCGGACACGCTAACTCCTTGTCGGCCCAGCATTTTTTACAGGTTGTCCGGTTAAGAAAAAATTCGGTTGCTTAACATGACGCTCCCCTGATCCAGCGGAGCCCCCATGGCGACCAACCTCCAGATCCCGCCCCATGAAGTCCAGCGCAGGCTGGCGCTGGACAACCCCTGGTGGCGTGCCGGCCAGGGCATCGATCCGCAGGAGGCGGGGTGGCCCCGGCGGGCCTACTTCAGCCAGTTTTCCGAGCTGGCACGAGGCTCGCAGGTTCGCCGGGCGGTGGTGCTCCTGGGTCCTCGGCGCGTGGGCAAGACGGTCATGCTCAAGCATTTGGTGGCCCAGCTCCTTAATACGGGGGTGCCAGGCAACCGCATCCTTTTCCTTTCGCTGGACACGCCGCTCTATTCGGGCCGCTCTCTCGAGAGCCTGGTTCAGATGTTTGTCGAGTCGCAGGGGCATTCCACCGGTCCCTCGTCCGAGGCCCCCCTCTGGGTGCTGTTCGATGAGGTCCAGTACCTCAAGGACTGGGCCGTTCACCTCAAGTCACTGGTGGACAGCTATCCCCGCATTCGATTCATCGCCAGCGGGTCGGCCGCCGCCGCCCTACGCATGAAGAGCCGTGAGTCGGGTGCCGGCCGGTTCACCGAATTTCTCCTGCCGCCGCTCACGTTCGCGGAATACCTGCGGTTTGCGAAATTGGAGGCGACCCTGATCGACAGGGCGCCACCCGGCAATCCGTCGGCAGGACCCTTCGTTTCGAGGGACATCGCGGCCCTCAATGCACAGTTCATCAATTACCTGAACTACGGCGGGTTTCCCGAGGCGGTCATGACACCGCAGATCCGCGACAACCCCGGGCGCTTCCTGCGTCAGGACATCGTCGACAAGGTCCTGCTCAAGGATCTGCCCAGCCTCTATGGCATTGGCGACACCCAGGAGCTCAATCGCTTCTTCAACGTGCTGGCCTTCAACACCGGCAACGAGGTGAGCCTGGAAGCGCTCAGCCAACACTCGTCCATTGGCAAGGCGAAGCTGGGCGATTACCTCGAATACCTGGAGGCGGCCTACCTGATTCGCCGGGTCCACCGCATCGATGACAACGCGCTGCGGCTGCAGCGTGCCCGGACCTTCAAGGTCTACCTGACCAACCCCTCGATCAGAGCAGCGCTGTTCGGGATGGTCTCCGGCAGCGACGAGGCGATGGGGCACTTGGCCGAGACGGCTGTCTGGAGCCAGTGGCTGCACGACCCGGACATCAGCCGCAGCCTGCATTACGCGCGATGGAAGGCTGGCCGGCAGGACCTGGAGGTCGATATCGTTTCCATTGCTCCTGAGAACCAGAAGCCCCGCTTTGCCGTGGAAATCAAATGGTCCGACCGGCCGCCCACTGCGCGGGGTGAGTTGCGCGGACTGCGCGCCTTGCAGGAACGTCACCCCCAGGTCGGAACGCCCCTGGTGACCACCCGAACGTTGACCACCCAGTGCGAGGTGGACGGCATGCAGGTCCAGTTCCTGCCTGTGGCACTTTACTGCTATGGGATTGGCCGCAATCTCTTGCAGGATGAATGAAGGCGGCGGCCTCAGCCCAGCGAGTTCTCCCCGCTCATGTAGACGAAGACCTCGACGAAGTGGCCGTCTTCCACGCGGAAGAAGTTGCAGTTGTTCTTGACCAGCACTTCGCCGGCATGGGTGGTGTTTTCCACCCGGAAGCGGCTGGCCGCGCGCTGCGCGGGCACGTCCAGCACATGGTCGAAGTTGCCGTGCCAGACCTTGGCGTAGCGGGCGTTGAGCCGCTCGTACATGCCCCGCAGGGCATCCAGGCCGTGGTAGCTCGTGCCATGGTTGGCGATGCAGAAATGCACCTCGGGCGCGAAGCAGGCCAGCGTGGCTTCCACGTCCTTGCGGTCAACGGCCTCGAAGTACCGCTCGACCAGGGCCTGCAGGCCGTGTGCGCCCAGGCGGTTCATGCGGTGGCTCCCTGGGGCGCGCGGCCGGTCCCACCGGGTTGGCCCTGGAAGCCGCTGTCCTGCAACGCACGGAACAGGGCCAGGGCCTCGGCGTGGCGGGCGAAGGCCTCGGCCGACAGCGGCGCCTGCAGGCGTTCCTCCTCGGCGAAGTGGCCGTGGCTGCGCCCGCGCACCCGCAGCGCCGAGGGCTTCACCGCGCCGGTGGGCTTCACATGCGCCGGGATGTAGCTGATGGCGTAGCCCAGGCGGCGATCATGGGTCTGGTTGCCGCCGGAGGCGTGGACCAGGTCGGTGTGGTGCAGCGACATCTGGCCGGCCTTCACCGGCATGAAGGTGCCACGGGCGTCGTCGAAACGGCCCGAGATGCCCTGGCCGCGCTTGATCATGTTCATCGGGTCGGGCTTGTCGTCATGCTCGAACTGGCCCCACAGGTGGCTTCCGGGCAGCACCTGCATGCAGCCGGCTTCCACGCTGGCGTCCGACAGCGCCACCCAGGCGGTCACGTGCAGGTGCGGAGCGAGGTGGAAGTAGGTGCCGTCCTGATGCCAGCGCACGTAGGCGGGGGTGTTGGCTTCCTTGACGAAGAGCGTCGAGTGGTAGACGAGGATGTCGGGGCCGATCAGGTCCTCCACCGCGTCGAGGACCTTCGGGTGGTGCACCAGCTGGTCGGCCCAGTTGAAAAGCAGGTAGCTCTTGGACTTCTCGGGGAAGTCGATCGGCTTCCCCTGCTGCCGCTCCCAGGCTTCGAGCTCGTCGCGGAAAGCCCGGGCCTCTGCAGGCGAGAGCACGTCGACCGGAAAGACGAAGCCGTCGTCGGCATAGCCTTGGACCTGGGCGGGGGTGAGGTGCTTGGGCATGGCGTGTCCCTTCGCGTTCAGCCCTTGGCCGCGACCGCACGCTGGGCCGCGTCCATCATGGCGTGCAGCATGTCGATGCGGTCGTGCATCGGTCGGGGGTAGCCCACCCGGCTTTGCGACAGGCCCAGGCCCAGGGCGGCCTCGGCCATCTTGTAGCTGAGAGGCCCGGGGTTGATCACCGGCACCGGCAGGCGCCTGGAGAGCCAGGCGTGCGACTGGTGCATGGTGGTGGAGCCCAGGATCAACACCTCGGCGCCGTCCTCCTCGATGGCCTTGCGGCCGGCGGCCTCCAGCAGCGGGAAGATGTCTTCCTCCTTGCCCGAGAGCAGGGCCTGGTTGTCCGGCGGCACCTCGATCGCCCGCACCGAGGCGCACTTGTGGTGCAGGCCCAGTTCGTCCAGCGCTTTCTTGTACAGGGGCTTCCAGCGGCTGGCCATGGTGAGAAAGGAGAAGCGGTCGCCCAGCATCAGCGCGGTCAGCACCGAGGTCTTGCCCGGGCCGAAAACCGGGATGTCCAGCACGGCGCGCAGGGCGGCCACGCCCGAGTCGCTCATGGTGTCGATGCAGACCGCCGCGAAGCCTTCCGCCTGCGCCTTGCAGCCCGCCTCGAAATTGGCGACCTCGGCGAGCGCGAAGTCATGGTGGCTGGAATAGTTCACCGGTCCGGCCTTCACCGGCCGGAACACGAACTCCAGCTCGGGCGAGAGCGCGATGCCCTGGAGCTGGGCCTGGCGCAGGGCCAGGTTCTCCGGCGACATGGCGAAGGGAACGACGACGAGAACGCGTTTCTTTGCCATGCTCATTTCGCCGCCTTCAGCTCGCCAAGGGCCTGCTCGGTCGACCCCACCCGCCCGAACAGGCGCTGGAAGTTGCGCATCGTGACGTGGTGCAGCTCCTCGAAGGTGGTGCCGCAGGCGTCTTCCACCAGGGTCACCTGGTAGCCACGGTCGGCCGCCTCGCGGGCGGTGGTCTCCACGCACATATTGGTGGAAACGCCCACCATGTACAGCTGGTTCGCGCCCAGGGACCGCAGCAGGCTGTCGATGGCGGTGGAGGCAAACGCCCCCACCGAGGTCTTGCGCACCACGTGCTCGCCGGGCAGGGGCTTGAGTTCGTCCAGGATCTCGTGCTCGCGGCTGCCGACGTAGTTGTTGCAGCTCGAAAGCAGCTTTCTCATGTGCGGCGGCGCGTCGCTGGCATCGGGCAGGGCGGCGCCCAGGGTCACGTGGACCACCGGCCGGCCCAGGTCGCGGAAGCGGGCGCGCAGCTTCAGGATGTTGGGCAGCAGCAGGGTCTCGATCCGGTCAAAGCGGTAGTCGGTGACGGTGGAGCCTTCGGCCTTCATGCGACGGCCTAAAGCGCCCTGGCGGGAGCCGGTGGCGTACTGCATGTCGATGATGACGAGGGCGGCCTGGGCCGTGTCGACGACCGGCTCGGTCATGAAGTCGCGGATGTAGTCCTTGGCGGGTGCGTTCATAGCGGTGCGGGTTGGGGGATGTGGGTTTGCTGGCGGTACCAGTCGACGATCTGGGCGCCGGTGGCGCACCAGACGCCCCCCTTGCCCAGGATGTATTCCAGGGCCTGCTACAGCGCCTCGACGCGGTGCGGCTGGCCCATGATGAAGGGGTGGACGGCGATGTTCATCACCCGCCCGTGGACCTCGCCCTCGGCGTGCAGGGTGTCGAACTCATCGCGGATCTTCTGCGCGAAGGCCTCGGCCTCGACGCCTCGGCGCCAGGCGATGCTGTCGTTGATCTCCATCGAGTAGGGCAGGGAGGTCAGCTGGCCGCTGCGCACACGGACCGGGGTGGGCTGGTCGTCGTGGTACAGGTCGCACAGGTAGCGGATGCCGCTCTCGGCCACCAGGTCCGGCGTGAGCCGGGTGTTGGACGCCGCGGGCGAGAACCAGCCCGCCAGGCGCTGGCCGGTGTGGCGCACATGAATGGCCTGGCACTCCTCGATGGCCGCGCGCTCCTCGGCCTCGCTCATGTTCCAGTGGTAGCGGGTGTTGTAGAGGCCGTGGGACATGAACTCCCACTGGCGCTTCATCATCGCCTCGGCGACGTCGGGGTACATGTCCAGCACCGCCATCGACAGCGACACCGTCACCGGCAGCTGGAAGCGGTCGAACACCTCCATCAGCCGCCACACGCCCACCCGGTTGCCGTAGTCCCTCAGGCCGTAGCCCAGGATGTCGGGGTGCGGCACCCGGGGCCAGGGGTTGCGCACCCGCACCTGCTCCGGCAGGTACTCGTAGTGCTCGATGTTCGGCGCCACCCACAGGGCGACGCGGGCGCCGCCCGGCCAGCGCAGGGGCGGACGGGCGGGCAGGGGGCTGTGGTCGAGGCGGTCGGCGCCGGCGATGACCGTGGAGGTTTGGATGGTCATGCCCGGGCCTCCGGCAGGTGCAGGTCAGCGGCGGCACAATGCGCAAAACGACCCCTGCGGACCTGCTTCGCACGCAACGACCCATTCACCTGAGGAGCCTTGACATGCCCGTCGTCTCGATCACCCTTTTGCCCGGCTACAGCCCATCGGCCAAGGAGCGCCTGGTGGCCCGCGTGGCACGCAGCGTGCGCTCGGTGATCGCCGCGGCCAGCGCCGGCACCACCGTGTTCGTCAACGAGGCCGCCACCTACCAGCGCGATGGCAAGGTCTTCACCCAGGGCGGCCCGGAGGTGGCCGACGCCAGCGCCCTGGTGCGGCAGTTCCTGCTCCTGATGCAGGAGCGCAAGCTCGACGAGGCCCGCCAGCTGCTGGCGCCGGGCTTCGAGATGGTCTTCCCCGGCGGCAAGCCGATGCGGGAATTCGGTGAGTTGCTCGAGTGGGCCAAGACCCGCTACACCCGGGTGGGCAAGCACTTCGAGCGATTCGACGAGGTCTGGGGCGAGGAGGGCACGGTGGTCTATTGCACCGGCACGCTCGAAGGCGTGTGGCTGGACGGCAAGCCCTTCTCGGGCATCCGCTTCATCGACCGCTTCGAGGTGGCCGAGGGCCGCATCCGCCGCCAGGACGTGTGGAACGATCTGGCGGAGATGAAGCCCGGCGCTCAAGGCTGATTCTTCCAGGCGTCGAGAATCTCGGCGCCGGTGGCCGACCACACGCCGGCATGCTTCAGGATGTGGTCCAGGGCTTCTTCCAGCGCGCGGATGCGATAGGGCTGGCCGATGATCCAGGGGTGTAGCGAGATACCCATCACCCGGCCGCCCTCCTGGCCGGCCTCCTTGTACAGCCAGTCGAACTGGTCGATCAGCGCATCGCGGAAGTCGTCCTCCGAGTGGTGGTTCTGCACCAGCACGGTGTAGTCGTCGATGTCGATCGGGTGCGGCATCGAGTGGATGTCACGCGTGGCCGTCTTGAAGGCATAGGGCAGGTCGTCGTTGACCCAGTCGCAGAGGTAGTCGACGCCGGCCTCGGCCACCAGGTCCGGGGTGTGGAAGGACTCCGACTTGGCCGGTGACAGCCAGCCGCGTACCGGCTGGCCGCTGGCGGCGCGCAGGGTCGCCAGGGTCTGGTCCACCAGCTGCTTCTCGTCCTCGCGGGAGAGGCCGCTGTGGTGCAGGTGGTCCATGTCCTGGCCGTTGGCGATGACCTCCCAGCCACGCTTGACGCACTCCTTCAGCAGGCTCGGATAGCGCTGGGCCACCGCGGCGTTCACCGCCACCGAGGCCTTGAGCTGGCGCTTGTCCAGCACCTCCATGATGCGGTGGATGCCGACGCGGTTGCCGTAGTCACGCAGGGTGTAGTGGCGCAGGTCCGGGTAGGAGGTCTGCATCGCGCCCGGCGGCTTGAAGGGCACGCCCTTCATGTTCAGGGGGAACCACTCCAGCGCCGGAATGATCCACAGCGCGACGCGCGCGCCATTCGGCCACTGCACCGGCTTGCGGTCACGCAGCATGGACCAGGGGTAGCGGCCCTGGTCCATGCCGTAGCCACGGTGCTGGTACTCCAGGTAGCTGTCGGGCAGGCCGGGGGCGGACGAGGTCGGGGCGGAGGTCTTGGCGGGGGCGTTCATGCCGCGTCTCCCACGGGTTGCGAGGCCTTCATGAAGGCGTCGTGGTAGTGCTCGTTGTAGTACTGCGCGATCTCGCGGCCGGTGGCCACCCAGACCTTGTCGTGGCCGGTGATGTAGTCCAGCGCCTCCTGGAAGGCGGCCAGGCGATAGGGCTGGCCCACCAGGTAGGGGTGCAGCGGAATGCACATCACCGTGCCCGACTTCTCGCCCTCGGCGTAGAGACGGTCGAACTGGCGCTTGAGGATGTCGGCGTAGCGGCGCGGCTGGACGAGGTTGACGTTGTAGACGATGACGTCGTTCATCTCCAGCGAGTAGGGCATGCTGGTCAGCTTGCCCTTCCTCACCTTCACCGGGCCGGGCTGGTCGTCGTGGAACAGGTCGCAGACATAGGTCAGGCCCATCTCGGCGACCAGGTCCATGGTGCGGTCGGTGTAGGTGAGGGCCGGGGCGAGCCAGCCATCGAGCTTCTGTCCGGTGTGCTTCTTGATCGTGTCGATCGAGTCCTGGATCACCTGCCGCTCCTGGGCCTCGTTCATGCCCATGAGGTAGCGGGTGTTGTAGGTGCCGTGCGAGTAGAACTCCCAGCCGTCGTCGGCGCAGGCCTTGATGATCTCGGGGTGGTGGTCGCACATGGCCACGTTCAGCGAGACGCTGCCGCGGACCTTGGCTTCCTTCATCACGTCGAACATGCGCCAGAAGCCGGCGCGGTTGCCGTAGTCGCGGTAGGCGTAGTTCTGCACGTCCGGGGCCGGGCGGCCCCAGGCGGCGCGGGCCGGGTTGCGCGGCGGGTCGAGCTCGTAGAACTCGATGTTGGGGGCAACCCAGAAGGCCACCCGCGCGCCATTGGGCCAGCGGATGGCGGGGCGGTCGTTCCAGGGCAGGTAGTCGTAGAGGCCCGGGTCGCGCAGGGCGGTGGCCGGCGGCGGCGCCGAGCCGGCGGTGGCAGTGGTCGCACTCATGTTCAGGCTCCCTTGCCCGGGAGCTTGGCCACGGCCTCCAGCGTCTCCTTCACGGAGATCACGTCGGCGTACTTGATCGCCATGTCGTAGAGGTTGGCGAAGTGCGGCGACTCGTGCTTGTCGGCCACGCACTCCTCGGGGACGATGGTGCGGAAGGAGCGCTGCAGGCTGTCCAGCGCGGTGGCGCGCACGCAGCCCGAGGTGGAGCCGCCGGTCACCACGCAGGTGTCGACGCGGTGGAAGGTGAAGATCGAATCCAGGTTGGTCTCGAAGAAGGCCGAGGCCATGCGCTTGTTGACGATGATGTCGCGCTTGCGGTCGATCTGGAGCCTGTCGTCGAACTCGGCACGGCGGCTGCCGACCTTGATGTTCTGCAGCGAGTCGGGCGTGTCGCTGCGGGTGCCCCAGATGCCGCAGTCCTCGCCGGAGTCCATGTAGGCCACGTATGTCCAGACCACCGGGAAGCCCTTGGAGCGGAACAGCTCGGCCAGCTCGTTGACGTAATCAAGCTGCCTGGGGTCCGTCTCGTAGGCGGTGGCGAATTCGCCGACGCAGGTGTAGGCCTTCTGCAGGTCGATGTTGATCAGGGCGGGCACCTGGCCGAAGCCGAAACGCTTGCGCGTGGGGTTGGCCTTGATCTCGGCGTAAAGCTGGCGGGCGGACTTGTCGGAGAGTTGCATGGCGTGTGTGACGTGGGTTTGTCGTACAGGTCATCCTGCCGCGCGCCAATTGTTCTGTCAATAGAACAAATCAGGCCTGGGGCTTCCACTGCGCGCCGGGCGTGCTGCCCAATGCCGGCGGCGGCAGGGGCGAGCCTGGCCGCTGCCCGTCGAAGCGCATCGGCTGCGCCACCAGGGGCGGTCGGCCGCTGGCCGGGTCCGCCGGCACCACCATGCCGCGCGCGGCAACGTGGGGGTGCGTCATCACCTCGGCCACCTCGAGGATGGGCGAGGCCGGCACGGCCGCCGGGCCCAGCAGGTCGACCCATTCAGCCGTGGTGCGCTCGTGCGTCCACTCGGAGACGAGAGGCAGCAGGACCTCCCGGTTCACCACCCGCGCCGGGTTGGTGGCAAAGCGCGCATCCTGTGCGAAGCCGGTCTTGCCCGCCACCTCGCAAAAGCGGGCGAACTGACCATCGTTGCCGATCGCCAGCACCAGGTGACCGTCCCGGGTGGGGAAGACGCCGTAGGGGACGATGGTCGGGTGCGCATTGCCCATGCGGGTCGGGCGCATGCCCCCCACCAGGACGTTGCTCGCCTGGTTGGCGAGCATGGCCACCTGCACGTCGAAGAGGCAGGCGTCGATCACCCGTCCGCGCCCGGTGGCATGCCGCTCGTGCAGGGCGGCCAGGATGGCGGTGGTGGCATAGAGGCCCGTCATCAGGTCGGTGATGGCCACGCCCACCTTCTGCGGCTCGCCGCCGGGTTCGCCGGTGATGCTCATGAGGCCGCCCTCGGCCTGCACCGCCATGTCGTAGCCCGCCTTGTGGGCCATGGGGCCGTCCTGGCCGTAGCCGGTGACCGAGCAGTAGATCAGGCGCGGGTTCAGGGCCTGCAGGCTGGCGGCGTCCAGGCCGTACTTGGCCAGCTGGCCCACCTTGTAGTTCTCGATCACCACGTCGGCTTCCATCGCCAGCGACTTCACCTGGGCGATGCCCTCGGGGCTGGCGATGTCGATGGCGACCGAGCGCTTGCCGCGGTTGGCGCAGAGGAAATAGATGCCGACGCGCTGGCCGTCCTGTTCCCACCAGGGCGGGCCCCAGGCGCGTGTGTCGTCGCCGGCGCCGGGACGCTCGACCTTGATCACGTCGGCGCCGTAGTCGGCCAGCATCTGCGCGGCCCAGGGGCCGGCAAGCACGCGGGAGAGGTCGAGGACCCGGACGCCCTCGAGCGGGCGCGGTGGGGTGGGGCTCGTCACCACGGGCCTCAGTTGGAGAAGGCGGCGATGCCGGTGATGGCGCGGCCCAGGATCAGGGCGTGCACGTCGTGGGGGCCCTCGTAGGTGTTGACCACCTCCAGGTTCACCAGGTGGCGGGCGACGCCGTATTCGTCGCTGATGCCATTGCCGCCCATCATGTCGCGCGCCATGCGGGCGATGTCCAGGGCCTTGCCGCAGGAGTTGCGTTTCAGGATGGAGGTGATCTCCACCGAGGCGCTGCCCTCGTCCTTCATCCGCCCCAGGCGCAGGCAACCCTGCAGGCCCAGGCTGATCTCGGTGACCATGTCGGCCAGCTTTTTCTGGATCAACTGGTTGGCGGCGAGCGGGCGGCCGAACTGCTGGCGGTCCATCACGTACTGGCGGGCGCGGGTGTAGCAGTCCTCGGCGGCGCCCAGGGCGCCCCAGGCGATGCCGTAGCGGGCGGAGTTGAGGCAGGTGAAGGGGCCCTTCAAGCCACGCACCTCGGGGAAGGCGTTTTCCTCGGGGCAGAACACCTCGTCCATCACGATCTCGCCGGTGATGGAGGCGCGCAGGCCCACCTTGCCGTGGATGGCGGGGGCGGACAGGCCCTTCCAGCCCTTCTCGAGGATGAAGCCGCGGATCGAGCCGGCGTCGTCCTTGGCCCAGACCACGAACACGTCGGCGATCGGGCTGTTGGAGATCCACATCTTGGCGCCGGACAGCGAGTAGCCGCCGGGCACCTTGCGGGCGCGGGTGATCATGCTGCCGGGGTCGGAGCCGTGGTTCGGCTCGGTCAGGCCAAAGCAGCCGATCCACCCGCCGGTGGCCCGCTTGGGCAGGTACTTCTGCTTCTGGGCCTCGGTGCCGAATTCGTTGATGGGCACCATGACCAGGGAACTCTGAACGCTCATCATCGAGCGGTAGCCGGAGTCGACCCGCTCGACCTCGCGGGCCACCAGGCCGTAGGCCACATAGCCCAGGCCGGCGCCGCCGTACTGCTCGGGGATGGTCACGCCCAGGAGGCCGAGCTCGCCCATCTCGCGGAAGATGGCCGGGTCGGTCTGCTCGTTGCGGAAGGCCATCTGCACGCGGGGCAGCAGGCGCTCCTGGCAGTAGGCGTGGGCGGCCTCGCGCACCTGGCGCTCGTCGTCGGTGAGCTGGCCGTCGAGCTGGAAGGGGTCGGACCAGGAGAAGGTGGCTTTGGCGCTCATGGCAGGTGTCTCTCGTCTTGCGTTGGAGGAATGAATGGGATGGATCGTAGGCCCTGGGGTCACTGGCGGCAAACGATGATTCCTGCCCCAGTTATGAGGCAAGCTATTATCTGCAGGTGTTTCCGCCCCGCCTGGGGCCCACCCCGCCACACGCCATGCGACGCAAGATCCCCTCCCTCCAGGCCCTGGCCTGCTTCGACGCCGCGGCCCGCCACGGCAGTTACACCCGGGCCGCCCAGGAACTGGCCCTGACCCAGGGCGCGGTCTCGCGCCAGGTGGCGGTGCTGGAGGACTTCCTCGGTCTCGCCCTGTTTCGTCGCAGCCGCCACGGCATGGTGCTCACCCCGGCCGGGGCCGACTACGCGCGCCAGGTACGCGCCCGGCTCGACGGCCTGGAGCGCGACACCCTGGACGTGATCGGCCGGCAGGGGGAGGGCGCGGCCCTGACCCTGGGCGCGGTGCCGACCTTCGCCACCCGCTGGCTCATTCCTCGCCTGCCGCGCCTGGCCCAGGCCCACCCCGGACTGCAGCTGCATTTCGAGACCCGCACCCGGCCCTTCCTCTTCGCCGACTCGGGTCTCGACGCCGCCGTCTTCGCTGGCACCCCCGAGCAGGTGGCGCAGTGGGCCGGCACCCGCTCCGAGCTGTTGCTGGTGGAGGAGGTGGTGCCGGTGTGCAGCCCCTCGCTGCTGCCCGGCGGCCGGCCGATCAAGCCGCAGGCCCTGGCGCAGCTGCCTCTGCTGCATCCGTCCACCCGCCCGGAGGACTGGCGGCGCTGGTTCGAAGGCCTGGGCGTGGACGCCCCGGGCGCCATGGCCGGCCCCCGTTATGAGCAGTTCTCCATGCAGGCCGCCGCCGCCGCCGCGGGTCTCGGCGTGGCGCTCATGCCCACCCTGCTGGTCGAAGAGGAGCTGGCCAGCGGTGCCCTGGTGCCCGCCTGCAAGGAGCGCCGGCCCGGCCGGGGCTATTACCTGGTGCGGCCCGACCTGGGCGAGGAGCCGCCGGCCCTGCGGCGCTTCCGCGCGTGGCTGCTGGAAGAAGTGCGGCGTTGAGCGGCGCGGCCTCCATGCATGAGATGCAGGCCCTTGAGGCCCGGTTGGCCCGGGAGGCTCGACAGGGGCCCCGTTAAAATCAAAGGCTTCCTGAGCTAGTGTCCGAGCCTCGCCTTCCCGGCGCGGCCCGCCCTCCATTCCAGGAGCACCACAAGCGCTCCAGAGAGTCCTCCCTTGAAGATCCTTCTCCTCCTCGCCCGCCAGGTCGACGAATTGAGCCGCAAGGCCTCGGTCGTCGCCCTCTGGCTGGTCATGATCTGCGCGCTCGTCTCGGCACTCAACGCCATCAGCCGCTACGCCTTCGACCTGTCCTCCAACGCCTGGCTGGAGCTGCAGTGGTACATGTTCGGCGGCACCGTGCTGCTGGGCGCGGCCCATCTGCTCAACACCAACGGCCACATCCGGGTCGACCTGTTCTACGGCAAGTTGAACGACCGCCAGCGGACCTGGCTGGACCTGTTCGGCCTCGTCGCCTTCCTGATGCCGTTTTGCTGGTTCATGCTGCTGTACTCCTGGCCCTGGTTCGTGGAGTCCTGGCAGATCGGAGAGATCTCGGCCAATGCCGGCGGCCTGATCCGCTGGCCGGTGAAGCTGCTGCTGCCGCTGGGCTTCGGCCTGCTGATGCTGCAAGGTGTCTCCGAGATCATCAAGCGGGTGGCGGCGCTGCGGGGCGTCATCGCCATCGACACCCACTACGAGCGTCCGCTCCAGTAAGAGGCCAACGATGAACCTGTTCGACATCATGGCCCCGGCGATGTTCGCCGCGCTGGTGGTCTTCCTGTTGCTGGGCCTGCCGGTGGCCTTCTCCCTGGCCGCCCTGGGCCTGGCCTCCGGCCTGATCGCCATCGAGGCCGGCCTGTTCCCGGCCCAGTTCATGGCCAATCTGCCGTTCCGTGTGTTCGGCATCATCGGCAACGAGTTGCTGCTCTCGATTCCCTTCTTCACCCTGATGGGGGCCATCCTCGAGAAGTCGGGGCTGGCCGAGGACCTGCTCGAAGGCTTTGCCCAGGCCTTCGGCAAGTTGCCCGGTGGCCTCGCCTATGCCGTCATCCTGGTGGGCGCCATCCTGGGCGCCATCACCGGCACGGTGGCGGCCTCGGTCATCGCGATGGCGGTGATCGCGCTGCCCATCATGCAGCGCTACGGCTACGACATGCGCCTGGCCACCGGCGTGATCGCCGCCTCCGGCACCATCACGCAGGTGATTCCGCCGTCCCTGGTGCTGATCGTCCTGGCCGACCAGCTGGGCAAGTCGGTGGGTGACATGTACCTGGGCGCGGTCGGCCCGTCGGTGGCACAGGTCCTGATCTTCGCCGGCTTCATCTTCGTGATGTCGCTGCTGCGCCCGAAGTCCATGCCCGGCCTGCCGCCGGAGGCCCGGACCCTGCGGGGCTGGGCGCTGGCGCGCAAGGTGCTTGCGGGCGTGCTGCCCTCGTCCGTCCTGATCTTCGTGGTGCTGGGCACCATCTTCATGGGCCTGGCCACGCCGACCGAGGCGGGCGCCATGGGCGTGCTGGGCGCCCTCGTCCTGGCGGCCCTGCACAAGCGCCTGAACTTCGGCATGGTGTACGCCGGCATGAAGGACACGATGAACGTGACCGTCATGGTGATTTTCATCCTGATCGGCGCCACCGTCTTCACCCTGGTCTTCCAGGGGGTCGATGGCTCCAAGTGGGTGGAGCACCTGTTCACGGCGGTGGGCGCGGACGACGCGGTGACCTTCCTCATCGTCGTCAACATCATGATCTTCGTCCTGGCCTTCTTCCTGGACTTCTTCGAGATCGCCTTCATCGTGGTGCCGCTGCTGGCGCCCATGGCCCAGAAGCTGGGCATCGACCTGGTCTGGTTCGGCGTGCTGCTGTGCGTGAACATGCAGACCAGCTTCATGCACCCGCCCTTCGGCTTCGCGCTGTTCTACCTGCGCGGCATCGCGCCCAAAGAGGTCAAGACCACCGACATCTACCTGGGCGCGCTGCCCTGGGTGGGGCTGCAGCTGCTGCTGGTGGGCGTGCTGATCTTCTTCCCGGAGCTGGTGACCGGCATGCTGGACCAGCCGGTGGCCGACAACCCGGCCATCGAGATCCGGGTCGAGGAGCCCCCGGCGGCCGACGCACCGGCGGCCGATGCCTCGCAGCCCGGGGCGGAGGCGCAGCAGGCGGCGCCCGATCCGGCGGATTACTTCAACAAGAAATAGCGTCTGCCGGCCAGACGCCTTCACCCCATTCAGAAAGAGACACCATGAGCACGCTCACCCTGGCCCAGGCCAATACCATCATCGCGGCCGCCCTGGCCCGCTCCAAGGCCGAGGGCTTCAAGCCCATGGGTATCGCCGTCCTCGACGGCTCGGGCAACCTCAAGGCCTTCGCCAGCGAGGACGGCGCCAGCATGTTCCGCTTCGATATCGCCCGCGCCAAGGCCTGGGGTGCGGTTGGCATGGGCGTGTCCAGCCGCGCGCTGGGCCAGCGCGCCAAGGACAACCCCAACTTCTTTGTGTCCCTGGCCGCCACGGCCGAGGGCAAGTTCCTGCCCCAGACCGGCGCGGTCGTGATCAAGTCGGCCAGCGGCGAGGTGATTGGCGCGGTCGGCGCCAGCGGCGGCACCGGTGACGAAGACGAGCTGATCTGCATCGCCGGCGTGGAGGCCGCGGGACTCTCCGCCGGCTGAAGGATCAGGCCCGCAGGGGCTCGTTGTTCCCGCGGCGGTTCACTTCGTGGAAAACGCCCCGCAGCCACCGATTGGCCGGGTCGTGCTGCAGGCGGCGGTGCCACAGTAGCTGCACGTCGGCGTGGGGCGGTCGCAGCGGCAGTTCGACCCTGCGGATGGCAATGTGCCGGTCCAGCACCGTGGCGATGTCGTCCGGCACCGTGGCCACCAGGTCCGATCCAGGCAGGATGGCCAGCAGGCTCATGAAGTGCGAAAGCTCCAGGGTCACCCGGCGCTGCCAGCCCTTTTCCTCCAGGAAGCGGTCCAGCATGTGTTCACGCCCGTCGGGCCGCACGATCACGTGGCGCGCGTCCAGGAATTGCCTGCGCGTCAGTCGCGGGCCCACCGACGCGTTGTCTGCGGACACGATGCAGGTGTAGGAGGTCCGGAACAGGGCCTGCTGGAAGAAGCCGGCCTTTTGCAGGTCGGGAAAGAACCCCACCGCCAGTTCGGCCTCGCCGGAGGCCAGCGCCTCCGCCGCGTCCTTGGGCGGCATGGACCGGGTGCGCAGGCCCACCAGGGGCGCCTCGGTTCTGAGTCGGCGCAATACATGGGGCAGGAAGGCCACCTCGCCGATGTCGGGGGTGAGGAGGGTGAAGTGGCGCTCGGCGCGGCCTGGCTCGAAGGCCGTCTGGCGCAGGATGCGGGTCTGGATGGCCTCGACCACCTCATGCACCTGCGGGCCCAGCTCCAGAGCGCGGGGCGTCGGCTCCATGCGCGCGCCGGTCCGCACGAACAGGGCGTCGTCAAAGAGGGCGCGCAGGCGGGCGAGGGCGGCGCTGGTGGCGGGCTGGCTCAGTCCCAGGGCCTCGGCGGCCCGGTTCACGCTACGGTGGCGGGCCAGGGCGTCGAAGGCCACCAGCAGGTTCAGGTCGACGGAGCGTATATCCATGGCGTGGATTTTATGAATCCGCTCAATCATATTCCCGGATAGGCCTGCGCCCCCTAGCATCTCCGGCGGAGACAAGCCTTGAGCAAAGACAAACACCTGCCCGGTTGCGGCTGCGGCATCGATACCCATGCCCATGTGGTGCCGGAGAATTTTCCGGCCTACCTGGGCAGCCGCCTGCCGGCCGACTGGCCCTCGATGGCGGCCGCCCAGGCCTGCCACCGGCACGTGATGATCGCGGGCAAGGTGTACCGCACCGTTTCCGACAAGTGCTGGGATACGGCCCGGCGTCTGGCCGACTTCGAGGCCATGGGCCTGGACCTGCAGGTGGTCTCGCCCATGCCCGAGCTGCTGTCCTACTGGATGGCGCCGGCCGACGCGCAGCAGCTGCTTCGCTACACCAACGACCAGGTCGCCGCCATGGTGGCCGAGAGCGGCGGGCGCATCGCCGGGCTGGGCGCAGTGCCCCTGCAGGACATGGACCTGGCCCTGCGCGAACTGGAATACGTGGTCAAGGTGCTCGGCTTCCCCGGCGTGGAGCTGGGCAGCAACATCAACGGCGACCCGGTGGGTCACCCGAAGTTCGACCCGTTCTTCGAGGCCTGCGAGACCCTGGGCGCCTGCGTGTTCGTGCATGCGTTGCGGCCGGCCGGCATGGAGCGTCTGGTGGGCCCAGCGCCGCTGCAGCAGGTGCTGGCCTATCCCGGCGACGTGGGTCTGGCGGCGGCCTCGGTCATCACCGCCAACCTGCCGCTGCGCCGTCCGGGCCTGCGCATCGCCTTCAGCCATGGCGGCGGCACGCTGGCCTCTCTGCTGCCGCGCCTGGAGCAGGGCTGGCACACCTTTCCCGCGCTGCAGGAAAGCGTCACCGCCTCGCCGCGCGAGCAGGCGGCGCGCCTCTATTACGACACCCTGGTGTTCGACACGCCCACGCTGCGGCACCTGGTGGCCAGCTTCGGCGCGACGCAGCTGATGGTCGGCACCGACTATCCCTTCAACTTCCATGACCGCACGCCGATCGATCGCATCCGGCAGGCGGCTTTCGACGAGACCACCACCATGAACCTGATCCGCCACAACGCCGGGCGCTTCCTCGGCATGACCGCAGGAGGCGCGCGATGAGCTCTCCCTGGATCGAGGGTCTGCGCAGCGTCGCCCTCAACGTGCCCGACCTGGCCCGCGCCGAGGCCTTCTACACCGAGGTCTGGAACCTCGAAGTGGCCCACCGCAAGGAGGGCTCGGTCTACCTGCGCGGCACCGGCAGCGACCACCACCTGCTGGCCCTGTACGCGGGCGGCCCGGTGCCGCAGATCCGCCAGGTGACGCTGCGCGCGCGCAGCGCCGAGGCGCTCGAGGCCGTCGCCCAGGCGGCGGTCCGCGCGGGGGGCACCCTGGTCTCGCCGATCGGCCCGCTGTCGAAGAACCCCGCCAGCGGGACGGGCCTGACCCTGCGCGACCCGCATGGCCGCATCTTCCAGGTCGTGCACGGCGACACGCGCCATGCGCCGCAGGCGACGCATCGTGACCGCCCGGTGCGCCTGACCCATGTGGTGCTCAATAGCCACGCCGTCGATGACACCCAGGCCTTCCTCACCGAGGCCTTCGGCTTCAAGCTGGCCGACCGCACGGTGGCCATCGCCTTCATGAACTGCAACACCGACCACCACACCCTGGCGGTGGGCATCGCCGACAACGACGCGCTCAATCACATTGCCTTCCTCATGCCCGACCTCGACGGCGTGATGCGCGGCGGCGGCCGCATGAACGATGCTGGCTTCCCGATTCAATGGGGCCCCGGCCGTCATGGCCCGGGCAACAACCTCTTCAACTACTTCATCGACCCCTTCGGCGTCGTCATCGAATACACCGCCGACGTGCAGCAGGTCGATGACGGCTACGTGGCCCGCGGCCCCGCGGACTGGAAGTGGCCGCCTGGCCGCGTCGACCAGTGGGGCATCTCGCCGCCGCCGGGTCCCGAGCTGAAGGAGGCGCAGCGCCGCGTCCTCTTCGTCCCCGCCTGATTTTTCCTTTCCAACCTGACCCTCGCCATGAAGTTCACCACCTACCTGCGCAATGGCGCGCCACGCCTGGCCGCCGTCGACGGCGCCGACCTGATCGACCTGCATGATGCCGACCCCCGCGTGCCGGCCGACCTGCGCGCCGCCCTGAAGGCCGGCGTCGACCTGCCGGCTGCGGCCCGTGCCGCAATCGGTGGCCGGTCCGCCCGCCAGCCGATGGCCGCCGTGAAGCTGGCCCCCTTGGTGCCCGAGCCGGGCAAGATCATCTGCCTGGGCCTGAACTACTTCGACCATGCGAAGGAAGGCGGCCGCGACAAGCCCGAGTACCCCTGGTTCTTCTTCCGTGGCGCCTCTTCCCTGGTGGCCCATGGCGAGGAGGCCTGGGCGCCCAAGGCCTCGGCCAAGTTCGACTACGAGGCCGAGCTGGCGGTGGTGATCGGCCGCACCGTGCCGCGGCATGTGAGGCAGGCCGACGCGCTGCAATACGTCTTTGGCTACACCTGCTTCAACGACATGAGCGTGCGCGACTTCCAGAAGCGCACGCCGCAGTGGACCATCGGCAAGAACTTCGACCGCACCGGCGGCTTCGGCCCGGTGCTGGTCACCGCCGATGAACTCGCCCCCGGCGCGACCGGCCTGCGCCTGCAAAGCCGCCTGAACGGCCAGGTGATGCAGGACGCCAACACCGACGACATGATCTTCAACGTGGCCGAGACCATCGCGCTGCTGGCCGAGGTGCTCACCCTCGAGCCCGGCGATGTGATCGTGATGGGCACGCCCGCTGGCGTGGGCCAGGCCCGCACGCCGCCGGTCTGGATGAAGGCCGGCGACACCATCGAGATCGAGATCGAGGGCGTGGGCCTGCTGTCCAACCCGGTCGTGGCCGAGCCCAACTGACCGCACCCCATGCAAGACCAAGTGTTCGACGTCGCCATCGTGGGCTTCGGTCCGGCCGGCGCGGTGGCCGCCGGCCTGCTGGGGCAGGCCGGTCTGAAGGTCTATGCCTGCGACAGGCTGCCCGGGGTCTACGAGATTCCGCGCGCGATCGCGCTGGACCACGAGATCCTGCGGGTGTTCCAGCAGCTGGGCATCAGCGAGGAGGTGGCGGCGCATTGCGAGCCCTTCACCAACTCCGAGTTCCATGGCGTGGACGGGCAGTTGATTCGCCGCATGACCATGGTGGCGCCGCCCTATCCGCAGGGCTACACGCCTTCGGTGGTGTTCACCCAGCCCCCGGTGGAGCGCGCATTGCGGGCCCGTGTGGGCCGCCTGCCTGACGTGACGGTGGAACTCGGCGTCGAGGTCACGGGCGTCGCCCAGGACGCGGGTGGCGTCACCCTCAGCGCCCGCCAGGGCGATGCCGAACGCACCGTGCGTGCCCGCTACGCCCTGGCCTGCGACGGCGGCTCCAGCACGGTCCGCGGGCTGCTGGACCTGCCCCTGGAGGACCTGGACTTTGACGAGCCCTGGCTGGTGGTCGACGTGATGGTCAACGAGAAGGGCCTGGCCAAGTTGCCCAGGACCAGCGTGCAGTATTGCGAACCCGACCGGCCCTGCACCCTGGTGATCGGCCCGGGCAACCACCGCCGCTGGGAGATTTCGCTCAAGGCGGGGGAGGACCCGAAGCAGGCCGCCACCCCCGAGGGCACCTGGAAGCTGCTTTCCCGCTGGATCTCGCCGGAGGACGGCGAGCTGTGGCGGCAATCGAGCTACCGCTTCCATGCCCTGGTCGCCGAGCGCTGGCGCGCGGGACGGGTCTTCCTCGCAGGCGACGCCGCCCACATGCAACCGCCCTTTCTTGGCCAGGGCATGTGCCAGGGTATTCGCGACGTGGTCAACATCGGCTGGAAGCTGCAGGCGGTGCTGCGTGGCGAGGTCACCGGAGCGGCCGCCGAGGCCCTCCTGGACAGCTACGGCGATGAGCGCAAGGCGCATGTGCGCGCGCTGACGACGACGCTCAAGGGCATTGGCGCGGTGATCTGCGAGCGCGATCCGGCCAAGGCCCGGGCCCGCGACGCGAAGATGCTGGCCGACTGCGGCGGGGTGGTGAAGGACACGCCGCGCCAGGACGTGCTGCCGCGCCTGAGCGCGGGCCTGCTATCGGGTCGCGAGCACCCGGCCCGTGGCACGCTGTTCCCGCAGCCCTGGCTGAAGACCCCCGGCGGCCGGCGGCGGATGGACGATGTGGCTGGCCATGGCTGGCGCCTGGTCCATGCCGGTCCGGCCGGCGTGTCCGCCCCCGCCTTCGTGACGCCGCTGGCCCTGGGGCCGGGTGGCGTCGCAGAAGCCGAGGGCGTGGTTGCCGCCTGGTTCGCCCGCCACGGTTGCCAGGCCGCACTGGTTCGGCCTGACAACTATGTCTATGGCGTCGCCGCTGATGACTCAGGCATTCAGCCGTTGCTGGACGAGGCTGCCGGGGCACTGGGACTGGCCGAGGCCGTGTCGGCTTGACGTCATCGCCCGAGAGTTCCCCTTTCCAAACCACCGCAAGATCTAAAACGAGGAGACAACCATGGATCGCCGCCAATTCACCTTCGCTACCGCCGCCACCCTGGCCGCCGGCTGGGGCACGCTTGCACAGGCCCAGCCGGCATGGCCCCAGCGCCCGGTGCGCTGGATCCTCTCGGCACCGGCCGGCTCGGGCCCCGACATCCTGGCCCGCTTCGTCGCCGACCAGCTGTCGCGGCAGATGGCGCACCCGATCACGATCGAGAACCGCCCCGGTGGCTCCAACGTCGTGGGCGCCCAGGCTGCGGCCCGAGCCCCTGCCGATGGCCACAACTTCTTCTTCGCCACCACCGCGGCCGTGGTGACCAACGCCTACACCTTCAAGGCGCTGCCCTACGACCCGGTGAAGGACTTCACGCCGGTGCGGCTCGTTGGCCGCAGCCCCTTCATCATCGCCGCGGCGACCACCTACCCGGCCAAGGACCTGAACGAGGTGATCGCCCGCGCCAAGGCGGCACCTGGCCAGGTGGCCATTGCCACGGACGGCCCGAAGACCTTCTCCGGCATGCTGGCGGATGTGGTGGCCAGCATGGCCGGCATCCAGCTCAACAACATTCCCTATGGCACACGCCCGGGTGCCGCCATCCAGGACGTGATCAGCGGCCGGGTGCAGCTGGTGGTCATGCCACATGCGGCACTGGACAGCTACCTCGAGAGCGGCCAGTTGCGTGCGCTGGCGGTCAGCACCGGCAAGCGCCTGACCGAGTTGCCCAACACCCCGGCGCTGTCCGAGACCTTCCCCGGCTTCGAGTACACCGGCTGGAATGGCCTGTTCGCCCCGGCCGGCACACCGGCCGAGGTCGTGGCCCGTGTCAACCGGGACCTCGAGGCGGTGCTGCGCCAGCCCGACATCGGCAAGCGCATGCTCGGGATGGGCTCCTTCGTCGAACCGCGGATGACCGTGGCCGAGTTCGATGCATTCATGAAGGGCGAGCGCGAGCGCTGGGCGGCCCTGGTCAAGACCTTGGGCATTCAGCCCGAGTGATCCGCGGGGCGGGTGGAGGTCCGGGCGCTGTCTGGCGCGCCCCTGCGCCGGGCCTCAGGCTGCCGCTGGCGTGCCTCCGCGAACGCCCTTGGCCACCAGCGCCCGGTACTCGGAGGGCGAGTGCCCGACTTCCCGGCGGAAGAAACGACTGAAGTAGGCCGGGTCCTCGAAGCCGGTCTGGGCAGCGACCTCCACGACCGGCATCGGGGTGTAGGCCAGCAGGCGGCGCGCCTCCAGCATGCGGCGGTCATGCAGCATCTGCAACGCAGACCTGCGCGCCACCGCGCGGCAACTGCGACTGAGATGGTCTGGCGTCACCCCCAGCTGGGCGGCGTAGAAGTCCAGTGGCTGGGGCGAGGCATAGTGATGATCCACGAGGACCTGGAAACGGCGCACCAGCGTGTCGCGCGCGCCAGGCCGCTGCTCGCGCTCGAACTGCACCCCGCGCTCGCGCACGAAGCGCACCGCCACCAGCGTGGCCAGCGCATGCAGCGCATGCACCCGGCCTGGTGCGGCGCTCGTGAACTCCCGCGCCAACTGGGCCAGCAGGCCCGCGAACGCCGCGGCGTCCGCGGGCCGCTCGATCACGAAGGACTGGTCCAGCGCGCCGGCCACCAGCGCCGAGCCACCCAGCAGCTGGCCCAGCGTGGCGGTCGGGATCGTCACCTGGTGGCCCACCGCGTCCCGGGTGTAGGTGAAGCCATGGACCGAGCCGGGAGCGAGCATCAGCATTGCCGGCCCGCTGGCCTTGAACTCGCGGCCATCGATCGTGCCGCGCACCCGGCCCTTATGCAGGAACTGGAATTGGTGCAAACCCTCGTGGTGGTGGGCCGGAATCGTCCAGTCCATCTCGTTGCCGCGGACGGCGACCGATTCATAGTGCAGGCAGTCGTCGGGCTGGTCGTGACGGACTTCGTCAAATCCGACCAGCAGGAGGGCAGGGGGCTTCATGCACCCGATTCTGGCGCGATGCCGGAAATGTGCAAGAAGCAGCACGTTTCGTCCATCGCCATCCGGCCTTCGCCGGCGCACAGTCAGTCCCCATGACCCGCAACCCCGCGCCCATCACGCCACCGCCCGCCCCTGGCGGCGCACCGGTGGCGCCTGAGGCCGCCGCACCTCCCATGCCGCCGCCGGCGCCCCTGCGCCTCACCGGCGCCCAGGCGCTGGTGCGCATCCTCCTGGCCGAGAAGGTCGACACCGTCTTCGGCATCGTTGGCGGCAAGCTCTCGCCCCTGTTCCATGCCTTGAGCCGCGAGCCCCGCATCCGCTTCATCGGCGTGCGCCATGAGGCCGCCGGCCCGATGATGGCCGCCGCCCTGCATGCCGGCACCGGCAAGATCGCGGTGGCCGTCGGCGAGCTAGGCCCCGGCGGCCTGAACATGGCCTCGGGCCTGGGCGTGGCCTTCAACAACAACCTTCCGCTGCTGGCCATCACCACCAACCAGCATCGCGCCTCGGCGTATCCGCACGTGGGCGTGTTCATGGACCTGGACACCCGCGCCGTCACCGCGCCCCTGACCAAATGGAACGCGGTGGTCCATGACGGCCGCCGCATGCCCGAGCTCGCGCGCCGCGCCTTCCGCGAGGCCCTGGGCGGCCGGCCCGGGCCGGTCCACCTGGACATCCCGCAGGACGTGCTGGGTGAGGTTCATGCCTTCGCGGCCGACGAGTTCGACCTGGCGCCCGCGCGCTACCGGGCGACGCTGCCGCCCCGGCCTTCGGCCGCGGCGGTGGCGGAAGCCGCCGAGCTTCTGCTGCAGGCGCGCCGTCCGCTGCTGGTGGGCGGCGGCGGTGTGGTGGCTGCCGGCGCGCAAGGGCTGCTTCGCGAACTGGCCGCGCGCCTGCGCGCGCCGGTGGTGCCCACCCAGATGGCCCTGGGCGTGGTGCCGTCGGACAGCCCCCACTTCATCGGCCACGGCGGCCTCATCGCCGGCGAGGCGGTCAAGCACGCCTTCGAGCAGGCCGACGTCATCCTGAGCGTGGGCTGCCGCTGGTCCTCCTGGATGTGGGACGAGCGCGGCGCGCTGGCGCGCCGCCACCACAAGCTGGTCAACGTCAACATCGACCCCTCCGCCCTCGGCGGACCTGCGCTGCACGAGGTGGCGATGCAGGCCGACGCCGGCGAGGCGCTGCGCGACCTGCTGGCCGCCCTCGAGGGCCGCGCGCCTGCCGCCGAGGCCGGCTGGCTGAACCGGGCCCGCGCGGTGCGCGCGCGTTACGAGCGCAAGCTGGCCATCATGGCCGGCGACACCGAGGAGACCATGCACCCGGCCGCCCTCGCCAAGGCGGTGGCCGACGCGTTGCCGGACAACGCGCTGGCGGTCTACGACGGCGGCCACACCACCTTCTGGAGCAACGACTTCACCCCGGTTCGGGAGGTGCGCACGCGCTTCCATGAACCGGGCATGAGCCACCTGGGCTACGGCCTGCCTGCCGCCATCGCGCTGAAGTCGCAGTTTCCGGCGCGGGTGGTGGTCAACATCACCGGCGACGGCGCCTTCGGCTTCACCCTCAACGAGCTCGACACCGCGCGCCGCTACCGCTTGCCGGTGGTGACCGTGGTCCACAACAACGCGGCCTGGGGCGTGATCCGCATGGGCCAGCGCCTGGGCCTGGACTTCGAGATGGCCACCGCGCTGGAGGACACCGACTACGCCGCCATCGCCCGCGGCTTCGGCTGCCACGGCGAGGTGGTGACCCGCGCGGGTGACTTCGCAGGCGCGCTGGAGCGGGCCATCGCCAGCGGCCTGCCGGCGGTCATCGACTGCCGCACCAAATTCCTGCCGCACCCGGCGGTGGGCCAATTCGTCAGCATGAACAAATACGGCTTCCAGGCGCTCACGCGCGTGGCGCCTCCTCAGGAGAACCGAATGAACGACATCCGCATGCTCATTGGCGGCGACAAGGCCGCCGCCGCCTCCGGCCAGACTTTCGAGCGCCGCAATCCGCTTGACGGCAGCGTCGCCACCCGCGCGCCCGCCGCATCGGCGCAGGACGCGGTGGCCGCTGTCGATGCCGCAGCCAAGGCCTTCCCGGCCTGGTCCGCGATGGGCCCCGGCGAGCGCCGCGCGCTGCTGCTTAAGGCGGCCAACGCGCTCGAGGCCAAGACGCCGCAGTTCATCCAGGCCATGGCCGCCGAGACCGGCGCCGCCGCGCCCTGGGCCGGCTTCAACGCCCACCTCGCCGCCGGCATGCTGCAGGAGGCGGCTTCGCTCACCACCCAGATCGGCGGCGAGGTGATTCCCTCGGACGTTCCCGGCAGCCTGGCCATGGGCCTGCGCGTGCCGGCCGGCGTGGTGCTGGGCATCGCCCCCTGGAACGCACCGGTGATCCTGGGCGTGCGCGCCATCGCCACGCCCCTGGCCTGCGGTAACACCGTGGTCCTCAAGGGATCGGAGCTGTGCCCGGCGACCCATGGCCTGATCATCGAGGCGCTGCAGGAGGCGGGCCTGCCCCCGGGCGTGGTCAACTTCGTCACCAATGCGCCGCAGGATGCCGCCGCAGTGGTGGAGGCCATGGTGGCCCACCCGGCGGTGCGCCGGGTCAACTTCACCGGCTCGACCCATGTGGGCCGCCTGATCGCGCAGACCTGCGCCAAGTACCTCAAGCAGGCCGTGCTGGAACTGGGCGGCAAGGCGCCCTTGGTGGTGCTTGACGACGCCGACCTCGACGCAGCGGTGGACGGCGCGATCTTCGGCGCCTTTGCCAATTCGGGCCAGATCTGCATGTCCACCGAGCGCCTGGTGGTCGACGCCAAGGTGGCCGACACCTTCGTCGCCAAGCTGGCGGCGCGCGCCGTCGGCCTGCCCCTGGGCGATCCGCGCAAGGGCCCGGTCGTTCTGGGGTCGGTGGTCGACATGAGCACTGTCGAGCGCTGCAACGCGCTGATCGACGATGCCCTGGCCAAGGGCGCCACCCTGGTGTGCGGCGGCAGGAGCGAGAACACGCTGATGCCCGCGACCATCCTGGACCATGTCACCGCCGACATGCGCATCTACCACGACGAGAGCTTCGGCCCGGTCAAGCCAGTGGTGCGGGTGCAGGGCGTCGAAGCGGCGATCGCCTGCGCCAATGACAACCCCTACGGCCTTTCGGCCGCGGTCTTCGGCCGCGACACCGCCCGCGCGATGCAGGTGGCCCAGCGGATCGAATCGGGCATCTGCCATGTCAACGGCCCCACGGTGCATGACGAGGCGCAGATGCCTTTCGGCGGCGTCAAGGCCTCGGGCTACGGCCGCTTCGGCGGCAAGGCTGGCATCGACGCCTTCACCGAACTACGCTGGATGACGGTGCAGACCACCCCGCGCCAGTACCCCTTCTGAGGCGCGTCGCGCCCCATTCCCGAGATCCACGACAAGCCCCACGAAAAAGGAGACAAGCCATGCAACGAAGAGACATCCTGCGCGCCGGCCTGGCGCTTGGCGGCGGCGCCGCGCTCCCCGCGCTGGCCCAGCCCGCCAACACCACCTTCATCTGGTCGGGTTTTCCGGCCGGTGGCCTGGGCGACCAGGTGACCCGTCCGCTGCTGGAGCAAATGCGCGGCAAGCTGCCGCAGAACCTGGTCTACGACAGCAAGCCCGGGGCAGGCGGACGCATCGCCGCCGAGTTCGTCAAGCGCTCGGCACCGGACGGCAGCCAGATCTTCCAGACGCCCGCGTCGGTGATGGTGCTGCAGCCTCATGTCTTCAAGAAGCTGCCCTATGACACCCTGGCCGACTTCACCCCGATCGCCGGTCTGTGCTCCTTCACCACGGTGCTGACTGCCGGCCCGGGCCTGCCCGCCGACGTCCGCAATGTGGCCGATCTCTTGCGCTGGGCCAAGGCCAACCCGGCTGCGGCCAACATCGGCAACCCCTCCGCGGGTTCGGGCATGCACCTGGCCTCGATGCTGCTGGCAAAGCAGTCGGGCGCCCCGCTCAACCCGATTCCCTACAAGGGCGGCGCGCCGCTCCTGAACGACCTGCTGGGTGGCCAGGTGCCGGTGAGCATCAACGTGATCGCCGAGGTGCTGCCGCATATCCGCGCCGGCAAGCTGCGCGCGCTGGCGGTGTCTTCCCCGACCCGCTCGAAGGCGCTGCCCGATGTGGCCACCATGACCGAGCAGGGCTTCAAGGAGCTGGCCTACGTCGAGTGGCTGGGGTGGTTCGGCCCGGCGCAGATGCAGCCCGCGCGGGTGGCGGCGCTCAACGCCGCGGTCAACGAGGCGCTGGCCACGCCGGCGATGGGCGAGGCCCTGGCCAAGGTCGGCCTCGAGCCCCTGCGGTCCACGGCCGCGCAGTTCGCGGCCCAGGTGCGCCAGGAGCATGGCTACTGGGCGCAGGTCGTCAAGACGACCGGCTTCCAGCCCGAGGACACCTGAAAGCCGGACCGCCCGGGGCGCGCCCCCGGGTCGCCTCACTCCAGCGTCACCAGCGAAAAGGCCTCCCAAGGGAGGCCTTTCATGGTGCTTCAGTCGGTATGCCCGATCAGAGCTTCTGGCGGCTCATGAAGTTGTCGAAGCCGCCTTCGGCCACGCGGAACCACGCCACCTGGTCACGCTGGAAGGCCATCTGGTGCTCGAACATCTTCTTGAAGGCGGGGCTCTTGGCGGAGGCCTCGGCCATCAGGACCTTGTTGGCCTTGAAGCAGGCGTCGAGGATGGACTGGGGGAAGGGCTTGAGCACCGCGCCGGCCTGCACCAGGCGCTTGAGCGCGCCGGGGTTCAGGGCGTCGTAGCGGGCCTGCATCCAGGTGTTGGCTTCGGCGCTGGCGGCCTGCAGGGCGGCCTTGTAGGCCTCGGGCAGGGCGTCGTACTGCTTGGCGTTGACCTGCAGGGACAGGGCGGCGCCGCCCTCGTTCCAGCCGGGGTAGTAGTAGAACTTGGCGACCTTGGCCAGGCCCAGCTTCTCGTCGTCGGCCGGCACGGTGAACTCGGCGGCGTCGATGGTGCCCTTTTCCAGCGCGGGGTAGATGTCGCCGGCCGCCAGCTGCTGCGCGACCACGCCCAGCTTGGTCAGCACCTGGCCGCCCATGCCGCCGGTGCGGAACTTCAGGCCCTTGAGGTCGGCCGGGGATTTCAGCTCCTTCTTGAAGAAGCCGCCCATCTGGGAGCCGGTGTTGCCGGCCAGCAGGCTCACCACGCCGCTTTCACGGGTGAAGTCGTTGAACATCTTCTCGCCGCCGCCGTGCACCCACCAGGCGTTGTACTGGCGGCTGTTCAGGCCGAAGGGCACGCAGGTGCCGATGGCCCAGGCCGGGTCCTTGCCGATGAAGTAGTAGGG
>JACCEA011893029.1_pt1 | contig 62386 bp, 63 predicted proteins | sample 7449851 | NCBI WGS metagenome assembly JACCEA01 (sample SAMN15323453, study PRJNA562643) | freshwater metagenome | isolation source: river surface water | place: USA:Blue River Watershed | collected 2017-08-18 | reverse complement strand
GATACTTACTTATCAAATTTTCTTTATGGTCAACTAAATATGAATCACCAGCATTAGTATTATGGTTTGGTTCATGCTTGTCTTGTAAAACATCAATTTTCTTATCCAAGCCCATTTCAATAACTTCCTGTGGTTCTAGTCCTTTTTCTAATCCAAATTGAATGGATAGCTCTTTAAAAGCTTTTTGTGAAACCATCCAATCTGCTAATAAAGTTTGCTGTTCTTCTATTTTTTGTTCAAGTTCTAGAATATGCTGTTGAGCTATTCTTAGATGATATGCTAAATGATGACTTTCTTCATCGTCAACAATAGGTTGTTGATCATTTAATTGTTCTCTAAGTTTTTTATTCTCTAAATGAACATTGGTAACTGCATGTTCAGCATCAATAACCCTACCTCTATAAGCACTAGTGGCTGATTGAATAATGGCTAAATCTAAAGCTAAGTTTGGAACTCTTTCTGGTGCTTGATAGTCTTGCCCAAATGATTGATTATCTGTGTTGTTCATAAGAAATTACCATCCATATATAAATTATAATTTCTTACAAAATAAAGTCAATTTAATTAGAAACTTTATTAAGTATACTAATTGTATCTCCAACTTTAATATCGTATTTTTTAAAATAACCTTTATTAACTTCTAAAGCATAAGATGCTGGTTTTGAACTTTTCACCTCTGTTTCATCAAGAGGTTTCATTGTCTTAATGTCTACAATTTGTAATTTATCATTGAGAAATGCTATGTCTAGTGGAATATATGTATCTTTCATCCAAAAAGATAACTCTTTTTCATAACCAAAGACAAAAAGCATTCCAACATCGTAATCCATTTTTTTAATATTTTTTAAGCCATGTGAAAGTTCGTCTTGTTGACAGGCTGTTCTAACATATAATGGCTCTTTTTTAATCATAATATTAGCATATTTGTTTTGACAAATTTGTTCAGCAAATGTTGGAACTTTTTCGCTACAAGCGCTAAGAAGTCCAACTAAGATTGCTAAGAATAAAAATTTAACCTTCATAAATCCTCCTTGTGTTTGGAAACGATTTGGTTTGTATCCTCCTTATGCTTAAAGGCTAATTGTTCTATATTATTAAATCCCTTACAGGAATTGATTACATATTCATTAGTCAATAAAGTTTCAGATTCAAATAGTATTTCTACTAATAAATTATATTCTTGTTCACTTGGTTCTCTAGGAGAAAAACCTAAAGATATTTCAATATTCTCTTCTTTTTGATTGTAAACAAAATTAATTTGAGCACTCAATCCTGTTTTTTTATAAAATCGTGGCAGTGCTAAAGCAAAAGTTTTACTAACTTGTAATTGTGTGGCTATATCCGCTAAACTTAACATATTCCCTACCCTTTATTGTAATGTGCAAATAGGTTGGGTCATCAATTGATGACCCAATAAACTATTATTTACTTAGAACTGCTCTTAGTTTTCCTTCAATTTCATCTAGAACTTCAGGATTTTGCTTTAGCCATTCTCTTGTGTTATCCTTACCTTGTCCAATTTTTGAACCATTGTAAGCATACCAAGCACCAGACTTTTCAAGAATATTATGCTTTACACCAAGGTCAATAATTTCACCCTCTTTAGAAACACCTTGTCCGAAAAGAATTTCAAATTCAGCTTCTTTAAATGGAGGGGCAACCTTGTTTTTAACAATTTTAACTCTAGTTTCATTACCAATAGCATCTTCACCCTTTTTAATGGAGCCAGTGCGTCGTATATCCATACGAACAGAAGCATAGAATTTAAGAGCATTACCGCCAGTTGTGGTTTCTGGTGAGCCAAACATAACACCAATTTTCATACGAATTTGGTTAATAAAAACAACTGTGCAATTAGTTTTCTTTGTTGCTCCAGTAATTTTACGAAGAGCCTGAGACATTAAACGAGCTTGTAGACCCATATGTGAGTCGCCCATTTCACCTTCAATTTCAGCTTTTGGTGTTAGAGCTGCAACTGAGTCAACGATAATTAAATCAACAGCACCAGAGTTAACAAGTTGGTCAACAATTTCAAGTGCTTGTTCACCAGTGTCTGGTTGAGAAATCAAAAGACTAGAGACATCAACACCTAGTTTTGCTGCATACTGAATATCTAAAGCGTGTTCAGCATCAACGAAAGCACAAGTTCCACCTTGTTTTTGACACTGAGCAACAATTTGAAGTGTCATAGTTGTTTTACCAGATGATTCAGGACCGTAAATTTCTACGATACGTCCTTTAGGAATGCCACCAACCCCCAGAGCCATATCTACAGTGAGAGAGCCAGTTGAAATAACATCAATAGGTTCAACTTTGTCAGCATCCATCGTCATGATAGAGCCTTTACCAAAGTTCTTCTCAATAGCAGCAATAGCAGCCGCAAGTGCCTTTTGTTTTTCGGGGTTTTGATTTTGAATAGCCATAATTTCTCCTTTGTTAAGGATTGGAATTATATAACACATTTATTTTTGTGTCAAAGGTTTTTTTCATTAATTCATATATTTATACAATTTTTAATTTTGAATGTATATTTTTAATCTTAATAAACAAAAATCCCCATATTAATATAAATAAAAGATTGAATATATTATAGCTTAATATATAAAAGTCAGAGCCTCTTGATAAGTTATTAGTATCAATTAAAATTCTAATTTTATTAGAATCTTTTAAAAAAGCATATTTAAAACTTTCTCTAACTAGAGAGGTGTCTAAATTAGCATAATATATCCCATTACTTTTGTTGAATTTGTTAAAATCTTCAACTAATTCATATTTTGGATCTTCAATACTCTTGAACCTTGGAAACTCAACTTTTCTTAATGGAATTTCAATATTAATAAAATTAATATCATTTGGTTTAATTTCCTCACACTGAGATCCCAAATATTCGCAACTTTCTTTTGTGTAATTTCTAAGTAACATAGATATATGTTCTTTTTCTTGTGTTTTATAATTAGAATATAAACTTAAAATATGTGTATGCCCAATGTAGAAGAATATAAAATAACCAGCAACTAAAGTTGATGTTAAAAATTTTAGAAAGCTTTTATTTCTTAAAAATAAAAATAATAAAGAAATAATAAATAATCCATTTATAAAAATAATCCTAGCATATTGAGAAGATGGAACCTCATTATATTCAAGAGAAACCAAAAAATTAGGATATAATTTAACTTGGTTCATATAGTTATGGATAACATCAAAAATATGAAAATACGAAACAATAACTCCTAAGCTAAAGAAGAATAAAATATTAAGTTTTCTTAACTGATTAAAAAGAATAACAAAAAGAAGAAGAAATGCTATACCATTATATGTAGACTCAATAAACATATAACTAAATGTTGTTATGTTGCTTCTTAAAAAATCCTTATCAAATAAGAATGGAATATAGTGAAAAACAATTAAAGAAGTAGCTACACCAATAATAGCAAATTGAAATTGTTCAAAAATTGGGTGCTGTAAAAATTTATAGTCATCTTCAGTTAATTTTATAGTTCTTTTTCTGACATATATATGGAAACTATTGATCAACAGAACACCTGTAAGCCAAATAAAAGAAACCAAAGACATGAAATCTTTATATTTTAAAGTATGGTACTTTTTTATTTGTTCAAAACTAGACTTATCTATAATACCCTTCTTTAAAGATGAGTCATAGATATGAATTGAATCTTCTATGTTTATCTTCTTTTCTCCAGAGTAACAATTAATTATTGTATTACATTCTTCTAGTGAGATGTTGTGTTTTATTGTATTACTATAGAAATGCTGTTTGATGTTCAACTGCTGCTCAATTGAATAAATATAAAATGAAGAATAAAGTGTATGTAAAAATAAAAGAACTAAAACAGAATAGAAAGTTCTAGTTTTATTTTTTATAAATTTGTATGAAAAAATAAAAAAGAAAATTGAGATGAATATTAAAATAAAAAAACTATTGTTTAATTTAATATCTAAGATAGAAAAAATAAGACTGCTAATTAAAGAAAATAAAATTATTTTTTTATTATTGAAAGAATAAATAGTGTTTGAAGCTAATTGTGAAATTAGATTCAGAATAGAATAAATAAATGGAAAGTAAAAAAATATAAACAACAAGTTTTTCATGTTTGGCACCGTAAGGTAAACTAAACATTTTAAGCAATATTGTCAATTTCAGAAGCAACTATGATTTAAGGCTTATTGTTATTATTGGTTTTTAAAACCTGTTTGAATTCTTTAGATATTTCTTCTGGCATTAGGTTGATCATATCTTTTATAGAGTGTCCCATTTTATTTTTCTGGTTTACATCTATACCTATATGATTAACTAAGTATTGGAAGTTTTCTATATTTTTACCAATTAAAGAAAACATTAATAGATTATTGTCGTTTTCATCCAAAGATTTTAAATCAAAACCTTTAGATTTTAGTTTTTCAGATTGTAAAGATATGCTTCCGTCTTTAGCAATGATTTTAGCAACCTTTAGCAAATCATCTTGTGTTATATTATTATCTGCTAAAAGAAGTTGTTCCATTCTATCTGACTTTCCAGCTTTAAAACAGATATCATAGACATTCTCTCCGTATATATTTTTAACACTATAATCAATGTTAGAAAATTTATTAATCATTGCATTAAAATATTCATTTTGTCTTTTTGCTGCTGCACACATAATAGGGCTATTGCCATTAGAATCACATTGATTTGGGTTAATATTACATCTCATTAGTGCTGAAAAATTTGATATGTAACCATTTTTAATGAAGTGTAATAAGAAAGTATCCCCATCAGAATTAACTTGATTAATTTTAAATCCAAGTTTTACTAAAGATACGAAATTGTCTATATTTTCTTCATCGTAATAGGAGTTTCTTTCGGTTCCTCCAGTAGCACCAAAGAAAAACATTTGCTTCTCTTCAATCATTTTAACTGGGTTAGTTGTTATTTCTCCGCCAGCCCAAATTAAATCAGAAACTATATCCATTCTTCTATTTCTTACGGCAATACTTAAAGCATGTTCATTGTTTGTATTTACTTCATTAACCAAAGGCATGTATTGCAATATCTCTTTAACTATTTCACCATTATTTTTTTGAACAGCTTTAATTAATGGTGTATTTTTACTTTTATCAAGTTGATTTGGGTTTGCTTTTTTCTTTAAAAGCATTTTTACAAGATTTACATTGTTTTTCTCAATTGCATAAAAAAGTGGTGAGTGTCCTTCTGAATCTATAATGTTAACATTCTCAGATGTTTGCATTAGTCTATCAAAGATGTCTTCATTGTTATTTTGTATGCAAAGCATCCAGGCAGTTTGCCCTTTTGAGTTAACAAACTTATTAAAAGGAACATTAATTTCAAAAAGATAGTTAGCAATATTTTCTGCTGCTTTTTTATCTTCTTCTGTTTCATATTTTTTACACATCAAATCAATAACAGAAGTGATTTGCTCTGATCCAAGAATGATTTTGCCATCATTAACAATAGAAGATAACACCTTAACACTACCAAAACCAACTGCTAAACTGAATAAGTCATCTATAGAAATATTAGAATATGGATAAAGTCTTTCAAAAATAGTTACACTATCAGACTGAATGCTTTTTTTGATATATATCTCATCATACTTTTCATACATATCTATTTGATCATTAAAGTAATCAAATAATTTCTGATTACCTCTTTCAATACTTAATTGAATAGGCGAAATTCCTTGATTGTTCTTTTGGGAGCAATCAATATTTTTATTTACAAGTGATGGAATGAATTCATCTAATCCATAAAACATTGCTAAATGAACTAGGTTTTCTCCATTTTTATCTTGAACCTGCCAATCTATTTTTTCTAAAAATGATGTATTTAAAAATGCTTCTAATGCTTGTTTGTTTTTTTCTTCTATAGCTATAAGCAGTGGATTTCTAGAAGAATTAATTAAATCTGCGGACATATTTTCTAAACTATATTCAATAGAGCTTACTGCATTATAATAGCTTGCTAGCTGTATGCAATTCCAACCATCGTCAGATGTTTTATCAAGTAATGCTTTATTATCTTTTAAATATGAATAAGCTTTTTCAAATTCATTGTTTTCTAAATAGTCTATGTAATTATTCATATTATTATGGTTTCATTTTAGTAGATTTTTTTTTTGACATTTTCTGTTCTACACCTAAAACAATTTGATTAATGACACTCAATTCATTTTCTGGAGTGAAAGAAGAAAAAACTTGATCATAATAATGTGTACCATTATGTGCTGGTTCAATCCAAGCCTTAGGCTCTTTCTGTAACATATCTATAATTCTAGTAGCATAAACTTCATCTTGAGCTAATGCATCATTTTTATATCTTTTTAGGAACCTATCAACTAAAACATGAGTTGGATTATCAATAAAAATCTGATGTAGTTTAATATTGTTTTTTGCACAATAATCAGCAACTTGTCTTGCTCCATCTGGTTCAACCACTGCTACTCCATTTTTACCTTTGCTTATAACATGATCAAAGGCGGGTTTTGAAACACCATAAAAGTTTTTGCCAACTTGGACTTTCTCTATCATAAGGTCATTATCAACCATTTTTTTAAATTTAGTTGTATCTGTGAAATAATAATGAACACCTTCTATTTCGCCTTGCCTTGCAGGTCTTGTTGTTGTGCTAACTACTTCTTCAAATCCAAGAGGGTTTAAAAGTTGTGCTAAACGACTTTTACCAGTTAAAGAAGGTCCTGTAATTGTAACTAAAATATTGTTTTGATGTTTATCCATAATAATCCTTTTTTTTATTTTAATTATAGCAATTACAAATATACAAGTCAAAAAAAGCAAGAGTGAATCTTGCTTTTTAATTGTTTTAAGGTTTATTACTTGTTTTCATCATAAAACCAAACGAAAGACTGACAAATAAAGCTCATTAAGCTAACATTCTTTTTCATGTCTCGTTTAATTAAGGAAACAGAATCTTTTACTGATTCAAAAATATCTTTATTAATATATATGCCAACCTGTTGCCATAATGCTTTACCTTTTCTTGCCTTCCAAGATTTTGTTTTAGAAAACTCAAAGTTTGGTTTTAAATAAGGCTTTTCTAAAATAAATTGAGTTAATATATTTTCATATAATGGATTTAAATGAACTTTGTGTTTATTTGAATAAGCAAGTAAAAATTCTCTAACTTCATTTGGAACATAGGTAACTGTCTTTGATTTTTTACTCATATTAGAAATTGTTTTTTCTCTTCTAAGTACTTTATTTTCTTTTTGAATTGATTGAACCACCAACTTACGACTTAAGTTACTTGGATAAAAATAATATTGTTTTCTATAAGCAATTTGTTTAATGCCACAGTCATTTAAAAAGGAAATCAATCCTTTTGTATTTTTTTTGAAATCTTTAAAGAAATCTGTCTTAGTTAAATCACTTAATCTCAAAAACATAGAATTGCCTAAAATATTAGAAAATTCTTTTTCTGCCAAAACAAAAGGGGAAACTTCATCTTTCAATAATGGTTTTGTTTTTTTAAGGGTTCCATCAATGATCTGTCTTACTCTTTCTCTAGTAAGCTTTGTTGCTTGTGCTTCGCCAATTTTTTCTAAAGTAAGTGCGGGTCTTGTTAATCCGTAGTAAGTGCTTACAAAGTCAAGTTCTCTTGATATGTCTTCTTTAAAAACACTAGAAAAATATTTTAATAAAGATTCCAAGAGTGTTCTAGGAGCTTCAATTTTTCTTCCCTTTTTTATTATTTTATTTAATTCTATATATTGAGCCATTTTTATCTCGCTTTTCGCTTTTTATTTTGATATTTCAAAATTTTTAAGCGAATGTCAAGAAAATATAAGATTATTCAATATAGTGAGATTATTTTTATTTGACAAAAAATGTTTTTTAGTATAATTTATTTGGTGTATTTTCGGAGCTATTTAATGACAGAACCATTATCAGAAATAAATAAAAACCGCATTAATGATGAAATAGTCAATGAGGATTGGCCACTTTTAAATGAATTAGAATCAACCCGTTTTTCGCTTAAAAATAAAAAATTAGCGAAGAAAGAAACAACCATATCTAAGATAAAAGAGCTATCAGAAAAAGAAGATGAATTAATTGCTTCCCAAAATATGAATGACGAAAGATTAATGGAAGCATTTTTTGAGGGTTCAAAACCAGAAGAGCCAAAATCTGTTAAAAATGTGGATGTACAAGAAAAAAATAATTTATCTAGAAGTTCAGTTGCTGATATAGAACAAAGATTCCATAGGGAACCAAGCATTCAATCAAATACATCACAATCTATAGGGGAGCAACAAGTTAAAAAAGAAGAAGTTCGTCCGAATATTACACATAAACCAATAATTACAAAAGAACAAAATGAAGAAGAAATAACTAAATTAGTAGCAAAGGGTTTAGGAAAAGTCTTTATGGATAAAACAAACAATCTATTAAGTCCATTAAAATTTTTAGTTCTAAATTCAAATAGAATTGCTATTGGGCTATTACAATTTTTAATACCTATATTATTAACCTGGTTCTTTATTAATTATATTGATATCATAAAAGCAGTATTGGCGAAAGAAACACAACATACAAGGTATTTATATATAACTATATTTTACTTTGCATGCTTATTTATATCAATAACAGCACAAGTTGTAATAAGTGGGATTATTAATGTATTTAAAATGATATTTAATAATCTCGCAGTAGAAGCAAAAAAATAAGTTGCCAAGAAATATAAATATGTGCTATAATTGAAAATCAACCAATGTTGATTTTCTTTTTTTATGTATTTGTAAATTGATTATATTTTATAAATCATAAAAAGGTAAAAAACTAAAAAAGAGGCAAAAATGGCAGAAAATATAGAAAAAGAAAACTATAATTCATCAAAAATTAGAGTTCTAAAAGGATTAGAGCCTGTTAAGTTACGTCCAGGAATGTATACTTGGACAGAAGATCCTAACCATATTATTTATGAAGTAATAGATAATGCTCAAGACGAAGCTTTAGCTGGATATGCTACTCGTATTTCAGTTAAAGTTACAAACTCAGAACTTGTTAAGGTTGAAGATAATGGGCGTGGTATTCCTGTAGATCCAATGCCTGAACAAGGTGGAAAGAGTGCTGCTGAAGTTATTTTTACAGAGTTACACTCTGGGGGAAAGTTTGATAAAGAAAATGATGGTGCTTATTCTTTCTCTGGAGGGTTGCACGGAGTTGGGGTTTCAGTAACTAATGCTTTATCTACAGAATTGATTGCTCAAATTAAAAGAGGTGGGAAAATTCATCAAATTAAATTTGCTGATGGTGATTTAATTGAAGAGTTAAATGAAGTTGGAAAGGTTGCTAAAAAAGAGACTGGCACTACTATTATATCTAGACCAAATCCAAAATATTTTGATTCACCAAAAATTAATGTAGAAAAGCTCAAAAATTACTTGCGTGTTAAATCAGCATTATTAAAAGGTGTGGAAATATCTTTTCAACAAGACGAAAATGAACCTTTAACTTGGAACTATGCTGGTTTAAAAGATTACTTAATTACTGAATCAAACAAAGTTAACCAAGAAACATTTTGGTTAAGCCTTGAGGAAGCTCAAGTTCCCAATAAAACTGATTTTGTTTGGGATTTTGAATACTATTTAAAAGAAGATTCTAATTTAGGTAAAAAAGGTGAAGGATTACAAGTTGTTATTGGTTTCCTTGATGAAGGAAAAAGAATATCTGAGAGTTTTGTAAACCTAATAAATACAATTAATGGAGGAACACATGAAAGAGGATTAAAAAATGGTCTTTTTGAAGGGTTGAAGTCCTTTATGACACATTACAATTTAATGCCACAAAAAATCAATATTGAAGTAGATGACTTATGGCAAAGAACATCTTATATACTTTCATCTAGAATCCTAGATCCACAGTTTCAAGGACAAACAAAAGAAAAATTAAGCTCAGATTCAGCTGCTAAGTTGCATTTAGGGTTAGTCAAAGATAATTTTGAATTGTGGTTAAATGAAAATATTGAATTTGCAAAAAAACTTGTTGAAACTGTTATTGCTAATGCACAAAAAAGAACACGCTCAGAGGTTAAAATAGATAGAAAACGTGGTGGTTCAAATACAACTTTACCAGGAAAATTGGCTGATTGTGAAGATGCTGACCCTGAAAAGTCAGAATTATTTTTAGTAGAGGGAGATTCTGCTGCTGGTTCGGGTAAAATGGGTAGAGATAAAAATTTCCAAGCAATTCTACCAATGAGAGGTAAAATCTTAAATACTTGGGAAGTAGAGCCTTCTAAGCTTTTTGATACTGATACTATTCATGATATTGCTGTTGCTATAGGAATCCCACCTCACCAATTGGAAGATAATGTTGATTTCAGTAAGTTAAGATACAGTAAAATTTGTGCTATGTGTGATGCTGATGTTGATGGAAGACATATTGAAGTTCTATTAATGACTTTATTTTTAAAACATTTTCCTCAAGTGATTAAGAAAGGTCATTTATATATAGCAAAAGCACCTTTGTTTAGAGTTGATTATCCATCTAATAAAAAGAGTAAAAATAAATTAGATGCGAAAAAATATGTTCAAGATGAAAAAGAACTTGAGTTATTTTTGGCAAAACTTAAGAAAGAAGGGTTTGAAGAAAGTAGCACAAAAGTTTCACGCTTTAAAGGATTGGGAGAAATGTCTGCTGAACAACTATGGGACACAACTTTAAATCCAGAAAATCGTGTTCTAATTAAGGTAAGTTTTGATGAAGACCATTTAACATCAGATTTAGATATTTTCAATTTACTTATGGGAAAAAAGGAATCTAAAAAGAGAAAAGAATGGATGGAAGATAAGGGCAACACAGTAGAAGTGGATGTTTAAAACCTAAAGGAATAGATATGAAAAAAAATGAAGCAAAAACAGAATTACAAATTACAAAATCATTTGATATGAATATGATTGAAAAAAGCATTTCAACATATGCAGAACATGCTTATTTAGAATATGCGATGAGCGTGGTTAAGGGTAGAGCTATTCCTAGTGTAGAAGACGGACTAAAGCCAGTTCATAGAAGAATTTTATATGCTATGTTCAGAGAGGGTATGGTTCATAATTCAGTTCATAAAAAATCAGCACGTGTTGTTGGTAATGTTCTAGGTTTATACCATCCACATGGAGATCAGTCTGTGTATGAAGCAATGGTTCGTCAAGCTCAAGAATTTAGTGTGAGATATCCCTTAATTGATGGACAAGGAAATTTTGGTTCTAGAGATGGAGATACTGCCGCTTCTATGCGTTATACTGAAGCAAAATTAGCACCAATTACTCAATTATATCTTGAAGAAATTAGAGATCGTTGTGTAGATTTTATGCCAAACTATGATGGTTCTGAAATGGAGCCTAAAGTATTACCTGCTCGTATTCCTTTTATTTTATTAAACGGAAATCCTGGAATTGCTGTTGGTATGGCAACTGATATTCCTTGTCACAATGTTACTGAAGTTATTGAAGGTGTCATAGCATATCTTAAAAATTCAGAAATAACTTTAGATGAAATAATGCAATATATTAAAGGACCTGATTATCCAACAGGTGCTCAAATCATTTCATCTCAAGCGGACATTAGGAAAATGTATGCTGAAGGAAGAGGTTCTATAAGAGTTCGTTCTAAATATAGGATTGAGGGTGAAGGAACAAAGAATTGGAAATTAGTATTCTATGAAATTCCTCAAGGTGTTTCCGTGAAAAAAGTTATGGAAGAAATTGATGTATTATTCAATCCAGAAGACAAATCAAAAAAAGATTCTAAAGGAAATGTAAAAAAAATAAGCCCTGAACAAGCAAGACTCAAAGCTTTATTTACTTCTTTAATTGGAAAATACACTGATGCTTCAGATAAAAACAATCCTATTCGTTTAGTTATAGAACCAAAATCTTTCAAACAAGATTCTGAAGAGTTAATACAAACATTATTGGCATATACTAGCTTAGAAACTAATATTCCAGCAAACTTTGTTACAGTAGGAAGAGATGGTCGTCCAGTTCAGAAAACTTTAATGGAAATCATTGGAGAATGGACTAGCTTTAGACTTGAAACTATAGATAGAAGAGTTAGATATCACCTTGAAAAAATTGCTGAAAGACTTCATATTTTAGAAGGTAGAAAAATTATTCTAAGTAATATTGATGAAGTAATTAAAATCATTAAAAATTCAGAAAAACCAAAAGAAGATTTAATGGAAAGATTTGCTTTGTCTGAAATTCAAGCACAAGATGTGTTAGAACTAAAATTAAGACAAATTGGAAGACTTGAGTTAGATAGCATCTTAAAAGAAATGTCAGATTTACTTAAAAAACAAGCAGAATTACAAAAGATTATTTCAGATGAAAAAAATCTTAAAAAACAAATGATTAAAGAATTAAATGCTGATTTAGAAAAGTTTGCTGATGAAAGAGTAACAGAAATTAAACAAGCAGATAAAGTTGACTTGAGTGCTGTGGCAGAAAAAACTGCTATGGTTTCACAAGAAGATGTAACACTAGCGATATCTGAAAAAGGATGGGTTAAGGTTATAAAAGGTATTAAACCAAAAGAAGAGGTTTCATTCAAAGAGGGTGATAATACTGATTATATATTCCATTGTAAAAATACTGATACATTAGCGATATTTGATGTTGAAGGAAAAGTTTACAATTATCCTATTTTAGAGCTTAACAAAGATGGGACACCAATTAATACATTGGCTCAAATTAATTCTAAAATTTCTTTATTATGTCCTATAAATAAAGATTTTAAATATGTCATAACTCAAAATACTGGGTATGGATTTATTGTTACTGGTGAAAATTTGATGACTCGTCAAAAAGCGGGTAAAGAAATGGTTACTATGGTTGAAGGTAGTGAATTGTTCCAACCTTTATTCTTCTCAAATCAAGAAGACATTGCCAACATCAGAATGGGGGTTATTACAACTGAAAATAAATTTCTAACATATAAGTTAAATAATATTTCAGAAATTGGAAAAGGAAAGGGCATTGTTATTTGTGGCTTACCAGAAAATCAAAAAATTAAACAAGTGAAAATTTTCCGCCCTGAAGAAGATATAAAGTTTATTACTGTTGGTAAAAATAAAAAAGAATTAGAATTTTCTATAAAACCAGAAGAAGTAGTAAATTATGAAAAAGGTAGGTCTACAAAAGGAAGCTTCTTGCCTATTAAGGATAAAATGTCAGAAATAAGATTTGTGTAATATTTTATTTGTATTTTGTTTTTTATTATTTATAATATAAATATAACATTTAAATTATTATGAATAACAAACCTTTATTTTTCTTAAAAAAAGCAGATAAAATAGCCAAAAATTCTAAAGATTTATCAACAAAAGTGGGTTCATTTATTGTTGATGAAGAAGATATTTCCCCTTTAGGTTTTGGCTATAATGGGATGCCAAGAGGACTACCTGATGAAGATCCTATAAAAAATGAACGTCCAGAAAAATATTTATGGACTGAACATGCCGAAAGAAATGCTATATATAATAGCGCACAGCAACTAATGGTTGATAGTGTTATTTTCTTGAGTCATTTTCCCAATATGGAAGCAACAAGAGGAATCGTTAGTTCTGGTATACAAACAATAGTATTGCCAACATTAGACAAAAAACATGAACACTACACTAGAGTAATAGAGTTGCTAACATATAGTAAAGTAGATTTAATAACTCTTGATGCTGAAAAATCATTAATTCTAAATGAGAAAGTATCTAAAAAAGTTAAAGATAAATATATAAGTTATATGGAATTAACCCAAGAGTATGGGGAAGATTTATCAGATAATCATGCTGTTAAAAAAGAGGGTGCTTTAATCATGAATAAAAAAACTTTAGCACCAATTGCTATGGGTGCTGAAGGGCCTCCTCCTAATTTGACTGTAGATCCATTAAGAATAGAAAAAGAGGGAACTAGTTTTTGGATTCAAGAAGCCGCCAAAAATGCTATTTTTAATGCTGTAAGACCAAAATTAAAACATTCTACAGCATATGTTTCTTGGTGTCCTTGTACACATTGTGCTTTAGCTTTAGCTTCTGTTGGAATTAAAAAAGTAGTAACTTACAAACCAGACTTTACTAAAGAAGCAGATTTAAGATGGAAAGAAAGTTTTGATAGAGCGGCAGAAGTATTTGAAAGTGTTAATATTTTAATGGACTTAATAGAAAAAGAAATGGTTGAAACCTTATCTAAAAAGAAAAGGAGTGCCCCATGAGAATTTTAACAAGAGCAGAAACATATAGTGCAACTAAAGAAAATGGATTTTCTTTATATCAGTTTTGCAATGATAAAAAAAATGATTTATTGTCAAAAGATGCAAAAGATGAATTAAAAAAATGGATGAATGGAATCATTTATAAACATCACAATGAGAGTGGATTTTTTCAAAATTTCAAAGAAATGTTTTCAATTAGTAATGAATCACAAGTTATTGAAGGGCAAGAAGATATTGCTGGTATAGAAAATAATGGTTTAAAAATGATTGTGAGACAGGCTGAGATGGGGGTGAATTTTTCCATTATAGGAAATATGAAAGATATGGATTTAAATAAAGTAGGTTTAATGGAAGAACTTATTGAAGTTTTAGACATTGGATTTAATAATGCTAGAAATTTACAATCTCTAATGTTATTTGATGATATAAATAATACATTAGATGATGTAAGTAAAAAAATACAAAACAAAATGAAAATATAAAAGGAAAAAATCATGGATAAATTAAGGTTTATAACAATAGAAGGGGGTGATGGTGCAGGAAAAAGTACATACATACCTAAAATCAAAGATTATTTAGAGTCTCGTGGACAAAAAGTTGTTTTAACTAGAGAGCCAGGAGGAACAGCAATTGGTGAAAAATTAAGAGATATGCTGTTAACTCATCGTATGGATGTTACAACTGAAACCTTACTAATGATTGCGGCAAGAGCACAACATCATGCTGACGTAATAAATCCTGCTCTATCAGATGGGGAAACTTGGGTGATTTGTGATAGACATGCTGACTCAACTTATGCTTATCAATGTGTAGCAAAAGGTTTTCCTGAAGGACAATTTAAACAGTTATCTCAAATAGCTCAAGGTGATGTAAGACCCGGAATAACTTTCATTTTTGATGTTCCTTTGCATGTTAGCAAGCAAAGATTAGCAAAAACAGGAAAGATTCCAGATAAGTTTGAAAGTGAGAGTGACGATTTCCATCTTAATGTCAATTTGGGATATAAAAATGTTGCGAAGAAAGATCCTTCTCGTTGTAAAATAATTGACTCATCAAAAAGCATAGAAGATACTGCTGATCAAGTAATGTCTCATTTAATACCTTTTGTAGATGAATTACTTAAACAGCCTAGGAAAAAATATAGACCTTAAATAATTTTATATAAATAAGGTTTATCATGAATACCAAACCAAGAAAGGCTACAATTTTGTAGCTTTTTTGTTTCAGATTCTAATAATACAGCTTTGCTAGAAAGCAAGTCAAAAAAATCATCATTTGCTGTACATCCACCTTTTGACTCGCCTATATATAACAATTGCTTATTACTTTTCATATTTGTTAGAATATTAAAGGCAAAATCATTATCGTAATTTGGCCAACTAAGTAAAATTGTATCATATTCATTTTTCTCAATATACTTAACTCCATCAGTATTTAATACATTAATATAATTAGTTTCAAAACCATATTTATTACTAGAGATATCAAACAAATCTATAGCTTTAATGTTTAGATTATATTCACTTAATTTTGAAGATAAAAATCCACTTCCAGCCCCAATATCTAAGATTAAATCTTTATTTAGTATATCAAAGCAATTTGATAAAAAATTTTCGGTAATCAAAAAATAACCGAATTTTTTTATATAAGATTCTCTTAAAAAAGAAGACATCATGGAAAGCTCAAAACTTTCACTTAGAAAATCATTTTCAAAATATTGTTCTAAGTTTTTATCTACAATGCCAGTTTCTAGACATTTTGATATCTCAATTAATTTAGGCTTCAAACTGGCATAATTATTTGGGTTTATTTGTTTATAAATAGATAATATTTTTTTATGTGGATTTATTTTCATATATAAATTGTTTCTTAATTTTTAATTATAACACATTTTTTAAAATAAATAATATTGACTTTATTAACTTTTAAATTATATATTGTCTAGAGAAAGAAAATTCATATGAATAGTGAACAAATTTTAGTTAAAATAGATAATAAATTTAATACATTTGATGACATACAAAAAACTGCTAGTATGTTGTCAAATGATATCTCTATTTTTTTGGGTGAAGAAATTGAAGAATTAAATGTATCAGCATACAACTTTAGAGTTGGAATGGAAAGGTCTATTTCAAGAGTAATGAACTCAATAGTTAAGCAAGAACCCACAATATTGGTTTATCCAGATTCAATTCCTGGATTTACATTAATGGTTTTTAAAAAGAAAATAATTAATGAATCTATAGCACCAATTAATGTAGAGAGAAACCCAGTAAAAGAAATGCACGAAGCAAAAATTTTAGATGGTGTTATTTCTAGATTTTTTGATAAAAACCAACAAAAGGTGTTAATCATAGAAAATAATGATATTATATTTGCTCTGTTTCCTGTTTCTGACACAAGAAAAAATTTAAAAGAATTAGAATTATATATAACATATTAATAAATTTAATAAAATCAACAAATTCAACAAATGCTTGTTTTATATTTTCTTTCAATTATAATATATAAAGATAGTTTATTATTATAAGGTGTTTATATGTCAGAAAACAATAATTCTTCAATAAAAGCAGATACAATGAAAAGATTGTTTGAATCTTTTGTAGAGCAAGCAAAAGAAATGAATTTGCCTTTAAATGTTGCCGTAATAAATCTAGACAAAGAAGACCCTTCTCCTGTGAGTGGAAATTTTAACTTTAAAACGGGAACTATCCCAGAATTAAAAAAATCTATTGAAGAAGCCAATATTAATAAAGAAGATATTGGATTAGGAAAAGAAATTTCAACGACAAAACCAACAACAAATCGTCCTAAGTTTAAATGAATGTTGACTTTTTTTTACTCTGATTTAGATTACTTAAAAGGAAATTAAAAATGAGTGAAAAATTAAATCTTAATAAGTCAGCAGTAGATTTTTACTGGAAAACACAAGATCCAAGAATGTTGAAAATTTTAACAATGATGGAAAATGTTGAACCTTGGATTGTTGACGATGTTGATTCAATAGCAAAAGAATTGGTGAATTTTGGGAAAAAAATAAGTAAAGCAAAAACTGGTCAGTTATCACAACATTCTGATGAATTAACTGTTGTTATGACATATATATTTTCAGGAAAAGCTATGAGAATGTTAAATTGGTTGGATGATAATTATCCTGGATTATCATTTCATTATGTTATGGAAGCTAGACAAAAAGAAGATTGGGAAGCAGGTAAATTGTTATTAGATAGATTAAAAACAATTAAAACTCTATCTTTATTAGGTATGATTTTTACTCCAATGAGAACTCGCCTAATTTCAGGATTATTAGAGGAAGACGAAGAAGAAAATGAAGAAGATTGATTTTTGTTTTTTTTCTCGTATCATAAATATAATATTAGCAAAGGTATTAAGATGAAAATAAAAAATAAAATAACAATAGCTACTTTTGTAATGCTAACTATGACAAGTTTTGCTGTTTCAGCACAAACAGTAAAATATCCAAATTGGCAAGATGTCTATAATTCTGCTGATTTAGCTGCTGCTGGTTGTAATCAAGCAGTAATGTCAGAGATGTTTAATGCCGCCGCACAAAGATATATGCCAACCGTTCCTGTTGCTAATCAACTTTTAGTAAAAGATCAAGTTGCTAAAGCTCCTGAAGCTAAAAGTATGATGAATTGTGTAGATAGAGCAATGAATAGCATTAAAAGTATAACTAATAGTATAGATAAAGTATTGGGTATAATTTCTGGTGGTGTTAGTCCTGGGGCAGTTGCTGATAGCATATCTAAACAAATGACTAATTTAGCTTGTTCTCAGGTTGACAATTATGTAACTGGAAAAATATATAATTCTACTAATGGAATAATGGGTAAAGTTAATATGGCTACTGGAGTTGCTACAAACGGTGTTTATGTAAATACAGGATTAGGACAAGTTAACGTTGGCGGTGGTGCTATACAACCAAGAAATAATACCACGACAGCAACAGATGCTGTGAACAGAGTTTTGAAATAATAAGAGGCTAATATATGAAGAATAATAAAATAACAAAAATTGCCACAATAATAGCATTTATGGGGGTTACTCAACAAGCTTCTGCTCAATGGGCTGTGTTTGATGCGGCCAATACGGTTCAGACCACAATAACTGCCGGTGCTTCAAAAGCAATGGCAGCATTAGAGGCATATTATAAACCAAGACAAGATGCTCAAAACTCTGCTATGGTAAATGCCCAGAATGCTACAAATTCTTCTATTGATGCTTTAACAAAACAACAAGTGATAGCTGGTCAAGACAATGATATGAGAAAACGTAAGGCAGATGGTGAACTTGAAGAAGCAAAAAGACTTTTGGATTCATTTCCAACAATTTCTCAATGTGCTGAGGTTTCAAAAGGTGCAACTGGAACTACACAAAACAATGCTTTAGTGGCTGCTAACAAAAGATATTCTGGTGGTTCTAATGGTTCCACAGCAAGATCTGCTGCTGTAACTTCAACTGCTTCTGCTTTAGGTCAAGTTTTAAATCAAAAACAAGCTTTAGGAACTTGTCATCCTGATATAATAGGTGCAGCGGGCTGTCAAGCTCCTGGAGTTTATGCTGGTGGTGATACTGATTCTCGCAGTATTAAAGGTAATATTAAGAATCTTTCCAATAATACCAAAAATGATGCTCCAGAGGTTAACAACTATACATTTGACAAGCAAGGTTTAGAGGTTGCTAAAAAATATGCAACAGATGCCACAATGTATGATAAGCCTAAAAAAGCAACCCCCGAAGCTTTAGCTAAAAATCCATCATATGCCGCAGTTTATGAGAGTATGATGACCAAATTAAATGCTGCGAATACAACTTTACTAGATGTTCTTAAGATGAGTGCTGAGGCCGATCCTAAGAGTGCAGCAGTTGATTATTGGAAAACAAATGTAACAGAAGCTAATTTTAAAAAGGCTACGGGTTTAACTGAGTTTCCAAAGAACCCATCATTGTTTGATGTATTAAACTATCAAGTTTCTAATGCTTATATGGGTGACGAAAAAGCAGAATTAGATTCAACAGAAGAGGTTAATAATAGATTAGCATTAAATAATTATATAATGTGGCAACAATATAAAGAACAAAGAAATACCAACATTCTAATGTCTCACATATTGGTTCAATTAACAACCCCTGTGTCAAAACAACAAGTTGATGCAGAATTTAATAAAACTATGAGTTATAAATAAAAAACCCCGCAAGGGGTTTTTTTATAGCTTATTTTTTTGACTTTAATATGTTTATTTGGTATTTATATTATATGGATAAATTTTTAAAACAGATTGAATCAGATTTAAATAATAAAATTTTAGCTTCTGCTAAAGGTCAAAGTATTATTAAAGAATCTAAGAAAATTTTTAAGGAAGTTAGAAGACAACCTAAAAAAAATAATAGTATAGTTAAAAATAATGAGTCAATTTATGATGGCATTGTTAAGGAGTTTTTAAAACAGCATCCAGAGTTTATTTTAAATAAAGAGGGAAAATGAAATGAAAAAAATAATATTAACAAGTTTATTTATGGCAACTTTACTATCTTTCGGTGGCAAAGTAGAAGCTGCCGTTTTCAACGGTAAGGTTGCAAACCCTTTTGTTTTCTGTAGTATGCCAAAACCTTGTAAAAAATGGTGTCAACCTTGGAGATCAATTTGGGAACAAATTTGTCCTGCAGGTCAAATGACAGCTCAAGATAAAGAGGCATATGAAAAAGGCAAACAAGAAATGCTAAAAACAAATCCAGATTTAGTAAATAAGTCAATGACTTCTGAAAGTTTCAGAAATGAATTGGGTAAAGCAACAATGTCAGCTTTTTCTGAAGATGACCAATATGTAAAAGAAGTTGCTGATTGGATTAAATATAATGGAAATCAAATTAGTAATGGAAAAAAGGTGTCTCAGATTTGGTGTGAACAAGGAATACAAAATCCATTAGGTAATCCTCAATTGAGACAAATGGCTTACAATGAAATTGTTAAAAAGAATCAAAAAATTGTTGAATTAATTAGTAATGGAACATTTCCGCCAAAAGACAGTAAACCTTGGTATGATTTTAATGGAACATTAACACAGTGCTCAATCAATAGTGTTGGAAATTAAAATAAGCCCGAAAGGGCTTATTTTTTTAATATATCATTAGGTGAAAATGCTGATTTTTTTTCACTGATTTTTTTAACCTTTATGCCAACAAAAGGTTCTCCTTTTTCACTATAACAGACAATGCGATGAACAATTTTAGGGTTATCTTCTGCTAAGATTCCATTTTGATTGTCTACATCATCTCTTTTAAGTCCGTCAATAATATATTTAAACATTGTGCTCATGGCATCTTCATCAACCAATCTACTTGCTTGCCTAAAAAGAGTAATTTCTACTGCCTCATTAAAAAATGGTAATTTTTTATTCTCACTTCTCAACAATATAGATTGCTCATCTAAAACTTTTTTAATTAACTCATGCCAAATTTTTTTATAGGTAAATATTTCATATTTTCTATATTGTAGGATAGCAAATATTTGATTAACACTTAAAAGCTTAGCTCCTTCAAAAAGAATAGAAACATGATTATCTGAAGAAGAAAAATGAACTGTTGATTGCTTATTAATCTTATTAACATCAGAAGTTTTAATACCTTGTGTTTTTTTAGCTTTTTTATCTTCCAATAAATCTTTCTCTAAAAGAATAATTTTACTATTTTTTTTAGCATTAGATTTTGTTTCTTTGGCAACTTTTAACTTGCTATTTTTATTCAATAGATTATTTAGCTCTGTTTCGGTTAATTTTAAGCCCATAAATTTACCACCTTTAGTTTCGTGATAATTATATTACAAATACTCGTTTTTAGCAATAAAGTTATCTTCTTGTTTTTAATGAGCTTTTCTTATCATTTTTATTGTTTTGCTCTAACCTCATTTTTTGTTTAGCATAAACATTTTCCATAAATAGTTCTTTTGATTTTTTAAATCCTTGCTTATATTTTCTATTTGCCAATACATTTTCTAAATATTCACGACTATTTTCATAAATATGCTTAAACTCATTAGCACAAGAAAGTTTATCAAATTTTAAATTAATTTGTTTTATACTTACTAAATCCAAATCAGGAGGGGTTCTATCTTCATAATCTGTGTTAATCCCAAATAAGCTGATAATTTCTACTTTTTTCATACTTTATTTTCTTTCCATTTTTTAAATATAGAGTCAGAACCTTCTATTTGAGCTATATCGCCTATAAATGTAGGCTTACTAGAATATATCTCACTTTCTTTTTCTTTTTGCTGTAACATTTTCGAGTAATCAAATAGACTATCATTATCATTATCTAATACTAAGGAAACTTCAATAGGTACTTGAAAAATTGTTTTATGAAAATTTACTTGAACTTCTTTATATTCATCAATAAAGTATTCCCTACAAATAATATTGGTATTTTTAGCAATTAAATTTATTTTTTCCTCTGTATCAACATAAATACCTAATACAAATGAAGGTATGTCTGGTATTGAAGCTTCATCACCTTTGACACTTTCTGAAACTAAAAACAAAAGTTGTTTTTCTTTATTTAAAACTATTTTCTTCCACTTTATTAGAGACAACCATTCAGATTCAGTAGGTTGGCATGCAAAAAATAATTCACTTTTTTTCTTTTTGTTTCTTCCTACACCAATACCAAAATATCTACTTAAATGATGATGAAAATAGATGGTTTCATTATGAATAAAATGAAAATACCCTTTTTTCTCTTGTTCTAATAACCAAGAAAAAAAACTATACATACCTGAAGAGTGTTCAATATGTCTTTCTAAGTAGTTCATAATCTATCCTTTTTATTGTATAATAATTCTTTAATACAAAATATAATAAAAATAGCAATCTTGACAAGACATGTCAAAAAAACTAAATTATTTTAAAAGGAATATATTATGGGTTATCCTAAATCAGAAGATAAAAAAATTCAAAAACTTACTAATTTATTAGTTAAGCATGCTGAAAGAGAAAATGTAGAATTTTCTTTTGGTGGAGAAGAGTTGTATTTAGTAGAAACTTTTTCTGATTTTGGTGGATTACCAATGTTTTTAGCTGAAGCAAAAGAAATATACGAGAAAGTTTATAATAATCTGTTTACAGTTCAAGAACTAATGGATGGAATAGGTAGAAAAATTAAACAACCCAATATGGAAGAATTATCTTTAGAACAAGATTTTCTAGAGAAACAAGCGATTACACATATATTTCCAATTGATTTTATAAAAAAAGAAAATGACACTTTTTTTGGATTTGTTCCCAAAACAATAGAGGGAAACTCTGGAGATTTCTCAATTATTGCTCATTTCTCTCATTATTCTTTAGATGAATATATAAAATTATATAAAAGAAATAAAATGTTATTGGTTGATGGGAAAATTCCATTAGACCCTTTGTACGAAAAAATGGTTAATAAAATAAACAGTAAAAAACTAATTATTAGGGCTGAAAAACTTGATCTTTCAAAAGAACAATAAAAGGTGGAAATTTTTTTTAAAATAGAATATAATATTGATATGGGCAAATTCTAATTAAGGAAAAAATTATGGCATTTGGAAATAGAAATTTAATGAAAGAAAAACAAGAAAAAGATATTCCCACTTCAGAACAAGAGGTTGGAGAAATAACTCATGAATCATCATATGATGATCCTTCTGATTTAGAATTTCTAAATCCCAAAAAAAATGCTAGGAAAGATTCTTTAAACGATCCATATCAAGAAGAAATGTTAAAGAAAACAGCATTTCAATATACTTTAAAAACTCTAAATGCTCTTAAAATAGTATCTCCTATTATTACTGCTTTAATGCATAAGCCAGGTGTTGATGCTCCAAGTGAAGAAATGTCAGCTAGTTTCAGACTTTTAATTAAAGAAATATCTAATTTATCAGGAATTGTTTGTGAAAAAATTGGTGTTGATCCAAGTAAAGAAAAAAATTATTGGGTAAGAAATGTTTTAGAAAAATCTTTTGCTGAGATATTGAAAGATCAGTGGATTGCGAACGAAAAAATAGACACAGAAAAAGTGGTAGCATTACTTCAAGATGTTATTGATTTTAGTGAGGGTGTTGCTGAAAAAATAGAATATGATGAAATTCCAGATAAGTCTTTATTAAAAATAGCTTCAATCAAAGCAATGATGCCAATAATCAATGAAGCTAAAACAAATTTTGATATGTATCGTGATTTAGAGTCTGATATTGAACCAATCATGACAAAATTATTTGAAAAAAGTGCCTATGCTGTAAGCAAACTGGCAGATAATTATGCGGAATCTTCAGATAGAGCAAAAATATTTTATATGATTATGCAAGAAGCTGGACAACTTTATGCTTCATCTTGGCATGCTGAAGGGAAAAGGTTTTTAGGTATTATGGAATCTTATAGCCCAGAAAAACTTGAAAAAGTTTTAGATAAGTATAAAAATTCTGGTGGATTTCCAATTGATAAAATGGAAATGGAGTTTGATAAATATTTTGATAAGATGATTGTAATTACAGAAAAACTTGTTACATCCCAAAAGCAAGGTATAGAAAAAAAACTTAAAAAATAATAGGAGAACATATGGGATTATTTGATTGGACTAAGAAAAAGGGGGAAGACCTTGCTAAAGAAGGTAAAAAATACATAGCAGCAGAAGAAATCAAAAAGAATGCTTCTTATATATCTGATATGGCAAAAATATTATTTAATCCTAAAGAATCCTTAAAACATGCTAAAAAAGAAACTTTTCTAGACGCTCAGAAAAGACTTAATATATCACAATCAGATTTAATAAAAGTTTATAAAAATAATGTGTACTCTTTTTATATATCTGTTTTCTTTTCTATTGTTTGTTTATTTTTGGTTTTTTTAAACATATTGAACTTTAACATTTTAGGTTTAACTTCTAGTTTTTCTATATTATTAATTTGTTTAGTTCAATGTTTTAAATTTTCTTTTAGAGCTTTTCAAATTAGACATCAAAAACTGTGCCCAGTAAGTGATTGGACTAAGCGCCCTGGTGAATGGTTTCCTACAATAGGATAATATTGACAATAAGTAATATTCCTTTAATATTTTTTTTATTTTGGGGAAAAAATGGCAGAACAGCAAAAAGATTCGTCTAGTGATATAATGTGGCTTCTATTTGCCATTGTGATAGGATTTATTGGAATAAGCTATTTCTTTGGCGACCAATTAAAATATATTTATTTAACATATAAACTTATACAATTAAAAATATTAGCTTTAGTTTATCCTGCTGAATATTTAACGAATGCTATTAAGTTTATTGAAAGTAATTCAGTAGATACAATACCAATATCACAAGTTCATGAATTAGGAAGGCGTCCAAGTTATTTTTTCAATTTACCAATAATTGGATTTTTAGGTTGGTGGGCGTATAAGGTTTGGGCAAAAAATCCAACTAATAAATTTAAGAGAGTTCTTTCTATGCAAACTCTTAAAGAATCAGAACAAAGATTATGGCCTTACATTTCTCCTATGGTAAATGTAAATTTGATGAAAGAACCATTTGATAAGGGTCCATATGCGATGGCATTAACTCCTTATGATTTTGCTGTTAAATATCATTTACTACAAGAAGAAAAAAATGTAGATAGTCTAGATGTAAAAAAGTCAGAAAAATTATTTATATCTCAATTGGGGAAACCTTTTTCTGGATTTGATAGATTGCGCAGCCACGAGAAAGCATTGCTAGCTATTTTTGCCGCTAATGGCTTAGGAGATAAAGACGGTGCTATGAAAGCAGTTAATGAAATAGCCAAAAGTGCTGCTGAAGTTGGAATAAAAAAAATGCCTGATTTTAGTGCTGCTAAACCTTTATATAAATATGCCCAAGATCCAAAGGTGTTAGAAGTAATGAATAAACATGCTTATGTTTACACATTAATGGCACAAATGTTAGAATTTGCTAGAGGTACGGGTGTGTTTGCCCCCCCTTATTTTATTTGGTTAAAACCAAGAGACAGAACTTTATGGTACACATTAAATTGCGTAGGTAGACAAGTGGCTTTCGTTGAAGTGGCTGGAATTTTTGGTCATTGGAAGGCAGAACAAATCGCAAATCACAAAATAGACTCACCCTATGTGAAAAAAGCTGTGGATGGATTAGAGAGAGCCTTGAGTGAAGTAAAGGTTGCTAAATAAGTTTGACAAAATAATCTTAATATTTTAATATTTTATATTATTTTAGAGGATTTAATATGATATTTACAATGTTAACAAAAATGTGTTCAAAAAAAACAAAAGGGTCTATTTGGAATCCTAAAAAAATAAATATCAGTTTAGATAAAGCAGCTGAAAAAGATTTTAAGGTCTTAGATCTAGAGAATGCTAATTATGTTAATTTTTTCATTTCCAATAAGGATGATGAAAGTGAAAATTTTTATAGATTAAAATGTGAAGTTTTATACAAGGATTCAAGTGAGGTAAAAACAATAACATTAGGTACTTTCTTTAAAAAAGAAGATGCTGAAAAATCTTTAAATGAATTAAAGGTTGCTTGCTATTATCCAGGCAAAATGCGTGCCAAGTTTTATATAGGTTCTATTGTTTTAATTGTATTAATTATTATGTTATCAAAAACAATTTTTGGTGTTGGTTTAAAAATTCAATCACAATCATCTATTCCAAATATGCAAATGCCTAATATTGGTATGATGCCACCTACTGGTTCTGAACCTCCAATGTCACCAGAGCAAATCCAAAAAGCCATTGAAGCTACACAAAAAGAAATAATGGATCAAGTAGAAAAAGGTAAGCAATCAATTATAGATGACAATAGAAAACAGGCTGAACAAATAAATGCTGATTTACAAAAGGCTGAACAAGGTGGTGCTGACCCGGCTGATGATTGGCTACAAAAAATGAAAAAGTAATATGTAAGACCCTTCGGGGTCTTTTTTTATGTTTGACTTTTAATTGTCTTTTGTTAGCATTTTTTTATTGTATTGGATATTAAATTATGGCACAACAAGATAATTTTAGGGGTCCTGATGGCTCCTTGGGCGTAGACTTAAAAGGTTTATTAAAGGACACAAGAACACCATCAGAAAAATTTTCTGATTTTATAGCGACACCAGATGGTTTCGCTATGACTATAGGAATAGTAGGTAGCATGTTCTTTTTAGCAGCTCAGTATGGAGAATTTTGGGCCATCATAATATTTTTCCTAATAAGGTCAGCCTCTAAAAAAGAGTTTCGTTTGCCATTTAGAATGCCTAAAACATCTGGTTTAATAGATCATGGACAAATTAACCCTGGAACTGATAAGGCAGAATTGGCTGAAGGAATAACTTTCTTTGGTAATGAAAGAAAAACAAAAAAAGAGTTATGGTTCAATAACTCAGATATGAGAACTCACATATTAATTTTTGGTTCAACTGGTGCTGGTAAGACAGAAAGCTTATTGTCATTAGCTTATAATTCCTTAGTCCAAGGTTCTGGTCTAATTTATGTGGACGGTAAAGGTGAAAACGTCCTATTCACAAAAGTGTTTTCTATGGCAAGAACAATGGGCAGAGAAGATGATGTTTTGTGTATTAATTATATGACTGGTTCTCGTGATGTGTTTGGTCCTCAAGAGAAAAAATTATCAAATACATTAAACCCTTTGTCTAGTGGTGGTTCTGGTGGGCTAACCGAGCTATTGGTTTCCCTTATGGATGATGGTGGTGGTGGTGGAGATATGTGGAAAGGTCGTGCTATATCACTTATTTCTGCTATTATGATGGCCTTAGTATATATGAGAGATCAAAAAGAGATTCTTCTTGATGTTGAGGCAGTTCGTGAATATTTAATTTTAGATAATATTATCAAATTATATAAAACAAGAAGAGATTTTCCAAACCATATTCGTGCAGCTTTAAGAGCATATCTTGTTTCTTTACCTGGTTTCCAAGAATCTGCCCCAAAGCAAAATGATACAGTTATGGAACAACATGGATACTTACAGATGCAGTTCACAAAGATGTTAGGCTCTCTTTCTGATCAATATGGATTCATTTTTAAAACAAACCTTGGAGAGGTAGACTTTAAAGATGTGGTTTTAAATCGTAGAATTTTAGTTGTGCTATTACCAGCATTGGAAAAGTCAACTGATGAATTAGCTAACTTAGGAAAAATTATTGTTGCTTGTTTAAAGCAGATGATGGCACAGGCACTTGGAGCAACAATTGAAGGAAGTTATGCTGAAGTTGTTGAAACAAAACCAACAAACTCTCCAGTGCCATTTATGACAGTTCTTGACGAATATGGCTATTATGCTGTTAAGGGTTCAGCAGTTATGCCAGCTCAGGCACGTTCTTTAGGTTTCTCTATGATTTTCGCTGGTCAAGATTTGCCAGCTTTTGAAAAAGCTTCAAAAGAAGAGGCGGCTTCTATTGTTGCTAACTGTAACATTAAAATATGTATGAAGTTAGAAGACCCTAAAGATACATATCAATTGTTTGAGGCTGCTGCTGCTGAAACTACTGTTGTTGTAGATACAGACTTCAAGAGAAATACAGATTCATTCTTAGGGGGTATGCGTCAAGGTGGCGATGGTAGAGTTGAAACTAGAAAAAGAATTAATATTCTAGATTTAAAAGATCAAAAAGAAGGTGAAGCCCATATTATTTTTAAATCAGCTTTAGTTAGAGCAAAAATGTTCTATGCTTTTACTCCAAAGCCACCATATATTAGAATGAATTATTTTGTGAGAGTAGAACCACCAGATATAGAAGTTATAAATCAAATTGATAATGGTCTTAAAGCTTTAATTAAGAATATATCAAACGAGAATAAGATTAAAGAATTAGAAGATAATCTTGAAATAGATAGCCCATATATAGAAAAACTAAGAGAGTCATTAAATAATCATTCTAAATTAAGTAACAACGAGGCTGCTTTTGCTGCTGTTGCCAATGTGGGTAACGAAATTTTTGATGCTTACGATGAAAAATTAACTATAATTAAAGATGAAGTAGAAAACAATAATGTATTAGCTGAGCCAGAAGAAGAAATAAACATTTTCTCTTCAAAGAAAGATTCTGAAAAATACATTAAAGAACATTATTCTGCTATTGATGACGATGAAGAAGAGGAAGTAGACAAGAAATCTGAAAATGAAGATTCTTCAGATGAAGATGATGACTATAAAATAGATGAGGATGAAAGCTTCAATGTTTTTATTGAAGAAGAAGAAACCAAAAAAGTATTTGCTGATATAGAAAAAATGGTTGGAACTTCAGATGAAGATGCTGAAAAAGCCGCAGAAAAAAATATTGAAGACATGAAAAAAGTATCTAAATATCCTAATGATGTGAAGCCAGAAAATAAAGATCCAGAAGAAATTATGGATATATTAAATGAATTAGATGAAATGTTTGAAAATTCAGAAGAAAGTGAAAAATAAAGTATTAAAAATGTTTGACAATCATTTTATTTAACTTATTATTTTATTTTTAATTCTATTAGTTTTTGAGGTATAAAATGGACAGAAGAAGTTTTTTGGGGTTTGCTGCGACATCAGCATCTTGCTCACTATTCCCCAATTTGGCATACAGCAGTGAAAATGTAAGTTTAGATTTATATAGAGATCAACAAAGGTTAGAAAAGGTTGACTATGTAAAAGACTTAGATCAGCAATACCAAATTGAAAATGATATATTACCCTTTGAAAGAAAAGAAAAAAATGATTTTTGGTCAAAACCAAGAAGAATTTTTATCAGAAGAGAGTATACTAATGAACAGTCAGAAATTTTCTACTATCATAATGGTAAAATTGATCAGCAACAATATTGGTTAGCTTCTTATTTGTTGAGAGATATTAAGCAAAAAAAGATGGTTTATGTTGATCCTAAATTACTTGATTTGATATGTGCAGTTCAAGCTTGGATGATGTATTATGGAAACGATAATCCAATTAGTGTTCTCAGTGGATTTAGAACATTAAAAACAAATTCAGGTTTAGAGGGCGCCGCTAAAAATTCCATGCATCTTTACGGTAAGGCTGTTGATTTTAGAGTGAATGGTTTAAAAATAAATGAATTAGCTTCCATAGCAGATCAGTTCAATGCTGGTGGTATTGGTTTATACCCTAGTAGTAATTTCTTACACTTAGATACTGGAGGTGTAAGAAAATGGATTGCTGGTTCTTGGAAAAGATCTTGATATTGCTACTATAATAAAAATCATAAAGGGATATTAAGATAATTTAATATCCCTTTCCCATTATAAAGGTACATCCAAGAGGAAATTATCAGAGCTGGTCCATATGGAAACTCTGGTTCCTTATTGCCTTTTAATTTAAAATAAACCCAAGTTAGAATTCCTATGAATGGAGATAGGAAAATTGTAAAAATAACACCTTTAAAGCCAATAAATGCTCCTATTGCAGAAATTAACTTTAAATCCCCATCTCCCATTACTGAAACCCCCTTTATTTTTTCCCCTACTGTTGATAGTGTCCATAAGATTAAGAATCCAATTATGGCTCCCCAAACAGAATCTTGTAGGTTAATCCCCTTTAATATGTAAATATCAAAAGTTGAAAATAGAAGTCCAGTCCATAATAGAAAATAATTTAAACCATCGGGTAACATTAAAGTTTTAAAGTCAACAATTAATAACAAATAACCTAATACGAAAAAAATACTTGCTAATAAGAAAACATTTAGCCCATAAGTAAAAAAATAATGATTATATACAAATGCTAATATTAAGCCACCTAAAAATTCAACTATTGGGTATTGTATAGAATATGGGGTTTTACAAAAACCACATTTACCTTTTAATAGTATATAACTTAATATAGGAATATTATGATACCACTTTAATGAGTTTGAACATGAGTAACAGTGTGATGAAGGGAAAGATAAGCTGATTTCTTTTTCTTGAGATTTTAATGAATCTGGAGCAGTTATCTTTTTTTCTTCAAGCCAAGCGGCTATATCTCTTGAATTGTTGCTGTCCATAATCATTGGGTAGCGAAATGCTACTACATTAAAAAAACTACCTAAACAAGCTCCGATGATAAAGAAAAATACCAAGAAAATTTCTTTGTTTTGAAATGCTAACTCTATTTCTTGAAAAAAATTCATAAAACCCCTTTTTTTTTGTTTTAAATTTATTAAAATATATAGATAACTATAATTAGTTAATTAAACAATTTCATCATAAAGTGAGTTAGCATGAATGTCAATAATTCAAAAATGTCAGAAGAAGAAGTAAGAGAAATACTAGATGCTTGTGCTGGTAAAATACTTAAAAATGGCAAAGAAAATACTCAAGAATCTAAAAAAGTTTTATTAAAATATTTTAGTCCTCAAAACCCAAAGTACGATGTCAATGCTCCAATACCTAATCAAAATGGATGGACTCCTTTGATTTTTGCTACTTTTTTTGGAAAAAATGAAGAAGTAAATTTACTGTTAAATTTAGGTGCCGATCCTAATAAAAAAATAGGAAAAGAAATTTCAGCATTACATATTTCTTCTTCAGAAGGGTATGAAGAGATTTCAAATAGTCATTTACAACAAGGTGCTGAGGTAAATGCACAAACAACCACAGGTAGAACACCTATTATGGGAGCTTGTGAAAGTGGGCATATAAAAGTAGTTAAAACAATAATGCCATATAAGCCTAATATAACAATAAAAGATATCAAAGGAAAAACTTGTATTGATTATGCCCAAGAGAAAAATTTCTTTGAGATAGCCTCTTTATTTGAATATCAAAACCTAACTAGAATTCTCAACAGTGGAGGAGGCTCTTCTGGACAAAAGAGAACATCAAAGATATAAATAAAAAAAAACAGCTTTTAGCTGTTTTTTTGTTTAAGAATTTAATTTATTGTTTCTTAGAAACTTTCAATGATTTATTATGAATTGGTACAATGTTTAATTCATCTATCATTTTTGTAACATTAGTTTCAAAATCTTTTAATAAAACTGGATGTTCTTGAGATGATAAATTTCTTTCCTCTAAATCTTTGATGAAGGAAGTTTTAATTTGATTATCAATCTTTATATTTTCTGCTGTTTCTATTAAGCTTGTTTTAGCGATTAATAATTCATTAATATAAACCAAGTTCTTCTTTAGTAATAATTCATAATCAGTATTAGCAGTAAGAATGTTGTCTTTATTTTTTTGTAATTTATCAAAACCAGAATAACTTTCTAAAATTTTAGAATCTTCTTTTATAGAGTGAATAACTAAAAAAGGATTTAAATTATAAGTAGAGGCAAAATCATTAACCATAGAAATGTATTTATTATTATTTCTTTCTTTCTCTAGAGATTCTCTAACTTGATAATTCTTACTTAATTGATTAACAATTTCGGGGGCAATAATTGTGGAAATCATCTCATACTTTAAAGTATCATTTAAGCCGTTAAGTAAGTTAAAATCATATGAATTATTAGTTGAATTAAAACTCATGCTTAATTTATTAACTAAATGTTGATTTATATCTGAAATTAACTGTTTTTCATTATATTCTTTTTGTGTGTTTTCTAATAAAAATTCATTTGGATTAACACTCAATAAAGAAAAAATATCCTGATATTCCTTGTATAGTTTTTTAATTTTATATTTTTGTCCAATTAAATAAATATTGTGATTGTTCTGCTTTACAAAAACCTTTGTGTTGTCTATATTTGAAGTTAAAAATTCTGTAAAATTTTTAACAAAAGGCATATTTAAAAATGTTGGTTTAATATTCAATACTGAGATTTCCCCAATTTCTTTCCAATTTGGAAGTTTATTGTTTCTAAAAAATGTACTAGGAGAAAAATCAGATTTGAATCCTACGAACATATTTTTAAATTTATCCATTAATTTATTAGACTGTTTATTTTTATTTAAAAAGATTTTATCTAAATCAACACCTTCAATCGTATTATCTCTAACAATTTTTAACAACAAGGAAGATTGATTAGCATTATCGGAAAGCATATTTATAAGTAAACTTTTATGGTCTTTACTTAAATTGTCATTGTTTAATATGTTTAATATTTTTGAGTTTATTTTTGTTTTAGCTTCTATAATGGAGATATAATCTTCGTTAGAAAGAGTTTCTAATGCTTTTTCATCACTATAATCTACTGTTGTTTCTTGTCTTACTGCTATATTCATAAAAGTCTCTTATTCAGTTTATATATATATTATAATTTATTTTTATTGGAAATCAAAAATTATAGTCTTGATTTAAACCAAATATTTTTATATGTCTTTATTTTACAGAATATTAATTTATGAAAACAGTTTTTGGAATAGACAGTGCTTTTGCGAAAAAAGGAGAAACAGTCCCAGTAATATGGGATAGTAAAAAAGTCATCAATGCACATATGCTCTTAGTTGGTAAATCAGGAACGGGTAAAACCTTTACTCTTAAAAAAATAATTGATCAATTAAAAACACAATCATTAAATAATATAAGAATAAGAATTATAGATGTTCACGGAGATATTGATATAGAAGGTTCTTCTTCTGTAAAATTTTCAGAATCAAGTCCTTATGGATTTAATCCATTAGCAATAAACCCAGATCCAGATTTTGGTGGTGTAAGAAAAAGAATCCAATCCTTTATTTCTGCTTTAAATAAAACAGCTAGAAAATTAGGTCCTAAGCAAGAATCAGTTTTAAGAAATATTTTATTGGATTTATATGCGGCTAATGGATTTAATGAAAAAGATCCATCTACTTGGAGTATTTACGATCAAAATGGAAACAGAATACAACATAGGGGGCAGCCCAAAAAGTATCCAACATTAGAAGATGCCTATCGTTTTGCAAATTTCAAACACAAAGCAATGTTCTTAGGGACATCCAATAAAGCTGTGTTGAATTTAGAAGAAGTTAATAAAAAAGCAAAACAATTATATAGTAAACAAAAAAACCTACACAAAACTAGTTCGCATGAAGAAATGGAACAAGTAAAGGCAGAATTAAAAGCAGTAGGTGAAAGTGCTATTGAGGCATATAGTAATTATATCCAAACAATAGAAAATGGTTCAGAGTTAACTGATTTGATTAAATATGATTCAATTGACACTATAAAATCGGTTGTTGATAGATTGGGTAATTTAGTATCTTCTGGTATTTTTAAAAATAGAGAGCCTGAATTTGCTAATGATTCTTCAATATGGAGATATGATATTAAAGCTTTGACAAATTTAGATGAGAAAAAACTATTCGTATACTTTTTACTAGAAGAAATCTTTGCCAAAAGAGTTGAGGCGGGGCCACAATCAGATGTCGTTGAGATGATATTCTTAGATGAGGCAAACTTATTCTTTACTGATGAGGCTGATAATATCATCAATATTATATCTAAAGAGGCAAGAAAATTTGGTTTAGGGTTATGCTGTGCTTCACAAAGTCCAACTCATTTCTCAGAAGACTTTATTTCTAACGTAGGAACAAAAATCATTTTAGGTTTAGACCAAATGTTTTGGGATGGTAGTGTAAGAAAGTTAAAAGTTGAACAACAAGCTTTAGAATGGATAGTTCCACATCAAAAAATGGTTGTTCAAATAAATAATAAAGCTGAACTTAAAAATAGATTTATTTGGGTTTTAATAAATCATAAAAAGACTTGATTTTACAAATATTATTTGTAGTCTTTATTTAATTAAGGAAAATATTTCATGACAAACGAATTTGATATAATAGAACATCCTGCGGTAGTACTTTGGTTTAAAGAATTTGCCAAAAGTGAACCATTAGGATTTTCATATTTAATTAAAGGCAACGAAGAATATTTTAAAAATACTATAGGAAAACCTGAGGGACAAACCCAAAAATTTTCTTATTGGAAAAAAGATTATCTAGGCATTACTATTTTCATTTATTCAGATTCAAATACAACCTTCTATAAAGTTCAATATTTAGGTGAAAGAGAAGGGTTTATTAACGACAAAAAAATGGGTTCTTATTTAATTGGATTTTTAACAAAATTTTCAAAAGAAATTATTGACTAATTATTGAAGAATAAATAAAAAAACAACTAATAAGTTGTTTTTTTGTGTTTAGATTGATTTAATTAATAGGCTTAATGAAGCTTTGATTTTGGAATAAACTTCCAACTATTTTAATAACATAGGGATGATTAGGATGTGAGTTTTTTACAATTTGAACAATATAAATGTTATTTTTTAAAAAGGCTAAACAATCTTGTAAGTTATCTATCATAAGCCCATTATTTTTCAAAACATATTTCAATCTCTCAAAAGTTTCTTTAGTAAGTTCTTTTGAGTTATTGCTAACTATTTCATAAACATTAAACTGTATAAACCAGCTTAAAAAACCAAAAAAATAAGATTTAACAACAATATCCCAATGTAAATTCTTCTTTGGAGAAATCCCAATAGTAGGTAAAACAAAATAATACTTATGTTCACCCTTGCCTTTGTGCCAATTATAAAACTTTGTGCTATTTTTTAATGGTTTATTAAAACTTTTCTTCATTTTTTATGTAGTCTTTTCTCTTAAAATAATTTTTTTAAATGGTTTGTCAATAAGTAAGTAGATTATATTTTCAAAAATCCATTTTTTATATTCTTGTTATGTAATAAAGAGTTTAATTGAAGACTTTCAATTTTCGATAAAGTGGTTTTACCAATAAAGTCTTTTATATTATTATTTAAATTATCCCTATAAAAATTAATTTTTTCTTTTTCAAATATATTGTGATCATAATCTTCAATAAGTTCTCTATTTAAATCGTTAAAATAAAGATGTTTACCATTGTTATCAAGATAATAATCAATATTAAAGTTTATATTAGAAATTTGTGATAATAGTTTATGTGTTTGAGGTGAGTCTTCATCAGTGCTAGAAACACCGTTTTTAGTCCAAACATACAAATGTTCTTCATATTTAACATAAGCTGTAAGGTAAATGTTTATACTACTGTTTTGCTTATTATATGAAGAAACTTTATAGAAGTGTAAACTTTCAATTTCTTTTATTGAACTAAAATAAGAGTTCAGTTTGTCAGAAAAACTAATTTTCTGCAATTCTAATATATCTAATTGATAATTTCCCATTAAAAACAAGTAATTAAAATTGTATTTTTTGTCAAATAGTTATTTTTTTATAACTTGATTATTTAGTTTTATAGTTTATATATCTTTTAGGAGAATTTTTATGTTAATTAATTTAATGTTTTTCATAATTATGGGTTTAATCTTATATTTCATAATTTCATATTTTATGATTAAAAGTAAAGAAAGTTCAGTGGATAAGGTTAGAGATGAAATTTTCGAAATAACAGATAAAAGATTTACTATTTTCCAAAAAATGGTAGAGGAATTTAAAAACCCGGCAGATTATGAATTAACATTTCTTAATGAAATTATAAAAATAAGATCTCAGGCTCAAAAATATATGAATGAAAATAGATATAAGGATGCTATTCATAATGAATTTAAAATAAATAAAGTTATAGAATCTATTGATATCTTATTTAGTGAGACTCCTCAATTTGAAATTATCAGCGAAGAAAAGAAAAAAGATTTTAGCAATTCATTAAAGAACCTAAATAAAGATATAGAAGAAAAAACCAAAATTTATAATATTTTGGTTGAGGCATATAACAAAACTAAAGTAAGTAGTTTATTTGGTCTTTTCTTATTGATTTTCAGTGGGTCATTTAAAAAGGCTGATTTATATGCATTAAAATAATTATGGATTGTAGCCCTTTTTATTATTTTCACACAATGAAATAAAATCTTGCTCTGTTAAAACTGTAACTCCATGCTTATTTGCATCTTCTAATTTAGAGCCCGCATTTTCACCACATAATAGGTATGAAGTTTTCTTTGATACACTACCAGAGACTTTACCTCCCATGTCTTCAATAATCTTCTTAAAATCTTCTCTGGGCTTGCTAAGTGTTCCAGTTATCACAAATGCCTTATCAGTAAATATCATTTCAGAAGTATTAACCAATATAGGCTGTGGCCAAACCCCCAACTTACCTAATTCATTTAATATTTTAATATTTCTATTGTCATTTAAGAAAGTTAATATTGATTTTGTAGCAACAGGTCCAACATCCTTAATAGATAAAAGGTCTATCTCTGTTGCATTCATAAAATTATCTAAAGTTTGAAATTTTTTAGCAAGAAGCTTCGCAGTTGATTCGCCAACTTCTTTGATTCCTAAAGCATAAATAAATCTATTTAATTCTATGTTTTGTTTTGATGCTTCAATATTATCTAAAACATTTTGTGCTTTCTTATCAGCAAAAAGAGGCAATGTTAAAAGTTGTTCTTTTGTTAATTTATAAAAATCTGTAATATCATGAACTAAATTATTTTCAACACATAGTTCCACAACTTTTTCACCTAAAGATTCTATATTCATAGCCAATCTAGAAGTATAGTGAACTAATCCAAATTTCTTTTGAGCAGAGCAAACTAAACCACCAGAACATCTGTAAATAGCTTTATCATCTTCTTTAAGAACTTGTGAATTACAAACTGGACAAGTTGTAGGCATTGAAAATCTCTTATAATCCTTATCAACAACTCTTTTATCCTTAGCAACAAAAGCAACTTCAGGGATTACATCGCCTGCTCTTCTAACTGCCACAAAATCACCAATTCTAATGTCTTTTCTGTTTATTTCATCAATATTGTGAAGTGTAGCATTGGATACAGTTACCCCTCCAACAAAAACAGGTTTTAATCTTGCTACTGGAGTTATAGCACCAGTTCTACCTACTTGCACATCAATATCTAAAAGCTCTGTTAAAACCTCTTGAGCAGGAAACTTATGTGCTTTAGCCCATTTAGGTTCTCTATTTAAAAACCCCCATTTTTCTTGCAAAGCATAAGAGTTGACTTTATAAACAACACCATCAATATCAAAAGGTAAAGAATCTCTTTTTTCACCCATAATTTTAAAGTAATTCAACAAAGAGTCTTTCCCAACAACTTTTTGAACCAAATCACTAACGGGAAATCCAATTTTTTTCAATAAAATTAAAGTATCATAATGGTTATCTTCTTCTTTAAAGTCTTCGCAAACTCCTAAGCCATAAGTATAAAATGAAAGCTTTCGTTTTGCTGTAACTTTAGGATCTAAATTTCTCAACGAGCCAGATGCTGCGTTCCTAGGGTTTACATATGTTTTATCACCATTTTTTATAGCATTATCATTTATTTCCTTAAAAGATTTATGAGTCATTATAACTTCACCTCTAACTTCAAGTCTCTTTGGTATATGAAGATTGTTTTGTACAAAATAGTCTCTAATGTCCCAAGGAACATTTTTAATAGTTTTAGCATTTTCTGTTACATCTTCACCAGTTGTTCCGTCACCTCTGGTAGCTGCTTTATACAGAAAACCATCTTTATAAATTATACTTAAGGCTAATCCATCAAATTTTGGTTCAACTGAATATTCAATTTTGCCCTCAGATAAATCTTTCTGCCCATCTAAACAAAATTTTTCAATATCAGTTTGTTCAAAAGCATTCCCTATTGAAAGCATTGGTTTTTCATGAACTACGGGGGCAAAAGAATTTTCTGCATATCCACCAACTTTCTTAGTTGGAGAATTAGGATTTGAATATTCTGGATGATTATTTTCTAATGTTTGTAATTCTTTAAAAAATTTATCATATTCTTGATCTGTTAATGTTGGAGATTCAGCTACATAGTAATCAAAATTAGCTTTTTCTAATATCTTTTCGAGTTCTAATATTTTTGATTGAATTGATTTTGACATATTGTTATCCTTTGTGATTTTAATATTAATTATAAAAGAAATATTTATTTTTTCAAAATTATATCTTGATTTTAATATCTTGTTTACTAGACTTATTTTAACAGATAATTAAAGATTATGTACACAGATCCTAAATTTATTCAAACAATGCCTGCTAATGTAGAAGGAAGAGACTTCGTAATTGGGGATCTTCACGGTTGTTTTGATGAGTTATCAAAACTATTAATACATGTAGATTTCGATCCTAAAAAAGACAGATTATTTGCTACTGGGGATTTAATGGATAGGGGCCCTAAAGACGAAGAATGTCTAGCCTTACTTAATAAATCTTGGTTTTTTCCGGTATTGGGAAATCATGAAGATTTAATGCTAACAAAAATGAAAATGATTGAAACTGAAAATTACAGTGATTTGTCTCCAGAAGACATAGAAAATACTAGAAGATTTGAAAGGTATCAAGATAAGTTTTATTCTTTACCATTAGTATATGAAATTGAACATATTATATACGACAAAATCTATGTTGTTCATGGTGAAATATTGCCAGAGCATTTATTGAATATGACAGATGAATCAAATCTAAACTCTAAAGATTATGATAGATATTTTAATACAATGAAAAAATTTGATTTTTCCGAACAGATAATGAATTTTTTCAATAAGAATAGATTTTCAACATTAGATTATACTTTGAAACAAAAATTAATTTGGAGTAGAAAATTTGCTACTTCTTTTTATAAAGATCATAAAGATAAAATTGAAGAAGGGGATTTTTCATTTTTAACACATGAAGAAATTACTCAAAATATTAAAATATTTTGTGGACACAATGTAGTTCCATTTCCAATGAAGATAGGTCAACAATACTATATAGATACGGGAGCCGCTTTAGGATATGCCTCAAAAGATGTAAGTTCATATTTGTTTACACAATTTGGACATGAATTTTTTGCTTTAACTATGGTGGATTTAACAACTGGTATTTGTTATGGTTGTATTAGCTCTAGTAATAATCCAGAATATGCTAGAGGAGAAGTGTTAAGATTAGAGCAATCTATATACGAATACAGTCAAAATTAAATTTATTATTTAGAGTTTTTGCCGACATAAGAATTAAAATTAAAAGAAGGGGATTTTCCTCTTAATTTTGTTCTAATAGCCTTAAATGTTACATTTACATTTGTATCATCATTATTCACATACTGCCTTATAATCTCTTCTATAGCAGTATCTTCTCTCAATAAGGCTAAATCTAAAACTGTGCCACAACATTCATCTAGATCATTTATAACAATATTTGGATTAGCTCCATGTTCAAGCAAGAGCTTAACACACTCATTTTTTTCACATTTAACACCCCAATAAAGAGGAGTCCACGATGCTGTATATCCTATACCATCTCTTGCATCTAAATCAACATTACCTTTTTGTATTTTTTTCTTTAATGTATTGATGTCATTTTTAAATACCAATTCAGAAATTGTATTCTTTGGAGGTATTATTTCTTGATTAGATATTTGTGCTGAAGCCATATAATATTCATACATTCCAGTTGTTTGACCGTATTGGTCATTGCTTGTCTTATATTTATTTTCGCTAATATTTTCTTGAACTTTTGTTTTCAAATTATTTTTCATTTATTATTACCCTCTTTAATATTAAACAAAAAAAAGGTATATTTGTCAAATAAGGTATATATAAAATTTTTATTGACTTTATTTTTTTAAAAAATATGCTTTATTTATATTTAATTATTTTTTGAGAATATATATGGTAGATTTTATTGGCAATTTAAGTATTGAAGCCATACTTAGTTTTTTAATATTATGCTTTTTAATATTTGTTTTTTTTATGGTAATAAAACAAAAAACAGGAAAGAAAAAAAGAATAATAATCAAAAGACCGAACATAGAAGAATCACCCAAAACAAAAGCATCTACAAGAAAAACAAATAATTTAAATTTAGTGGATAATAAATCCAGTGTTTTAGGCGGAATTATCGCTTCTCAAGAAAAAAAAGATAATAGGGCAGTAAAGCAAAATAAGCCAATTGGTTGGATATCCGCAAAATCCTATGGGGAAGATGCTAAAAATCTTAATATATCAAAGTATGTCCCTTTTGGAGATAATGTTGTTTCTGAATCTAAAGAAAAAACCAATAAAGAAAAGAAACAGCAAATTATCATTTTAGCAGTAGATGATTCAATAACAATATTGAAATACATTAGTAATATATTTAATGGTTCTGTAACTCATTCTATTTTATTAAAAGAAAATGCACAAACAGCTTTAGATCATTTAAATAAAACAGATGAAAAACCAAATATTATTATAAGCGATTTAAATATGCCTGGTATAGATGGAGAAACCTTCATTAAAAAAATTAAAGAAAATGAAAGTTTTAAAAATATTCCAATAATTGTGTTAGCAAAAAACCCTCAAGATGCGATGCCATTGATTGAGCAACAAATTATAAATGGAATTTTGCCTAAACCATTCACAAAAGAAGATTTAATTAATCAAATTGATTTTATTGTTTAATTATTTTTTAATTTTATTTAAGCCATAATATAAATCTTGAGTTATCTCATGATATGCATTATAAACTTTAGCTGCATAGTTTCTTCTTATTTGAACATTTCTTGGAGAATTGTAAGCCCCAATACCGTCTCTGTTATATCCAAAATGTTTAATGTTTTGTGCTAATATCCAAGCACCAACAAAAACACTTGTGCAAGGGTCAAAAAGATCTTGTCTGCTAATTCCATGTTTTCTTAATGTAGGTAGCCAAATGTCATTTATTTGCATCATCCCTGTATCCGCGCTTCTATTCTTGTTAACATTTACAGCTTTACTATTAAAACTTGATTCAACTTTAGCAATAGCCATTAACAACCAAGGATCTAGTTTATATGTTTTAGCAGCACCTTCCCAACATCCCAATAGTCTCTCTTGATTCTGTATTAAATATTTATATTTAGAGTTACTGTATTTACCCTTATATTTGTCATACTGTTTTGCAAAAGAACTATTATGGTTCTTCTGCTCCTCCTCTATTGCTTTTTTCTGCATGGCTCTTGTCTTAATGGGGTTGTCAAATTCATCACTAAAATAATCACTGACATAATATTGTGCTTGTTCTTGTGGAGTCTGATATTTGTAATTAAAGAAAGGGTTAGTGTTACCCTTAGAATAGTCAACATTTTGAGCAATTGAATGTTGACCATGTATTGATAATATAGTTATTAAAAATAATTTTTTAAACATAATAGTAATTTTAAATTAAAATATTTTTTTATTTTAATTTGTCAATAAAAAATGAGGCTTAACCTCATTTTTAATTTCGGAAATTATTTTTATTTTCCAGGTGTAATATTTAACACACCTAATTCTAGCATAAAACCAAACCATTTAGCATTTGGTTTTTTGAACTCATCTGATTGTTTAAAAAATTGTCCCCAAACCACACTATTTAAAGAAACTAACTCTTCAAAAGATTTAATGTAGTGCTTATGTCCTTTAAAGTCTAGAAATACAAGAGTGCCTTCTTCTGTAGTTTCTTGACAAAAAATGTATCCGGTAGGAGCATCAGTATTTTTTATGCCATAGAAACCTTCAACATAATAACCATTTGAATTCATTAAGACTAAAAGGTTTTTATCTAAAACTGATTGAATAAGTTTAGGAAGTTGACGACTTGGCTTTTCAATTGCCTTAATAGTATTGGTTGTTTTTTTTGCTTTTGGCTTTTCAACATTTGTAATGCTTGAGCTAGTATCTAAATTTTGATTTGTATTATCTATCATATTTTCCTCTTATTTATTATTAAAATGGATTATCATCATCTGTGCTGTTTAATATAGCATCCAAATCTAAATCATCTGCTACAGGAGCATTTAAATTAGACTTTTCTGAAGATTGTTCAGTCTTTGAATCTTGTTTGCCACCTTCAGTAGCTGGTAATGCAGGTGAAAAAGCTAAAGATAGATACTTATTGCCTTCAGGGGTTTGGTTCTCCCAAGCACTAATACGTAACTCTTTTCCATCAATTAAAACTTTCCCTGTGTAATCTGGTTGCGTGGGCTTATTTTTGTTCTTGTTTGGATACAGATAGCCTCTATTATCTTTTTTAGCAGTGTCATTCATATTTCAACCTCAGTTTATTTTAGTATATGAGTATAAAAAAAATATACCTTTGTCAAATGTTTTTATTATTATATATTCTTGATATAAAGGGTTTTATTTGGTATAATTTAAAAAAATATTAAGGTTTTTATTATGGAAAATAAAGAAAAAACACCTGAGAAGTATATATTATTTGGGGCATCATTCAATCCTCCACATATGGGGCATTTTTCAGCAATATCTCAAATGCTTGATACACACGATAAAATAATAATTTTTCCGTATCCTCAAAAATTTGCTGAAGGCAAGATAGAAGAGCTACCTCCAATATCCCAACGCATAAAAATGTTACAATTATTTATACATGAGTTTTTTCCAACTAAAAAAATACATGAGGAAAAAATAATGGTAATTAATTTAGCTGCTGAAATACAGAAACAACAAAAAGAAGAATTAACAGAAGTGCTATTTAAAAATTTAACAGGTCAATCAAATGATACTGTAGAAAAAAAAGTATTACACACATATGATTACCTAAAGTTTGTTAAAAACAGAATGCCAGAAGGTGCTGTTTTAAGTGCTTGTTTAGGATTTGAGGCTCAAAATATAAGCAGAAAAGAAGAATTTTTTAATGAAGAAAAAATAAAAGAAGAATTTCCGCATTTTTTCTTAGAAGAAGAAACAACCATTAAATCTCAAGATTTAAGAGATTTCTTTTCATCTCATAAAAATATCAAATCAAAAAAAGATGAACAATATATTAAGGCTTGTGTAGGAAATTCTTTAGCTGAATTTATTTTTGAACATAATTTATATGGTGTTAAAAAGAAAGTTGCCCCAACTAAAACAGAAGCTATTTCACCACGACCAAAATTAAGATGATATGTTGACATTCAAGTTAAAATTTTTCAATCTTAATAAAAAGGGTTGAAAAATGTTTGGGCTAGGAAAGAACAAGATAAAAAAAGACAAAGAAAAAAACACAGAAGATATTTTTCTTAAAGCTACAACAGATGACTTCTCCCACTTAGAGTCTATTATTTTCAAAAAAAATGAAAATACAAAATCCAAATTTGATTGGTTAGTTAGATTGAACATTTCTCTTTTGGGAGGGTTAACTGTAACTTCTCTACTGATTAGTGGTTTTTTTTATTCATATTCTCAATCGCTAAAAGAAAAACAAAAAGAAATGTCTATAGCAGTAGACAGACTAGACAGCTTATTTGACAAAATCTCAAACTCATCCTTAGAAATAAGAAGTAATGCTTCAAAATCTCTTGTTGATTTAGAAGATAATAAAAAATCTATTGAGATTATTCTTGGCGAAATAAACAATCAAGAAAAAATTATTGAAAATCTAAATTTATTAGTAAATATACCAAAATTAGATACTTATAAAAACATAATAAAAACTTGGAATGACACAAAAAAACATATTGAGGTTTTATTAAAAAACAAACAAGAGCTAGTTAATAATGAACAAAAAATAAACAATATCAAAAAATTCAATAATGAATTATTAACAAAAGCAGAATTACTTAGAAATGAAATTAAAAATGTTAATGGATCAGCACAAAATGTAGAATTTGCTTACAGTTTTTATCTTAATACAATACAGTTGTTAAATGAACTGCAACATATAGACAATAATTTCTCTGAAGAAAAAAAACAAATAATAATAAAAAGATTAGAGAATACGAATGAAGCTTTAAGAATAATAGAAAAAACTTACGATAATAAATTCACTCAAATAACAGAAGGAAGAAAAAATTTTGAGAGCATATTAAATCAATCAATAGGTTTGGGGAAAACAAATTTAGACTTTTTTAAAAACTTAAGTAAAGAAGATGTGGAGATTATTAATAACATAAGAGAACTTAAAAATAATCTATCTGCCATCAAGAATCTATTAGAGAATAATGTGAATAATGAATTTCTTGGATTCTCATTCCAAAGTATAACATTTATCTTATTTTCAATAAGTGCTGCCTTTTTAATTTTAATATCATTATCTTTGTATGTTAGATCAATAACAACATTAAAGATGGCTAATGTATTTAAAAGAAATCAGTCTAATGAAGATGCTTTATCTGAACTTTTAGAACAAATAAAACCTTTAGACGATGGAGATTTTACAAAACCAATATTTGTTGATGATAAATTCTTATTTAATATTTCAAAAAAAATAGATAAAACTAGAGTTCAATTTGGAGACATAGTTAGACAAATGAAATCTTCATCAGCTAACATTTTAAATGTTGCAGGAACAACAGATCAATCTTCTCAAGAATTATTAACATTGTCTAAAAAAGAATATGAAAAATTAGCAGAATCAATTGACTCAATAAATCAAATAACAAATTCTATAGATGAATTGGCTCAAGCAACTTGGATGGCCAAAGATGAATCTTTAAAGTCTCATGTTGAATCTGAAAAAGGCACAAAGTTAGTAAGAGAATCTATAAGTAAAATGAATGAAGTAAGAAATACTATACAGGAGTCGTCTAAAAAAATTAAAAAATTAGGTGAATCTGCTCAGTCTATTACTGAAGTAACAAGATTAATTAAAGATATTACAAAACAAATTAATATATTAGCTTTAAATGCAGCTATTCAAGCAGCTTCTTCAGGTGAATCAGGAAGAGAATTTACTGTGGTTGCTCAAGAAGTGCAAAGATTAGCATATGACTCAGAAGAAGCAACTCAAAAAATAGAAGAATTAATTAAAGATATTCAAGAAGATACTTATATGGCTATTGCTTCTATGGAAAAAACAACACAAGAAGTTGTAATTGGAGCCAACTTAACTGAACAAACAGGAAAAACATTGTCAGAAATCAGAAAGCTTTCTGAAAGTACAGCATCACAAATTCAGCAAGCATCATCAAAATTAGAAGAGAAATCATCTGAGATGGCAAGTCTAACATTTGAAATGCAAGGATTGCAAGAGATATCTAAGGTTGCACAACAAGCATTAGATATTACAGCAGCCCAGGTTGAAAAACTCAAATTGGTTTCTGTAGAACTTGAAGAAACATTCAAAAAGTATAAAGTTTAATTTTTTTTAAATTTACTATATACATATTATAAAAAAATATGTTATAATTTCCGAAAACTAGGAGATTTTAGTAATGAAAAAATTAGATGATTATTTTACCGAAGATTGTGTTAAAGCATTTGAAAGTGCATTAGAGTATGCTAAAAAGAAAAATCATGAGTTTATCACTGTAGATACATTAATGCTATTTATCGCAAAAACAAAATATGGTAAAGAAATTTTTGAAGCAATAAATATAAATACAGAAGAATACGAAGAAAGCATTAAAGCTTATTTAGAACAGCATCTGCCAAAAACAGAGGTCAAAGAAGACCCTCAGTGGACAATTCAATTAAAAGAACTTAGAGAACAGTCTATTATTCTACAAAGGTCTAGCGGAACAAAACCAAAGGCAGATGAGGGATATATTATTGTTGCCCTATTTGAGTTAAGCCATAATGATTCATTTACTAAAAATTATTTTGAACATTATGAAATCACAAGATTTGATGTTATGTCATATATCGCACATGGTCACAAAAAAGTAAAAGAAGAAAAAGAACAAAAGACAAATCCCAAAAGTGCTTTAAATAAATTTGCTATTTTACTAAATAAAAAAGCTAAAGAAGGAAAAATTGATCCTATTGTTGGAAGAGAAAAAGAAATTGAAAGAACTATAGAAATTCTTTGTCAAAGAAGAAAGAATAATCCTATTTTAGTTGGAGATCCTGGGGTGGGAAAAACAAGTATTGCCGAAGGTCTTGCCAAGAGAATTGTAGAAGGGAATGTTCCTAAAGCAATTGAAAACTTTAATATTTATAGCTTAGATATGCCAGCTGTATTGGCTGGAACTAAATATCGTGGTGAATTTGAAGAAAGATTAAAACAAATTATTAAAGAGGCTTCTTCAGACAGTAATAATGTTCTTTTAATTGACGAAATTCATACACTAATTGGAACTGGTTCTGGAAGTGGAACAATGGATGCTTCAAACATTTTAAAACCAGCTTTAAGCTCTGGTGAAATAAAAGTTATTGGAGCCACCACATATGACGAATATAGAAAGTATTTTGAAAAAGAAGGTGCTTTATCTAGAAGATTCCAAAAGGTAGATATTGAAGAGCCTACATCAAAGCAAACAATTGAAATTCTAAAGGGATTAAAAGAACAATATGAAAACTTTCATCAAGTAAAATATACTGATGATGCAATAAATTCAGCAGTAGAGTTGTCTGTTAAATATATTAATGATAGAAAGTTGCCTGATAAGGCATTGGACATAATTGATATGGCTGGTTCAAAAGTAAAGCTCTCTAAAGAGGGTGAAGAAAAGTTAGTAGATGAAAATAAAATTAAAGAAATTGTTGCTGGTATTGCGAGAATACCCGTTGATAATGTTAAAGAGTCAGAAAAGCATAGGTTGAAAACTTTAGAGGAAACTCTTAAGTCAGAAGTTTTTGGTCAAGATGATGCTATTGAAAAAACTGTAAATAATATTCTTTACTCTAGAGCAAACCTTTCTCAGCGAGAAAAGCCTATTGGTTCATTCTTGTTTGCAGGTCCTAGTGGTGTTGGTAAGACTGAACTATCAAAACAATTAGCTTTAAAATTGGGCATACCTTTTGTAAGATTTGATATGTCTGAATACATGGAAAAACATGCTGTGGCAAGATTGGTTGGGGCTCCTCCTGGTTATGTGGGATATGAGCAAGGCGGACAATTGACTGAAGCAATTAGAAAAAATCCAAGTTGTGTTCTGCTTTTAGACGAAATAGAAAAAGCACATCCAGATATTTTCAACATTTTACTTCAAGTTATGGACTATGCTACATTAACAGATAATGATGGCAGAAAAGCAGATTTTAAAAATGTAACTTTAATTATGACAACCAATTTGGGAGCTGCTGAGATCTCTAAGGCAAGCATAGGTTTCACTAAAGTAGATACTGTAAATAAAGATAGAGAAAATCAGGTTAAAAAACATTTTTCTCCAGAGTTTTATAATAGATTAGATGGTGTTGTTCAATTTAATTCTTTAAAGAGCGAAAACATCTTTAAGATTATTGAAAAACATACTAAAAAATTACAACAAGCATTATTAGATAAGAAAATTATTTCAATTTTCACAAATGATGCTATGAAACTTATTGAGAAACAAGGGTTTGATCCAAAGATGGGGGCTAGACCAATAGAAAGATATATTGAAAAAAATATTGCTCAACCTTTGTCTAAAGAAATTCTGTTTGGTAAGTTAGAGTTAGGTGGTGAAATTAAGATTGATGCTAAAGATGATAAGATAGATATTATTTTTATTCATTGTTATAAAAATGATCATCTTGTTTCAAAAGAAATAACCAATATAGAAGAAACACCAACTAAGAAAAAAACCAAAAGTAAAAAAAGTTAAAAGAACAAAAGTCCCCAAATGCAAGCCCCTCTGAGAACGTGTTGTTTTTTGAGGGGCTTTTCTTTTGAAGTCCTTGTGCCACAAGGCTTTTGAGAGATTGAGTTTTGCCTACGATTTTGTGGGCAATTTTTTCGCCCAAGAAAAAGCCCCAAGACCTTGACGGGTTGGGGCTTTCAGCCGTTTTAGCACTTCAGTTTATCAACACGTTCCGAGAGTGCCTTGCCCCAAATGGGGGATTTTTTATTGACAATATATTTTTAATGATTATCTTTTATTATAACTAATTGATAATTTAAAATGGCAAATAATATAGCATTACCAAAGGGTTACAGATTAAACGAGTATACAATAAATAAAAAACTAAGCACTGGTGGTTTTAGTATTGTTTATTTAGCATATACAGATGACAATATGCCTGTTGCCATTAAAGAATATTTTCCTAACAATCTTCATTTAAGAACAAAAGGAACACATATTGACTTCATCAATATGAGAGAAAAGCATAGATTCTTAGAGGGTCTAAAAGGTTTCAAAGATGAAACTGAAATAGTGATGAAACTTAAACATAGAAACATTATTGAAATTATAAACTTCTTTGAAATGAACGGTACAGCTTATTTGGTTATGCCATATGAATATGGATGTACTTTAAGTAAGTTTATTACAACAGAGAAAGAAGCTTCAGAACAAGAAATGCTAGGTTTAATTGAAGGTATTTTCTCTGCTGTTCAAATGTTCCACGAAAACAACATAATTCATTTAGATTTGAAGCCGGGGAATATATGGTTAAGACCTAACAAAGAAGCATTAATATTAGACTTTGGAACAGCTAGAATTATTGATGATCCAGTTAAAAGTCAACAGCCACCAATGCATACTCCGGGATATGCAGCTCCAGAGCAACATCGTGAATTTTTCCAACCAAATAGAGTAGGTGTGTGGACGGACTATTATGGTTTAGGTTCTACATTATATGCTTTAATAGAAAAGAAGTCGCCTCCTGTTTCGTCTCAATTATTAATGCAAAATACATCTATTGAATTAAAAGATTCTAGGTTGGGGCAGGTTACTAGTCAAACTTTAGAAATTATTGAAGAGCTAATGCAGACTGACTGGAATAAGAGAAAAATAATTGATTTAAAAGATATAATTAACAGAATCAAAAAAATAAGAACCGTTAAAACTACAAATTTAATGACTACTTATTTAGATGAGATGATTTTAGATGCTGGAAATGAACTCATGTCTAGCGAAAAGTACCTCAATGCTTTCAAATAATTTGATAATAAATAATTTTATTTTATAATTTATATATGAATAAAATTATAAATAAGGCAATTGCTCAAGAAATATTTAGAACTGTATCTTCTTACGGTAGTGTTTTTTTATATGAAAAAAAAGAAAACAATTTAATTTCAACAAAAGAAATAGATGCTATTGATGCTATCAAAGAAATGTTGAATTATGGAATTTCAGTTTGCTCTATAATAGAAGAAAAGCAAGGAGAGCCAGATACAGCAAAACCTTTAATTAATGCTGTTTTTAATGAAACTTTAAATAATAGTATAAAAATTTTATTCTTGAATAGATTAACACAAAAAGATTACTCAAATTTATCTTTAAAAGAGTTAAATAATTTATATGAAAATTATGAAAATAAGGAAGAACTTTTAGATAAATATTTTTCATTTGGATTTGATTTTAAGCAAGGTTCTTTTGATGAAGTAGATAAGGCATTATCTGGAGATTTCGTTTTTTTTGAATACTGTTTAAAGTATAAGAAAGATTTTGACTTCTCTTTTAAATATGAAGATTCTCTAACATTAGATGAAATAATTAAAGAAGAAATAGATTACCTACTAGAAAAACAAAAACCCTCCAATAAATTAGAGGGTGTGTTAACATTTTTCAAAAAAGCAAGAGAAACTCAGGTTTTAGAAAAAAATCTTCAAAGTACATTAATTAATAAAAAAGAAGATGCAGTTGGGTTTAAAAATAAAATTTAAATTTCAAAGCTAGAACCACAACCACAAGTTGTTTTAGCATTTGGGTTGCTAATCACAAATTGTGAACCATTTAAATCTTCTTTAAAATCTATAGTGGCACCTTGTAAATACTGCATACTCATTGAATCAACTACAATTTTGATTGGTGTATTTCCAGATTTTTTTTCTATTAAAAAATCATCATCATTTTGTTCTTCATCAAAAGTAAAACCGTATTGAAATCCAGAACATCCCCCACCTTGAACAAAAACTCTTAACATACAGTCAAGATTGTCTTCTTTCATTATTTCGTGAACTTTTTCAATTGCACTAGTTGTTATTGTTACTTGTTCCATATTATTTCCTTAGTCCAAAACTTTCGCCACAGCCACACTCATTTATAGCTTGTGGATTTTCAAAAACTATTCTGCTATTTAAACCATCTTTTTTTAAATCAACAACAGACATATTAATATAAGGTCTATCTTGCTCTGAAATTAAAACCCTAACTCCATTAATTTCTAAATCGTCTTGACTTGATTGAACATAATTCAAATCATAAGCATATCCTGAGCAACCAGTTTTTTTAATTTTAATAGATAAACTTTTATCATTAGAAAGTTTACCTTTTAAAAAATTTTTTGCTTTGTCAGTTAAAAACATCTCAAATTTCATAAAAATATCCCTTTTTATTATAAAATGTATTGTAGTCTTTTTTAATAAAAAATCAAGATTAATTAATCTCACAGAACCCATTGCCAACAGAGCCAGTGTTTGTTCCATCTCTCCAAGCACCACCTAAGCCATTTTGAGAAAGAACAGTAGAACAAGTGCCAGCATCATAAGGTGCTACACATCTATCTCCTTGCCATACTCCCCACTTGCAAACCTGGCAAACAACTCCATCCCATCTTCCATTTGGAACTGCTCCACATTGAGAAGAGTTGCCACTAGAAATTGCCCAAGGAACAACATAAGGTGTAAGACCAATATGGCTAGGAATCATTCTATTGCCATATCTAGTAGCTGAGGTGGTTGGAACATTAGAATAAACTGAGCCAACCCAAGGATTTGAAACCCACTGCCCAGTTCTTGAGGGAAGTGCTTGACAAGTTTTTGTTAGAACATTCCACCCCCAACCTAAAGGACATAACCCAGCATAACCAGCAGTATTTGAGCCTTCTCCTCTACAAGAAGGATTTGTTCCTCCTACCCATTGAGTTCCTGCTGGACAAGAACAAACACTTAAAACTGAATCCCAGGTAGATCCTGTTGGACAGCTTGGGGCAAGATTTGTTGAATATACCCCTGTTGGAGCAACTTGATACCTAGAGTCTCTTGTTCTATAGTAATCTGGTCCACTAGGAGGGTTTGTTCCATCATTTAAGCCAGGGTATTTTATAGGATGAACCAAATCTGCTGTAATAGTTATGTTGTTTCCTATGGTAATACAAGACGCTGCTAATAAAGCACTATTTATATTTGAACTTCCTATATTTTTAACTGTTGCACCATTAACTACAATACTTTGTGAGTTTTCAAAAACATCATTAGTTGTGGGTAATCTGACACATGCCTCTCTAGGTAGGTTAGTCAAAGAAAATTGTAATCCTGGAACTCCACCTACATCTGCCCCAGAAACGGTAAAGTTTCCACTCCAAAGATTGTTTATGGCACCACCATTCATCATTTCAGCAGGGACAACACCTGCTGCTAATAAATTAGCAGTAGTCGTAGTATTTGTAATGGTGGCAATATTGACAGCTAAGTTAGTTGAACTAGTAGTAACTTGTATAGCCATACTAGAAGTTTCTTCAATTAATTTTTTAATATATAGGGCTTGTCTATTTGCTGTGTCATCTATAATTTGCTGTCTGTAGTTAGAATAAATTTTTATAGATGCTATAGAAATTATACCTATAACTAGCAAAGTTTCAACTAGAGTAAAGCCTTTAGATTTAATAAATTTCATATTGTGTCCAATTTTATATAAAATAATATAAAATAAATAAAAATCAAGAAACAGCTTAACTGTCTCTTGATTTATGGATAATATATGAATTACTTATTTAAATCTTCTAATTTAGATTGCATATTCAAAGCATCAGAAATATTAGAAATATCTTTAATCTTATTTTCATAATTGATAAAGTCTTCATCGCTAATTTTTCCATTTTTCTTTAAATCATACAACAAGGAATCTAATTGATTTTTTTTGTTTATTAATTCTACTCTAATATTGTCACTTTCTTTTTGGCTGTTTGCTTCTTGAATGAGTGAATCAATTTCTTCTTTTGAAAGACCAGAAGAAGCTGTAATTTTTATACTATTCTCTTTTCCTGTCGCTTGGTCTTTTGCAGAAACGTGTAATATCCCATTAGCATCAATATCAAAGATAACTTCTATTTTTGGAGTTCCTCTAGAAGATGGTGGTATTCCAACCAAATTAAATTGTCCTAAGCTTTTATTTCCTTCAACAACTTTTCTTTCCCCTTGTAAAATATGGACGGTAACTGCTTCTTGATTATCGCTTGCTGTTGAAAATACTTGACTAGCTTTAGTTGGTATGGTTGTGTTTTTATTAATAATAGGTGTCATAACTCCACCCATTGTTTCTATACCTAATGTTAAAGGTGTAACATCAAGCAACAAAACATCTTTAACATTACCTGTTAAAACTCCCCCTTGAACGGCGGCCCCCATCGCAACAGCCTCATCTGGGTTAACATCTTTTCTAGGTTCAACCCCAAAGAAAGACTTTACTTTTTCTTGGACTAAAGGCATTCTAGTCATTCCACCCACTAACAATACTGCCTTAATCTCAGAAACATTTTTACCAGAATCTTTCATTGCTGTTTTTACTGCTTCAAAACTCTTATCAACAAGATGTCCAACAATGCTTTCAAATTTAGCTCTTGTAATTTTCATAGCTAAATGTTTTGGTCCACTAGCATCAGCAGTAATATATGGTAAATTAATTTCAGTCTGAGCAGTAGAAGAGAGTTCTATCTTAGCCTTTTCACAAGCATCTTTTAATCTTTGCAAAGCAAGATTATCTTTAGATAGTTCAACAGCATTATCTTTTTTGAATTCTTGAATAACATAATTTAACAATAAATTATCAAAATCCTCGCCTCCTAAAAAAGTATCTCCATTTGTAGATAAAACTTCAAATTGTTTTTCGCCATCTATATTAATAACATCTATTATGGAAATATCAAAAGTACCACCACCTAAGTCATATACAGCGATAGTCCCTTCTATTTCTTTATCCATACCGTAAGCCAATGCGGCAGCAGTTGGTTCATTAATAATGCGCAGTACTTCAAGACCAGCAATTTTACCTGCATCTTTTGTGGCTTGCCTTTGACTATCATTAAAATAAGCGGGTACAGTAATAACAGCTTTAGTAACGGGTTCTCCTAAATAATCTTCTGCTGTTTTTTTCATTTTACCTAAAACAAGAGCAGATATTTGTGCTGGTGCTGTTTTTTTCTTGTTTGCTAAAATCCAAGCATCCCCATTATCATGCTTTATTATTTCATAAGGACTATTAGATTTAGTTTTTTGCACTTCAGCTTCTTCAAATTTTCTTCCGATAAGTCTTTTAGTAGCAAAGAAGGTTTCTTTAGGATTTGTGATTGCTTGTCTTTTAGCAGATGCCCCCACTAATATTTCACCATCATTTGTATACGCAACTATTGAAGGAGTAGTTCTAGCACCTTCTTGATTCTCAATTACTTTATAATTACCATTTTCATATATGGAAACACAAGAATTTGTGGTCCCTAAATCAATTCCTATTACCTTAGACATGTTTTTCTCCTTATCTATATCTGTGATAGATAAATATTTGTGTTCATTTTTGAGAAAAACAAGTAAAAACTTAAAACTTTAATCTTTTAATAGGTTTGTTTTCTTGAGAGTATTTTTCTGTAACACTTAAAACTTTTTCATAAAATGTTTTCCATTTTTTAAGTTCTGCTACATCTTCTGGGTCATTTTGATCAAACTCTTCTATAGTTTCTTCATCATAACCTGCCATAATCATCTCAGCTGGTTTACAACCATAAGAATCCGTAATCAAAGGAGATGCTCCTAATTCAATTAGTTTTTCAAATGATTTCTCTTTACCATGTCCACAAGCATAATGAAGACAAGTTTCATTGTTAGATAAAAAGTTTTTATGATTGACATCAAAACCACATTTTTTAACTAAATAGTCCATTACTTCAGTTGCTTCTGCCATAGTTGCATAAAAAAGAGCATTATTTCCCATTCCATCACCATGATTAATGTTCACTTGAACATATGGATTGTTCAATAAATAATTTAAGACTTCAGTATTCTTAATTTCACAAGATTTTAAAAATGTATTCTCTCCATTACGCATATAAGCATTTGGGTTGGCTCCATTTTTTAAACAAAATTCTAAAAATTCCATAGCTCTTGGATGTAATTCATTCGTTATAATTTTTACTCCTTCTGCATTTTCTTCAGTCTTACAAGCATATTGTGGGAAATAAAAGAGTAGGTCATCAAACTCAGAAATTGGATTTTTTTCAGTTGTTTTTATAAAATTTTTAAAATCGTCTGTCTTTTGCATATTTTGCAAATCATCTAATAGTGCTTCAAAATCTCCATTTTTTAGCATTTGTCCTAAGCTTTTATAATTTTTATTTTTTTTGTCAGTCATAAAGAACCTTTATTTATATATATATTTATATTATAAGATATTTTAAGAAAAAATAAAATTGTTTTTATGTTTTTATTTAATATAATATTGTAAGAAGGTTAAAAAATGAACATAAAAAGTGGCAACTTAAATAGAAAAATTATTTCTCAATTATTCGCAGAAATAAAAAAAGACAATTTAGAAAAGTTGGAAGAAATTTTAACATTAGAGCCAGCATTAATAAAGTTCAAAAATAAAAAGAAAGAAAATATACTTTTTTATGCTTTTGAAAAAAACTCAAAAAAAATAATTGATTTTCTAATTGATAAAAATCCTGACTTGATAAAAGAAAAAAATATAATTGGATTAACAATATTGCACGATTTAGTAATTAAAAACAAAGACTTATCTTATTTTTTTACTAAATTTAATAAACTTAGTGATAACGAAAAAATGGATTTTTATAAAAGCCAAGATCCAAATGGAAATAATATATTTTTCTTTTCAACACACAACAATAACACTATCCAAATTAAAGAATTGATTGAAAATTGTCCTAATTATAAACTAATACAATCTCATCAAAATGAACATGGTCAAAATTTAGCTCATTTATTAGCAATTAATGTTTCAAATAATATTAAAGATGTAAAAGAATACTTACCAAAAGAGTTATTTAAAAAACAAGATTTTCTTTCTGGTTATACTCCAATAATGATAGCGGCCACCAATCAAAATAGAGAAAATTTTGAAGTTTTTTTTGATTTTATTGGTGGTGAACAAATATCTTATAATGGTAATCATTTATTTCATTTGGCGGCTTCAAACAATGTTAATGTTGTTGATTTTTTAATTGAAAATAAATTATATAGCAATAAAAAAAATAAATTAGGACAATCTGCTTTAGGGATTGCCCTAGCTAAAAATAAGATTGACATAACAGAAAAATTATTTGAGTTATTTAAAGATGAAATAATTTATTCAGAAGATGTTATTGCTTTAACAAGGATATCTTCAAAACATAAGAACTTTTTTTTGAAGGCTATAAATAACAATAATAATCAATTTTTAAATGAGGAACAAAAAGAGAAATTTTTAGAAGGTTTATTTCTTCACACCGAATGGGAAACAATAGAACAAATTAAAAATTCAGAGAAATTTAAAAACTTTTTCACAGATAAAAATTTTGGGGTTCTTTTTGCTAAATCAATTGCAGGTCGTAAAGATATGCAGAAAAAAATAGAATTTTTAATATTAGAAAAAGATTTTCTATCAACAAAAGATTCTATAGCAGTAGCCTTCGCAATTAATAGTTTGCCTAAAAATCAAATTAAGTATGTATTAGAAAAAACAAATTTATTGCAAAAAATAAAAAAAGAAGATCAAGTGTTGATTGCTTCTGTCTTTTTAGAAAGAAATATGGATGTTTCAAGTCTAAATTTACAAATAAATGAAAGCACAGCCATACAAACAATAATAAAAGGTAATTTAAAAAATTCAAAAGTAATTTTAGAAGAACAGATAAAAAATATAAATGATTGGCTTAAATTAATTAAAGATGAAAATTCTGTATTTAAACATTATGGCAAGATTATTTCAAACCTGAAATCACCTTTTGAGTTTATTGAAAAGAATAAAAAATTATTAAATAAAGAAAAACAAAAAAAATTAATTTTCTACACAATAACTTCAATCATTAAAAGCGACACCCCAATAACTGAAGAAGTAAAGGAGATTGTTTCCAATTATCAATTATTATTGAAAAGTGTTATAGAAGGAATTATTAAATACAATAAAATACCTCAAAATAAAGAGGTGATTAAACTTATATCTGAAAAAAACTTTATTGAAGAAGATTCCCTTATTAATTTATTGGAAAAAAATAAAAATACAGAACAGGTTGCCGATTTTATTGCTGAAAATTTTAATTTATTTAAATTAAATACTTGCTCTGATTCTTTAATTACTTCAATTGGGAATCACACTAATGGAGCAATTATTTTTGAATCTTTATTAAAAAACAACAAAGGAAAAGAAGATATTTTTATTTCAAAATATTTAGATTTGATTGGACAAGAAAAAATTAAAAATTTCAATCATGAGTTTTTAGATATTAAAAAACATAAAACTAAAAAAATAAAAAAAGCAATTGAAAAAAATTTTTTTGCGATCATAGAAAATAATGAAAAAGTAAATACAGATTTTCTATCAGAGTTGTGGAACATATCTGAAGCTACTATTGATGATATATCTACATTTGCAAATGATCTAACAGAAAAGCAAAAATTTAAACAAATCAATAATTTACAAAATTCTATTAAAAAGTTTTTTCATTTCAGAGAAATAGATTTCACAAAGATAGATTTAATGAATTTACATCATTCTATTATGATTAATGATAATACACATAAAGATTTTTTTGAATTGTTGGTTAATAACAAGACAGAGTGTAACAGTAAACAAATAGTAGATTTTTTAAACAAGTTTAATGAAGAATCAAAAGAAAATAATATTTCCGTAGGAATATTAGGAAACTTCTTTAATTCCATTGATTCTAATACCTTTAAAAAAGTTGATACTAAGATGTTATTTAATACAATAAGAGAATGTGTGTTTAAATATGATAATTTAGATTTTATAGCAAAATCAATAGAAGAAGATAATTTTGAAATTTTATGTAATTCAATAACAAAATTGCCAATTGATTTATTAGTTGAAATAAAAAGTAGCGGATTGTTTGAGATGTTAGATGAGGATTCTCAAATCACAATAAACAAAGATGTGTTAGATTACAAACTAGAACATAAAACAATTCAGCAAGAAAAGAAAAAATTTAAGATTTAATTAGTTTTTTGAGGATTGGCAGTCATTGCTTCTTGTGTGGCTTTATATATTTTTTGGAATTCTTCCTTAAATAAATCACATTCAACCTTGGAAGTAACATTTTTTTTCTGGAAAGTTAAATCTCTAGTTTCTTCATAATATTTTTTTAGATTACTGGCATCATTTTGACTTAAATATCTATTATTTATATCTATAAACCTAAAAAGCCCATCTTCTATGAGTTGATATTCATGCTTAGGGAATAGGCATGCTTTGGCATATCCAACAATTGCTCCATTATAAGCAACAATTTGTCTAGATACATTTACAACAACTTGTTTTTCATTTATTCCTTGAAGTGTAGATTGAGCTTGAGCAGTTCCAATCCAAATAGGAAGCAATAAAAAAGAAATAATAGAAATTAAATTCTTTTTTGAATTAAACATATTTCACCTTAATTATATAAATTTGAAAAATAATCATTCGTCAAAAAATAAGAATACTTTTCTTTTAATGTTTTATATTGATTATTCGTATCTTTGTCAATTATATTCTTAAGTTTATAATCTATCAAATTAATTTGTCTTGATATAAAATCATTTAAAGAAAGCTCATTTATGAGATTATAATATATTGACATATGAAAAATAAAATCTAAGTCTGAAAATATTGTGCTAAATTTTTTATTAACAGAATAATCAAATAAAGATTCAAAATGGTTTTGTTTGGCATTTTGGTCTTGTAGTTCCAAAAAATCAATAAACTTATCTGTAAAATCCCTTATTTGATGTGTTTCTTGGTAAAATAAGGATCGGTGATTGCTTTGTTTAAAACCGTCTATTGAGTATATAGATGAATCGGTTTCATTGAAAGAGCATCTCCATAATCCCTTTTGAGTGTTTTCTTGAAAAATTAAAATATTTTTAAATTGTGAATGTTCTCCGTCAAGAATATTAAATGGAGAAATTCTACATCTCGTTGGTCTTCTTCCATAAATAGAGCAAGTATTATCTTTTGAAAGTTTTGGACATCTGTTATTGTTTTTTAAATCAATGGGTTGAAAATCAATATAATAAAATAAACTTAAATCTTGTTCTGGAACAACAATAGTATGCCCAAGAGTTTGAAGTTGCTCAGCTTTAATTTTATCAATTGGACTTTCTAATGTAGAAATAACAATATTATGACAAGCTTGCCATATAAAGTCATTTTGCATTTCTAACATTTCATAAAAATTAACTTTCGGTGCTTCTGAGCAACATCCACCACATTGATGACAGTTAAAGTGTATTACATCATGCATATTAAAATTTCTTTTTTGGGTATATATTCTTAGAGTAACCTTTCCAATCTTTGATTGGTTCTTCAACTAATAAAGCATTAGGGTCAATATCATTTTGCTTGAGATGATACTCAATTGTATATTTGAGGTCAGGGTCAATGTTCATATTTCCCTTATTTACTTCCCTTAAAAGCCATGCAAAATAATTTTTTGGACTGTTGGCTTCTTCTTTTACCACCTCGGAAATTAATCTATCTTTAAATTTACCAAAGTTCATTTTTTCAATCATAATAGGGGAATTAACAAAATCTAATAAATCTTTAAGAGTCTCTCCCTTAGTCATTTCAAGATACTTAGTTAATGTTTGCTTAAAAACTTCACCAGTAACTAATATGTCAGCTGCCGCTCTGTGAGCTTGCAATCCCATAGTGTCTATTTTAATGCCCAACCAATATCTTAATTCTTGAGATTTATGACTTCTTAAATCGTGCCCTTTATATCCCAAGTCGCCAATTTTATAGATTTGTCTAGCAAATCTAAGCGTGTCTATTGTTGGATTGTCTTTTTCTTTAAGAACTGGAAGCATATTCAAATCAAAATTAATATTATGTGCCAACAAAACAGTATTATCAACATAATTTAAAAATTCGGGAAGAATTTCTTCAAGTTTTGGCTTTCCAATAACTTCTTCATCCTCAATGCCGTGAACTGCTACTGCTGATGGGTGAATTGACATTCCTGGGTCAACCATCCAAGATTTTGGTATTTCCAAAAATCCTTCTTTCATTGTCCACTTTACGGCGGCAATTTCAATAGGCTTATCTGCTCTTTTAGTATTATCTCCAGTCGTTTCAGTATCAAAAACACAAAAAACAACATTTTCTAAAGGTGTATTTAAATCCATATATTATCCTTATTAATAGATTAAGCCCCGAAGGGCTTTGGTTTATAACTCTGTATTGTCTTTCCATAAGTTTTCAAAACTGGCATCTTTTATGTCGTTTTGTATACTTGCTGATAAATAACTTGAAATCTCAACTTCTTGAGGAGCAACTTGAGTATTGGTATTGGTGAAGTGCTTCTCAACCCAGGGCAAAGGATGATTTCCTTTATATCCTGAATCTGAAGATAAATTAACAGCCTTCATTCTTCTAGCCAATAAATAATCAACATAATCACATAGCATCTTTTCATTTAAGCCTAAAACGGGTCCATTTTTAAATAGATACTTAGCCCATTCTTTTTCTTGCTCTCCTGCCGCAAGGAAAATATTTCTAGCTTTTTGCTCGTTGTCAGCAATAATCTGCTCAAATTCAGGATCATCCTTAGGTAGGGTTTTTAAAATGTGCTGTGTTAAAGCTAAATGCTCTGCTTCATCACGAGCAATTAATTTAACAATTTTAGCAGAACCCTCAACCATACCTCTTTCCAAGAAAGAAAAAGTGCAAGCAAAAGAAACATAAAAACGAACAGCTTCTAAAGCATTAGCAGCTATTAAAGCTAAATAAAGATTTTCCTTGCTAGGATTATTAGTTAAGTTATCATAAGCATTGGTTACTTCAAAAGCACAATCAGCAATTTCTTTAATATTGGGCAAATCATCAAAAATAACACTTGGATCTGGATAAATGGCACGAATAATATGTGTGTAACTTTCACTATGAATAGACTCAAAAAATCCCCAGCTTAAAATACAATTCTCCAAACTTGGATCTGTGCAGTGAGGCAAGAAAACAAGACTTGGAGCCCTACCTTGAACAGAGTCTAGTAAAATTTGCCTTTTTAAATTACTTGTAAAAACAAATTGTTCACTAGCTGTCATTTTGTCAAAGCTTCTTTTTTCTTGACTCATGTCAATTTCATTTGGTCGCCAGAAAAACCCTTGCATTTTCGTGTTCATTTTAGTAAAAATTGGATATTTAACAATGTCATATCTAGATATTCCATGTCCAGAATCACCGAAAAATAATCTGTCAGAATGAGATGTTAAATTTAAAACTGGTAATTGTTGCATATTTTTTCCTTTTAAATTTTCTATTTTTAATAGATTTATTGTATATTATTAGGGAGTTCATGTCAAACATTATGTAAATATCTGAATTACTTTACTTTTGATTTTTTTTTTGTATTTATTTAGAAAATAATAATAAAAGGTTCAGAATGTCAAAAATAATTAATTACTCTTTAATAGCAGCAATGGTAGTAGTTCCAATGGGTGCTGCTGGCTACATGCTGAATTCTAAATATGAAGAATTTGAAACACAAATTAACAAAGTCGTAAACGAAATAAATCAAAGTGGTTTTGGTAATGCCCAAGCTAATTTCAATAGGGGACTTTTTAATACAAACGGACAAATACAGGTTAATTTAAATCAAAAACCTCAAAAACAAATAAATATAGTTTTTAATGCAAGACATGGAATAGAAACTATTATTGGTAATCCAATAATAGTTCAAACTCAAGGAAACTCAAACCAAACTGTATTGTTTGATGCAAAAACTAGATATTACCCATATTATGCTGAAACTGAATATTCCATACCTCAAATAAACATTGACTCAAGACAAGCTAGTAATTATAAGTTTGAAAAATTAAGTGGTAAATTTAAATTTACATATGACTCGCAAGAAATTGAAAATTCAACAGAAATTAAATCACTAGCCGTAACTGAAAATAATCAAGTATCTAAAGTTTTTTCAGAAGTTTATTTAGAAAATAAAGGTAAATTAAATAACTTACTAGCAGGTAATTTTTTTATAAAAAGCAAAACAGCACAAACACCTAAAAATTCTTTTAGCAATATAAATATAGACTATAACACTGAAAAATCAAATGAGAATCCAACTCTATCAAACGCAAGATTTAAAATAACAGGTTCATTTATTAATAGCGGAGCTGGTAAGTCAAATTTCACTAATAAAATTACAGTTTATTCAATACCAATATCAAATACTGATGGTTTACTATCTAACATAATAAAAGCCAATTTATTAGAAGATCAGAATGCCAAAGCGACTATTGCAAATATTATAGTAAAAACTATAAATGATGGTTTTGAAATTGATACTCAAAATGAAATAATAACAGAGAAAGTTGGTAATTTTTCTTTAAATGCTAGTTCTTCTATTAAAAAATCCGATGGGCAGAAATCTGTGGGTAACAATTTGACACTTAAAGGTGTAGTTACTCACACTGGACCTTATGTAAATTATATGTACGATTTAACAGAAAAGTTAAATATTGCTGTATTCAGAAGGAAGCCTGAGTTATTTTCTATTGATTTCTCATATCAAGACAATAGAGCATTTATAAACTCAACTGAAGTAGACCCAATTAAATATTTTGAAACCATTTCTGGAATAGTATCAAGCTTATAATTTTATTTTAGAGCTATAAAATTTTTACAAGTTAATGTGTTTTTTCTTTCAAAGAAGATGTCTTCACATCTCCATTCGCCATTAACCTTTGAAAAATAAATGTCACCTATGTAATCATTTTTATGTGTTATTTGACAAACGATACTTTCTGTAGGTTCAAAAACTAATAAGAATTTACAAGTAGTACTTTTTGCTTCCTCGTCAAAATAAGATAATGGATATATTGTTCTATTAACTACATGACTATTCTTAACTTCATCAAGTGTTGCCCCTTGAATAAAATTGTATAAAGAAAAATATGTTTTCTCCATATCATTTACTTGCTTGTATTTATGATAGTTATTTTTAACATCAACAACTTCTTTTTTAACATTATAAAGAGTTTCTTGATACTCTTCTAAATTTAATTTGTGTGTATAGTTATAATAAACATAAAACATTATTAATATTAACATCAATGATGTTATTAATAGTTTTAATGTTTTTAAAATTATTTTCATATTTGCATAATAATTTTTTTTTAAAAACAGTCAAATATTTTATTTTTCACGTTGACAGAAAAAATAAATCAGGCTATCTTTTGCAGTCATTGATTTATGCGTCAAATTTTGAAAATCGTTTTTTTCAATTTCCCGATTGGGTCAATGATTCCTACCAAATAAAACTACCGT
>JACCEA012482055.1_pt1 | contig 62590 bp, 46 predicted proteins | sample 7449851 | NCBI WGS metagenome assembly JACCEA01 (sample SAMN15323453, study PRJNA562643) | freshwater metagenome | isolation source: river surface water | place: USA:Blue River Watershed | collected 2017-08-18 | reverse complement strand
ATATGAATATCCCCAAAAAAATAATGAAAAAATGTTGGACCGGCCACAAATAAAAAAGCCAGCCTGAGAACAGGCCAGCCCCTATAAACCCTATCACCATGAAAACTTCTTAAAACTCTGAAGTAAATATATTATTCGAGTTGTTGTTTCAGATTTACAATGTAAAAGTACAGCAGGAAAATTCGATTTGCAAAATTTTTCTTGACTTTTACGAGGGAATAACAAAATTAGCAGGCATTACCCTGCTAATTTTGTTATTATTTTTTCTTTTTAGGTGAAAACATCGCCAACATACGGCGTCCTTCCATTTTTGGCATTGATTCAAGTGTGCCAAATTCGGACATACGCTCGGCAAATTTCAGCAGCAGTAGTTCACCGCGCTCCTGGAACATGATGGCCCTTCCTTTGAACTGAACGTAACATTTTACCTTGTTACCTTCCTGAAGGAAGTTTTCAGCATGTTTTGCCTTGAAATCAAAGTCGTGATCATCTGTGTTTGGAGTGAAGCGAATTTCTTTAACCTCCGACTGTTTTGCTTTCGCCTTCTGTTCTTTGTCTTTTTTCTTTTTTTCGTAGAGGAACTTTTTATAGTCGATAAGCCTGCACACCGGCGGAACCGCGTTTGGTGATATCTCTACAAGGTCCACTTCCTTTTCCTGCGCCCATTTCAGCGCCTGAGCCAGCGGATAAATGCCCGGCTCTATATCTTCACCTATCACGCGCACTTCCGGTGCTGTGATCTCGTTGTTGAGACGGTGCTCATTCTGAGGCACTCGGGGCCTGAAAAAAGGTTTTGGTTTTGGTCTTTTCTGCATTAATGCTTTTTATGTTTATCAGACAAAATTAGATTATTTGTTCATCAATATGGCAATTCCACCATACAAATTTTAGGCGCTTTAGCCTTTACGTTTTCCTTTTATCTGCTCGTTCACAATATTTTTTATCTCGTCGCAGAAGGCGGCCACCGGCATCGAACCTTTGTCTCCTTCGCCATGTTTGCGAACAGAAACCGTGCCGTCAGCAGCTTCTTTTTCGCCGACTATGAGCATATACGGGGTCTTCATCAATTCTGTATCGCGGATCTTACGACCTATTTTTTCGCTCCTCTCGTCAAGTTCAGCACGAATGTCGGCTGCTTTCAGTTGGGCTGCTACCTGGTGTGCATATTCGCTGTATTTGTCGCTGATAGGCAATATCATTACCTGGAGCGGTGCAAGCCACAACGGCAGGTTACCACCGCAGTGTTCCAGCAACACGGCTATGAATCGCTCCATGCTGCCAAACGGTGCACGGTGGATCATGACCGGGCGTTTGCGGGTGTTGTCCACATCCACATATTCCAGTTCAAAGCGCTCAGGCAGGTTGTAGTCTACCTGAATGGTTCCAAGCTGCCATTTGCGGCCCAGTGCGTCGCGCACCATGAAGTCGAGCTTAGGGCCATAGAATGCGGCTTCGCCGTACTCTATTACTGTATTCAGTCCTTTTTCCTTCGCTGCGTCAATGATGGCTTGCTCAGCAATAGCCCAGTTCTCTTCAGAGCCTATGTATTTGCTGCGGTCTTCCTGATCGCGCAAAGACACCTGTGCGGTGTATTCGGTAAAGCCGAGTGATTCAAACACATACAACACCAGGTCTATTACCTTCTTGAATTCAGCTGATACCTGCTCCGGCATACAGAACAGGTGGGCGTCATCCTGAGTAAAGCCACGTACGCGTGTGAGGCCGTGCAACTCGCCGCGCTGTTCGTAGCGGTACACGGTACCAAACTCAGCCAGACGCAATGGAAGGTCTTTATAAGAGCGTGGAGATGACTTGTAGATCTCGCAGTGGTGCGGACAGTTCATTGGCTTCAGCATGAACTCTTCGCCTTCCTGCGGGGTAGTGATGGGGCGGAAACTGTCCTTGCCATACTTTTCCCAGTGACCTGAAGTGACGTACAATTGCTTACTACCTATGTGCGGCGTAATAACAGGCAGATAGCCTGTCTCCAGCTGTGCACGTTGCAGGAATTGTTGCAGTCTTTCGCGCAGCATAGCACCTTTCGGCAGCCACAAAGGCAGACCGCTACCCACTTTCTCTGAGAAGGTGAATAGTTCCAGTTCCTTACCCAGCTTACGGTGGTCGCGTTTCTTGGCTTCCTCCATCATGGTCACATACTCGTCCAGTTCTTTCTGGGCAGGGAAGGTGATACCATAGATGCGGGTGAGCATTTTGTTCTTTTCGTTACCACGCCAATAAGCACCGGCAATATTTGTGAGCTTCACTGCCTTGATAGCACCTGTTGAGGGGATATGCGGGCCGCGGCACAGATCGGTGAAGTTGCCCTGAGTGTAGAAAGTGATGCTGCCATCCTCAAGTCCTTCCAGCAGCTCCAGTTTGTACTGGTCGCCTTTTTCGGCAAAGTAGGCAATCGCTTTGTCCTTGGGTACATCCTGACGAACATAGGTGCTGTTGGTCTTGGCCAGCTCCTTCATTTTATCTTCTATCTTCTTCAGGTCTTCATCGCCAATAGTACGGTCGCCAAGGTCTATATCGTAATAGAAACCCTGCTCAATAGAAGGTCCGATACCAAATTTCACACCCGGGTAAAGTGCTTCAAGAGCCTCGGCCATAAGGTGGGCGGATGAGTGCCAGAACGTAGATTTTGCATTCTTATCGTCCCACGTCAGCAATTTGAGGGAGACGTCGCTGGTGATGGGGCGGGCAGAGTCCCAAACCTCGCCATTCACTTCGGCTGCAAGTACTTTTCTTGCCAACCCTTCGCTGATAGATCTTGCGACATCAGCGGAACTTGTTCCTGCGGCATATTCTCTTATCGAGCCGTCAGGCAGTGTTATTTTTATCATATTGGATAATTAAACAGCAAAAACTTACAAACGTTTCTGCCGGATGCCAAATGTAGTAAGTATTACGTACATTTTTTGCTAAATGTGTTCGGTTCTATGGCAGGGTGTCTCGACCTGCTGTTTGCAGCCGGATATCCGTGCTTTTGCAGGATGATGCCTCATTTATTTGGCGGTTGCAATCATCACCTTCTTGTTCTTGATCTTTTCGTTGCGTATCAGGTGTAGTGCGTGCGTGGCCTTAGATTTCCTGATGGCCACAAATGAAAAGAAGTCTTTCACCTCTATCAGGCCGATGTCTTCCTTTTTCAGAGCCCCTTTATGTGCCAGGAAGCCTACAATATCCACTTTGTTCACCTTGTCTTTTTTGCCGGCGGCAATAAATAGCGTCACCCATTGCGGCGCCTCGGGCAGTGCTGCTTCAGGGTCAGGCTGCAGTTCTGCTACTTCACCCGTTATGTAGTCGGGCATGGTCTCATCGGGTCCAAGCAACATGATGGCAGTTCCGGATGCATCCATGCGCGCTGTGCGACCGTTTCTGTGTGTATAGCTTTCTTCGTTCTCCGGTAGGTGGTAGTGGATGATGTATCGGATATTAGGTATATCAAGTCCGCGTGCGGCAAGGTCGGTGGTCACCAGAAAGTTCACGGTACCGTTGCGGAATTTGCAGAGGGCGGCATCTCGTTGTTGTTGTTCCATGCCGCCATGGTAGAACGTGCATACGATCCCTTTTTCAGATAGCAGTCGGGCGGTACGTTCCACTGCTTCTCTGTGGTTGCAGAAGATGATAGTAGAGCGGTTGCCCAAAGTGCATAACAGCTGAAATAGCGTGTCTGCCTTATCTCGATCGGTCGCGTGGGTCACTTTCACTTCCAGTCGGTGTGCAGGAACTTCATCGGTTGGCAGAAAGTTGAGGGTGATGAGGTTATCAAATTTGAGAACGTCTATGAGCATGGGGGCTTGTGTGGCCGAGGTAAGTACCCTGCGCTGCACGGCCGGCAGAGATGATACCACGAAGCTCATCTCTTCCTCAAAGCCCAGTTCCAGTGTTTTGTCATATTCGTCCAGCACCAGCGTGGTGATGCTGTGCGTGGTAATATTGCCCCGGCGGATGTGATCGCCCAGTCGGCCGGGCGTGCCCACTATCACAGCAGGTGGCTGAATGAGATTGTTCTCCTCTGTCTCGCGGAGGTGTCCGCCATAACATGCCGTTATTTTTATGCCGGTACCCATGCTGCGAAACACTTGTTCTATTTGCTGTGCCAGCTCGCGCGAGGGAACTACTATCAACGCCTGAGTGGTTGCAACAGATGCATCCAGTCCCTGCACTATGGGGATAAGAAATGCCAGCGTCTTACCCGACCCGGTTGGCGATAACAGCATTATATCACTGTCTCCGTCGGCAGCAGCTCCTATGGCGGCCTCTTGCATGGGGTTGAGCGCCTTGATGCCCAATTGTTTAAGAATGCTGTCTGCAGAGATGTTTTGGTGTTTCATTGGCGCAAAGGTAGGTGTTCGCCGGTGGCGAAGTAGTTAAATTGTGCGGAAGACATGTATTGGTGCAAATGTTACCCCAGATACTTACCCACTATTGGCACCCTTCTTCCTATACCAAAAGCCTTGGGCGATACCCGGATAATGGGGCAGAACTGGTTGCGTTTGTACTCGTTCATATTCACAAGACGAAGGATGCGCGCCACCAATGCCTCGTTGTGCCCCAGGGCAATGATCTCCGCCGGACCCTTTCTTTCTTCAATGTAATGATACAGGATGGGATCCAGTTCGCTGTATTCCGGTAGGCTATCGCTATCCTTCTGCCCGGGGCGTAGTTCCGCGCTCGGGGCTTTATCAATAATGTTCTGCGGAATGATCTCCTTGCCGCGGTTGATGTATTTGGCCAGTGCATATACCTGAACTTTGTACAGGTCGCCCAGCACACCGAGGCCGCCGGCCATGTCGCCATACAGTGTACCATAGCCTGTAGATAGTTCGCTTTTATTCGACGTGTTCAGCAGTATATAGTTGAACTTATTGGCCAACGCCATCACCATCGCGCCGCGTATGCGCGACTGCAGATTCTCCTCAGCCAGACTAAAGGGCAGCCCCTTGAAAACAGGTGCCAATGCTGCCTCGTAGGCGGCATACACATCCTTTATAGGTATGATGTCGTGGTGGTTGTTCAGGTTCTTCGATAATTGCACGGCATCATCCAACGAGTGTCCCGTAGAGTATTGCGACGGAAGCAGCAATGCGCTGACATTTTCGGCTCCCAGCGCCTCGCATGCAAGTGCCAGCACCACGGCGCTATCTATGCCACCCGACGATGCTACTATGGCCTTCTTAAAGCCCATCTTCCCAAAATAATCTCGGATTCCCAGCAATATTGCTTTGTGTATCTGTGCAATGTTGGTTTCGGGTGCCTTCATGCCTTCGAATCGGGACGGGTCAACCTTTGTGTCGGGTTGTGAGGTAGCTGTTATTGCGGTTATGGAGCCGTCTTCATTCCACAGAACCTCCTGTATGGCCTCCTCAAAGTAGGGCAGCTCGGTAATCACATTCCCTTTGTTGTCCATCACCAGTGAACCTCCGTCAAATACGATCTCTGTTTGCGAGCCTACTGTATTGCAGTAGATCATGGGCAACCCATACTTGGTTACATTCTGCCGAACAATATCCTTTCGCCCTGCGGCATGCAGGTAGTCGAACGGAGACGCGCTGAGGTTGATCATCAATTCCGGTTGCTGCGGCATCAGTTTGTCCATGGGGCACATGCGGTACATGGGGTCGTCGCCCAGGTTCCATATGTCTTCGCAGATAGTCACCGCCAGTCTGCGCCCTTTGAATTCCAGCACGTTCCAGTTATATGCGGGTTCGAAGTAGCGGTATTCATCAAAGATGTCGTAAGTGGGTAGTAGCGTCTTGTGTACCATACCGGCTACTTTTCGTTGGTACAGCAGTACAGCGCTATTGAAAAGATTTTTTCCACCCGGTTCGGGGTTGCGGGTGGGAACGCCCACCAATACACCAATTGTATCGGCCGCATTCCTGATCACATCCAGCGCGGCACCGGCCTGGTCTATAAAGTCATTGAACTCAAGGAAGTCTCGCGGGGGGTAGCCACAGATCGCCAGCTCAGAAAAGACCACCAGATCGGCACCACGATCTTTTGCATCAGTGATTGCTGCTAATATGCGGTTGGTGTTGGCCTCGAAGTTGCCAATATGGTAGTTCTGCTGTGCTAGTACGATCTTCATTTCTTGCCTGTCCGGGAATGCCATCGGGAATGCAAAGGTAAACCGCCGGGCGTTAGGTACATACAGTAGGACGTAATTCGGTACAACGCGGGATAATCCGTAAATTCGTACTACTAAAACAACATCATGGAATTCAGCGGAAGGACAGCATTCATTACCGGAGCAAGCAGGGGCATTGGCGAGGCAATTGCACTAAGGCTGGCGCGGGAGGGGGCAAACGTAGTGGTGATAGGCAAGTCGGTGAAGGAAGATCCCCGGTTGGGTGGAACCATTCATTCTGTGGCGCAGAAAGTAACGGAGGCGGGTGGACGTGGGTTGGCTGTGCAGTGCGATATCCGCGACGAAGAGCAGGTGCTTGCTGCCGTGCAACGCGCGGTGTCCATCTTTGGTGGTATAGATATTCTTGTCAACAATGCATCCGCCATATCACTCACCGATACCTTGCAGACAGATATGAAGCGCTTCGATCTGGTGCATGATATCAACGTTCGCGGCACCTATTTGGTCACCAAATATTGTGTTCCTTTTCTGCGCAAGGGTACTAATCCCCATATACTCACACTTTCACCACCAATAGATCTTGATCCGCGTTGGCTCGCACCGTTCGTTGGGTACACCATGAGTAAGTATAACATGAGCCTGATGACACTGGGCTGGGCCGCCGAGTTCCGCGAGTCGGGTATTGCAGCTAATTCCATTTGGCCCGTTACTACAATTGCAACTGCTGCTGTGCGCAATATCATTGGCGGAGAGGCATTGATGGAACGTAGCCGAAAGCCGGAGATACTCGCCGACTGCGCATATTATATTCTTCGCCGCGATGCCGCAAGCTGCACTGGGAATCTGTTTTTGGATGAGGCGTTACTGGCGTCGGAAGGTATAACCGATCTGTCGCACTATGCAGTAACACCCGGTGCCAAACTGCAGCGCGACCTGTATGTGTCCTGATCTCAGAATTTCTTTCCTTCTATCAGTTCAGCAGCATTCCGGAAGGCGTCGCTGATGGGTGTTTTTTCGTTTTTGTTGAAATCAAAATTCACGATCACATCATGAGCTTCGGCTGCCACGGTGCCATCGGCTGTAACAATGCGATGGTGCAGCCCGAAACTGGTGTTGCGCATAAATTCCATACGCACCTCCACAGTTATGTCGCCGGGATAATGAAGTGGTTTGATGAACTGACAACCTGTCGACAACAATATAGGCCCCACTTTTGTGTGTTCGAACGTGGCCGCGAGGCCCGTCAACTCCCAATAATTGACCCGAGAGGCCTGTATATACTTGAAGTACGAGACATTATTGATGTGTCCGAACAGGTCCATCTCGCTCCAGTCGAGACGCAGCGGCAGCTTCACAGGAAAATGGTGCATCCAACAAAATTAAGCACTGTAGCGGCTACTTTTTTCAGCTATACTTTTATAGCTTTGAGATAAATAACTGTTTATATGAAGAAATTCTTCCTTTTTGTAGCCATGGCTGCAGCGGCAAACGTGTCTTTTGCACAGTATCCCGTATTTATGGAGATGCTGGAAAATAAGAAGATATGTAACAAGGAAGATCAGCTCACCTATTTCCTTCAGTCAAAATCATTTGAACGTGGGCTGGAGAACACCTACACGCACCGTTATGCGGTAAACGGTAAGTTTTATACCACCACGATAATCAATCAGAACGAGTGTTATGTGTCTTATCAAACTAATAATGCTAAGGATTATAACCAGATAAAGAACGAGATCACCAAAACCTGCCACAAAGAGTTGGCTGCCGATAAATCTGAGTATTACGTGTGCGAGGAAAAGAGGATGCACGATGTACAGGTGATATTTAACGGGTTTCTTGCAGAGGAGGGAATTTATGAGGTAATGGTATATCAGAATCCGGATAGTCATGAGTCTCCCTACAAAGAGACCGATAGGGTAGCGCCCGCCGATGAAATGCCCAAACCGGGAAAGAAGGCGATGAAAAAGAAAAAGGCAGTTGCGGCAAAATCAGCCACTCCGCCTGCGTCTTTTGAAGTTAAAACACCTGTGCCAGCACCCGTTCAGGCAACGGCAACAAAACCTGCAGCAACAAAGGCCGCAGCGCCCGCCGTTAAAGCTCCGTCTGTGCCTGTAAAAGCCGCAAACACTTCGGTGAAGCCATCAGTGCCTGCAATTAAGACCGGTGCGCCTCCTGTTGGTGTTACAAAGCCAAAAGAAGCTACTGTAAAGAGCGTTACGCCAAGTGTGAACAAGAAATAATTCAGATAAATATTACCAGTAGTGCGACGTCGGTCTCCGGCGTCGCATTTTTTTAGAACTCAAATTTTACACTACCGAAAACACCGAAATAACGCCACATCGCTTCAGATGAGATCGGCTTTGGTGTCACACGCCATACAAAGTCTATACGGCCCACTTGCAAGATGTTGGAAATGCCTGTACCCAGTTCCAGATAGGGCGATCCTTTCAGTGTCCTGAACGGGTAGCCCTTGTTCAGGTTCAGTTGTTGGTTGCTTTCACTCAGCGATCCAACTACACCCTTGGCTGTCCAAAACTGCCTGAACTTCATTTTTTTCAACAACGGTATCCTATTAAAAATGCCCCCTCCCAGATTGTGCTCCGTGTTAAATCCGAAGTACTGATCGCTCAGGAATTCGTAGTTGTTCATCATTTGAAAGGCGTACATGTTATAGGTATAGTACTCATTACCCGGGTGTATCTCCAGCAACGGATAGGGTAGTGGTCCTCCCAGGTACTTACCCGCAAATACATTGTAGTAAAGGTTTCCGAATGGCGGGATGTACGTGAGCCCGGTTATGGACATGCGTGCCTTCTGATAGCTGTAGGCACCGTCCATTATGCCCTTTATTCCGGTGGTTACCGCCATATTGAAAACAGGATACTTACTGGCAATAGACACACGCTTGAACTGGCCTTCAAGATATTTCTCTTTGTACGCAAACCTTAGGTGCAGCCCCAGCTCGGCGCTTACCACGTGGTTGGCAGGTGCCCCCTGATGGTCCCTGAACAGGTTTTCAGAGGGTAGCGGGTCATAGGGCGTGAAATCTCGTCTTTCTGCCACCAATTTATGACTGAAACCGTTGAAGTATTGCTTGTAATACTGTATGCGGGTATCGCGGGTAAAAGCCAGCTTCCAGGGTACACCCTGCTTTCGGAACATTGTACTGAAAATATTGTCTGCGCCCACCTGGTCATAATAGTTCGTGGTGAAACTCACATCATGGGCGTGATACGCCTCCAGGTAACTCCATGGCGACCGATTGATCATCCACAGCGCGTTAACTCCATATTTGTATCGCTCGTCCCGGGTGCCATAGGCCACATAGCCGGTGAGCTGGAAGTTGTTGATGCTGCGTGGTGTGCCCAGCGATAACCGGAATCGGTTTCCTTCCACCGGGTTGCGGCTATATAGGTAAAAATAAGGTCCAAACATCACAGGCCCGATGTCAGTTACCCCTGTCGTTGCAAACGTGATCAGTCGCTTGTAAACGGTGGTAATCGGCATCTGATCAATGGTATCCACCATTTTGTAGATCGCCTTTTCGTTCTTAGTCAGTGTGTCAGGGCGGTTGGCATACCACCAGTCGTCGTTGTGATGCTTGGCCGAGTCCAGTTTCACCACATCCTGCTTCACGTTTTTGTCGTCAAGCACAGCTTCTACACTGTCACTGTTGATGCGTATGTGATGATAGGTCGTTGTCTTCCTGCCTATCATGCCGGGCAGCTTCTTCGACTTATATGCCGAGAATCCTGCAATGAACTTGTCTTTTACACAGAACCAGAATGTGTCCACTGGCGCAAATTCCTGATACATCGCCAGATTATCCACCCAGTTGATGTTCACTTCTCTTGCCACTTCCATGCTCACCCGCTGAATGGCATATACCGAGTCTACTACCCAGAAATCACCCGTGAAGCAGTTTTCGAGTGGTCGTTTTGGGGCATACTGAACTAGTATGATGTTATGCCCATAGGCCACCTGAGTGTCTTTGATCTTGTATTTATAGAACAGCAGCCCGTCGTCACTTATGGGGCTTACGAACTTCTTATCAAATACAGGCACATAGTTACGGTACACGTTGAAGTTCTGGTGAAAGGTCCCCAGGTATTTTACAATGTTCTCGTTGTTTACGCCCTTTACCATGCTTGCCTTTATCACCTCGCGTACTTTCTTGGGCTTGCTCCTGAAATAATAGTCTGATATTGTTTCGGTTAGGTAAAGCGGCAGGTATGGCGTGCTTTCTGATACTGTATCCAGATTGTTGTAGATGAAGCTATACTTCTTTAGCAGCGGCACTTTCTCAAACTGATCTTTTCTAAGGCGTTGTAGGTCAGCCTCAAGCCTATTGTAGGCTTCGTAGGAATAGTTGTCGGCTCTGTCCGGGTTGTTGTTTGGTTTTCGCTCTATGATCTTTTTTACAAGCAATATAGCGGGGTCTTCTCCCGCCTTTATGGTCACCTCATTCAGCTCGGTAAGCGATCTTTGGAGTTCTATAATGTAGTTGTATTCATATTTTGCCTTATTCAGGATCTTCCTTTCTGATTTGTATCCGATAGCGTCCAGTCGCATCGTATCTGATGGTAGTTTCTTCACCCTTAGAATGAAATTGCCATCAAGGTCAGCGGCTGTTCCTTCTTGTGTACCCGGGAAGTATACGGTTGCAAACGGGATTCCTTCGCCGGTCGCCGCATCGGCCACTTTGCCGTGTATCACATATCCGTGCTGCGGTCCTCCTCTGAAAATGGTTTCCTCCAGTCGTTTCTTTTTTTCGGGTACAACCAGCAAGGCGGTGTCTGGTTCTGTGGCGGTTTTGGGAATAGCACTTCTTAGCTTCAATGTGTCGGCACGGCGCGTGCTGTCCATTACCTGTGCCATAGCCGGCAGGCTCATGAAAAGCAGACAAACAAATAGTGCAATGACCGGGTTTCTCATTCTTATTGCAACACAATGCAAAGGCAATGTACTGAATTGCAGGTATTTGAAATTCCAATCGTTCAATTTTTCGCACCGGTTTATGCGTCAATTTCAAACAAATTGGCACATGATACTCTATGTAAGCATCATATGTAATATATGAAGCGGTGGTGCGTATCTCTATTTTTGACAATTGCCGTAAAACCTTTTACTTTCGGGGTAAAATTGGCTGGCTGATGCATATAGCACAACAAATTTTATTTATCATTTGCGCGGTGGCTGCGGTTTATGTCTTTGCCAAAAAGGTCAAGGAAATGAGACGCAACGTACTGTTGGGCCGCGACGAAGACCTCTCTGATAATAAGGATCAGCGTTGGCGGAACATGATTTTACTGGCATTGGGTCAGAAAAAGATGTTCAAAAAGCCCATACCAGCCTTGCTGCATTTGGTCGTTTATGCCGGTTTCATCATCATAAATATCGAGATCCTCGAGATATTCATCGATGGTGTCACAGGTGCCCATCGCATTTTCGCTCCGGTTCTGGGTGGTCTGTATTCGTTCCTTGTCGGTTTCTTTGAGGTCTTGGCCGCGCTGGTGCTCATAGGATGTGTGGTGTTCCTGATACGCAGAAATATCCTGAAAATAGGACGTCTCAATATGCCTGAGCTAGATGGTTGGCCGCGCAACGACGCTAATCTCATTCTCGTAACGGAGGTAGTGCTTATGTCATTATTCCTTATCATGAATGCTGCCGACCTTTCTTTGCAGCAACTGGGGGCCGAACACTACACAGCAACAGAGCCTTTCTGGATATCGAACCACCTCACCGGTATGTTCTCCGGCATGTCTGCCGGTGCTTTAGTAGGAATCGAACGCACATGCTGGTGGTTGCACATTCTGGGTATCTTCCTCTTCCTTAATTACCTTCCTTATTCCAAGCATCTGCACGTAATTCTTGCATTTCCCAACGCGTTTTACGCCAAGTTGGTTCCTCAGGGCGAAGCGCGCAATATGAAGGAGATACAGAATGAAGTGCTGTACATGATGGAGCCTGACAAAGCCCCTGCTGCTACGGGCGATGCTACTCCGCCTCGTTTCGGTGCTAAAGATATCATGGACCTGAGCTGGAAGAATCTGCTTGATGCTTATTCCTGCACTGAGTGTGGTCGCTGCACTTCGTCATGCCCGGCCAACCTTACCGGCAAAAAGCTATCGCCCCGCAAAATAATGATGGACACCCGCGACAGGATGGAAGAAGTGGGTAGGAACATCAACGAGAATGGCGAGTTTAAAGACGATGGAAAATCATTGCTGCACGGTTATATCTCAGTCGAAGAATTGAGGGCTTGCACTACTTGCCAGGCATGTGTGGAGGCTTGTCCGGTGTCTATCGACCCGCTTGATATTATCATGCAGTTGCGCCGCAACCTGATCATGGAAGAAAGTAATGCTCCGGGTGAATGGAATCTGATGTTCGGAAATGTTGAGAACAACATGGCGCCATGGAAATTCAGTCCCGATGATCGCGACGCATGGGTGAATGGTTAGTGCTGTTGCCAGGGAATAGTATGTTTTAACAACGAAACGAGAAACAATGTCAATAAAAAGCATGGCGGAATACGCCGCGAATGGGGAAATGCCTGAAGTGTTGTTCTGGGTTGGGTGTGCCGGTTCTTTCGACCAGCGTGCACAACGTATCACCCGTGCCTTCACGCAGATATTGGATAAAGTGGGAGTGAAGTTCGCAATACTCGGCAAGGAAGAAATGTGCACCGGCGACCCTGCCCGTCGTGCCGGTAACGAGTTTCTGTTCCAGATGATGGCATACAACAACATCAACACGTTGAATGCGTATGGCATTAAAAAGGTAGTTACCATTTGTCCGCATTGTTTCAATGTGTTCAAAAATGAATACCCTAAGTTGGGCGGTAATTATGAGGTGATGCACCACACTACCTTCCTGCAGCAGCTCATCAACGAAGGCAAAGTTGTGCTCAAAGATGGAGGTGCTTTCAAAGGAAAAAAGATCACGTATCACGACAGTTGTTATTTGGGTCGTGGCAATGGCATATATGAAGCACCACGCGAAGTGTTGCAGGCGTTTGATACTGAATTGGTAGAGATGAAACGCTGCCGCAGCAATGGTATGTGTTGCGGTGCGGGTGGTGCGCAAATGTTCAAAGAAGAAGAGCCGGGATCTACCCGCATCAATTTTGATAGGGCCGAACAGGCACTTGAAACCGGTGCAACCATCATAGCGGCCAACTGTCCTTTTTGCACCACTATGCTCACCGATGGGGTGAAGAATAAAGAGAAGGAAGACAGTGTTAAGGTGCTGGATATTGCCGAGATGGTGGCCATGTCGCTTTAGTTTTTGCATTCCTGCAACACTAAACGGCGTAACTTCATGTAAAATCTGTTGAGCATGAAGAACAAAACATTGGTGCTCGGTGCTTCTGAAAATCCGTCCCGCTATAGCAATATGGCAATGCTCAGGCTGCAGCAACACGGCCACCCTGTGGTGGCGGTTGGAAAGACCGGTGGGTCGGTAAGTGGTATGGAGATACTGAAAACACCACCTTCTTCCGATGAGATCGATACGGTCACGCTTTACCTCAACCCCGATCATCAGAAAGCCTACTACGATTATATTCTTTCACTTCATCCGCGGCGCATCATATTTAATCCCGGCACCGAAAATCCTGAACTGGAAGATTTGGCTACCGCCAATGGTATCAAACCCGTTGAAGCATGTACGCTTGTGATGCTAGGTACGGGACAATATTAGTCCTCCTCTTTACATAAGTTAAGAAACACAATGCCACGACCAGTTCCTTTTTCAATCACTGTTGCAACTCCCTGTCACCAACCTTGGGAGGAAATGACGCCCGTTGATGCAGGTCGTCATTGTCGCGAATGCTGCAAGACCGTCATTGATTTTACCGGTTTTACCGATGCTGAACTTTTTGCATACTTCTCAAAACCCCAAGACAAAGTTTGTGGCAGGTTTCTCTCTACCCAATTATCCCGGCAGCCGCATATCCCGCCACAGCCACATAGCCGTTTGTACCGGCTTACTGTTGCGCTGGGGTTCACTTTGTTGTTTGCCTATCCAACCGTTGTTTCCGGTCAGTCTGTTCGTTCGGCTCCGGTGATCGAGACGCGCACATCCGGTAGAATGCCGCAGGGTAAATCCGGAGGTGTTGTAGGTAGGTTATCCGGCTCTGTCGTTGATCAGCGTGGGTATCCGGTCGATAGCGCATTCGTTTACATATACAGCTCAGGCGGCTATTTGACAGAGGTGCTCACCAACAAGGAGGGCCTCTTTTCCGCAGGCCCGTTTCCCTACGGATTGTACGATATAGCAATTCAGGCCCCCGGATATGAGTTTATTTCGATTAAAAACCTCAGGCTCGATTCTTCAAACAGCACCATGCCGCCATATGTGCTATGTAGATCCCCTAAGCGTTGGCCCGCGCATACGATTGTTACCGGCGAGTCGATGATCGATACGAGCGGTAACTCAATACCTGTTCCACGTAGCCATGACAGGTATAAGGCAAGAAGGCGCATGAAATAAAGTTTCCTGATGTTTATGCCGGATGACGGCTCTTTACTTAGCCTGTCGAGGGTATATTGAAAGCTCCTGTCTTTTTGGACTTTTTGCACCATTTTTGTTATATTTGATATTGAAGCCGGATGGCATGTGTAGCCATACGTGTGTTTTTATGTGAAGTAATGAAAATGGCGGGGTGGCCCTGCGCAAAAAGGAAATAATATGAGCAAGCAATTTTTTGTAGATAACAAGGCAAATGCGGGCGGATCCCCGTCTAACGTATCTGCCAAGATCGCATATATTAACGATCAGGCATACGAGATTCAGGATGGTGATACCATTCTTACCCTTATGCGTCGTCATCATGGTAAGGACGCTATCCCTACATTGTGCGATGCACCCAATCTCGATCCGTTCGGGTCTTGTCGTGTCTGCAGCGTGGACGTTGCGCTCGCAAAAGGCGGTCCGGTAAAGACAATGGCCTCGTGCCACACTCCGGTAATGCCCAATTCATATATCTACACCGAGTCTGAAAGGATACAGAAGCTACGTAAGAATATTGTTGAGTTGGTCCTAACCGATCACCCGCTTGACTGCCTGACCTGTGAGGTCAACAACAACTGCGAATTGCAGTCTGTTGCTGCCCGTGTGGGTATCCGCGATGTGCGATACCCGGAAGGGAAGGACCACCTCGATCGAAAGAAAGATCTGAGCCATGCTTACATGACCTCTGATTTCTCTAAGTGCATTAACTGCTTCCGCTGCGTTCGCGCCTGCGACGAAGTGCAGGGGCAGTTTGTGCTCAGCATGGGAGGTCGCGGTTTCGACTCGCATATCATCAAAAGCCTGGAGACCACTTTTGAGCAAAGTGATTGTGTCAGCTGTGGTGCATGTGCACAGGCTTGCCCAACATCTGCCATATCAGATATTTTCGAGTCAAAATCAATTCAGGTAGATAAGAAAGTACGCACCGTGTGTACCTATTGCGGTGTAGGTTGCAATCTGGAAGTGGCGGTAAAGGGTGGAAAGATCAAGTCAATACAGGCACCATATTCCGCGGAAACGAATGGCGGACACACTTGTCTAAAAGGTCGCTTTGCCTTTTCGTTCTATAACCACCCCGACAGGTTACGCACACCGCTCATCAAGAAGAATGGCGAGTTTGTCGAAGCTACATGGGATGAAGCATATGACTTTATTGTCGCGAAGCTTACGGACATACGTGAAAAATACGGTCCCGATTCAATTTCAGCTGTATCCTCAGCCCGGGGCACCAATGAAGAGAACTACCTTGTGCAGAAGTTCATGAGGGCAGTGATAGGCACGAATAACGTAGACAGCTGCGCGCGCGTTTGTCACTCACCCACTGCGTTGGGTATGCAGCGTACTTTCGGCACGGGTGCAGCAACCAATTCTATAAAAGACCTCAAGCATACCGACTGCATCCTCGTCATAGGTGCCAATCCTACCGATGGCCACCCGGTTACCGGTGCTAAAATGAAGCAGGTGGCACTGAGTGGGAAAACGACTATTGTTATTGATCCGCGCCGCACCGAGTTGGCGAAGTATGCAACGTATCACCTGCAGTTACGTCCGGGTACCAACATGGCCGTGCTCAACATGATGTTGTACTACATCATCAGTGAGGGCAAGGAGGACAAAGACTTCATTGCGAACCGCACTGAGGGTTACGAAGAATTTAAGCAAGAGATCCTTGCTCAGAATATAGATGAACTGGAGGCGATTTGCGGTGTCGATCGTAAACTTGTACGCGATGCTGCCATAGCATATGCAAGCGCAAAGAACGCAATGGAGTTTCACGGCCTCGGTGTCACCGAACACAGTCAGGGAACGTTTACCATCATGCTCATTGCCAGTCTGGCCATGATCACAGGCAACATTGGTCGCCCGGGCGTAGGTGTTAACCCGCTGCGTGGACAAAACAACGTACAGGGCGCTGCCGACATGGGTTGCCAGCCGCATCAGGGTGCAGGTTATTATGATGTTACCGATCCGGTGTATCACAAAAAGTACGAGGAGTTTTACAACGCAAAACTTCCAAACTACGCTGGCCTGAAAACGCCGAAGATGTATGAGGCCGCACTGGATGATAAGCTCAAGGCCATGTGGGTTGTTGGCGAAGACATGGCGCAGACCGACCCTAATACACATCATGTCACAGCTGCGCTCAAGAAACTGGAACTGTTTGTGGTGCAGGAGCTGTTCATGACAGAAACAGCAAAACTCGCTACAGTCATATTGCCTGCTTCTTCCTTCCTAGAAAAGAGCGGCACTTTTACCAACGGCGAGCGCCGCATACAGCGCGTAAATGCAGTGGTAGAGCCTATCGAAGGTACACGCAGCGACGGCCAGATAATGGTCGATATCATGAATCGCATGGGTTACAAGCAGCCCGCGGTTTACGACCCTGAGTGGGTGCTGGAAGAGATCTCACGTATTGTTCCTTTCTTCGAAGGTGTGAAGTGGAATGAACTGGGAGAGAACGGAAAACAATGGCCTGTTGCCAAAGACGGTAAGGGAACTGACATTCTCCACACCGAGACTTTCAAACGCGGCAAAGGCAAATTCATCCACAACAATTACAAGAAGTCGGAAGAACTGGTCCAGAACGAGAAAGACTACCCATACATCATCACCACCAATCGGGAATTGGAGCACTACAACTGTGGCACGATGACACGTCGCACCAATAACGCACTCATCGTCACTGAAGATGTGTTGCTCATCAATCAGGTAGATGCCGACAAGCACCTCATTAAGGACGGTGACATGGTTTGTGTGGAGTCGCCGCGCGGCAAGGTGGACATCAAGGCGAAAATCTCCGACGAGGTGAAGCCGGGTATCCTCAGTAGCACGTTCCACTTCCCAGAGATTATGATGAATAACATCACCAGCAGCGTTGCGGATTCCGAAGCACTTTGCCCTGAGTACAAGGTAGTGTCGTGCCGTATCCGTAAAAGCAAGGGCGAATTCAAAAAGCAGAAAGTAACTGCCTAGTTGAGATAAAAATTAAAGAGGGCTGTAGCGTTTGTTCGTTGCAGCCCTCTTTCTATTTGGTGTGACGCCTGGTACTATTCTACTGCGCAATGGAGGCTTGCTCCGCCTTCATTCACCACCAGGGTATGTGTTGCGCCTAGCATCAGCGTATAGTTCACGTCCTGATGTCCGGTTGGGAAGCCAAAGCAAACCGGGTAGTCATATTCACTCACTTTATCCCATATCAGTTCTTCTATTGTCTGCCCGAATGGACGCTCCGTATCCTGCATATCGGTGAAACTACCCACAATAAGACCTGCAAGGTTGTCCAGTAATCCTGCGCGTTTCAGGTTCAGCATTAGTCTGTCTGCATTATACAGGTGTTCTCCTATGTCTTCTATGAACATGATCTTTCCCGCCGTGTCCACCTCCGATGCCGAACCGGTGAGGTGAGCCAGTATGGCCAGGTTGCCGCCTGTCAGTGTACCTTTCGCACTGCCCGGTCGGTTGTGCGAGGTAGGTGCTATCATGTACTCAAGAGGTGCCCCGGTCAGTGCCCGCCTGAACGACTGCATGTAGTCCAGTTCCACCGTGTCGGGTTTGAAAGCGCCGCACATGGGGCTGTGCAGCGTAGCGATACCCGTCTTTGCATGTATGTGGTTGTGTAATACAGTTATATCGCTGAACCCACACAGCCATTTAGGTCGTCTCGCAAATTCAGTTAGGTCCAGTGCGTCAATTATGCGGCTCATGCCATATCCGCCACGACCCATTAGTATCGCATCAATTTCGGGGTTGTCCATCATTGTTTGCAGGTCCGCAAGGCGTTCAGCGTCTGTCCCGGCAAAATAGTAATGCTCTGCGCCTACTGTTTTGCCACACATCACCCTGAATCCCCAATCTTCCAATGTCTTTATTGCATAGGTGGTCCTTTCAGGTGCCACATACCCCGATGGGCAAGTGATACCTATTGTCGATCCTTTTGTAAGGTATGGTGGGCGCATCTGTTATAGATTGTTGTTTGTTTTTAGTTTGTACTCATCAGTCCCACCCATATTTCATCGTCGCGTATGTCCACAGGGTAGGTGAACAGCTTGTATCCTTCGCCGCTGGTATTCCTCCCGTTTGCCGGATCGAACCTGTATTTGTGGTCCGGGCATACGATACGGCCCTGTGCATCCAGCCAGCCATCGCACATGCGTGCGCCCGCGTGCGGGCATTTGGCAGCGAAAGCATAGATATGATCACCGCGTTTCAGTAGCCCTATTTTCTTACCGTAAACCTCTGTTTCCAGTAGCTTCATTTCAGGCATGCCGCTCCGGCTCTGGTCAGCAATTTTGTGCCATGTCAGGCCGAGCCCCCCGTCATTATTTCCGTTTTTCAGCTCCAATACTTGATGTCGTCTTGTCGCGGCTAAATTAAGCAATTGCGCAAAGAGTGGCGGTTACACGTTGATCCCGTTCTCAAAAACCGAAAAAAATGGTACTTTCAAACCTGCTTTGTAACGTTATAAAATATGTCAAAGAAGTCGCAAGTAAAAAAGCCCCAGAACGATGCCGTTCAGCCTGCTAAGGCTGCGGTTGCGCCTGCCGCACCCACTGCAAAGGCACCTTCATTCAGGTTGTCGCTTAAGTTGAAGCTGTCGCTTGTATTGGCAGCTATTACTTTCCTTATTTACTTCAATACCCTGCAGAATGGTTTCGTGCTCGATGATTCTATGGTATATTCAAAGAACACCATCGTCACGCAGGGCTTCGATGGCATCCCCGAGTTATTCCGTACGCCGCGTCTCAAAGGTTTCGGTTATCTCAAGAACGAGAACTACCGCCCGCTGTCGTTGGTGATGTTTGCCACCGAGGTCGGCATGTTCGGGCTCAATCCTGCCGTCGGGCATTTCTTCAATGTGCTCTTCTTCGCCATCTGCACAGTACTTCTTTTCCTGTTTCTCGATAAGCTGTTCGAAGGAGGCCGCACAGTTGTTGCTTTTATTGCGTCGTTACTGTTTGCAGTACATCCCATACATACCGAAGTTGTCTCCAACATCAAGAGCCTCGACGAGATATTCTGTTTCCTGTTCGCATTCCTTGCTATGAACCTGTTTGCCGACTATGCGAAGAGCAGTAAGATATGGCAATTGGTTGCGGGCCTCATCGCGTTGTTCCTGTCCTATTTGTCTAAAGAAACTGTAGTAACCTTTTTGGGCATTATTCCGTTGGTGTTCTTCTTTTACCTCAACGACGATAAGCGCAAAGCCATCTACATGACAGCAGGTGCGCTCGTGGTCACCGGTATTTACCTGGCCATCCGCCACAAGATCCTCAGCGATTATGGTGCCAGTACCACAGCAGTCGAGTTCATCGATAATGCCCTTGTTGGCGCCCCCGACCTTGCTTCGCGCATTGCCACCGCGCTCTTCACACTGGGTATGTACGTGAAGTTGCTCATCATTCCTCATCCGCTCATCGACGACTATGGCTTCCGTAGCATCCCCTACAAGTCATTTGCCGATGTCTGGGTACTCCTTACTGTTGCTATATATGTGGCCGCCGGTGTGGTGGGTCTGCTGCGTCTGTTCAAACACAAGAAAGACCCCTGGGCGTTTGGTCTGCTGTTCTATCTGGCAACCATCGCTTTGTTCTCTAATATTTTCTTTCTCATGGGCTCGGCCATGGGCGAACGTTTCTTGTTCTTTGCATCTGCCGGTTTCTGCCTGCTTGCTGCACTCGTGGTCGATAAATATCTCCTCAAGGGCGATACTGACTTCGGTGCATTCCTGAAGAACAAGGTTGCTGTCGGTGCACTCACAGTCATTTGTGTGTTATTCTCCTACCTCACGTTTGCCCGCAATACCGAGTGGGTCGATAATGCTACATTGTTCACCAAAGACCTCGAAAAGTCGCCCGAAAATGGTCGCCTTAACTACTACGTTGGCAACGAGCTGGTTGAGAACGTGCTCCCAAAAGAGACCGACACCAACAAGCGCCGCGAGATACTGCGTCAGAGTATCACGCACCTCAAAAAGGCCATCGAGATTTTCCCAAAGTATACAGATGCATTCACCGAGCTGGGAACTGCCTATCTCAATATGCTGCGCTATGACTCGGCCGAATTCGCGTTCAAGACCGCTATCTCACAGAGTCCTTATCAGTCTATTGCCGCCAATAATCTGGGTACTGTGTACCTGCGCACAAATCACATACCGGAAGCGATCGCAGCTTACAAGCTCGCCATACAGATCAAGGCCGACTTTGTGCAGGCATATTGCAACCTCGGTTCCGCTTTTGCCAAGGTAAATCAGTTCGACTCTGCAATTTTGTACCTCAATCAGTGCCTGGCTATCAGTCCGGGCTACAGCGAGGCTTACATGCAGCTCGGTCTGTCTTACTATTTCGCCAATCGCTTTGCAGAGGCCGAACCATTCTTCAAAAAGGTGCTGGAGTTGAACCCGTCTGATGTGAATGCTGCCAATAACCTGGGGGCTGTTTACCTTAATACACGCAAGTATCCCGAAGCGGTGAACATCTTCAAACAACTGGTCGCTGCCAATCCCGGCTATGTGAATGGCTACTCAAACCTTGGCCATTGCTACTACGAGATGAAGGACTATCAGGGGACTATTGATGCCATCTCTAAAGCATTGTCACTCGATCCGGGCGATGTAAAGGATATTCCATTCCTTGCATTGTCGTACAAGGCACTGGGCAATATGGCTGAGGCGCAGAAGTACGAAGCTATCGCACGCCAGTACTACCCGGCATTCAGGATGTAAGTTGCTATGATCTTCTCACTAAAACCTACTGCGCTGCAGCTATGTAGCGCGGTTCTTTATTTGGGGTAAACTGCAGGCAGGCGCGGACTTTTATATGCCGGTATACGCAATAGACCGTCATCTTCAATGATGCACACGTAGTTGTCACCATAGCGTTTGAAGTGCTGTTTGTTGGCGTTCAATAGTGCAGCGCCATAGTCATCTTCATGCCCCTTGTATATAATACCTATGTTGGCTGGCGAATTGTCGAATAGCAGTCGCGTGAGCTCGGCTATGGTCTTGTTCTTTATACCCATCTGGCGCAGCATCGGCACATCTTTGCCGGTCAACTCTGAATTCGGACGCGGATGCAATACTTGAGCCTTCAGGTAAACCGGTGTCTCACGCGGCATCAGTGGGTGGCGTGGTGCCTCCTCATCGGCGGTTGTTGGTGCCGACAGTGTCAGTGCTGACTGAGCAGGCCTCGGTGCAGGTGCCACGGGTGCAGCTTCGGGTGGCGGTGCACCCACTGGCGGTACCTTACTTATCGGTTGTTTTACGGGCATTGCATTCGCGTCAACTGTATCTGCAAACACTGTATCCGCTACAAGGCTGTCTGCCAGATTCACCATACTGTCAGGCGTCTCCACATTGGCTTGTTGTATTGCAGCCGGAGTTACCTCTTCTTGTTTTACTATTTCTTTTTCCGCCTTGCGCGATCGGGTTACAAAGAACGCCGCGACGCCCATCAATATAACTATACCCAGCAATATGATAGCACCTATCGGTCTCCGCTTCCTGCGCTCGCCTTCATATTCTATGCCATAGTCGTTCACCGGCATAGACGTGTCGCTTGTTGCTGTTTTCGTCTTGCCCGACTTCTTTTTTCTGCCGGTGGCATCGTTCATATGCTCCAGCAGGGTATTGGTATAGGTGAAAAGGCGGTTGTATTCCTTTACTCTGTATCGCACTTCCTCACGTGGCCAGCCACTATCCGGTATCGGTTCGTCCCACCTGTCAAATGGACGATACGGATCATCTTCTTCCTCCGGTGTGTTCGCAAATCTTTCCTCCTGTGTTTTGGGCAGCGGTGGCATATATGCCTCATGGCCAGGTTCCGGTGTGGGGAATGATGGTGTGTCGTCGGGTTCGGGTGCCTTGGGGTGCGTGTGGTTGGCAGGTGCTTCGTGCATGCCGGCACCACGGTGAATTCCTTTTTTCGTGCGCACCACACCTGCTTCCGCCGGTTTGTACTCTATATAGTCGTCCCAGTCCTTCACTTCTATCTTGCCTTCTTTCACTACAAACTCATACACATTGCGGTCAAAGGAGAAATAGATAGTCTCAGTATCTGTAAAGTCTTTCAGTGCTTTCTCAAAAAGGTGCGTCACCTGTGTGCTGCGGTCATCCTCGCTAAGTGGGTTAGGAGTAACAAAAAACTCCTTTCCTTCTGTCACTGCCGAGCTGAAGAACGGGGTCTTGCTCACAGGTATCACATTGGCGCGCAATGCCAGAAATTCCTCACCCTCACGCAGCACCACCTCTTGTGCTTGCTGTGGCACCAGTATGGAATTTTCCACGTTTTGTGTGTTGCATACCACATTGTCGTGCAGGGCATTCAGTGCGCGGTACACATAGTCGGCCTCGGCATATCCATCTTGCAGCACTATACAGTTACCCAGAAAGGTGCCGAACCGCTGGGTATTGAGTTCGCGAACAAAGGTGTAGGCGCACAGGCACACTGTGTAGATACCATCGCGCAGTTCGCGTTTCACGGCATATAGCCGTTCGCCCGGATAAAACTCAATTTTAGTCTCGTCCAGGTCCAGGCTGCCGCCAAAAACCACGCCATGGTAAAACAGCTGCTGGTAGCCATTCGGGTCGCCGAATGTGCCAAAAACGCCTAATCCTACCCTGTTGTTCATTTCGAGGCCGAAAATAGATAGTATTTCTTAACTTTTATTGTATCGCCCCCCACTCGTTATTCACTAATGTTATTATTGATTCGTTAACGGCAGAATGTTGGTTACGTTTTACGGGGCTTCTTCTTGGCCGCCGGGAACAATATGTTATTGAGAATGAGGCGGTAGCCGGGCGAAGAGGGGTGTACATTCAGGTCGGTTACGGGGTCATGTATCATGTGTTGGTAGTCCTCAGGATCATGACCTCCATAAAAGGTCCACGTGCCCTTGCCGTACTCGCCATGTATGTAACGTGCCTCGTTCGATGGTTTGAAATCGCCCATCACCAGCACTCCCGACTTCAGCACCTCTTTGCGGAACGCCGTAGTTTGTCCCATAAAACCCTTTATAGTAGTTGTGTGGTTTTGGCACAGCATAGCCGGCACCGGGTCGAATTTGGCCGAGAACGTGAACAACGTGAAATAGTCAATATTCATGGGTACTGCTGTGCGGTACTCGGTATTGTCTATGTTAGAGTACTCGTAGTGCATGGGGCTGGCCACAAGTGTGAAATCTTTAAAGGCAAAGCAACGGCTGTAGTCCAGTTTTTGCTGCGCTTGCGGGTCCGATCCGTCACCGTCAAACATAGATTCGCATATATCCACTCCTTCCGCTGCCAGTGCTATGTCGTAACTGTCAGTGGCTGAGCACATGGCAAACAGGTAACCTCCACCGGCAGTAAAGTCGCGTATCTTTTTGGCAATGGCCAGTTTCAGCTGCGATACTTTTTTGAATCCATGTTTCGCGGCACTCGCTTCGGCTGTCTTTTGGTCGTGCTGGTACCAGGCCTCGTTGCGGAAACTGTACCAGAACTTGCCATACTGCCCGGTAAAGTCCTCGTGGTGCAGGTGCAGCCAGTCATATTTCGAAAGGTCTCCGCGCAACACCTCATCGTCATATACCTTGTCAAACGGGATCTCGGCATAGGTAAGTACCAGTGTCACCGCATCGTCCCACGGTTCTTTGTTTGGTGGGGTATATACTGCTACGCGTGGTGGTTTGTCCAGCTTTATTACGTCTCCGTTAAAGTCTGGGTCCATTATGGAGTTTACAATTCCGTTGTATTCGGCATCGCTGATCACCTCATACGATACCCCCCGCAATTTGCACATACGCTCAATGCCGTCCAGATGGTCCATACCAAAACTGCCGCCCTTGTAGTTCAGCAGCCAGTCTATGGGCACGCCGCCCTTCAGTGTGGCATAGGCCACGCCATAGGCTTTCAGGTGCGCCGCCTGTCCCTCGGCATCCATCGGTATCAATATTTTAGATGCCCATGCCGGTGCGCCGCATAGCAGCAACAGCAGCATTGCTATCAGGTTCACCCGCGTTCGTCTTGCAGCTCTTCTACTCATAAACGCTCTAAATTACCGAATATAGCAGTACGCTGCGGTCGGGTGGGTGATTTTTAACAGGTATCGTAGTTTTGGGTTGCGGAAGAGAAACTTTCTTATGGCCTTTCAGGTTCCAGTTTGCCGTCGGTTTTACCTACGGCATAATAGGCTGCCGGTATCCGACCGGCGAATGAAACTAATCTACCACGGTGTTTTCCCTTTGCCGGCAATTCTTTGGCGTATTTAAGATCGCGTAACAGAGAATCAAATTTCTATCATACTACCAAAAACGCACTACCATAAAACTTTCTTTTGCACGTTTTCATCAACGGCTGTAACTTGAATGATAGATCAAAAAAACGGTGCAAAACAGCCTGTATGGCAATATTTTTCCATTTCTCACACTGCGCAGTTTTGGGAAATGGGTGCGCAGAGGTGCGCAGGTTTTGCGCAGTTTTTTGCAACAAACTTCCTGCTTCGTCATTGATTATCAATGGCAAGTAGTGCAAAAACAAGATGCAAAAAATATTGGGGATGTTCAGCGTTCTCAACTCTCTGGAATTGTCAGGGCAGTTTCAAAATACCTTGCGCTATGTCATCTTTAGCCTCAAGCCGCTGGTTTGTGTTGCTTTTGTTCGTAAGTTTGACCACACTTTTATTAAAATATACCTATATGAAAAAACTCTTGTTGCTGCTTTCTGCAGCCTTTTTGTTGCAGCCTGCTATGGCTGCCGAAACCTGGACCATTAAATCTCCAATGCCTGTTGCCGTCACTGCTGCCGGTGCCGCGTGTATCGACAGTTACGTTTATGTCGCTGGTGGCGTGGTTGGCGGTTCGGGTGTGAACACACTTTATGCCTACAACGTTTACACCGATACGTGGTCTACTCGTGCGTCAATGAGCGTGGCTCGCAACGACCTTTTTGTGGTGGCATCTGGTGGAAAACTCTATGCCATCGGTGGCTATAGTTCTTTAGGTGGTGCCCAGAATGCGGTTGAGGAGTATAACCCGGCTACCAATACCTGGACCACAAAAGCACCTATGCCAACGGCAAGATCACTGTTTTCGGGTGCTGCTGTAAACGGAAAGATATATGTCACAGGCGGCTGGCCGTCTTCTTTTGTCGTGCACGAGGTCTATGACATTGCCACCAATACCTGGAGCACAAAGGCGCCGCTGGCATTGGGCAAGCTGCAGCTGGGCGGTGGTGCCGCCATGGGTGGCAAATTCTACTTCCTCGGGGGGAAGAACTATGCCAACACGGCTTTTTACGATACCTGTGCCATATACAACCCGGGTACCAACTCATGGTCTTACGGTCCAACGATGCCGGTGGCGCGTTTTGCGTCTGGCACTACCTACCAGCATGGGCGCATTTACCACATGGGCGGCGGTCAGGGCTATTTTGCCACACCCAATTTCAACAACAACGTCTATCTCGATTCAGCCACCAACACGTGGCAAACAGCGTTGCCATGCCTCGCCAAGCGCAGTTATGCCATGGCGGTAGCTGCGCCAAACAATAAGATATATCTTATCGGCGGTGTCGATAGCGCTGGTAATACTGTTAACTGGAACCACGAATACTCTTCGGGTCTTGTACCAACGGCTGTCAACGAGGCTATTTTGCCTGCTGTCACAGTGCAATTGTATCCTAACCCAACTACTGGTGGTTTTGCTGTCGATTTGCCTGAAACTGCAGGAACTGTTGCCACAGTCACCCTCACATCGGTGACAGGCCAGCGCCACACTGCTGCATGGCACACTACAGCGGGTCGTTTGTCGGTGCAGACCACAGGATTGGCTGCCGGTATGTATGCCGTTTCCATTACCGACGATAAGGTCCGCTACGTGGCCACTTTGGTGGTGCAATAGATCTTCCCAAATGACTGATATTAATCATGCGGCAGCCCACAGCTGCCGCATGGTATTTAATGGTAAAAGCCTACTTTTGCACAAAATTTCAAGGGTCTGATGCGTTCATGGTGGTGGAAAATATTGTGTGGTGTGCTGGTGCTGTTCACAGTTGTGGCGGGTTTTATGATGCCCGTGCCGCGACTGGACATACTCAACGAGACCATCCGCAATCTGTACTTTCATGTGCCCATGTGGTTCACAATGATCGTACTGTTCACTGCAGCCTTTGTTTATTCTATAAAATACCTGCGTTCAGGAAAGCTGGAGGATGATATTTTCGCTTCTCAGCTCACCTCTACGGGCATATTGTTCAGCATTCTTGGGATGCTCACGGGCATGGAGTGGGGAAAATATACCTGGGGTGCTGCCTGGAGCAATGATCCCAAGCAGTTGTGCACCGCCATTCTGATGCTCATTTACTTCGCCTATGGCATATTGCGCAGCGGCATGAGGGATGACGAGAAGCGCGCTAAGATAAGTGCAGTTTATAATGTGTTTGCATTTGCCATGATCGTTCCGTTGCTGTTTGTGTTGCCGCGTATGGTCGATTCACTGCACCCGGGCAACGGTGGTAACCCTGCTTTTGCCAAGTACGATCTCGATAGCGACATGCGCATGGTGTTCTGGCCCGCAAATGCCGGTTGGATCATGCTGGGCTCGTGGATAGCTAGTCTGAATATCAGACTGGCACTGCTGAAACACAAAAAGGAAAACGATCTTTAATCAATACAATATCAGGCCCAATGCTTAGATCAATACTTGCTACAATTCTGGTGCTGCTGCTTTCAGTGGTTACAAGTCAGGCGCAGACAGAAATGGCAGATACAATGCGGTCAAACGGTAAAATATACGTGGTTGTTGTTGTATTAGCCACTATATTTGCGGGAATTTTTACCTACCTGGTAGTTCTCGACCGGAAGATCAGTAGGTTGGAAAAGGAAAATCAGAATTAATTATTAATAATATTAATCACACAAAAATCAAAAAACAGTGGAAAACAGTCACTACAGCTTCTTCCAGGGCGTAGAGCGCAACTTTGATAAGGCTGCGAAATACACCCGTTTCGAGCCGGGAATTCTCCAGCAGATCAAGGTTTGTAATTCGGTTTACAGCATGAAATTTCCCGTACGCATCGGGGATACCATCGAGGTTATTGAAGCTTACCGCGTACAGCACTCTCACCACAAATTGCCATGTAAAGGAGGTATCCGTTACAGCATGGACGTGAATCAGGACGAAGTGATGGCTCTTGCCGCGCTGATGACCTACAAGTGCGCTATCGTGAACGTTCCGTTCGGTGGTGCAAAAGGTGGTATCAAGATCAATCCAAAGAAATACTCTACGTTCGAACTCGAAAAGATCACACGCCGTTATGCGAGTGAACTGGTGAAGAAGAACTTCATAGGCCCCGGCATCGACGTTCCTGCTCCCGACTACGGTACAGGCGGACGCGAAATGAGCTGGATCGTGGACACTTACGCTTCTCTGAAGCCGGGTGAAGTGGATGCGCTGGCATGTATCACCGGTAAGCCTGTTACACAGGGTGGTGTACGTGGCCGTACAGAGGCAACTGGTCTCGGCGTTTACTACGGTATCCGTGAGGTGTGCAACACAGCTGAAGATATGAAACGCCTGGGTATGGAAGTGGGTATCGAAGGCAAGCGTGTGATCGTTCAGGGTCTGGGTAACGTGGGCTACCACGCTGCTAAGTTCTTCTACGACAACGGCGCTAAAGTGGTAGGTCTGGCTGAATATGAAGGTGGTATCTACGACGAAAAAGGTCTGGACATCTATAAAGTGGTAGAACACCGCAAGGCTACAGGATCTATCCTGAACTTCCCTGGTGCTACCAACATCAAGAACAGTGCTGATACATTGGAGCAACCTTGCGACATCCTGATCCCTGCAGCTCTTGAGAACGTGATCAACGGTGGTAACGCTGCACGTATCCAGGCTAAGATCATCGGTGAAGGTGCAAACGGTCCTCTTACTCCTGAAGCAGACGAGATCCTGAACCAGAAAGGTGCTATCGTAGTTCCTGACATGTACCTGAATGCAGGTGGTGTTACAGTATCTTACTTCGAGTGGTTGAAAAACCTTAGCCACGTTCGTTTCGGACGTATGGACAAGCGTTTCAGCGAAAACCAGAATCACGGCATCATCAAGGCGGTTGAAGGTCTTACCGGTAAAAGGGTAACGGACATTGAGCGTTCACAGCTCCTTCACGGTCCTGATGAGGTGGATCTGGTTTACTCAGGTCTGGAAGACACAATGATCGGTTCTTACCACGAGATCCGCGAAGCCCTCATGAGCCTCGACGGTAAAGTGGATATGCGTACTGCAGCATTCACAGTTGCTATCAACAAAGTGGGTGTATCTTACGAAGAACTGGGTATCTTCCCATAATCGTTCTGAGTCAATATCTTACAATAATACCAGGGCTGCCGCAAGGCGGCCCTGCTTATTTATTGGCGGTAGTGCTCGCCATATTGGTAAAAGGAATGCCCTTCTCGTCGGTATGCTGAGCTAACGAAAAAGCCCCGCGCTTGCGCACAGAGCTTTTGAATTGAATTGTAGTTGTTTGTGATTAGTGCTGTACCATGAAGCGGATCGCTTTGCTTACGCCGTCAGCGGTCACATTCAGCATGTAGATGCCGGCAGCCAGTGTGCTTGTCTGCACCGATGTATCCAGCTTACCGTTGCGCAGTGGCGCGTTGTTGTTGTAAACAACCTGACCCAGTGGGTTCAGCACGGTCAGCGATACCTCGTTCAGGCCAAAGCCTGACAGGTCACCGGTAACATGGAATGTACCGTTGTTCGGATTAGGGAACAACTCTACATTCTCCAGTACTGCCAGTACATTGTTCACAGCCGTATTTGGATGGGCGACCAGCTTGTTGCTTATAGCGAAGTTAGACGTTGCGCAAGCCATTGTAGAGGTAACTACCAGCGAGATGGTATCAAAAGTTGTTACGTTGAGGCGGGTATAAGTAGCATTGGTAGCACCAGGTATGTCGGTGCTGTTAGCGCGCCACTGGTAGGTGGCACCTACACCCACATTGTACACAGCCGAGCTGAACACGATGCTATCGCCCGGATTGACAGAGATGCCCGGGTTCGCAAAGATGTAGACTGAAGGCTCATTAGTGATTACGTTCATTTTGATAACGTTGCTGTTTGCTGCTGCAGGGAACGGACAAACCGCATTGCTCGTGAGCACGCAGGAGATCATCGCACCATCTGTAAGCGTTGATGAAGACCAACTGCCCGTGATGGCACCAACTACCGGTGTGGCACCGTTCATCCACTGGAATGCAGGTGAAACGCCACCATTTATCGGCAATGCATTGAAGCTCACCGATGTGCCACCGCACACTGTGTCGTTTGGCGATACTGAGATGCTGACAGAAACTATAGAGTTAGGTGTCACGGTTACAGTAACCGTAGCTGCCGGTGAAGGACATCCGTCAATTGTATCTACTACCGAGTAAACACCTGCATTGGCCGCTGTAGCCGGCGTGATAGTAGGGAACTGTGTATTGTCGGTGAAGCCGCCCGGGCCGCTCCAGAAGTAAGAACCTGTTACTGAGCCTGCAGCCGTGTCGGCGCCAAGATAGATCGTACCGCCGTTGCAGTTAAGAGCGCTGGCGATAGCAACCGGTGCGGTTGGTATCACTGTGTTTACGAATACTGAAGTAGTGCCGATTACCGGAGGGCAGCCATTATGTGTGAGTGTCACGCTATACACACCGCCATTAGCAGTAGTAACAGAAGCTACGGAGCCTGTTGCTGCGGCACCTGTGAAACCTGCAGGGCCGCTCCATGAGTAAGAGTTAACAGTCCATGGTGCAGTTGCTGCTACGTTGATGGTGCCTCCTACGCATACGGGCGTATTTGAGGTAACAGTTGGCGCCGGGAGAGAACTCACTACCTGTATGTTCACCACCTGATCGGGTGATGTATAGGCAGGGTTGCTGGAAACGATACGGATACGGTAACCGCTACCTACCGGAGTGCCTCCGGGAATGGTGCAGTTGATAGTGCCTGATGCTACAGCAGTGGCTGACCCAATATTGATCGGTGTCGCAAAGCTACCCGCTGCGTTTGACAGCTGAGCGGTAAATGTATTGCCGGGTTGATGTGCAAAGTTGGCTGTGTAAGAAACCGTAAGCGGACCACCTGCACATACAAGTGTGTCGGTGAACGGTTGGTTGATGAACGCGAACGTATCGGGCCTGAATTTAGTGATGAATGCATCGTAAGTGCCACCGCCATAGGCTGTTTGGGCCGAGCCCGCTGTTGCAATACCAGCAGTGCTGGTAGTATGACCAGCCAGATGGATCTGACCGCCACCATCGCATGCTACCCCAAAGCCGTAGTCGTAGAGGGTATTACCAAAGTAAGTGCCCCACATGCGCTGACCGAAGCGGGTGAGCTTACCCACAAAGGCATCGTAGTTGCCACCAAGTGCAGGCTGCAGACTGCCGGGTGTAGAGATGCCGGTGTTGCTGAACGTGGCGCCTGCCACAATGATGTTGCCGTTAGGATCAAGCGCGATGCTTTCTCCGAGGTCAATATCGTTACCACCGTAGTAAGTGCTCCATGCCATAGTGCCCGCGCCCGAGAATGAAGCCACGAATGCGTCCTGGCTGCCACCGCCATAAGCGGACTGGTGGGCGTTAGCAGATGCGATACCTGATGTGCTGGTTGTGTAGCCGATCACGGAAACAAGTCCTGTGCCGGTATTGCATATCACATCAGAGCCCTGTTCCGAGCCGCTGCCACCAAAGTAAGTACCCCAGAGGCGCGTGGTGCCGGTATTGTTGATCTTGGCTACGAAGGCATCGTTGCTGCCACCCAGAGTTGCCTGATAGGCTCCTGCTGTAGCAATGTTGATGATACTGTTGGTCTGGCCGGTGATGACAACATTGCCACCCGACGCATCGGCAGAGATACCCTGGCCTTCATCAACCCCGGTACCACCGTAGTAGGTTGAGAATGAGTTGGCGCCACTGCCGCCGTTGAAACGGGCAATAAACGCATCGGCTGAACCACTGAGTGCTGTTTGGAATACACCTGCAGATGCAATCAGTGTAGCACTTTCAGTACGGCCCGTTACATATACGTTGTTGGCCGCACCATCGTTGGTAATGCCGTTAATGTAGTCATTTCCCGGGCCGCCGTAATAGGTGCTCCACTGGCGGACGCCATTATTGTTGATCGTAAATATGAAACCGTCAATCAGGCCACTGTTGCCGCCACGGTACGCACCGCCCGATGCAAGACCCGTAGAGCCTTGAGTAACACCGCCCAATGAAATAATGCCACCGGTGCTGTTGATAGCGATACAGGTGCCCCGGTCGTTGCCTGCACCACCAAAGTAAGTGGTGAACTGGCGAACGCCCGTAGCGTCGTATTTGGTGATGAACGCGTCGAAACCACCGTTTTGAGTAACATCGTATGGAGTACCGGTGCCGGTGAAACCGAGAGTAGTAGATGAGCTGTAGCCACCGATGTAGATATTTCCTGCAGGGCTCACGCGAACAGCTGTTGCCACGTCTTCGTTCGTGCCACCGAAGTAGCTGCTCCAAAGGATGAACGGATCAATAGTGAGTGTGCCGTTACATTTACCTGTTTCAAAACTCACCACATCTCCTTTAACGCGGAAGTTGGCAGCTACTTCTTTTCCTGTTGCCGCTTCGTAGGCGTATGGCTTCTTTTCGCTGATAGTTCCTAATGGCGTAGTGGCACAAATGCCTCCGTCGGCAGAAATGCCCAGTTTGCTGGCACCGCCATACTGCAATTGGATGCGGCCGGCATCGGCACCGGGATGAACTACGAAGTCGTACTCCACTTTATCGCCGTTCAGGTAGAGCACCCAGTCTATGCCGGGGTAAACCTCTTTGTAGGTAATATGGCTATATGAATGAGCGGTGATGCCGTTTGCAGAAGATCCATTGTAGAAATTCTCGAAATAAGCCTGCTGGCCTGTGGTTTCCACTTTGGCGTCGGGATTGGCCCCCAGCAGTGTCACATCCATGCGGTAGGTACGCATGCGTGGCGCGCCGGCTACTTCCCCTTCCATTTTTCTGAACTGGTAATGCAGCTGACCTTTACCAATGTATAGATTGACACCTGACGATGACAGGGTAAACTGGACATCCTTGCTTTCCATCTGGCCTTTGTTCTCAATGAAGCACAGCGGTTTAGGTACGCCTTGCCCCGTGGTGGGAACAATGTTCTTTGCCATTACAGACGCAGACAGGAAACAACTTAATGCCAGGAAGGCACATTTTGTACCATTCAAATACATATAATAGTATTTTGTTAGTTAAATTATAGACTGCAATATAGGAAATATATTTTGCAATAAGAACCACGCAAATACCCCACCCGAAAATGGTTGGAAAACCCTTTTTTATTCTCGCAAAATGAGGCCTCAGATATTGTTTCGGGCAGAGGGAGCGAGCAGGGAGTAAATAGCTGAATCGACGAAGTGACCGTTGTGATAATAATTTTCCCGGAAGTAGGCTTCCCTGATGAAGCCATGACGTTCCAGCAAGACCCTTGAAGGGGTGTTTGCCGGGTTTATGTTGGCTTCAAGGGAATGTAGCTTGATGACGCTGAATGCATATTCTATCACAGCGGCCAATGCTTCGCTCATTAGTCCTTTGCCTTGATGTTCGTTGGTGATCACATATCCGATCTCTCCTCTGTGATGCTCTTTCTGGATCCTCCAAATGGCAATGGTGCCAATGAGACGGTCTTGACCTTTTAGTGTGATGCCCCATGTCACATTGCTATTCTCATCTATTGCCGCATTCACCATTCGTATGAATGCAACAGCTTCGTCGATTGAGGCACATGGAGTACGATCCAAATACTCGTTAAGTGCTGGGTCCGAGCGATGGTGAAATATCTCGGGACCGTCATCAACAGACAGGCGGCGCAACACTAACCTTTCGGTAGTGAGTATCGGAAATGGGTTGAAATTGAGCGTTAACATGGGTTCGGAGGTTTTACAGATATTGTCCGGTGTAGCTTTCTTTCACTTTTTTTAGTCCTTCGGGCGGACCGGCGTAGAGCAGGTTGCCACCGCCTATGCCTCCTTCGGGGCCCAGGTCTATGACGTGGTCTGCACATTTGATGACATCAGTATTGTGCTCTACCACAATAATTGAATGCCCCTGTTCTATCAGGGCATCAAACGACTGTAACAGCTTTTTAATGTCATGCATATGCAGGCCTGTTGTTGGTTCATCGAAGATGAATAACACCTTCTCTTTTACCCTGCCACGGCCCAGGAAGGACGCCAGTTTCACGCGTTGTGCCTCTCCGCCGCTCAGGGTGTCGCTGCTTTGTCCCAGCTTCACATAGCCGAGGCCCACGTCGCTGAGGGGTTGTAAGGCGGCTGCAAGTTTCTTCTCGGCAGCAAAGAAGGCAATAGCCTCGTCCACGCACATTTCAAGAACGTCATATACATTCTTGCTGTTGTAGGTCACTTCCAGTACCTCGTCTTTGAATCGCTTGCCTTTGCAAGATTCGCAAAGCAGGTGCACATCGGCCAAGAATTGCATTTCAACTATTACTTCGCCCTCGCCTTTGCAGGTGTCGCAGCGACCACCATCGGTGTTGAATGAAAAGTGTTTTTCTTCAAATCCGCGCATTTTTGACAGTTGCTGTTTCGCATAAAGCTTCCGCATCTCGTCCCATGCCTTGATGTAGGTGACCGGGTTGCTGCGCGAGGATTTGCCGATAGGGTTCTGATCTACCTGCTCAACCATTGAAATGTTGCTGAGGTCGCCGGTAAGGGAACGGAACGTACCCGGGCGGTCGCTACCTTCACCAAAATGTTTCATGAGTGCGGGATAGAGTGTTTGTTTGATCAGTGTAGTTTTTCCGCTACCACTTACCCCTGTGACCACACACAGTACATTCAGTGGGATGTCCACGTCCACATTTTTCAGGTTGTGTTGGGTGCAGCCTTCGAGGTGCAGCCAGCCGGTGGGTTTGCGCCTGATGGCCGGCGGTTCTATGCGAAGCGCGCCGCTGAGATAGCGCCCAGTAAGGCTTTTTTCGTTTTTAATCAGTTCTTTATATGGGCCGGTTGCTATGACCTCGCCGCCGAGGTGGCTGGCCAGCGGGCCCATGTCTATGATGTAGTCGGCTTCCCGCATCATCATATCATCGTGTTCTACGACCACAACAGTATTACCCAGATCGCGCAAAGATTTCAGAACACCGATCAATCGTTCAGTGTCCCGGCTATGCAGACCAATGCTCGGTTCGTCGAGGATGTACAGAGAATCGGTAAGGTTGCTACCCAGGAACTTCGTTAGCTGAATGCGCTGACTTTCGCCACCCGACAGTGTATTGGCCAGGCGACTGAGTGTGAGATAGCCAAGCCCCACATCCAGCAGCGTTTTCATGCGTTGGTTCATTTCTATCAGTATCCGCCTGGCAACGGTCGCGTCATGTTCGCTCAGTTTGATGTTCTGCAGCCAGTTATACAGCTGGTCAGCAGGCTTAAACATGAGGTCGGCTATGGTGGCGCCGTTCACTTTCACATAGAGTGCTTCTTTTCGCAAGCGCGATCCCCGGCATTCGGGACAGGTGGTGCGGCCACGGTAGCGCGCCTGCATCACACGGTATTGCACTTTGTAGAGGTTTTGCTCTACCATGGCAAAGAAGTCGTTGATGCCGCTTACGTCTTTATTGCCATCCCACAGCAGCCGGAACTGATCTTCTGTGAGTGCTGCTATGGGTTTATGGATAGGGAAGTCGTATTTCGACGCGCGGCGCATGAAGTCCTGTGCCCACTCGCTCATTTTTTCGCCGCGCCAGCAGGCCACTGCGCCTTCATACACGCTTAGCGACCTGTCGGGTATCACCAGTCCATCGTCAATGCCCAGCACCTGTCCAAAGCCTTCACACTTAGGGCAGGCGCCGTAAGGGTTGTTGAAGGAGAACATGTTGGGCGTAGGCTCGTCGAACTGTATGCCATCTGCTTCAAAGCGGTTGTTGAAGTTGTGCACTTTAGACCCGTTCACCTCCACATGGCACTCACCTTCACTCTCGTAGAAAGCAGTTTGTATGCTATCTGCAAGGCGATGCAGGTCGTCTTCATCAAATTCTTCTTTTACCACTATGCGGTCTATAAGCAGGTATACTGTTCCCTTTCCGGTGGATACAGTGCCGGCTAAAACATCTTCTATGCGTATTGGTTTTTCATCGGTCTTGGGCGCATACACACGGCTGAAGCCTTTTTGCATCAATATGTTCAGCTCTTCTTCCAGCGTGCGTTTGTAGCGCAGAACGATGGGGACAATAAACTGGACCTTGCTGCCGGAGGGCAGGTGTTTTACGAATTCAACCACATCGGTCACGGTATCTTTCTTTACCTCGCGACCACTCACCGGTGAATAGGTTTTCCCTACGCGGGCAAACAAAAGACGGAGGTAATCATAAATCTCCGTCATACTACCCACAGTGCTACGCGGCGTACGGGTAGTGACTTTTTGTTCTATGGCAATTGCCGGGCAAATGCCACGTATGTAGTCCACGTCGGGTTTGTCCATGCGCATGAGGAACTGGCGGGCGTAGGCACTCAGACTTTCGGCATAACGGCGTTGACCTTCGGCAAACAGAGTATCCATAGTTAGCGACGATTTGCCGCTACCGCTCACACCCGTAACCACCACCAATTGGTTGCGCGGGATAGCCACATCCACATTTTTCAGGTTGTGCATGCGTGCACCCTTTATGAATATGGAATCACTGCCGTTGTCGTGTTCAGCTATGTCTGTCTCCTGATTGGTTTCTTTCGATTTCGCCGTTTTCTTTACAACCGTTTCTTTTGCTGCCGCGGCCTTTTTTGCTTTCTTTTCTGCCATATATCCTCCCGCACCGCCGGGAGGGCGGCACAGACCTTTACAAATTTAGGGTTAATAGACCGATAATAGCCGATAGATGTATTGGGCTCTGTAATTTGATAACCATTATTTTTGCTCAAAATTCTCACGTATGAACTTCAGGATACTTTTTGCCGGTTCGGCTCTTTCTGTGATCGCATTGGCATCATGTGGTGATGGTGGCGGTAATACTTCTTCAGCCTCGTCTGCAGATTCTACTGCACCGGCTAAGCGTGTTATGCCTTCATTATCGCCTGTTAGTGCGTCCCCGGAATTCCCTGATGCAAAGATCGGATTGGCTGGTGTAAAGGCAGAGAAAGTGGGCAAGGACTCGGCTAAAGTGAGTTTTACGTTTGACGTAAAAAACTACCAATTGAAAATGCAAACTGCCGACAGCGCAACCAAGCAATGCAACAATTCCGCTCAGGGGCAGCATATCCACTTCATACTGGACAATATGCCCTACAAGGCTTTGTATGAACCTAAAAACGAGGTGACACTTGCCAATGGTACAGAACATTACCTGATGGCATTTCTGTCGAGGTCGTACCACGAATCGGTAAAGAGTGCAGGCGCTGCGTTGGTATATCACTTCCGTATCTCCGCCGATGGCAAACTTGAAAAACTGGACGAACCTAAAACACCGATGGTGTTCTACAGTCGTCCCAAAGGCGATTATATTGGCAAAGACACTGCTAACGTATTGCTTGACTACTATGTGTGGAACTCATCGCTGGCGCCAGATGGGTATAAAGTAAATGCGACAGTGCTTACTGAAAAAGGGGGAATGACCGACTCAACGAAGTTCACGTTTGATAAATGGGAGCCTAAGTTCATTACCAACCTTCCGACGGGAAAGAATAAGGTTATTCTCACGCTCACCTACAAGAACGGACTTCCGGTAGAAGGACCTTGCACCAATGTGGCAAGGGAGTTTACACTGACAGCACAGGAACCAATGAAATAGATCAGAATGTGACCTTGCACTGCGGCATCACGCCGTTAGCATTGTTTTTCAGTTCTATCTGGTGGTCGTTGCACATTTTCTGTGCAGTATTATTAGGCATATAGCCGAGCCATTTTTCGCTACGTGTGCCATCACTCATCACACAGCTGCAATTGTAGTCTCGTTTCTCGCAAGAAGTGAGCAGCAGTGTTGCAGTGACCAGTAAACCGGCAGAGATGAGATGTTTCATAGTATTATTCTTTTGTATTAACTGATACAAAGAACGGAATTTTTTCTGAATTGATGAAATGAAGTAGGGTTACTATTTCGGTCTCTTAACGGTATTTCCCTGTTATCCAATCCTTCACTGCCTGTTGGTTCAGGCTATTGTAGGTCGATCTCGCCACAACTTTGCCGTTATCCACCCAAACAATGAGCGGGAAAACACCACCCGTGTATTTCAGGAACGGGTCGCGGTGCATACGCATCCACGGAACATTTCTTGCGTTAGTTGCTTTCCAGAAATCGGAGAGGTCGCTGGCAATTCCGCCAATGACCATTAGGAACGGCAGCGTGCTGTCGGACCGGCGCATCAGCGCCATTTTGCGGGCTGTGAACCTGCAGTGTTCGCAGCCGGGGCTCAGGAAGGCTACCACATACTTACCATGAGCAAGGTCTATTGGTGCTGTTGCCGGGTATGGCACTTTTAATGCCTCGCTATCATCGATAATTGGGTTGTAAAATGGTGCGAGATCGAGTTTGTAACTTCCTTTATTAAGCCAGTTCGGAGTGGTGCGGCTCATGGGGAACAGAATAAACGGAAGGGCGACACCCGCAGCAAACAGCCAGTTGGTCAGCGTGTAGCTACGTTTGAACGACAGCCCCTTGTGAAAGCGGATCAGTATCCCGATGACTAACAACAGACCGGTGTTTTTGATGAGCGAAGCAGACGGGCTCATCCAGATGGCATCTCCGAAGCATCCACAGTTCACATTGTTTCCTGCTGTGGCCCAAAGCCAGATCAGATATGCGGAAAGCACCACTACCATTGCGAATGCAACTTTCAGTATGATCCTATTCCTGCCGAAAAGATGTAGCACCAATAGTCCACCCAGCGCAGCTTCAAGCCCTACCATAAGCCGGGCGGCAACAGTTGCCACCAGCCACGGAAGATGCAGGTATTCAACCATTGTGTATTCAAACGGTTGAATGGGTAGCACCTTGGTCCAGGCAGAATACAGAAAAAGACTGCCGGTAGCTACAGACAAAACAATGAGTAATATTTTTGAGGCGAGTCGCATATTTTTCAAGAATGAACTTAGCCAGCACGTTACTCTCTACAAACTTTTAGGCTTCCAGCCCAGTTGAGTGAATAGTTTCTTTCTGAGCAGGAAATAATCCCAAACTATGCTGCGGCGGTAGATCCCTTCTTCGTTGCGGGTAGTGATGAGCTGTTTGTTTTCCCTACGTTTACGGAACCATTTTCCTATCTCCCGGTAGCAGTGGAAATGAGCTTTTATGATGGTGTAAGTTTGTTTTGGCTGTCCGGTCAACAGCAGACGCAGACCTGCAATGCCATCCAGTACCAGCCTGAGCGGGAATAACCACGTGAGTTTGTAGCCTTTCTCGTTTTTTATGAGCAGAATGAGGTTGTTGCGGAAGTTGTAGTAAAGCTTCTGCGTGCTGCCATAGCTGATAACGCTGCCACCAACATGGTAAACAGTTGAGGATCCGGTGTAGCCTATCTTGTAACCTGCATTTTTTAAACGCCAGCACAGGTCCACCTCTTCCATGTGTGCATAGAGCTCATTATCCAATCCGCCCACTTTGTGGTACAGATCGGCCCGCACCATGAAACAGCCACCTGACGCCCAAAACACTTCTATGTCGTCGTCATACTGATTGAGGTCTTTTTCTATGTCGAAGAATATACGTCCTCGGCAAAAAAGATAGCCGTACTTGTCCATGAAGCCCCCGCCGGCACCTGCATATTCAAACTTATCGCGTTCGCGGTAGTAGCGGATCTTGGGTTGGCAAGCAGCCAATTGCGTGTCCCGTTCCATAGCCGCATGTAATGGCGGGAACCATCCGTGTGTAACCTCAAAGTCGGCACTAAGCAGAACGTAGTATTTCGCTTCAATGCCACGCAATGCCTCATAATAACCATTGGCGAAGCCATGGTTTTCGGTAATGCGGAGTGTCTTTACAGTGGGGAAGTTCGCCTCAACATACGCTAGTGTATCGTCGGTAGAGGCATTGTCGGCAAGTACTACATCATATCCTGTATGAGCTTCGGCCACAATTAGTGGCAAAAAGAGCTCGTGCCACTTGGTGCCGTTGTAGCTCAGAATAACAACAGCAGTGTCGTGCTGGCATCGGATCATAGTAGGTACCTGATTCTAAAAAGTGTAACGGGCGCAATGCCGACAGGCACCACGCCGATGTGCATAACAAAGTTGCGGGGTGCCACGAACAGGATCCCGCAACTTTGCAAATTATTTATACTTAGGATCGTATAAAGTGTTGTCAGGCACCTTTACAGAGTCGTTCTTCTGGTATTTATGCTCCCACAGGTTGTAGCAGCCTGACCAGGCGAAAATGAAGATTCCAAAAAACGACAAAAGGAACAGAAAACGCGATTTGCTGGGTTTATTCAGTTCAATATCGTCCGGGTTGTCTATTTCAGCGCCGTAGTTGTTGTGATTCGTATTCATTGAATTGTTAAGTTTCCTTCGCAAAAATAATAGTAATTCCCTCAAAATCATAATATTTTTACGGTCTATTCGTTTAGCCCGTTGTATGCGTCAATATCTCAATTGGAAAACATATCTGGCGCTTGTCGCGGTCCTCATTGTGGGAGCCTCCCTTTATTATACCAATAGGCTGGCAGCTGATCTCGCAATTGAGGAGAAGAAGAAAGTCGAGGAGCTTGCCGAAGCCCTGAAGGTGTTGTCGAATCCGTCTAATACCAACGAGTTGGAGACACAGGTGGCCGTGAATACCATGGCGCAGAACAAAACCATTCCTGTAGTTATAGCTGATGAGAAGAATAATATTATTGATAATAGAAATATCGATACGTCGGGAACGCTGAAAATCCCTGCCAGGGAGCACCTGTTAAAATATAAAAAGCTCCATGCCCCCATAGTAGTTGACTATGGTACCGGACGCAACTATATTTATTACGGTGAGTCGTATTTGTTGACCCAATTGAGGTATTTTCCATATGTTCAGTTGGCAATAATTATGGTGTTTCTGGTGGTGGTATTGTTGGCACTGAACGCCGCTCATAGGAATCTGCAGAATCAGGTTTGGGTGGGTCTTTCAAAGGAGACCGCTCATCAGTTGGGCACCCCCCTGAGTTCTATCGAGGCCTGGCTTGAGTTGCTGCGGGACCATGAAGGCAATGCGGAGGCTGTGACCGAGATGCAGAAAGATCTGGACCGCCTGAAGCTGGTTGCTGACCGTTTCGGGAAGGTGGGCAGCGCCCCCAAGTTGGAAGAAGAAAACCTTGTGACACGCCTGTACAGCATAGTAGAGTATATGCAGAAACGCAGCCCGCAGAAGGTGCATATTAAACTGCATTCTACTGAAAATGAAGTCCCTGTTTCTGTGAGTGGTCCGTTACTGGATTGGGTGATGGAAAATCTGATAAGAAACGCGCTGGATGCTATGTCTGGTTCCGGGCACATTGATATTACGTTGACAAACAACCCGCAGCAGGTGTGGATAGATGTGCAGGATACCGGTAAGGGCATACCATCGCACCAATTGAAGGATGTGTTCAAGCCTGGTTTTACCACCAAGAAACGCGGATGGGGATTGGGTCTTTCGCTGGCAAGGCGCATTATTGTCAACTACCACAACGGATCAATTTTTGTGAAGTCGAGTGAGGTGGGGAAGGGGACAACTTTTCGCATTGTGCTGCGGAGGTAAAGCTGATGTAAACGGTTGTGCAGCAGTGAGTTTGCATGTCAATGTTGCTATTTAAAGGTTATTCTTCGCCGAGATACTGACTTTTAATTTCTTCTTTTTGCATTTTACTTTAATTTTGAGGCAAATAAGATCATAGATGCAGAAAATACATGCTGCCATTACAGCCGTAGGCGGATATGTTCCTGAGTATCGTCTCACGAACGCCGAACTGGAGACAATGATGGACACTACGGATGAATGGATCACCACACGCACCGGCATCAAGGAGCGTCGTATACTGAAGGGTGAGGGAAAAGGCAGCAGCGATATAGCTGTAGAGGCCGTGAAGGTACTTCTGGAAAAGCGCGGGATCAGCCCAACAGAAATTGAACTGGTAATTTGTGCTACTACTACTCCTGATATGCAGTTTCCGGCCACGGCCAATGTGATCTGTGACAAAGCAGGTATGACCAATGCATGGGGGTATGACGTAAATGCTGCCTGCAGCGGGTTCATTTTTGCCCTCACCGTGGGTGCTCAGTTCATAGAAACCGGTCGTCACAAAAAGGTGGTTGTGATCGGTGTGGACAAAATGAGTTCTATCATGAACTACGAAGACCGCACCACATCTATCATATTTGGTGACGGCGGCGGTGCTGTGCTGCTGGAACCTAATACAGATGGATATGGTATAATAGACTCTGTGTTGCGTACAGATGGTAGCGGACGGGTGTTCCTGCACCAAAAGGCGGGAGGGTCGGTGAAACCGGCCACTGTTGAGACCGTTATGGCGAAAGAGCACTTTGTGTATCAGGAAGGACAGTCGGTATTTAAGTTCGCGGTAAAGAATATGGCTGATGTGGCTGCTGAGATCATGGAACGTAACAACCTTACTGCGGAGTCGGTGAATTGGCTGGTGCCGCATCAGGCCAATAAGCGCATCATCACTGCCACTGCCGACCGTATGCAACTGGCACCGGAGAAGGTGATGGTGAACATAGAACGGTACGGAAACACAACGAACGGAACTTTGCCGCTGTGCCTGTGGGAATGGGAGAGCAAGTTGCACAAAGGCGACAACATAGTACTAGCGGCATTTGGCGGTGGGTTCACCTGGGGCTCCACGTACATTCGCTGGGCCTACGATGGCAAATAGTTGACTACTTTATAATATTGAGATCCCTCGCCTGAAAGCGGGGGATTTTTTTATACCAGCCGGTTGGTTCCTCACAAATGTTGGTCCCGAAAAACTTTGATTTATAACAAGAATTACCTGTTGTTCGTGAAAGTTTTTTTACTACATTTGCAACCCTAGGTCGGATGGCCGAGTGGCTAGGCTCAGCTCTGCAAAAGCTGCTACAGCGGTTCGAATCCGCTTTCGACCTCAGAAGTTATCAACCCGTTCAGCGCAAGCCGAACGGGTTTTTCTTTTTTTGCTTAATCCCCCAGCGGCATCAACTTCTCTCCCTTTATTGTGATCGCGGGAATGATATCTTTTACAGCTGAAACAATGCTGCTTTGCAATTCCTGCACCGCTTTCTTTTTGGCAAAATGGCGGTGCGTCACCAGCCCTATGCTGCGGTATGGGACCGGTGCTGAGAATTCGCGCACGTGCCGGTTGTCTTCATCAGAAAAGTCGGTTATAGAGAGGTACGGCAGCAGCGTGGTGGCACTGTTCGCTTTTACGAAACGCAGAAGACTGTCTATGGAGCCTGCCTTGTACTCGAAGTTCAGTTTTGAGGCCACGTCCTTACCATACTTGTCGCACAACTTCAGTACCTGTGTGCGCATGCAGTGGCCATCTTCCAGCAGGCATAGGTTGGTCATGTCCACCTTGCCTACGTTTATAGACCGCTGATTTTCGTGTCCGGCGTCATAAAACACGAATGGCTCATCATATAGTTTGTACTCAATCAGGTCGTTTTGCAGCACCGGTATTGACAGGATGCCAATGTCCAGTTCGCGCCGGTTGATCTGCCTTACTATCTCGGCCGTGGTCTGTTCATTCACCGAAATGCTGAGGTTGGGGAAACGCGACGCAAAGTCTTGTAGAAATAGCGGTAACAGGAATGGCGCTATCGTGGGTATCACGGATATGCTGAGTTTGCCCTTTATTTCCCCTTTCACTTCATTTACAACCTCGCCAAGCTGCTCCACCTCGCCGGCTATGTTGCGCAGCTGGTCTATGATCGCTTGCCCCTCAACGGTTACCTCAACGGGTTTTCGCTTTCTGTCGAAAATGCGGATGCCGATCTCGTCCTCAAAGCGCGATACCATTGTGCTGAGCGTAGACTGGGTAACAAAACACTTAGCGGCAGCCGTTTCGAAATGCCGGGTATCGGCAACGGCGAGTATGTACTGTATTTGTTGGAGGTTCATTGATGTGGTAGATATTATGTTTGATATTATCGTCTGGGTAAAACAAAGGTAGCTATCTACTTTTGATCTGTTGTAGAAAAGCAATTCATAACTAAAAACAGATTCCGATGAACAAAACACTTATTATTTATGGGTTACTTGCAATAAATTCATTAACTTTCGTAAGTAAAACAAACGCTCAGGATCATATGGAAAACGCATCGAAATGCCCGTTTCATGAGGGCAAGCCGGACATGGGTGGCTCGCCACATGGCCATACCCCTCAAAAAGGAACCGGTAACCGTGACTGGTGGCCCAATCAGCTGGACCTGAGTGTGCTGAGGCAGCATTCTAGTCTCTCCGACCCAATGGGGAAGGATTTCAACTATGCCAAAGAGTTCGCTTCACTCGACCTGAAAGCGGTGAAGAAGGACATAGCCGATATAATGACAAAGTCGCAGGACTGGTGGCCGGCCGATTTTGGACACTATGGGCCTTTGTTCATACGTATGGCATGGCACAGTGCCGGTACCTATCGCACAGCCGACGGTCGTGGCGGGGCAAGGGCAGGGCAGCAACGTTTTGCGCCACTCAACAGCTGGCCCGATAACGTGAATCTCGACAAGGCGCGTCGTTTGTTGTGGCCCATTAAACAGAAGTACGGTAGCAAGATTTCCTGGGCCGATCTTATGATCCTTACAGGTAACGTCGCATTGGAAGATATGGGTTTCAAGACCTTTGGTTTTGCCGGTGGTCGTGAGGATGTCTGGGAACCGGAGTCGAATGTATATTGGGGTGCAGAGAAGAAGTGGCTGGACGACAATCGCCACACCGCAAACCGCGACCTCGAGAATCCACTGGCCGCCGTGCAGATGGGCCTTATATATGTTAATCCGGAAGGCCCCAACGGAAATCCTGATCCTGTGGCTGCTGCCAAAGATATTCGCGAAACATTTGCCCGCATGGGTATGAACGATGAAGAGACCGTGGCGTTGATAGCCGGTGGCCACACATTTGGTAAAACACATGGCGCAGGCCCTGCATCAAATGTGGGCCCTGAGCCCGAGGCTGCATCTATTGAAGAGCAAGGCTTTGGCTGGAAGAGCAAGTATGGTACAGGAAAAGGCAAAGATGCCATCTCGTCGGGTCTGGAGGTCACCTGGACCTCAACTCCCACACAGTGGGGGTATGGTTTCTTCAAGATACTATTTGAAAACGAATGGGAATTGACCAAGAGTCCAGCCGGTGCCCACCAGTGGGTAGCCAAGAACGCAGAGGCGAAGATACCCGATGCGTTTGATGCCGGCAAGAAACACAAGCCAACCATGCTTACCACCGATCTGTCGTTGCGCATGGATCCTGTGTACGGAAAGATCTCCAAGCGATTCATGGAGCATCCCGAGCAGTTTGCCGATGCCTTTGCACGAGCATGGTTCAAACTCACGCATCGCGATATGGGGCCTCGCAGCCTGTATCTGGGTGCCGAGGTGCCTAAGGAAGAGTTAGTGTGGCAGGATCCGATACCAGCGGTAAATCATCCGCTTGTTGACGCTAATGATGTGGCGTCTTTGAAGACAACTATTCTTGCCTCGGGTCTCACCATCAGCGAGCTTACCGCTACAGCATGGGCATCTGCTGCCACTTTCCGCGGTTCCGATAAACGTGGTGGGGCCAATGGTGCACGCATAGCACTGGCGCCGCAGAGGAACTGGGAGGTGAACAATCCGGCGCAACTGAACAAGGTCCTCAATACACTTGAGAAGATCCGCAAGGATTTCAACACTAAGTCTGCGCCAAAGAAAATATCGCTGGCCGATATGATTGTTCTTGCAGGTAGTGTTGCGGTTGAAAAGGCGGCGGCGAATGCCGGTTACAAGGTTGCCGTGCCATTCACACCCGGCCGAATGGATGCGACACAAGAGCAAACTGATGTTCAGTCAATGGCTTTCCTAGAGCCAATGGGCGATGGATTCCGTAACTACAAGAAAGCAAATTATACACTATCAACCGAGGAGATCCTGGTAGATAAGGCCCAGTTGCTCACACTCACAGCACCGGAGATGACTGTGTTGATGGGAGGGCTGAAGGTGTTGAATATTAACTATGATGGTAACGCGCACGGGGTGCTCACAACCAACAAGGATATGCTGAACAACGACTACTTCGTGAACCTGCTGGATATGAGCACCGAATGGAAGGCTGTTGGTGACTCGAAAGAAGAGTTTGCCGGAATGGATAGGAAGACCGGAAAACAAAAGTGGACCGCCACCCGCGCCGATCTCATTTTCGGTTCCAACTCAGAGTTAAGGGCGCTTGCAGAAGTTTATGCTAGTAACGATGCGAAAGAGAAGTTTGTAAAAGACTTTGCTGCTGCCTGGACAAAGGTGATGAACCTTGACCGTTTCGATCTGAAGCAGTGATTCCTACGCTGAATACGGAGCGGCCGGCATTTTGTCGGCCGTTTTTTTGTTATTAACAAGAGTTAGTCGTCATGGTCATTTGCTATCTTCACGCTATGTGCACCCACGTAGCCATACCCAACCGAGACGACCTGCAGAAGAAACTGGGTCCTGAGTATGATATTGCCGATTATCCCCATGCTTGGCATGCTGCAGGTTACGCGCATCCGGTTGTGCCGGCTGTTGCTTCGGGTCAAAATAATGAGGTGCGTGGGTACTTCTGGGGGTTGGTGCCACCCTGGGCTAAGGATGCCGCCGCTGCAGCAGACATAGCCAACAAGACGCTTAATGCGCGCGGCGAGACCATGTGGGAGTTGCCGTCCTTTCGCGATGCCGCAGCGCGCAACCGATGCCTGATATTTCTTAACGGCTTCTTCGAGTGGCGGCACGAAGGGAAGGAAAAGCAGCCGTGGTTCATTTACACCAATCATACACCATTTGCTGTGGGTGGGCTGTGTAGTACATGGGTGAATCCGGATACGGGGGAGATACGGGAAACCGCCACAATTGTCACCACACCCGCCAATGAACTCATGACGTACATACACAACGAAAAGCAGCGCATGCCACTCATACTCGCACCCCACCAGTGGGATTTGTGGTTGAATATTACGGCACCCGTGGCAGATGTGAAACAACTGGTTGCACCATTACCCGAAGGGATATTGAAGGCACACCGCATTAGCAAGCTCATCTCTTCCCGCACGCAGAACACCAACGTCCCTGAGGTGCAGCAGGAGTTCAGAGATACATTATTTTAGGACGGAACAGTTTTACAAGTCTGTTACGCGCCCATGGTGGGTAAACATTCATTCGCTTGACCGGTTCTGCATGTCCCGGTTCAATTTTCTACTCATAAAAGAATATTAATGAATAATCGCTCCTTTTGTTAGTCTGCTTTATGGGTTTCATAAAGAGATTTAATACATTTTTTGCATTTCGTATTGACGGATTAGTTAGTTTTGTTTAATAAAAAACAAAAAAAATGAAACAAAAATTAACCTATCTACTCTGCGCAGTACTTGCATCGTCTACTGCATTAGCTCAAAGTCAGTTTTATGGTATAGCGAGGAAAGCAACTGCCTCCAATGAGATCTATCTGGCAACCTTGAATGCGTCAACTGGTCTGGTATCAAATATCAGTACGTCCAGTCTGGGCACGACTATCAATCTTACAGGGGCTGCACTTGATCCTTACAACAATTATTTCCATTTCATCGGCGGCAACAATATAAAGAGTGTAAATCTTACTACAGGCAACGTCGTAACCAGCGTGCCGCTATACAACCCGATTGCCGCAAGCTATTTTGATAACTTCCGTTTCAATCACTCGGATACGTCACTGTATGGTTTGGCAAGGAGAGTTATTTATGACTCTTTGACAATGGCGAGTACCAGTGAGGTTTATCTGGCAAAGGTTAATGTGACCTCAGGAGTGATCAGCCAGATATCAACAAGTTCGGTGGGGCAGGGTTACACCATCGGGGGTAGTGCAATAGACCCCTATTTGAAGGTCTTTTACTACACTACCGGTCTGCGGTTTGTCGGGCTTGACATGTACACGGGAGGTATATGGTCTGACGTACCGATAACGATTACTGACGGTATCATGTTTGACAATTTGGCCTACAGTTGCCGCGACACCGGAATATATGGACTGATACGTCAGAACTACTTTAGTATAGGATATCCGGATCCTATGGATTCAACTATAACAATGGAGGTTCTGGATTCATCAACCATAAAACTTGGTCGAATTAACCCGGCTACCGGTGTTGTGACGACGATATCACCTTACAGGATCGATCAGGGAGGGTACAGCTTAAACTCAGGAGCGACTATCAATGCCGACAGTATGTTGTATTACTACAACAAAGGAGATGAGTTGGTAGCGGTGTCCCTTACAACAGGTCTTGTGGTAAGCCGCAGCGTCTTGAGCTATACGGATGGAGATTACTTTGAGTTGATGCGACACAGATCAAATTGCATCGAGGCAACCTCGCCACGCAGACTGCCAACGACATCGATATCTTCTATGACCGAAAGTAGCGGACTAATATCTGTATTCCCGAATCCGGCAGCAGAAAGCATTACCGTAGCAAATGCTCAGGAAGGGTCGTTGGTTGAGGTTATTGATGCGTTTGGCAGGGTGTTGATCAGAAAAGTAGCTACATCAGACATCATGCATTTTGATATTTCAGGGTTCGCGAGCGGTGTTTTTAGTGTGAGAGTTTCCAACCACCGATCAATTTCGATAAGTAAGATGGTAAAGCAGTAAAAATGCTTTACCCTTACTGGGTCCGTTTGTTTGTAAGCGGTTGTGAAGAACGAATGAATATTTATTTAGACCAGAATTGGTTTGAGTTTATTTCGTTCAATGTTTCGCATCATCATTCTGTTTGCTCTTCGCTTTTGTTTGCAATTTGTACATAATCACAATTTCGGGAACACCGAATTGCAATTACTTGGACGTGCAGCAGGAGTTCAGAGACAAGCATTTTTATGTGACCGACTCATGAGTTGTAGTGCGGTTCTCGTGTATTTATTGTCCTGATGGTGGATTAGTTGTTCCTGCTTTTTTGCGCAATGGCATTAGGTAGGCTACGCTGATGCCGAAGTTGTTGTAAACTGATCCCTTTTGATAGTGGCGTATCAATGTTTGCCCGAATGCTCGAACCGACAGGCCATTTTTAAATGCATAGCCTATGTTGCCGCCGGCTCCCACCGTAATGCGATTGGGTTCACCCATTCCTCCGAATTCCAGCGGTACATTGATGTCGCCCAGGTTATAAAGGTAGCCCTTCCAGCGGCCATTAATGTTTATGTTCGGACTAACGCCGGCACCTACAAGAAATCCGCTTTCTTTTTTTGTCTGGTAGGTGAGGTACAAAGGGAATTCAGCTACATGAACGTAGAAGCTGGCTTTTTCTCCCCACAATTCGGCATAATATCCATTTCTGCTGAGCGTAAGACCCGGGTTGAAGTGAAAATTACTACCGATGTAAATGTCGGCAAGCACACCAATCCTCGGGTTAATTACCGGTACGTTGCCATTTAACGGAGAATGCCTATTGTGAAACTCAGTGACATTGATGCCCGCCATCGGGCCTATTTTTACCTGCGAATGTGCAGCGCTACACATAGTGGCACTTATACAAAAGAGAACGACTTTTTTCATGGTTGTGATTTTCCGTAAAGATAATGTCTGAATTCATTGCCGCAAGCTTAATGCAGGCGTTGATGTGTGGTGTAGTTGATCGACTGCGGTATGTGCCGCTGATAGAACTTTTCTGAATCATCAAAGCAAATTTCTATGATACTGCAGAAATTGCACTATCATAAAACTTCCTCGTTTCCTTAAATTATGCACTGTTCTATCTTTAGTGCTGAAAAGTGAAAAGGATACGTTCCGTTTTTTGGGTTCCGATTGAAAGGGATGGGAGAAAGTGTAGATAAGGATAGGAGTTTTTTGGGAGATTTTGGGTGAATGGGAGAATTGTAATTGGTTAGTTTTCAGCGGTAATTTCGCCGACAAGACTCGAATTTCAATTTTTTAAAACGGGAGATTTTTCTCGGCTTATTTCACTTTTCTTCCCTTCCATTCATACACACCCACAAATCCCAGAAAACCGGCCAGTACTATGTAAATAACGTGCAGGGGCTGTAGAAAAGGGAAATACCAAAGTGCACGGTCCTGCCCGAAGAAGTGCGCCACCGGTTGCAGGTAGTAGTATTCTGCAAAAATTTTCACAGCCACTACCACTGCGGCTGTAAACTGAAGCGCAGGGTGGAAAAAGCTACTTAGAGAAAGCAGCAACACCATCATGTTGAAGGCATATACAAGCAGTAGCACAAGGGTAAGGCGGGTATCGTTATACTTGCCCGATTTAGACGCCCAGCGTATGCGTTGTTGCAAAAAACTCTGCCAGTCGGGTTGTGCGGGGGTGGTCACTGTGGCAAGGTTGCTTTTCAGGTAACTGATGCTGGCGGGGTTCTGCTTGTGTATTTTCATCATCAGCAGGTAGTCGTCGCCTGATGCAAGGTGGTTGATACCCTCATAGCCGCCCACCTCTTTGAATGCCGCCTTGCGAAATGCCAGGTTGGCACCGTTGCTCATGTTGCCCAGCTTCAGCGCATGAGCAGCAGCTGTTATGCCCTGCATGCTCATAAAGTCTATGAGCTGAAAAAGTTGCAGAATAGTGTTGCGGGCCTTGTATTGCACCGGTGCCACTATCATGTCGGCGCCGGTCTGCTCATAACGGGCAGCTATATAGCGCAGCCACATATTGGGGGCAGTGCAGTCGGCATCGGTGGTCACTATCAGTTCGCCCGCCGCCTGTGCAATGCCGGCTGATATAGCAGCCTTCTTGTAGGCATGGGTAGGCTCGTTGTCTTTCAGGTGGTCAGACAGACTGATGCAGCGCACGTTGCGGTCGGTATACTCGGCAACAATAGCAGCTGTGTTGTCGTCTGAATGGTCATCTACTACAATGATCTCGAGCAGGTAACTTGAGTAGATCTGCGCCAGCACCGATTCTATGCAAGGGCCTATGTTAGCGGCTTCATTGCGCGCGGGTATCACCACGGTGATACGGGTAGCGGGTTCGTAGTTGGGTGGCACAGTGAACTCGCTTTGCAGTAGCCAGCCTCTACGGTACATGATCATCAGCGTAGCGTAGGCTACGGTGAGCAGTATGCACGAAATGAGGACGATGTTCATTGAAGGAGGTGCCGCGCTATCTCAGACGCATTAGCTGCATCAAAGATACGATGCCCTTTGTCCAGAACGAAGAACTGCGCCGAATTTAGCCCTTTCGTGAAGCGTTCTCCCAATTGTGGCGGCAACACTCGGTCGCGGCTGCCCATAAACAGCAACAGCTTTGTATTGTGCTCCGAGATCACAGCACGAAGTTCGGCAGGACGATACACCAGTCTGCTTAGGCAAGGCCAGGTGCGGCGAAGCTGGTCTCTTGGTGCAGCGTGTTGCAGCACTTGTGCCGTCAGCTTGAAGTAGGAACCTGAGATGACGTGAAGGCGTTGCAACAATTTCGCCAATTGGAGGCTGCTCGATGGGTTCGAGAGAAAGGCGCTGAACAAAGCTTTGCCCATTAATGTTCTGGTAACGAAGTAATACCAGGGATTAATAGAAAGTCCATCGGCAGCCATCAGTAAAACGGTGTCAATTCTGTCCGGGGCTGCTTTCAGCAGGGCAAGACACACACGGGCACCAATGCTGTAGCCCAGCAGCGATACACGCGCCACGCCGTGCAATGTTGCGGCTTGTGTGGCCAGTGCGGCAAGGTCATTGGGTAACAACTGTCGGCCCTCCGGCCATTCGCAGCTGCCGTGGTGAGGGAGGTCTATTGATAGAATGGTGTACCGTTGTTGTAAATGAGGTTCAAATACAGCAAATACATCAGCCGTTTCGCCATAGCCGTGAAAGGCAAGCAGCAACGCCGGACCGTTCCCCATGAGTCTGTAATGCAGCCGTCCGTTGTCTATGTCGAAGTATGGCATGTATGGTCAAATTTACCGAATACAAGCGGATTCGGGCTATTGTGTTAATTTTGAAGCCTTAAAATCAAAACAGATGAGTACATTGAGTCAGCTTGCCGAGTCGCTCGTGGGGTCGGAAGTAGTGAAGCTAGGAAACGAGATCAACCGACGCATTCAGGCCGGTGCAACCATTTATAATTATACCATCGGAGATTTTAACCCCTCCGTATTCCCCCTGCCCAAGGAGCTTGAAGATCTGATAGTAGATTCTTACAGGAAGGGCTACACCAACTACCCGCCTGCCGAAGGCATAGGTGAGTTGCGCACTGCTGTCGGCGCTTTCATCAATAAGTATCAGGGAGTACAGTTCAGCAACGATGAGATACTCATTGCGTCCGGAGGCCGACCAATTATATATACGCTGTTCAAGGCTATTGTAGATGAGGGCGACAAAGTGATCTATTCGGTGCCGTCGTGGAACAACAACCATTATGTGTCTATGAACCGCGGTCAGCACTGCATGATAGATACTTTGCCCGAGAATGATTTTATGCCATCGGTAGCCGATATTGCCGCTCACATCAGCGATGCGGTGCTTATTTGCCTTTGCACGCCTCAGAACCCTACCGGCACAGTGATGCCAAAGGAAACACTTGAAGGGATATGTGATCTGGTGCTGGCAGAGAACGCACGCCGCACAGGCAATCAGAAGAAGGTGTACCTTATGTTCGATCAGATGTATGCGCTGCTTACGTATAACGGAACCGAGCATCATAACCCTGTTGCCCTGAGGCCGGCTATGAAAGACTATACAGTTTTTGTGGATGGTATCTCAAAAACCTTTGCAGCTACCGGTGTGCGTGTGGGGTGGGCACTTGGCCCTGCAAACATATTGGCTAAGATGAAAGCGCTGCTGAGTCATATCGGTGCATGGGCACCCATGGCAGAACAAAAGGCCGTAGCAAAATACCTGACCATGGATGCGGAAGTGGACCGTTACTTCAATGTCTTTAAAGCAGGACTACAGGAGCGGTTGGAGGCATTTTATGATGGTATCATCGCGCTGAAACATAAGGGTTACAACGTAGACTGTATTGCGCCAAAGGCGGCCATATATCTGACTGTTAAAGCCGATCTTGTTGGTAAGACCACTCCGGAAGGGAAAAAGCTGGAAATGCAGGACGAGGTTACTCAATACATACTTGGTGCCGCGCAATTGGCCATGGTGCCGTTTTATTGTTTCGGGGCTGGTCACGATTCGCCTTGGTATCGCATCAGTGTGGGCACCTGCAAGACCACCGATATCCCTGTAGTGCTGGGCTTGCTGGAGAAGGCACTTAGTGATCTGAGCTAACGTTTGTAAGTGATGCTAAAAGAAAGAGGCGCCCAACGCGCGTTGGGCGCCTCTTTCTTTTAGTTGATTTTTGTTAGAATGTTGCCGACGCGGGCAGGTCTTTGCCGGCAAGTCCCCATTTCTTGTTCGGTACGATGCCCATCTCAAATTCCAGTTCGCCGCCTTCAAGCAATGTTGTGTGGTCTATGTAGGTTTTTGTGTACGGCTTTCCGTTCAGCTTCACACTCTGGATGTAGATATTCTTCTTGCCGCCGTTTTTGGTTTTTACCTTCATTGTCTTGCCGGAAGGCAACTGCAATGTTACTTCGTCAAAAACAGGGCTGCCGAATACGTACTCACCGCCACATGGGTTAGCAGGGTAGAACCCGGTCATACTCCATACAGCCCAGGCACTCATCTGCCCGCAGTCTTCATTTCCTGCATAGCCATCCGGCTGATCGTGGTACATGGAGTCGAGAATAGTGCGTACCCATTTTTGCGTTTTCCATGGTTCGCCAACGAAGCTGTACATGTAAGCAATGTGGTGGCTGGGTTCGTTGCCATGGGCATACTGACCGATGAGGCCGCTAACATCAGGCGGTGCTTGTTCGCCCTTTATGGCCGAAGGCGCCTGGAACATGGCATCGAGCTTGTTGATGAACTTCTGGTTGCTGCCAAAGGCATTGGCCAATCCACGCACATCGTGCGGTACGAAGAAAGTGTATTGCCATGCATTGCCTTCTTCGTAGAAGGATTTGCTGCCATCAGTTGATGCGTACATCGGGTCGAATGGCTCCACCCATTTGCCATTGCTGTCCTTGGCGCGGATGAAGCCCGTGCTTTTGTCGAACAAAGTCTGATATGCCGATGCGCGGATCATGAAGAGTTTGTAGTCGTCCGTCTTGCCTAGCTTTTTCGCCACCTGGGCAATGCACCAGTCATCATAGGCATACTCAAGTGTTTTCGTCACACTGTGCCAGGATGGGCCTTGCGGCACGTAGCCATATTTGCAGTAGGGTTGCACGCCACGCCCTTCCTGGTAGGCGCTTTTCTTCATAGCATCGAACGCGTGTTCTGCATTTATGCCATCGGTGTTCTTTAGTATGGCATCGGCTATTACCGGTACAGCATGGTAGCCGCTCATACAGTTGGTCTCATAGGTGCTGAGGTCCCATACTGGCAGCAGGCCTGTCTCATCATAAAATTCCAGCATGCTGTTGATAATGTCCTTCAGACGGCCGGGTTGGGTGATGGTCAGCAGTGGGTGCAGTGCGCGGAAGGTATCCCACAAGGAGAACACGGTGTATCTTTGCCTTCCGTCTTTCGCCTTCATTTTCCATCCATCGGCATTTTGATATTCACCGTCGCTGTCTGAGTAGATTGTTGGAGCTATGCACGTGTGGTAGAGGGCGGTGTAGAAGATTCGTTTGAGTTTGTCATCATTCGTCTTTACTTCCATCTTTTTAAGTTCTGCTTCCCATTTGTTGGTTGCGTCTGCCTTCACTTTGCCCGGATCCCAGCCCGGTATCTCATCGAGTGCTTTCAGCGCCTTGCTCTCGTTCACAGAAGAAAGCGCCACCTTCATAATAAGCGGGCGACCTTTTAAGTCAGCAAATTCCAACTCGCCATTGTACCGCCCTTCCTTATTCTGTTCTTCAACATTGATCTCCTGGTGTGTGGTGTTGTTGAAGATGTGCAGTTTTTTGATAGGTGCAGAGAGCCTAGCTGCGAAATACACCCGTTGATATTTTGCCCAGCCGGTAGAGTAGCGATATCCGGTAATAGTGCTGTCGTCTACAAAATTGATTCTGCTGAACGCGGCACTATCGTAATTCATCTGGTAGGTCAGGTGGAAGCGAACATACGGTGTGCTGCCCTTTGGGAAGATGTACTCATGTAGACCGCATCGTTCGGTGGCGGTCAGCACTGCGGTGACACCGTTATTCATTCGCACACTGTAGTAGCCTGGGCCGGCCTGTTCATTTTTATGACTAAAGCCTACTTTGAAGAAACGTTGTGCATCATCAACGTGGGCAGTATGCGGCATTACGGATACGTCTATCCAGTCACCTACCCCTGTGCCACTTAGGTGCGTATGGCTAAAGCCAACAATGGTGCTGTCGGCATAGTTGTATCCGCTACACCAATCCCAGCCCTGTGTACCATTGTCGGGGCTAAGCTGCACCATCCCAAAAGGTACGCAGGCTCCCGGGAAGGTGTGACCATGCCCGCCGGTGCCGATAAAAGGATCTACATATTTTACAAGATTCTGGCCTGAGGAAGTTGCGACTGAGAAAACAGTCGCAAGTATCATAAATGATTGCTTTGCGTTGATATTTAACATACTACGAAAGTAAAAAATGTAGGGAATAGTTTGTTTTGTCGCTCTTCAATACCCTGTGACGAAAAATGGCATTATTTTTGAACCAACCAAAGCAGTTTATTAACTGTCTGTAATTCTGAAAATACCCAAAATTAATACCTTATGAAAAAAAATCACCTTTTGATAGTCTTTGGACTATCCGTCCTTTTCGTGACAAATTCTTGCCGGAAGAAGAAGCCCGATGTTTCGAACGTTAACAATGTCACTTTCTCGTCTGTAGAAGACATGTTCTCTAAGTTGTCATTAAAGCCGAAAACCCTGATCGTTAACGGATCGACAGGTGGTAGTTTCTTCGGTAACAGTGGTACACGGTATATTTTTCAACCCAATTCGTTTCAGGACGCGTCCGGAGTTGGTGTGACCGGAGAAATTGAAGTTAAAGTAACTGAGTATCTCCGCGAAGGGGATATGGTTTTCTCGCGAATGCTACCGGTAAGCAACAATAACCCGTTGATCTCGGGAGGGTGTCTGGACATTTCTGCCACCGTCAATGGGAAGCCGGTATATCTGAAGCCCGGTAGCAATTTCACAGCAAATATGCCGCAACCGGGTGTAATTGATGGCGAAATGCTCTTTTTTACCGGCCGGCGGGTTGGTGGTAACGACAGGAACATGGTGAATTGGGATACAGGTAAAGTAAACAGGTTTGTCGTTCCGCTGTCGTCAAACGGATTCCCGAAGATCGACTCGTTCTCGATTGTCTCAGATAGTATTGGGCTGTGTAATGCAGACAGGTTTATGTCCAATCCTAATTACCAGACATTTAAGGTGAGTGTGAATGTGCAGGGTGCGGCAACTTTGCCTTATGCCAATGTCTTTGCTTACGCGGTTTACGATAATTTCACAGGTGTATGGCCACTTGGGCTGATCGGGTCCTATGCAAATGGCGTGTTTGAGGAGCGGCATGTCCCGAACATTCCGGTGCATTTGGTGGTGTTCGCACTGATAAACAACCGTTTCTATGGTGGAACGTTAGGTCTCGTGCCGAAGACCGGCGGGAACTATGAAGTGAAACTTGTTGAGACGAATGCAGATGAGTTCAGGAAGATGGTAAACACAAAATAGAACTTGGTAAAGTTATGAATGGGTGTTCCGACTGCTACGGAACACCCATTTTGGTATTTCATTCACAGTATAAAAAGTATATTTGACTGAAATTGTGTTGCCGCGCCTGAGCGGTATATGAGAACGACTTTCCTCATTATTTGCCTACTTGTCTTTTCACTGGCCGGATACACGCAACAACCAGTTGTCCGTGATACGACCAATGGTGCTGATATTGTAAAGTCGGGAAGGAATTTAACTAGAGTGAATCCGTATCTCCTTGATAGTCTCATGCGCCCGATCCCGATGAAAAGGGTTTTTTTTCACGACAAGATCAGTAATGAACAGAACCGGGCAGATGCAGCAGACGGAAGCGTTGATGGAAGTGTGTTTGTACCCGGGAATGTACTGGCTACCAAATTGTTGAGTCGTGCGTTGATAAGGGATGTTAAGGAGATGCAGACAATGGTGGAGAATATGCCGCCGAATGGAAGAGACTCTGTCCTTAGTAACCAGCAAAAGATACAGAGTTTGCGTGCGATATGGGAGATGCTGCGACAGTTTAACGGTGATCCTCGGCCGGATGCAGGGTTTTACGTGCAACTGGTGCGGAATATGCACGACATGATCGTTGCCGCTAACGAGCACAAATCACTTGATTATGTGGTCGCTAATCCCGGTCTCGCAACACTGGATAATAGCAGGGTGCTGCTGGATAATCAGCCTGAGCCACGATCATATATTTACAGGTGGATGGGGCAACGTGATCCGGTTCTGATGTTGAAGCGTCTTGAAGAGTTCTCGAAAGACACATTCGCTACCGAAATAATCAGCGAGGCCGCTCGGCGAGAACCGAAGCTTATTTTCAATTATGCATTGTCAAGCAATGTCCTATTGAAGAAGGCAATATACCGTACAAAAGATCCCTTCGTACAGGCAATCGTCCAGATCACAGCAGAATCTGCATCACCATTGCGAGCCTTACCGTTCGTGGCAGATCTAATGAACGACAGAAAAACTATAGACGACATAGATACAATCGCGGCAGATCCGGTAAAGAGTTTTAATGAACTGGTTAGGTTGCGTACAAGTGATGAACCGCTTTCACGATCGCTGTATACCGATGAGATGGAATACGCCGCATTGAAAAATTTTGTCCGCCAGATGAATGAAATGCACGATACAACTGATGATGTGCGTTTTCGTTGTGTCGATAGCCTGTCGCCGGAGGCTTTGTATTACATAATGGTGTATGGAAGGGAAGAGATATATACCAGTAGCTTTCTGGGAACATTTCACCGGTTTCTTGAGCGCATGAAGCCTGAACCGGCGAATCATGTCTTGGACAGGGTTCAGAGAGATCAGTTCAGAACTTTTATCAAGCTCTGTGCAGGTTACAACACACTCTCCGAGTTTCTTATGGCTATGGAAGATTCTTCCAGAACTGCGTTGATGAATGACTTTGTGGGTGGATTGCAGAATGGGGCGGACAATGAACTGGAAGATGCCGTGAATGTTGCCGATGCGTTGGGGAGTATGCGGGATTCATCTTTGTTTGTTTATCTGCAGCAAAAGGTTCGCGAGAATTACGACCGGTGTGTGCGGATTGAAAGCCGCAAGGGAATTGCCGTCTATAAGCTATTGGGACTACTAATAGATGCGGGGCAGTCTTCGGTTAGCGATACGGGTGTTGCAAGAACATCGGCCCGGTTGAAGTTACCACCGGTGAATGTACTCCCTTCGGCGTCGCTGGCGAACGATACCGGGGCGATATTCGAACGAATCTTTTTTTACGGAGATCAGGACGGTGTTGATGCATACCGTGGGTTTATTGATGAATACCGCAAAAGTCCGAAATGGAAAGTGGATACATCTGCCAGATACTGGGCTACAGTTAGTTCTCTTGGCGGCAAGCGCATTGTAATGTATGCAAACTATCCGTTGAAGGAGCCTGAAGATGATGTCGCTATTGATTCGTTGGACGCGTTTTTACGATCAGTATATGTGCGCCCTACTGTAGTAATTCACAGGGGGCACAGTTATCACGTAAAAGGAACTATCTCCCGTATTGACACTAATGCGCGCTTGGTCATGCTTGGGTCCTGCGGTGGGTATCACAATGTTTCCGGTGTATTGGCAAGGTCACAGGGCGCTCATATCATTTCATCGAAACAGACAGGAGTAGGTGCCATCAACGAGCCAATAATCAAGGCTATTAATACGCAGTTGCAGGAAGGTTCGGATGTGAATTGGATAGCGGTATGGAAGGGGCTGGACGATGGTTTTGCTAAGCGCAGAGAGCTTTATGAGAAATTCACGGATTACATACCACCCCACAAAAATCTTGGGGTAATCTTCATAAAGGCTTACAGTGCAATGATGCAACGCAAGTAGTCCCATAAATGCTTATTTTCCTACTTGTCGGTTTATCGGTCGTGTGTACCCTTAGGAATTATTATCTTGAGCTAATATTTCTTTCTATTGCATCACGATAGTAATAAACTGGAGCGCAGTCTTAGTCTTTGGCAGGCCACCGCCATCAACATGATCGATATGGTTGGTATCGGTCCGTTTGTCACCCTTCCTATGATCGTATCGATGATGCATGGGCCTGCCGGTGTAATTGCGTGGCTGTTGGGAGCACTCCTTGCCTATATGGATGGCATGGTGTGGGCAGAATTGGGCGCAACGTGGCCGGAAGCCGGAGGGAGTTATGTTTTTCTGGGCAAGTTATATGAAGGCAAAAAAATAGGCAAGTTGATGCCTTTCCTTTTTATTTGGCAGACCACAATTCAAGCACCATTGGTAATAGCCAGCGGTGCCATCGGGTTTGCCAAGTATTTTTCGTTTCTGTTACCGTTGGGTGATATTGACAAAAAGTTGGTGAGTGGTTCGTTGGTCGTGTTGTTGGTGGCTTTACTGTACCGACGAATCAACAGCATTGGAAAGATATCGGTGGTGTTGTGGGTCATCACTGGAGGTACGTTCTTATGGCTGATCTTTTCAGGCGTTGGTCATTTCAATGCAAGACAGGCATTTGCTATTGATCTCAGTAGTTTCGACAGTAGCACCCTGTTATATGCTGCCTTAGGCAAGGCTTCTCTGAATGCCGTTTATTCTTACCTGGGGTACTACAATGTTTGTCACCTGGGAGGGGAGATAAGGGATCCTCAACGTAACATACCAAGGAGTATCCTTATTTCCATCACTGGTATTGCTCTTCTATATCTGGCTATGCAAACGATGGTGCTGGGCGTTTTGCCATGGCAGCAAGTTGCTGTTTCAGACTTCGTAGTGAGTGAGTATTTTGAACATATCTATCAGAGCCATTTGGTTGGGCAGGTAGCAACGCTTCTTATACTTTTAATTGCAGCTTCAGCGCTTTTTGCAGGAATTCTTGGATACTCACGTATACCTTACGCAGCCGCACTTAAGGGAGATTTCTTCAGTGTATTCGCACGCGTTCACCCCCGCCTGCATTTTCCCCACGTGTCTTTATTAGTAATTGGTGGTGTGGGTTTCATGTTTAGTTTGTTGTTCCGTTTGGGAGAGGTTATTACGGCAATTCTCATGATGCGGATGCTGGTGCAGTTTGTGTCGCAGGCATTAGGGCTTATTGCCTGGCGTTATCAGCAACCAAGTGCCTCGCGTCCATTCAGGATGCCATTATTCCCTTTGCCGGCAATTCTAAGTATCTGCATCTGGCTGTTTATTTTCTTCAACAATGAGGTAAAGTATCAGCTGTTCGCAGTTAGTATCATATTGAGTGGCACAGTCGCTTATTTCATCCGCGAGCGAATTATCCGATCACGACAGAGCGCATAGATATTGATCCGTAGTCAAATTTGTCGTTGAAGTATTTCAATGCATCTCCGGGCTGTTTCAGTCCCAGTATGTAGAAGAGCGGCAACAAATGGTCGTTAGTAGGGTGAGCCATACGGGCGGTTGTGCCAAGTATCTGTTGGTATTTTAGGATAGATGCATGGTCGCCCTTGTTCATCCATTCAGTGAACTTCGTATCGAATTCGGTGGCCCAGTCAAATTTCTTACCTGTATTTCCCCAATCTGCCATTCCCAGATTGTGCACGAGATTGCCGCTGCCAATTATAAGCACTCCTTTATCGCGGAGTTTGTTCAATTGTTTGCCTATTTCGTAATGGTACTGCAATGGCTGATTGTAATCGATGCTCATTTGATAAACAGGGATGTCTGCAGCAGGGTACATAGGTAGCAGGACACTCCAGGTGCCATGGTCCAGTCCCCAGCTTTCATCGGTCTGTACGTGCGAATATGTGACCAGTTCCTTGGTCAGTTTGGCTAATTCCGGCGCACCCGGTGCAGGATATTGTTGATCGAACAGTTTTTTGGGGAAGCCACCAAAGTCGTGGATGGTACGTGGTTGTGTATTCCCCGTCACTTTTGTGCCCTTCGTTATCCAGTGTGCAGAAATGGAAAGTATAGCTTGCGGACGCGGCAGCGATTTGCCCATTTTTCTCCAGGTCTGGCTGAATGAATTGTCCTCTATCGCGTTCATTGGGCTGCCGTGGCCTATGAATAGTACCGGCATGCGTGCCGATGACTTGAGGCTGCTACCCATGTTTGCTAATGCAGAAAGTGTTGTCATACCTGTTATGTGTGCTGCAGCAATTATACCGCCCGCTTTTATGATGTCTCGCCTTTGCATGGCTGGTTTGTTTTACTTGCGGTCTCCGAAGCTATTTCGGTAACCACCGTACAAAAGTACGTGTATGTACATGCAAATCCAAATTTCACTACTCATACAAATATAGTTGTAATTGATTAAGTGAAATTTCCTTACTTTTCGGGTATGTCTCACAGTATTCCGGCTATAGTTATTGCACATTTGTCAAGAGATAAAAAACTTGCCGGAGTGATGCAGGTGACAACACCTTATCTACTGAAAAAGCGAAAGAATGTATGTCTGCGATTGTGCGCGTCCATTATGAGTCAGCAACTGTCTACCAAGGTTGCGGAAGTGTTTTTCAGACGTTTTCTGGATCTGTATGGGGGAAAGGATCCAACACCGAGGGAGATCGCTGAAACTCAGTTTACTGCGTTACGTGGCATAGGGTTATCGAATGCGAAGGCACAGTATGTACTGAACGTGGCCAACTATTTTCTGGAACATAAAATAACGGACAGGAGACTATACTGTTGTACATCGCAGGAAGTGATGGATCTGTTGCTGCCTATAAAGGGGGTAGGGAAGTGGACCGTGGAAATGCTGCTTATGTTCACTCTCGGACATGAAGACGTTTTTCCGGCAGACGATCTTGGAATTCAACAGGCGATGGCAGGCATCTACAAACTGGATATTGCCGACAAGCGTGCATTGCGCGCACAAATGTTTAAGATCTCTGAGAAATGGGCGCCTTACCGAAGTTATGCATGTTTCTATCTTTGGCCCTATAAAGATGCAGGTAAGTGATGGATGTAACGGCGGGGTACTGTCGCTAATATTCCTATTTTTGCGACGCTCTGTTGCTGATGCAAGTTAAAGACCATTATAAAACACTGGGTGTAAAGCCATCTTCGGGGATAGCGGAGATAAAGAAGGCATACAGGGCGCTTGCAGTAAAATATCATCCCGATAAAAATCCGGATTCGACGTGGAGTGAGGCGTATTTCAAGGAGGTCAGCGAGGCATACGGTATTTTGAGTGACCCTAAAAAGCGAGCTGTCTACGACGAGGATAGGTGGTTGTTGGGGGTGGGGCAGAGAACGAGTTATCAGGAGGGTGTGACTCCTGTCTGGCTGAAAAAGGTGAGTGAGGAATTGAACGTGAGTCTTGCTAAAATGGATACCCATCGTATGCGACAGCATACTTTGCAAGCATACATCATGATGATACTTACAGATGCCCATCTCGGTGTGCTGCAAAGTGAGGGTGACAGGGAAGTCAATTATGCCATAATCAAAGAGATTATCAAGGCAACCCACCATCTGGAACTCAAGTATCTCGATATCATTCTTGAGGCACTGGTCGTAGTGGCCGGAGATAATGAAGTGGCTAAGACTACAATCGGAAACTATACAAAGTACAGGGTAAAGCGCGAACGGAAGGAACGAATGATCCCGTACATTGTGATGGCGGTGACACTGCTCTTGTGTGCGCTGATGTACTTATTCGGTGCCCCGCGATAAACCCGGCAACACTGCTATCTTTGCAGCATGTTCTACGCATTTAAAGGATT
>JACCEA010004870.1_pt1 | contig 62615 bp, 59 predicted proteins | sample 7449851 | NCBI WGS metagenome assembly JACCEA01 (sample SAMN15323453, study PRJNA562643) | freshwater metagenome | isolation source: river surface water | place: USA:Blue River Watershed | collected 2017-08-18 | reverse complement strand
GGTTCTCGATGTCGTTCTCGATGGCGAGTAAACCCTCTTTCCGCGATTTCACCAACAGATCAAAGATCAGCTTGAGTAAATCGACGTAGGTCTCCCGGGTATAGCGCGAGGGCTTCATCAAGCCGATAGCATTGGCAAAAGAGGCTTTGACGACTTTCACGGAGTTGCTCGTGATGAAGGCGCCAAGAGCCGCACCGATGATCACGACGATTTCGGAGGGGTGCCAGAGCAAGAGCAGGTTGCCACCTGCCATCAAGAAGCCGACGACGACGGAAACAACGACGATGACGGAACCGATCAACGCTATCATTAGGGTGTTCTGCGACGCTGGAAATGAAGGGTGCGAGACCAGTGGGCATCCTAAGGTTGTCCTCGTTGCGAACCACGGTCACACTGTTCCATAACGGCAGCTTTCCGCGAGGCTTTAGCACAATATGTTCGATGCCACTTCTTGGTTTCTGGCTCTCCCCGGTTTGATGGCGCTAGCGGTACTCGGCTGGCTGATCTCGTTGCCTCGACGCAATGTCGATGTCGTCGACAGTCTCTGGTCGCTGATGTTTTTGCTGTCGGTCGTACTCTATGCGGGCTTCCCGCCTGAGACGGAGCGCGGTCGTTTGCTTTTGGTGCTGGTGGCGGTCTGGGCGATTCGTCTCTCGGTCTTCATCACTGCCCGCAACTGGGGGCATGAAGAAGATCGTCGCTATCAAGCGATTCGTCGTCGTAACGAGCCCGGCTTTGCGTTCAGCAGCGTGTATCGCGTGTTTTTATTTCAGGCCGTACTGGCCTGGATTATTTCGATTCCGTTACACGGCGCGGTGAATGGCACATCGGAGCTCGGCATTCTCGACTACATCGGTGTGGCGCTCTGGGTCGTCGGCTTTGCCTTTGAAGCCGGTGGCGATTGGCAGCTCGCTCGTTTCCGACGTGATCCCGCTAATGCCGGCAAAGTCATGGATCGCGGTTTCTGGCGCTACACCCGTCACCCGAACTATTTCGGTGATGCCTGTGTGTGGTGGGGCTTCTACTGCATCGCGCTATCAGCGGGTGCGTGGTGGAGCATCATTGGCCCTGCGATCATGACCTTGCTGCTATTGAAGGTCTCGGGCGTCAAGCTGCTCGAGCGCGATATCGGCGAGCGTCGTCCGGATTACGCCGAGTACATCCGTCGTACGAATGCCTTCATTCCGGGGCCGCGAAAAGACTGATCAGCGGGCGGGCTGATCAGTCGAATGGCTTGATCAGCCTGCCTCGGCCTCGCGCGAGGCGCGCTTGCGCTCGTGCTCTTTCAGGAAGCGTTTGCGCAGACGAATCGACTCGGGCGTGATCTCGACGAGTTCATCCTCGTTGATGAACTCCACCGCGTATTCGAGTGTCAGCGGAATCGGCGGAACGAGTAATAGCGCATCGTCCTTGCCGGCTGCGCGTACGTTCGAGAGCTTCTTTTCTTTGATCGGGTTCACGACGAGGTCGTTATCGCGGCTGTGGATGCCGATGATCATGCCCTCGTAGACCTTGGAGCCATGGTCGACGAAGAGGCGTCCGCGCTCTTGCAATGTGAAGAGCGAGTAGGCAACCGCTTCGCCGTTCTCGTTCGAGATCAATACGCCATTGTGCCGCTCGGGGATGTCACCCTTGACCACGTCATAGCCATCGAAGATGTGGCTCATGAGGCCGGTGCCGCGCGTCATCGTCAAAAATTCGCCCTGAAAGCCGATTAGGCCACGCGCGGGAATTCGATATTCGAGTCGCACGCGACCCTGACCGCGACCGGTGGGATCACCCTCGACGACCATATCGAGCAATTCGCCGCGTCGCGTGCCGAGCTCGGACATGATGCCGCCCTGCAAACCCTCGTCGATGTCGATCGTGAGCGCTTCGAACGGCTCCATCGTCACACCGTCGATGACCTTGCGCAGCACCTGCGGTTTACCAACGGCGAGCTCATAGCCTTCACGGCGCATGTTCTCGATCAGGATCGTCAAATGCAGTTCGCCGCGCCCCGAGACGCGAAACACATCGGCATCAGCGGTTTCTTCGACACGCAGCGCCACGTTGCTTTGCAGTTCGCGCATCAGTCGATCGCGAATCTGTCGGCTGGTGACGAATTTGCCTTCGCGACCGGCGAGCGGTGAGGTATTGACCTGGAAGGTCATTGAGAGCGTCGGCTCGTCAACCTTGATCGGCGGCAGTCCCTCGGGCGACTCGACATCGCATAGCGTGATGCCGATGTTCACCTCTTCGATGCCCGTGACGGCGACGATATCGCCCGCGACGGCTTCATCGACCGGGACGCGTTCGAGGCCGCGAAAACTCAAAATCTGCGCGATCTTGCCGGTGCCGCGATCTTCATCGCCCCAGCGCAGCGCTACATTGCGGCCCGATTTCAGCGTGCCGCGACGAATGCGACCAATACCGATACGACCCACATAGGAGTTGTAATCGAGTTGCGAGATCTGCAGCTGCAGCGGCGCATCGACATCAGTCGGCGGCGGCGGCACGTGCTGGAGAATCGCTTGGTAGAGCGCCGTCATGTCGGTCGACGGCTTCTCGATATCCGTCGTGGCCCAGCCTTGCAGCGCCGAGGCATAGACGATGGGGAAGTCGAGCTGCTCATCGGTGGCGCCCAACTTGTCGAACAGTTCGAAGGTGCGATCGATCACCCAGTTCGGACGCGAACCCGGACGGTCGACTTTGTTGATCACCACGATCGCCTTATGACCCAGCGCGAGCGCTTTGCGGGTCACGAAACGGGTCTGCGGCATGGGTCCTTCGACGGCGTCGACGACCAACAAGACCGCATCGACCATGGATAGCACGCGTTCGACTTCACCACCGAAGTCGGCGTGCCCCGGCGTATCGACGATGTTGATGCGGGTGCCCTGGTAGTCGATCGCGCAGTTCTTCGCGAGGATCGTGATGCCACGCTCGCGCTCGAGATCGTTCGAATCCATCACACGTTCGCCGACACGCTCGTGAGCGGCGAAGGTGCCCGATTGCTTTAGCAAGCAGTCGACCAGCGTGGTTTTGCCATGATCGACGTGCGCGATGATGGCGATGTTGCGGATCGGACGAGCGGTGGACATGCGGGAGAACCGGGCAAAAAAGGCGGCGCAGCGTAACAGAGCGCCGCGCCGGTTGCGACCTCGGCGTGCCCTGTGAGTAAATCCGCTAGAGTGACTTGGTTGTTTCACCCCAAGGATTAGGAGATACCCCATGCGTTCGATCATTCTGATGGCGGCTGTGGCCGCGCTGACCGTGCCGGCCTTTGCGCAGGACGCGCGGGTCGCCCAGCAAGTCAAACTGCGTCAATCGGCTTTCACGGTGCTCGGCGCCCAGATGAGCCAAATGGGCGCCATGGCCGCTGGCCGCGCGCCCTACGACGCCAAGGCGTTCCGTCTCGCTGCCGAGCGTGCGGCCTTCATGGGCACGATCGTCCCCGATCTGTTCCCGGCGGGATCCGCAGGCGGCAAGGCCAAGGATGAGCTGTGGCAGAACTCAGCCGACTTCCAGAAGCTCATGAACGATATGAAGAGCAAGACGGCGGCGTTGTCGGCCGCTGCCGCCAAGGGCGAGAGCTTCGATGCCTTGAAGCCGCTTTTCGGTGCCGCCGGCGGCAGCTGCAAGGCTTGCCACGACAAATACAAGGCTGACTAACGCTCCATGCTGAGAGGCGAGATCAGTCGGCCCACCGGGCCTGCGAGATATGCCATGTCGGGGCGCAACCACGCCCCGACGTTGGTTTTGCTGTCGCCCGTCGGTAGCGGCCTCGAGTCGTGGGCGCCGTTGTTGCCGCAACTGGAGCGTTTTTTTCGAGTCGTCCGACTCGATCTGCCGGCCCCCGGCCTTGCCGACGATGCGCTCGCGGTCCTCGACTCGCTGGGCCTCGATCGCGCCCACTTTGCGGCGCTGGGTTCGGCCAGCGTTGCTTTGCAGGCGGCGGTCAGTGCGCCCAAGCGAGTGCTGCGCCTCGTTCTGGTGAGTGTGAGCTCATTTGAGGCAACGCTCGAGCCAGCGCGGGTCTTGGCGCCTGCATTGCTGGTCACCTCGACAGGCTCTGCGAGCGCGCCACCGGAGCAGGTCGAACAGCTGCAACGTCAACTGACGGGCGCAGGTCTTGTCGTGCATGACGGCGGCGATGATTTCATTGCCGATCAGCCCGACGATGTCGCCACCACCTTAATCGAATTTTTACGCGATTGAGTCAAACGCGGTTCAGCGCTCACTACTTTCCGCTGTGGATCGGTGGCGAGATCCGTGGTCGGGTGCGCACCGACCTCATTGATCGCGTGACCGCTTTGCCTGAGATCACCTCGGTCGAGTCAGGCTTGCGGCTGCGAGACGATGACCTCGATGTTCGAGGTCGCAGCACCGCCTTGCAGAGTGTGGCGGTGCAGTTGAGAAAGCTCGGACTCATCGCTGATTGGCGTAACGAACTTTGTGCCGTGCTCGACACCCATGGCGAAGAGCTCGCGCGTTGTGAGCGAGGCTTGTTTCGCACCCTCGGTTTGCAGAATCGTGCCGTGCACATCAACGGCATTCGCACTGACGGACGTGTGTGGGTATCGCGTCGCAGCGAACTCAAACGTGCGGACCCCGGCAAACTCGACACGCTGGCGGCGGGTGGGGTGTTGGCCGGCGAATCGTTTCGACGGTGTGCGATTCGTGAGTTGTGGGAGGAGGCGGGTGTGCCGCGAGATCTCGCCCGCAAGATCGATTTTCCGGGTGTGATCATCCGATCACTGCGCGAGGCGACTTTCGGTATTCACGACCAGCAGGTCATCGTCGCCGATCTAGTGCTCGATGAGCGGTTTGAACCTGTGGGTCGAGACGGTGAAGTACAAGAGTTTTTGTGTCTCGAGGCTAATGCGGTACGCGCTGCTCTCGATGGTGGCGAATTTACGGTCGAGGCTGCACTCGCAACCCGGGAATGTCTCGAGCGGCGAGGGCTTTGAGCGCATCGCCCGTGACGCGATGCGGCCACCACTCTTTTTTGGCTTCTGCGCCGAGTGAGGCGTAGAAATCGAGCGCCGGCGTGTTCCAGTCAAGCACGGCCCACTCGAAACGACCGAGATTTTCCGCGACGCAGCGCCGCGCCAGATGGACGAGTAAAGCGCTACCTATTCCGTTGCCGCGAAATTCGGGTTTGACGAAGAGATCTTCAAGGTAGAGGCCGTGTCGCCCGCGAAAGGTCGAGAAGTTGTAGAACCACAGCGCGAAGCCTGCGCTCTGACCGTTCCACTCGGCGATCTCGCAGAACACGCGCGGATGCTCGGCAAACAACGCGGCCTCAAGATCGACGAGCGTGGCATCGACCTCGTGCAGTAGCTTTTCGTAATCGGCGAGACCGCGGATCAACTCCAGAACCGTCCCGAGGTCTTCTCGTTGTGCGCGTCGCAAGTGCAGCATGCTGCCTCCGTTATACTTCGCACCATTATCCCTCGCTTTCATACTCACAGGAGTCGACTCATGCAGATCTCGGGAAAGACGGTCGTCATTACTGGCGGTGGCCGAGGAAGCGGGCGTGAGGTGGCCAAGGCGATCGCGGCTAAGGGGGGTCGCATTGCGGCGCTTGATCTCAATCAGGCCGATCTCGATGAAACGGTAGCGCAGTGCAAGGCGCCGGGCGTCGAGGCGCGTGGTTATGTTGCCAACGTGACCGACGAGCAAGCCGTGATTACGGCGATGGACGCCATCGTGGCGGATCTCGGTAGCGTGGATGTGCTCATCAACAATGCCGGTATCGTCAAAGACAGCTTGTTACTTAAGGTCAAAGACGGTGCGATCACCGGCAAGATGACACTCGATCAGTGGCAAGCGGTCATCAACATTAACCTCACGGGCGTATTCCTCTGCGGTCGCGAAGCAGCCGAGCGAATGGTCAAGCAGGGTCGAGGCGGCGTGATCATTAACATCTCGAGCGTCTCGCGCTACGGCAACCCGGGTCAGACCAACTACACCGCGACCAAGGCGGGCGTCGCGGCAATGGCGGAAGTGTGGGCCAAAGAATTGGCGCGCTATGGCATTCGTTCGGGCTCGATCGCGCCGGGCTACACCCGCACCGACATTCTCTCGGCGATGCGCCCCGAAATCCTCGATAAATTGACGGCACAGGTGCCACTGCGGCGCCTTGGCGAAGCATCCGAAATCGCCTCGGCTGCAGTGTTCATCGTCGAGAACGACTTCTTCACGGGCCGCTGCATCGACGTCGATGGCGGCATGCGTATTTGATTTAGGCGCGATTACCCAAGACGGTAAGAGTGAGTTCGGCCGGGGTCTTGAGCCCCGCGCCCGCTGCGCCGCCATAACCCCAGCTCGCTGCGAAAAAACGCAAGCCGTTGGTTTCGGCTGAGCGTCGATCCTCCTCGGAGTCGCCCACCATCCAGGTGCGAGCGGCCGCAAGTTCGTGTTTGTGCATCACGCTCGCCACGAGCTGTGGCTTGTTAGCTGCCGGGGGTTGTAGTGCATCGAGCGCATAGACGGCCTTGAACCAAGTGCGCCAACCGAGGTGATCAAGGATGCGCAAGGTCGGCAAGATGCGTTTGTTGGTGACGATGTAGAGCGCGATACCGGCGTCGTGCAAGGTCTGCAACATCGCGGGTACGCCCTCGTAGACCTCGGTGTGTTTGTAACCGTCTGTGTCGTAGTGCTCGCGGAAAGAGGCCGCGAGACGATCGATCAGGGCGGGCTCGTCGCTGCCGGCGAGTTTCGCGAGGGTCAGTCGCAGTGGTGGTCCGATGATCGAGGCATCGAGTGCGCAACGCGCTTCGACGGAGGCACTGGTGAGAGCGTACTGCAATCCCGCGAGAACACTCGTCGCCGAGTCGATCAAGGTGCCGTCAAAGTCGAAGAGAACCGCCGCCGGTTGTCGTTGCGACGATTCGCTCATGCACCCGCTCCATCGGTGAACTGCAACGCAGCAAGCCGTGCATACAGTGGGTTGCTCGTGATGAGTTCTTCGTGCTTGCCGCTCGCGACGATCTTGCCGTGATCCATCACGATGATGCGATCGGCTTTGAGCACGGTGGCGAGTCGATGCGCGATGATGAGGGTGGTGCGGGTGTGCATCAAAGCTTCCAGCGCGCCTTGTACGGCGCGCTCACTCTCGGCATCGAGTGCGCTCGTGGCTTCATCGAGCAGCAATAGCGGCGGATTTTTGAGAATCGCGCGGGCGATCGCGATCCGTTGGCGCTGCCCGCCTGAGAGGCGCGTGCCACGCTCACCCAAGAAGGTCTCATAGCCCTCAGGCAATGCGCGGATGAATTCATCGGCTGCCGCTGCGCGCGCGGCCGCTTCGACTTCGGCATCCGTTGCATCGGGTCTGCCGTAACGAATGTTTTCTCTGGCGCTCGTTCCGAACAGCATGGTCTCTTGTGGTACTAGACCGATGCGATGACGGATAGCGAGTGGGTCGGCCATGGAGAGATCGACGCCGTCTAGGCGGATTCGACCTTGCTTTGGATCATAGAAGCGCAGCAGCAACTGGAAGGTCGTGCTTTTGCCTGCGCCCGAAGGTCCTACGAAGGCGACCGTTTCGCCCGGTGCGATATCGATGGAAAAGTCATCGAGCGCGGGACTGTCGGGGCGCGAGGGATAGTTGAAGGTCACGCCCTCAAAACTCACCCGGCCTGCAGCTTCGGTGCGTTCGTAAGGCGGCAAGGCGATCGGCGCCGGCGGCGCAACGATCGAGGGTTCCGCTTGTTGCAGCTCGACGAGGCGCTCCATGGCGCCCGCGGCGCGTTGCACTTCGCTCCACATCTCACTCAATGAAGCGGCGGCAATACCGGCGTAAACAGCGAGCAGCAAGAACTGACCGAGTTCGCCGCCCGTCATCGTGCCAGCGAGTACCTGATGTGCACCGAACCACAACACCAAGGTGATCGCGCCGAAGACCAGCATGGTCGAGAGCGCCGTGAGCCAGGCACGCACGCGAGTGCGAGTGACGGCAACGCGAAACGACGCCTCGACGGCATCGTCGTAACGTTTGGCATTGAGCGCTTCGAGCGTGAACGCCTGCACGGTCTGTATGGCGTTCAGTGTTTCACCCGCAAGGCCGCTGGTGTCGGCGATCCGATCTTGTGACGAGCGCGACAGTGTGCGCAGTTTTCGTCCTAGGGCGATCACCGGGACGATCACGATCGGCATGGCGATCAAGATCAGCGCGAGCAGTTTCAGGTTGGTGATCGCAAGCAAGACCAGCGAGCCGACGAGATTGATCGACGAGCGCAGCGCGATCGAGAGACCAACGCCCGATATCGATTGAACGAGAGTCGTGTCCGTCGTCAGGCGCGAGAGCACTTCGCCTGTCCGTGTCACTTCAAAGAATTGCGGATCCATCCGGATCACGTTGCGATACACGGCTTCGCGGATATCCGCCACCACTCGCTCGCCCAGCCAGGTGACGAGATAGAAGCGCAGCGCGGCGAAGCCGCCGAACAGCACGGCGACACCGAGGAACGAAATGAAGTAGATATTGATCGTCTCGGCGCTGCCGGCGGCCATGCCTTTATCGATCAGGCCTTTGAGGGCGATGGGCAACGCGAGCATCGCGCCGGAGGCGAGTAGCAGCGCCACCATGGCGGCGCCCAAGATTTTTCGATACGGGCGGAGGAAGGGCCACAGCGATGCGAGTGGACGGAGGGATTTCGCCTTCGGTCGGTCGGCGAGTGCGGGATCTGCCATGCCGCTATTCTACCGGTAGCTCAAGCACAACCTTGCCGGTCGTCTGCCCACTTTGCAGTAATTTCATGGCCTCGAGCGCTTCCTCGAAGCGAAAGCGAGCCCCAATGTGCGGTGGTGAGGGGATGAGCGCGAGCGTCGCGCGCATGGACTCGGGCAACCGATCCGCTTGCTCCCAGAGCCAAATGAGATTGAAGGCGAGCAGGCCCCGATTGAGAGGGATCATCGCGAGCGGGTCGAGTCGGGGTCGACGTAGCCAGCCTGAGAGCAATCGAAACGGATTGGGTCGCATGCCGCCACCCATGAAGTCGGCTGCGCCAAAGAGCACGTACCGACCCTCCGGTGCCAATCGATCGAATGCGGCTTGGAAAGCATCGCCGTAAACGGCATCGAAGATTACATCGAAGCCACTCGCGCCGTAGTGCCGAAGGGCGGCATCGAGATGGGCTGAATAGTGACGATCACGAATCACAACGGCTTGCGGTGCCAATCCATGCTCGTCAATCAGCCATTGACGCTTGCGCTCACTACCGACGACGGCGACGGGCTTGGCTTCGAGTGTGCGGAGCGCTTGTAACGCGTGCAGTCCGACACCACCGGCGGCCGATTGCACGAGTACGATCGAATCTTGGCGAGCGTTACCGAGTCGTTCGATGCCATACCAAGCAGTCAATGCTTGCACCGGATAAGCGGCTGCTTGAGCAGACGACCAATCAGCTGGCACCGGCCAGAGCGTCGCTGCCGGTACGTTGATCGCGTCGGCGTATCCGCCAAAGCGCGTGAGCACCATCACGCGATCGCCGATTTGCCAGCCTTGAGTATCGGGCCCGACAGCGACGATCGTGCCGGCCGCTTCGAGTCCGGGAACGAAAGAGCCTTTGGGTGTGGCCGAGTACAAACCGAGGCAGGCAAAGATATCGGCGAAATTCAGGCCCACGGCCGCGATGCGCACCTGAGCTTCACCAGGCCCTGGTGGTGCTAATGCTTCGGTGACAAGTTTGAGTCGGCTCAGTGAGCCCGCGTGCGAAATGCGCCACGCCCGACGATCGCCCGTCGGCGCGAGTTTTCGGTGCCGAGTGGGCTCAGGACTGGTTGGCGTCGACGGCCGGGATGACTGCATACAACCGAGCATACTGCGAGGGCAGCATCCCGGTGTAGCGACGGAACATGCGGGCGAAATACGAGCCGTCGTGGAAGCCTACCGCGTAGGCTATTTGGGTGACGGGCATGTCGGCACGCTGTAATCGCTCGCAGGCGGCAATCACGCGGTAACGCAGCAAATACTCGCGAAAGGTGATGCCGAAGATGTGGTGAAAGCTGCGACTGAACTGGAAGCGACTTAGACCGCAGTGCTCCGCGATGTCTCGCGCTGGAAACTTTTCGTGAAAGTGTTCTCGTACATAATCGGGGGCTTTGACGACGCCGGCGTGGAGCGCCGAGAGGTTATCGAAGCGAGCCGCGACGTCATCGACGCTAGGCAGCTGGATCGTCTTTGGCAGACGAGTCTCCTGCCCTGAATCTGCGTTCATCGTGCATCCCCCTGCAACTGAACATCCTATATTTAGGATGACCGGATAATAGGCATTCGTTGCTAGTCAAGGCCATTAAAACGGCGTAACTCGAATAAAACTTTATTGCAACAGTGTGAGGTATGGCATAGCGAGGGTGGGGGCCCGAGGCTAGAATTACCTCATGGAAAACGAGTTTCGAGATCCCCCTGTCACCGGTTTCGATGCGGCCTTCACCGATGCGGTCGACCTCGGCAACAAGTTGGCAGACCGTGATCGGGAAGCGGATGTCTGGGATATCGCCGATGGCCTGCTCGCGGGGGCGATTCAGTATTGGCTCTATTCGCGCCAGCCCTGCAAGGACCCGCGGTGCACCGAGTGCTTGCCCGTTTCGACAGCCGAGGGCCGCATGGCCGAGCTGCAGCGCCTGATCAAACAGCTCTCTGAAGAGAGCGAGTACTACCACAGCCCGAACGACTCGAACGTCGGTCGGGCCTAATTCGATAGGACCTGAATAGCTTGGACCTGCGTCAGCGTCGGCTGACGTCCTCGAGCGCCGCTTCCAGAATGGCGAGCCCCTCGGCGAATACCGCATCGCCGATCGTCAGTGGCATGAGGAAGCGCACCACGTTGCCGTAGACCCCGCAGGAGAGCAGCACGAGACCGCGACGGCCAGCGGCCTGCACGAGCGCTTTCGTCAGATCCGCATCCGGTGCCTCGGGGTTACGTTGCTTTACAAGTTCCATTGCGACCATCGCGCCCAAGCCGCGTATCTCGCCGATGCAATCCCAGCGCGATTGCAAATCGCGCAAGCGCGCCATCAGCGTGTCACCGAGTTGCGAAGCGCGAGCACAAAGATTTTCTTCTTCGATGACATCGAGCACGGCAAGACCGGCTGCGCAACCGAGTGGCGAGCCCGCGTAGGTGCCACCGAGACCGCCCGCGAGCGGGGCATCCATGATGTGGGCTCGGCCCGTGACGGCAGAGAGCGGAAACCCGCCCGCAAGGCTCTTGGCGACCGTCATCAAGTCCGGATGCACGCCTGCATGCTCGATCGCGAAGAGGCGACCCGTGCGCGCAAAGCCCGTCTGGATTTCATCGATGATCAACACGATGCCGTGCGCATCGCACAGGCGCCGTAATTCGCGCAGGAATTCGGGTGGGGCGATGTAAAAACCACCCTCGCCAAGAACCGGTTCGATGATCATGGCGGCGACGCGCTGCGGATCGATGTCGGCTTTGAAGAGCAGTTCTAGGCCACGCAGCGCATCGCGCGTCGTGACGCCGTGATAGTCCATCGGGTAGGGCGCGTGGAAAACCTCAGGCAACATGGGTCCGAAGCCTGCCTTGTAAGGTTGCACTTTGCCCGTGAGGCTCATGCAGCCGAGCGTGCGGCCGTGAAACCCACCGCTGAAGGCGATCACGCCCGAACGACCCGTGTGATAGCGAGCAATCTTGATCGCATTCTCGACCGCTTCAGCGCCACTCGATAGAAACAGCGTTTTGTTGGGTCCGGGACCGGGCATCAACGCGTTCAATCGCTCGGCAAGCGCGACGTAGCTTTCATAGGGCGTCACTTGAAAGCAGGCATGCGAGAAGCGCGTTAGCTGATGTTCGACCGCCGCCGCCACTTTGGCATGCAGGTGCCCGGTGTTGAGTACGGCGATGCCGCTCGCGAAGTCGATGTAGCGCCGTCCCTCGACATCCCAGATCTCGGCATTGCGGGCACGATCGGCATAGACCTGCAGGGCATTACCGATGCCACGCGGAATGGCGGCTGCACGACGTTGGGCAAGATCGGCGTTAGTGGTCATGGTGTCATTGCTCGGCGGTTCTGTTGGTCGGGTCTGTTAGAATTTACTCGTTTTAATCGGGGTTTTCTTCGGGAGTCGCCGTGACAGAGACCATCAAGACCGAAGTTGTCATCATCGGTGCCGGCCCTTGCGGTTTGTTTCAGGTCTTCGAGCTGGGCCTGCTCGGTATGCGGGCGCACATCCTCGATTCATTGGCGGCGCCCGGCGGTCAGTGCACGGAGCTCTACCCCGATAAGCCGATCTACGACATTCCTGCTTTGCCGGTATGTGGAGCGCAGGAATTGGTTGATCGACTGATGCAGCAGATCAAGCCCTTTGAGCCGGTGTTCCATCTCGGTGAAGAGGTGCTCGAGGTCAAAGCGCGCGACGATCGCCGTTTCGATGTCGTCACCTCCTTAGGCACTCGTTTCGATGCGGGTGCGATCGTGATCGCGGGCGGTGTTGGGTCATTCCAACCGCGGCGCTTTGGTGTTCCCGGCAGTGACGTATTTGAAGGCCGCCAGCTGCACTATCGCGTGAAAAACGCCGATAGCTACCGGCAGCAGCGCCTCGCGATTTTCGGTGGGGGTGACTCTGCGCTCGATTGGGCGCTCGAATTCGCACCGACTGCGGCCTCCCTGACGCTGGTGCATCGCCGCGCCGAGTTTCGTGCGGCGCCAGCCTCGGTGGCGCGGATGCGCGAGCTCGAGGCCGCGGGCAAGCTTCGCTTCATTGAAGGTCTCGCCGAGTCGATCGTCACGAGTGATGATCGATTGACGGGAGTGACGATCAAAGCGGCCAATGGTGATCTTCATGAGGTCGGCGTCGATCACGTGTTTGCTTTCTTTGGACTGCATCCGAAGCTCGGTCCGATCGCTGAGTGGGGTATGGAACTCGAGCGCAAAGCGCTGAAGGTCGATACCGAAAAATTCCAGACCAGCGTTCCGGGTATTTTTGCGGTGGGCGACATCAACACCTATCCCGGTAAAAAGAAATTGATCTTGTCGGGGTTTCACGAAGCTGCCCTCGCGGCCTTCGGTATCCAGTCGTGGTTATATCCCGAGAAGAAACAGTTTCTGCAATACACGACGACGAGCCCTGTCATGCAGAAGCGTCTCGGGGTCGGCTAGGAGACTTTGCCCATGGATCGTCGCCTCGCTGATTTGCTCAAGCAGTTCGAACTCGAGCGACTCGAGGTCAATCTCTTTCGCGGCGAGAGTCGCGACATCGGCAGTCCACAGGTTTATGGCGGTCAGGTGCTCGGCCAAGCGCTGATGGCAGCAAGTTCTACGCTGCCGCCCGAGCTCGTCGTGCATTCGCTGCACGCTTATTTCTTGCGCCGCGGCGATTTCAATTTGCCGATCGTTTATCAGGTCGATCGCAGCCGCGATGGACATTCGTTCTCGTCGCGTCGCGTGATCGCGATTCAGAACGGTCAGCAGATTTTCACGTTTTCCGCATCTTTCCAAAAACCCGAAGCAGGTTTCGACCATCAGGTCGACATGCCGTCAGTTCCGCCGCCGGAAGATCTGCCCGATTGGGATCGTCCAAGTCCGGAGGTGGCTGCGACGTTGCCGGAGAAGACCCGCCAATATTTGGCCCGCGAGCGGCCCTTTCAGATGCGTCCGGTGGAACTATTGAGTGCAATCCATCCGGTGGCAGGGCCGCCGCTGCAGCGCGTGTGGTTTCGGCTGGTGGATCGGTTGCCGGACGATGCGCGCTTGCATCGCTGTTTGCTCGCGTACATGTCTGATTTTGCGTTGTTAGGCACCGCCGTTCGTCCTCATGCGGAGCTCGTGGGCGACGGTCACTTGATGATGGCGAGCATCGATCATGCGATGTGGTTCCACCGTGATTTCAGGCTGGATGACTGGCTGTTGTATTCACTCGAGAGCCCGAGTGCCTCCGGTGCGCGTGGCTTCGCGCGCGGCAGTATCTATACGCGCGACGGACGGCTGGCAGCCAGCGTGGCACAAGAGGGGTTGATTCGCTTGATCGGTAAGCAGGGAGTATCGAAGAAATGACGGATCGTGGCTGGACGTCGACTCGTGGTGCGCTCGCAGGCATTTTAATGTCGCTGTTGGCGGTGGGAGCGTCATCTTCGTTGCAAGCGCAGACAGGAGCTCAAGCGTCGCCTTCAACTCAGCAGTCGATCGATAAGAACTCTCCGGAGTACAAGCGCGGTCGGCTGCTCTTCATTCAGTGCCGTGCTTGCCATGATCTGCAGCCCTCGGAGATCGACAAGATCGGCCCGAACCTCGCGGGCTTGATGGGGCGCAAAGCGGCCGCTGATGCGGCTTTTGCTTACTCGCCTGCATTGCAGGCGGCGGCGAGCAAGCTCGTGTGGGATAAGCCCACACTCGATCGATGGATCGAAAAACCGGCTGCCGTCATCCCAGGCAATACGATGGCCTTCGCTGGTATCTCGAGCCCGACGGATCGGGCAGCGCTGCTGGCCTACCTCGAAGCGGAAACGTCGACGCGCTGATCGTTCGAGCGATCGCGATTCAGCATGGTTCGAATCGTATCGATGAGAACCGGATTGAAGCGCGCCGGATTTTCCATCATCAAAAAATGCCCTTGGCCTGCCAGCGTGATCAGCTTGAATGAGGGCGCATAGCGCTGCAATCGCGCCGCATCGAGCGTGACCTGATCGGCATTGATGGTGGCGATCGGTTGTTTCAGGAGCGGTAATCTTTGAGTGCCATCCCAGTCGTTGAGACCGCGGATGGAAGGCAACGCGACTTTCGGATCAGCCGATGCCATGTCGTTAGCGATTCGCTCGCGCAAGATCGGATCGGCGTCGGCTCTGAAAAAAGACTGTGAGACGAAGGCGCGCGTCGTGCCGCTGAAGTCACGCTCGAATGCCGCGAGTCGAGCCGCAGTCTCCGCTTCTGAGGGCTTCGGTGTGCCGATGCTCGCGAAAGTATCGACGCCAATCACCCCGCGAACCCGCTCACCGAGGAGTACCGCCGCTTCGACGGCAACCGGGCCACCCATCGAATGGCCAACCAGAATGATCGGCTGGTCAGTCGGTAGCTGCGCGACGACATCGACGACGTCGCGGCCGAACGAGGACATCGAAAAATCCGCACGGGTCGCGGGTGTCTTGCCGTGACCGGCGAGATCCACGGTGACGACATCGAAGTGCTCGCGCAATGCAGGTAACTGTGCGCTCCAGTAACTCGAGTCGCAGGACCAGCCGTGAATCAGTACGACGAGGGGCGCGCGGCTCGCGGATGCCGAAATGTCTTTGTCCACCGAGGTGCGCGGATAAATGTCGTGATGAACGTTGGCCTGCGCCGCTGCGTGCAATGTCAGCCAGGTTGCGAGCAGAATCAACGTGAGTCGTTTGATCATGACGTTGCCTCGATCAGCATCCAGTGGTAACCATCGGGGGCGAAGAAGCTGAAGCTACGGCGCCCGAACTCATCGAGGAGAATATTCGATACCCCGGTCGAACCTGCTGTTGAAACGCGTCGATGCATCGACTCGATGTCGGGCGTTCGCCAGCAATACAGGCTGTAGCCGAGTACGCCGGCGCGTGAGTGCGTTCGCTTATCCTCGATGTCGGCGTTTGCCGCAAAGCGGACGCATTTGAGTTTGCCGGAGCGCCGATCCGCGAGTGCTTTGCCGGAAGCCGGGTCGTCGAAGTCGACCATGTGAAAGCCTTCGCCCGGTCGTAGTCCGAAGATGCGACGTGAACCCGTCGCGTTTTCGTACGGCACATTTTCTTCGTGCATGCGTTGCAGGCCAAGCACGTGCTCGTAGAAGTCGAAAATTGTCGGATCGTCGCTCGCCACCATCAGTCCGAAGTGAGTGTGTTGGCTGCTTTTGAGCAGGCTCGAGTGGTCGATTTGTCCGTACGCAGGACTCTCGTAACCAAAGCGCTCGAAAAAAACCTGGCGATACAGAGGTTGCAGCAACACCATTTCACGAACGCCCACGATGGGATCGCGAAAGGGTCGTGCGCTGCGTTCGCCGCTGACCTCGCCGATCACGGCGAGCACGGGCGGGATCAGGTTGAGAGGTGCGCCTGCGGCAAGAGCGCGCTCGGCATGATTGACGATATTGAGCACGCTACTCGTGACTCTAACGCCCCAGCGCGAACCCACGCAGCGCAGATCTTCGCTGAGGCCAAGGCCGGTGTTCAGGGGCTGATCCCACTGCATCAATCGCACGAGACCGTGATCCGCACTCTGATGCGAAAGGCGCGTGGAGCGAACCGCCGAGTTCACGCCGTAGAGTTGTTGCGCTGACTCGGCGTTCAGGGTTCCTTCAAGTTCAGCTCGGCAACCGTAAGCGGCAAAATCGGCCAAGGCTTGCTCGAGGTCGGTTACACCGACGCAGACTTCGTGCAGCCCGCCGGTGCAACCCACGCTCATACGTGGCGACGCTCGGCGATCGCCTTGCGGAAAGCCGGCAAGCCCCACACGAAGAGTATCGAGGCAAGCGCGGCAGCACCTCCAGCGACGATGGCAGCGCTCTTGCCGACGGCCAAGTCATCAGCAAAGAAATACTGAGTAATGACGGCCGTTAGAAATGGCGCAAGCCCGATCCCGATCAGATTGACGAACAACAAATAAATTGCCGACGCCTGTGCTCGCATCCGGGGTGGCGTCAAGACAACGACGCCCGCTGACGCGGCGCCGAAAGCAAAGCAGGTGAAGAAGCCCATCGGTATCAACAATATGGTCGACCACATGGCATTGTTGAGCAAAGTGCCGACGCTCGCGACCGGAATCAACGCGACGGCGGCCGTGAGTCCGACGCGCATGGCGGCATCGAGATGTCCGGCTGCGCGCCATCGATCAGTGAGCCATCCGCCGGTCAAAATGCCAGCGGTGCCAAAAATCGCGATCGCCAAGCCCATGCGAGTGCCGGCCTCACCGAGCGGCATCTCGAGCACCCGTACGAAATACTGAACACCCCAAATTTGATAGACGTTGATCACCATGCCGAGAATCGAGAAGCCGAGAATCAGCGAGCTGTAGGCTCGCCATTCCGACAGCATGTAGCGGACCGTGTCGGGGATTGAGGCTGTATCGACTTTTTCAGCGACGACACCCGGTCGTTCACGACGCACGGGTTCTTTGAGCGTCAGCACCCACAACGCAAGCAGGATTCCCGGTATGCCTACCAACAGGAACGTCAGCTGCCACGAGCGGATCGTGCCGATGATTGGGACGGTGTATTCCGGCGAGCTCGCCACGAACTGGATGACCGCGCCGCCGATGATGAGCGCGAGCCCCACACCGAGCGGTAAGCCGATGACAAACACCGAGAGCGCGCGACCGAGTTTTTTCTCGGGGAAGCTGTCGCCCGCCATCGAGAAGGTGGCCGGTGACAGCACTGCCTCACCGACGGCGACGCCGATACGCGCAAGTGCCAGTTCGATGAAACCGCGAGCCACACCGCACAGCGCCGTCATCGCACTCCACACGGCGACACCGGCGGCGATGATGTTGCGTCGGTTGTATCGATCGATGGCCCAAGCGATTGGGACGCCGACGCCCGTATAGAAAATCGCGAACACGAAACCGTACAACAGACTCATCTGCGTTTCGCTGATGCCAAGGTCTGCACGAATCGGTCCGACCAGCAGACCCAATACCACTCGATCGATGAACGAGAGGATGTAAGCCAGCATCAGCACGAAAACCATGTACCAGGCGGTAGACGCCTTGGGCCAATTGCCTTCTTCGGCAGAGGAGGGTGCGGCGTTGTTCATGCGCCGATGATATCCAGTCAGTGAGGCGTACGCAGGACTTTGCCGGGGTTCAGGATGCCGTTGGGATCGAGTACATGTTTGAGCTGCTGCATCAACTGTAGTTCGACCGGGTCGGTATAGCGCTCGAGCTCCTCGACCTTGTGGCGACCGATGCCATGCTCTGCACTGAAACTGCCGCGAAACTCTTGCACGAGGTCGTGGATGGCGCGACGAATGTCGGGCTCGCGCGCAAGTAACGATTTCCCGGCAGTTCCGCTCGATTGATTGATGTTGAAGTGCAAGTTGCCGTCACCGACGTGACCGTAGCAAACGAGAAAACCCTCCGGCACGTGGGTCGCGACCCACTCACTCGCACGATCGACGAATTCCGCTAGGCGATCGATCGGCAAGGAGACATCATGTTTGACGCTCGGACCATCGCGTCGTTGTGCCTCGGGGATGTTTTCGCGGATAAACCAGTAGGCAAGTCGCTCACGCTCGTTTTGTGCAAGCAGGGCGTCAGTGACGAGACCCTTCTCCATCGCCCCTTCGAGCAAACTCGCGAGGCGCTCTTCGATCGGATCTTCCGTGTCGCTGCTGCTGACCTCGCAGAGGACACACCAGGGTGAGTCGGGGGTGATGTTGATGCGTGCGCCCAAGTGACGTTCGACCAGCTCGAGCGCCGAGCGCGGCAGCAGTTCGAAAGAGCTCACGCGATCGCCGCTTCCGGCGCGCAGGTCGGCGAGTAACTCCACGGCACATTTGACCGAAGGAACGGCAACCACGGCGGTCCCGTGTCGCTTGGGTCGTGGGAAGAGCTTCAGGCTTGCCGCTGTGATCACGCCAAGCGTGCCTTCCGCGCCGATGAACCATTGGCGCAGGTCGTAGCCGGTGTTGTCTTTGCGTAGCGCGGACAAGGACGAGAGCACGCGACCGTCAGCCAGGACAACCTCGAGTCCCAGTGTGAGTTCGCGGGTCATGCCATAGCGCAGCACGTTGACGCCGCCTGCGTTGGTCGAGAGATTGCCGCCGATCGTGCAGCTGCCCTCGGAGCCGAGACTTAAGGGGAAGTAGCGATCGACCGATTCGGCTGCAAGCTGGATTTCTTTGAGGACACAGCCCGCCTCGACGACGAGCGAATTGTTGAGAGGTTCAAGACTGCGGATACGGTTCATGCGACGCAGTGACATCACGAGTTGCGTGCCGCTGTCGTCGGGTGTGCCGGCCGCGCAGTAGCCGGTATTGCCGCCTTGCGGTACCACCGGGATGCGTAGAGCGTTGCAGAGTCGCAGAATATCGGCCACTTCCGCCGTTGAACGCGGCAATGCGAGCGCGAGCGCTCGACCCTCGTAGAGTTTTCGATGATCGGTGCTGATGCCTTCGAGGACGTCCGGTGCCGTGACGATGACTTCGCTGCCGAATCGCGACAGCAGTTGTCCTAGTGGGGAAGAGACAGTCGTGTTCATCATGCCCGTCGACTCATATTCAAACGGCAGTCCGGCTTGGTGAGCAGCAGTTGGACGTCACCCAACTGGCGCTCCGCGAATCCGCCCTCGCAATAGCAGAGATAATACTCCCAAAGACGCACGAAACTGTCCGGGTAACCTAGGGCTCGCACCTGATCGAGATGGCTGAAAAAGTGACGTCGCCACTCAGACAGCGTGCGGACATAGTGCGGACCGATATCCTCGAGGTGGAAGATCTTGAAATCGGTCGCTTTAGTCAGAGTGCGCGCGATCAACTCGACACTCGGAATAAAACTGCCTGGGAATACGTAGCGCTGGATGTAATCGACTGAGCGCCGCGCCCGCTCGTAATACTGATCTTGCAGCGTGATCGCCTGTAACAGCATGGCGCCGTGTGGTCGCAACAGATCGGAGCATTTACGCAGATAGGTTTCCAGATATCGCTCACCCACGGCTTCGATCATCTCGATCGAGAAGGCTTTGTCGAAAGTGCCTTTCAGGTCTCGATAGTCTTCGAGTAACAAGGTGATGCGATTTTGCAGACCGCGTTCGACGATTTTTTCGCGTGTATAGTCGTGTTGTTCGCGCGAGATCGTCGTGGTCGTGACATGGCAACCGTAGTGTTCGGCCGCATGCATGGCGAGGCCGCCCCAGCCCGTGCCGATCTCGATGACCGAGTCAGCCGGTGTCAGCTGGAGTTTGCGACAGACCGCGTCGAACTTGGCGATCGAAGCTTCTTCGAGCGTGCTCGTCTCTTTTTCAAAAATGCCGCAGGAATAGGCCATAGTGGGATCCAGCATGAGCTTGTAGAGCTCGTTGCCAAGATCGTAATGAGCCGCAATATTGCGCGCGCTACCGCGCTTGCTGTTGCGATTAAGAAAGTGCAGAACGCGCATGGCAGGTTGCGTGAGGAACGACCAGCGACCATCGAGCGAGTTCATCATCTGCCGATTCGCTACGAAGAGACGGACTAGCGCGGTCAAATCGTCGCAACGCCACAGCCCATGGATATAGGCCTCGCCGGCGCCGAGCGTGCCACCGAAAGCAGCGTCGGCATACAGTTGTTCGTCCAGCACTTGCAGGGTGACGCAGACATCCAGTCGCGCAGTGCGTGCGCCGAAGTGGGTGCGAGTTCCATCAGGATCGATCAGGATCAACTCGCCATCGCGCAGCAGCGACAGTTGTGAGCGCAACAGCTGACGCCCGAGACGGGCGAGTAACGGCGCAGAGCTGCGCTTGCGATTGGGCAGCAAATCACTGGCGCGCGTGTTCATGGCGTGCGTTTCTCCGGATGCACGAAGAAGGGAGTTCGTTTCCACCAAAGTCGCAGGGCCTGCCAGTAGATCAGCGCGCTGACTTTCAGTGTGATCAACGGAAAGGACCACAGCGCACGAGCGAGGTTGCCGCTCGTCATGGGTAAACGTCGCAAGGTCATCGTCGAGTCGAAATCACAACGTCCTTCGCGCCAGTTTTCCATGTGAACCTCCAGCGTTTCGCCGGGCACGCTGAAGCGCCAGTCATAACGCATGTCCATCGGCAAAAACGGCGAGACGTGAAAGCCTTTGTCGAACTGCCAGCGCAGCGTCTTGGCGCCGACTCGTTCAGCCTCGGTCACCGACAGTACGTAGGAATGTCGCTCATCCCAAGGTGTGTTCGTAATTTCCGCCACAACGTTCTCCAGCTCGCGCCCGGTGGTGTCGAAGACGTAGTAGAAGCTGACTGGATTGAAGTTGTATCCGAATTGACGCAAGTGCGTCAGCAGGCGGATAGGCCCGCTCGGGCGTTTGCCTGTTTCCTGCTCGACACGATCTCGCACGGCGTCGCCTAACGGGACCGCCGGGTCACCCAGGTAATCCGCGCGACGAAACCAGGCGAGTGCCGGCCTGCTCGATGACCATAGCCAGCGGCCTTGAAACACGGTCGGTAATTCGTCGAGATCGATCAGTGTGAGGTAGATGCGATAGCGAAAATCGTTGCGCCGCGGCGCGAAGCGGCGATGTCGTAAGTGCCCGACGTAAAGGGCGCTCGCACCGCTCATGCAGTCGCGTGACGTCGCGGTTCGAGCACGGCTTGCGGAGGCTTGCGACCACCGGTGACCCTGGCGACCTCTTCCAGTGCCCAAAGCGCGCTGACGACGCCATCTTCGTGGAATCCGTAACGCCAGTAGGCACCGCAATAAAAACTACGGTGATGCCCCGAGATATCGCCGCGACGCGTCTGCGCGCGTACGGCCGACGGCGTGTACACCGGGTGATCGTAGACGTAGCGACCCAGGATCTTATCGGGGTCTATGTCGTCACGATTGAGTGTGACGAGAAAGCGTGTGCTGGAGTCGATGCTCTGCAGCACATTCATGTCGTAGGTGAGGCAGACTCGCTCCGTATCCGGGTCACGAAGGTGATAGTTCCACGCCGCGCGTGCGAGCGGCTTGCGCGGCAAGACGCGATCGTCGGTGTGCAAAATGGCTTCGTTGGGTTGGTAGGGGAAAGCGCCGAGCACGTCGCGTTCGAGATCTGTGGGTGTCTCGAGCATGCGGAGCGCTTGATCGCTGTGACACGCCATCACCACATAATCGAAGCGATCGACTTCGCCACGCGCATCGACGAGCTCGACATGTTCAGCTAGTCGACGGATTTGTTTGACCGGGGTGTTGGTACGCCCTTGAACTCGTCCGTTTTGCGCGAAAACGGCCGACATACGACGAACGTATTCACGCGAACCGCCGCTCACCGTTCGCCACACAGGTCGATCATCGATATTGAGAAAACCATGGCGATCGAAGAAGTCGACGAAAAAGCGTGCGGGAAAATTCAGCATGCCATCGCCTGTGGCCGACCAGATAGCCCGCCCCATCGGCACAATGTATTGCTCGATGAAGGGGCGCGAGTAGCGCTCGCGTTGCAGGTAGTGGCCGAGTGTCTCTGAGTGTGTCTCATCGCGCAGCAATGACTTGCAGTCACGATTGAATCGCAGGATGTCGGCGATCATCCGCAGGAACCGGGGATTCACGATATTACGCCGTTGCGCGAACAGCGAATTGATGGACGTGCCGTTGTATTCGAGTCCGCTGCGTTCGCAGCGCAGCGAAAAGCTCATGTTCGACCATTGCCACGGCACGCCGAGCTGCGTCAGCAAGGCGATAAAGTTCGGATAGGTCCAGTCGTTGAAAACGATGAAGCCGGTGTCGATCGCGTAGTGATGGCCGCCGAGCTGCACATCTTTGGTGGCCGTGTGACCGCCGAGATAATCGTTGGCCTCGTAGATCACGACCTCGTGATCGTGGCGTAGGTGCCAGGCGGTGGTGAGGCCGGCGATTCCGGAGCCGACGATGGCAATTCGGCTCATGCGTCGTAACTCAGCGTATGCGCCGCGCCGAGTGATCGCGCGCAGAGGCGGGCACGGGCTTCAGATCCCAAATGATGCCGAGCCACGACATCACCTTCAGGATGTAATAGGTGATATCGATCTCCCACCAATAAAAGCCTTGCCGGGTGGAGCTCGGGAAGTGGTGATGGTTGTTATGCCAGCCTTCACCGAGTGTCACTAGCGCGAGCAGCCAGTTATTACGACTCGTATCGCCCGTGCGATAACGCTGTTTACCGAATACGTGCGAGAGCGAGTTGATGGTGTAAGTGCCGTGATAGCAAGCCACCGTTGAAATGAAGAAGCCCCAAATCAGCATCTGTCCGCCACTCGTACCGAGGTCGGGTGCGAAATGCTGCAGTAGGACACCGAGACCGAACATGCTCGTCGCAAACGCAACCGGCACGACGATATCGAAGCGATCTAACCAACACAGCTCGGGGAATTGCAGTAGATCGCGTACGCGGCGCAAATCCGGTCTGAAACCACGAGCGGTCAAGAACCAACCCATGTGCGAGCGCAGAAAGCCGTGTTGCGCCGGTGAGTGCACATCCTCAGGCTTGTCGGAATACGCATGGTGGTGACGGTGATGTGCGGCCCACCAGACCGGTCCGCGTTGCACCGCAGTGGCGCCGATCAAACCAAAAATGAACTGACCTGCGCGCGAGGTTTTAAAAGATCGATGTGAGAAATATCGGTGATAGAAGCCGGTGATGGCGAACATCCGAATGAAGTAGGCCGCGATGGCCACTCCAACGGCAACCGGACTCCAACCGACCCAAATGACGGCCAAGCAGGCGAGGTGCATCGCGATGAATGGCAGGATGCGCGCCCATTCGATTCGATCGGGGATATCCGGGAGTGCAGCGCCATCGGTCGGGGCGACCAACGGGCCCGTATCGAACCAATTGACGAAGGCGCGAATTAGGCGTCGCCAAAGCGCGGGGGCGGGGGAGTCGTTCATCGCGGGTCAGTCCTCAAAGTTCGCCAGCCAAATTGCCAAATCCTCCTCCCCAAAGTAAACGCGCCGCGCCGAGCTTGACCTCGACGCGGCGCATTCGCTGCAAACAAAGCCGCGCTACGGTCGTCGTTAGACGAGCCCGTTCATGCGGCGCAGCGCCTCGATGCGCTCATCGAGCGGCGGATGGCTCATGAACAAGCGCTTCAAACCGCTCGGGACGCCCGAGTTGATACCGAAGGCCGCCATCTGCTCCGGCAGACCCTCAGGCTGCTGGCGTTCCTGAGCGCGCTTGAGCGCCTCGAGCGCGCCGATCATGGCCGCGGGGCTCGCGAGCACGGCACCGGCCGCATCTGCCCGGAACTCGCGCTTGCGTGAGAACCACATCACGATGGTGCTCGCCAAGATGCCGAGGAAAATTTCCGCGACGATCACCACGGCGAAGTAGGCGAAGCCGCCGCCATTTTCGTTTTTGAAGACGACCTTGTCGACGAAGTTGCCGATGACGCGCGCCAAGAAAATCACGAAGGTGTTCACGATGCCTTGGATCAGCGTGAGGGTCACCATGTCACCATTGGCGACGTGACCGACTTCGTGACCGAGAACCGCTTCGACCTCTTCCTTCCGCATGCTGCGCAACAAGCCGGTGCTAACGGCGACCAGCGCCTTGTTCTTGTTCGCGCCGGTGGCGAAAGCGTTCGGTTCCGGCGAGTCGAAGATGCCGACTTCGGGCATCCCGATACCGGCTTCCTGCGACTGACGACGCACCGTATCGACGAGCCAACGCTCGGTTTCGTTGCGCGGCTGCTCGATGAGCTGCACGCCCATCATGCGCTTGGCGCTCCACTTCGACATCGCGAGCGAGATGAAGGCGCCGCCGAAGCCGAACACGGCCGCGAAGACGAGCAAGCCGTACAGGCTGCCGCCTTGGGCGGCAATGTACTGGTCGATGCCGAGCACCTTCATGACGACCGACAGCACGAGGATGACGGCAAGGTTGGTGGCAAGGAACAGCAAAATACGTTTCATACGGGTCAAGGACTCCTGTGTCTGTGTGACCGGGTTTTGCGGTCGAGGAATTGGACTCATTCCATCAACGGAGGTTCAGTCCGCGCTGCAAATTTATCCGGGTCGCGCGGCGACCGCCAGTCGACTTGAGGTCCTTTCGAGAAGCTGGGGGTCGTCCCAGCAAATTCAAGGGCTTAGGAGCCGCTTTTCTTGACGAAATCCGCGAGCGCTGCCAGCTCTGGCTCCGGCAGATAGCCAAAACCGGGCATCACGCGCCCGCTGATGTTGCCCGGTTGGCCGGGCATCCGACCCACCTTTAGGAAGGCGGTCAGGGCGGCCGTATCGCTACGGCGAACATAATCGGAGCCTGCCAAGCGTACGCCGAGTTCGGCGATGCCCTGCAGTTTGGGCCCATGACAGGCGAGGCAGTGCGTGGCGTAGAGGGCCGCCCCGTCGAGCGAGGGCGAGGCTGCCGGTTCGCTGACTTGCCGTGCGGCGTAGCCGAAAGGGGCTGGCGCCGTCACTTTCACGGGGTCCGCGGCAGCTCCGCCAAAGGAAAGCGGGATGCCGCTGGCCGAGGCGATGACGATGACGCCACCCGCCACGCCCGCCACGATGCCACCGCCCGCCACTACAGCCTTGCGTCGACCCAGCGTCGCCTTGGGCCAGCTGTTGATGATCGAGATCGCGAGAATGGCCACGGCGATGAGCACACCGACGCGCATCGCAAAGAGGAGAATCTCGGGAGACCAGATGCCGCCACCTTCGAAGAGGTTCGCTAGGCCAACGGCCGTCGCGGCATCGAGATGTGCTGTGCTTGCCGCGGTCCAAATCTCTTCGATGTTGTCTTGAATGGCGGTAACGAGACTCGCGATCATCGCAAAGCCGGCTGCATAGCCCGATTGGCGCAAAACGCCGATCAGTCCTGCGGCCGTCACGATGGCGCGCGGCGGCACGTTACCCATCATCAAGGCGTTGTTTGGCGCGAAGAAGAGCGCTGAGCCCACACCCAGCAGGAGCATCGCCGGCATCAAGGCGAGTTGTCCGTGATCTGCCGAGATCGGCAGCAAAGCGATGTAGCCGAGCGCGGTCAGAACCGCGCCTGCGACGGCGAGGCGACCTGCCCCGAATCGGGCCGCGAGTTTGCCGGCCGCAGGGCTGATGAGCGTCGTCGAGACGGCGATCACGGCGAGCGTCATGCCCGTATCCCAGGCGCTGAACTCCATGGCGCTGATCAGAACCAATGGCAGTACGAAGAGTTGCACCGGCAGTGCTGCGAAGTAGGCCGTGAAGGCAACGCAGGCGCGGGTGAACTCGCGACTCTCACGAAAGAGCGAGAGGTCAATCAAGGGAAGCTTTGCCTGACCCTCATGACGGATGAACAAATACAACGCCGCGAAGCCGCCGGCGGTGATTGCCCATACCAAGAGGTCCCGATGATTGTCCTCGACCGGTAGTCGATTGAGACCAAAGAGCATGCCGAAGATCGCGAGGGTCAACAAAAACGCCCCAGCGAGATCCCAGTCTTGTTTGACCGCGCCGCGCGCCCGGTGTTTGGCGTCGGTGATCAGGAAGGAGCCCGCGATCGCGAGCAACGCCAGTGGAATGCGCGTGCCGAAGAGCGCGCGCCAATCGTACGCATCCAGAAGCCAGCCAGCGAAGATCGGTCCGAGCACGAAGCCGACGGAGTTGCCCGCTTGCATGATACCGAGCGCCTTCGTGCGTTCAGCTGCGGGGTATAGCTCGGCGGCCAAAGAAAATGTGATCGGCAGAAAAAGCGCCATCCCTGCGCCTTGCACGACGCGCAACGCAATCAGCGTTTGGATATCGGGCGCCCAGGTGCAAGCGATCATCGCCATCGAATAGATGAAGACGCCGAGTTGGAACACGCGGTCGGAGCCAATGAAAGCGGAGAGCCGCGAGGAGAGCAGCATCAAGCCGGTTGCCGAAATCAGGTAGCCGAGTGCGACCCAAACGACCACGCTCGTGCTGGTATCGAGTTTGTCGATGATGTCCGGGAAGGCGATCGGCACGAAACTCGAGTCCAGGCTCGCCAGAACGGTGGCGAGCAGCAAGGCCGACAGCACGAGACGTCGTCGCCCGAGGCTAATGGGCGGAGCGGCAGGGGCGACGGGAGGGGTCTCGGCAGACATGGGATCCTCAGGCGTACTTCACGACCGGAATGCCGAACAGCTGCTTCCAATCGGCCGCAATCAGCAAATCCATCAACTCTGACTTCTTACCTTCCTTGCGGCGCTCCATTTCATTGAGGAGCGTAATCAAGGCGTCGTCGACCTTGTCCCCAAACAAATAGCGCAGATAGGACATCGGAATACGCGGGTTCTCGGCGAAATCGCCATTCTCGTCGAACGAAGCGGCGAGGATCGGCGGAACGTAGAACACATTGGGTTCGGTGCCGTATTCCGGATGCAGCGGCAGCGCCACTTTCCACTGATAGACGAGCTTGTGAATCGGGCCGTTCTCATCATCGAGGAAACCCACGAAGCGCAGTCGACCGGGGCATTGGCGCGCGCAGGCGGGGGCAACGCCCTGCTCGATGCGCGGAAAGCAAAAGATGCACTTGGTCGATTTCTTCGTGACGAAATTGAAGTAGACCTTTTTGTAGGGACAGGCCTGGTTACACTTACGAAAGCCTTGGCACTTGTCTTCGTCGAGAACGACGATGCCATCTTCTTCGCGCTTGTAGATGGCCTGGGTCGGGCAAGCCTTGAGGCACGCCGGATTGGTGCAGTGGTTGCAAAGGCGTGGCAAGTAGAAGTGGTAGTTGTTGGGGTAGGTGCCGGAACTGGTGTCTTCGTCCCAGTTAGCGCCGTAGCCCATATCGCCCTTTTGTTGCAGACGATCGGACTTGCCCTCGAAATACACCTCGTCGAAGTTCAGTGGCTTCTCTCCGCCATAGTCCTTCGCATCGATCAGCGGCGGCATCTGCAGTTGGCCATTTCGGAAACCGCCGTTCACCTGTTCCCAATTTTTGGGATAGCCCGGGCCGGGCTTGGTCTCGACGTTGTTGAAGAGAATATTCTCCATTCCCTCGCCGCTGGTCCACAGCGTCTTGCAGGCGACGGTGCAGCTTTGGCAGCCGATGCATTTGTTCAGATCCATTACCATCGATATCTGGCGGCCCATCGAGTTCAATCCCCCAAGCTCTGCAGTTCGACTGCAATGAAATCTTTGGTTGCGCGCAAGCTGGCTTGCAGCAACGGATGTGCCTCGCTTCGCGTGGCAACTTGGTCGGCAAGACCGCCGACCCACCAAGCGAGATGGCGTTGGCAGAAATCGCGTTGTGCGGCGCGCAGCCCTTGGACCAATGCCGCATCGGTGCTTTGCGATTCGTGCCAACTCAAAAAGTGCATGAACTCCAGCAACACCGACAAATGGTCGGGACGCCAGGCGTAGTCGTCGCCTAAGCGGTAGCCGAAGTGTTCATAAAAGCGCGCGACTTCCTCTTTGGCTGCGGCATTGGCGCCCGGCGCGAGCTCTTCGCGGATCGCAAGCGGTGGCCCGCGATCACCGACCTCGAACAAGGCGCCGTAGCTCGCGCCGACCGAAGCTGCGATCGACTCCGCGCTCTCTTCCAGATCGGCTGCTTGCGAGAGCGCGAAGAGTTCAGCGATCCGATTGCCCTCAGTGGACAGCGCTTCATCGGCCATTAGTAGACGCTCGACGATCGTCACATGATCGAGCCAAGCGGTGGCGATAGCTTGTTCGGGCGAGGCCAATAATCGCGACAGCCCGGCGTACATTTCTGCACGCGCCATCGCGACGAGCTTGGCGTCGGCGTCGGGCGTGGCGTTATCGAGAGCGGCGTTCATTCGCAACTTAGGCGATGCGGACTTTGGCTGCGGTCACTTTGCCGCGCGAGTGCAGCTTGAAGTTGCAGGTGAAGTCGCGATAAGTCTGGTTCGGTGCGTAGGCGAGCACTCTGTAGCCAAGGTGCCCGTAATCGCCTGCGACCGAAGTGGGTTTGACGAGCCCCGCCGTCGGGATCACGGCCGCAAAGTTTTGTCGACCGCGGAACATCGTCGGATCCCAGCCGTGATACATGTAGATGGTCCCGGGCATGATGCCCGCAGATAAGTGCGCCATGCAGATGAAGCTGCCACCGTCGTTGAAGACCTCGATCAAGTCGCCGTCGCGTACGTTGCGTGCGGCTGCATCGTCGGGATTGACGTAAATATCCGGTTCACCACGCTGCAAGGACACGAGGAACGAGTCGTCACGCCACATGCTATGGATGCCGTGACGCGCATGCCCCATCGTCATCTGCAGGGGATAGCCTTTTTGCTTCAATGGCGGGTGATAAACCGGCAGCGCTTCGTCGAACTTCAGGAACCACTCGTGATCGATGTAGAACTGCTGTCGTCCGGTCAATGTTTCGTACGGACGTTTCTCATGTACCGACTCGGCGATATCGGCGTGGAAGGGGCTTTCGTCCGAGTTCCACACCGTGCTGCCGCGTGACTCATCGACGCGCACGATGCCTTTGGCTGCCAATTCCGCGAAGCTCATCTTGGGGATGCCGGGGGTTGCGTTGATGATGAATTGCACGATGTCGCGCGAATCTTTGATCGCACCATCCATCGTGTAGAGTTCTAGCGTGCGCTTGAGATCGCGGCGGAAGGTGCGCCCATCGACATCGTCTTTGATCGCGGCTGTGCCTTTCTCGCGAGCGATGGCGCTAATCGCTGCCGACACGCGACGCAGGGCTTCGAAGTCATCGACCGCTTCACCCAACGGTTTGACGGCTCGATCGAGCACCTGCACGTACGGGTGGCGCGATTGCAGCATGATGTCTGCGCGCTCGTAGTGGTGCGCGATCGGCAGCACGATGTCCGCATGGTGCATGGTGATGCCCGCATCGGGCACCAGCGCGACGATCATCTCGAGTTTCTCGAAGGCTTCCGTGCGCCAGCGGTTGCCCGATGCACGCCAGTTGGCGCCGTTCTCGCCGGCGAAGATGCCCATCTTCCAGCCGTTTTTACCGTACTGCGGGAACCAGTCTTCTTTCAGGCTGTGCTGATAGTGTGAGTCGAACTCATCGGCGAGTTTCTTGCCGTAGATCTTCTCGTTGAGTTGCTTCATCTTGCCGTGGTCGTAGTCCCACAGCGTTGACGCCACGATGCGTGAGGCCGCGCCGACGCCGGCGAAGGCGAATGAGGTGATGCCGCGCGACTTGGGGCCGTTGGCCATCTGCACGCCACCGCCTTCGTGACCGGTTGCTCCGGTCAGTGCGCAGAGCAACACCATGGCGCGCTGCAGGATATCTCCGTGCAACCACTTGCAGGCGGAAAACCCGGCATAAATCATCGCTTGCTTACCGGCTTTCGCAAATTCGCGAGCCACGGTACGCATGGCATTCGGATTGAGTCCGGTCTCGGCGGACATGTTCTCTGGGCTGTGATCCGCTGCGCGTTTTTTGAGTAGCGCGAACACCGTCGTGACCGTCACTTTCCCGGTACGTGTTTGCACCGTCCATCGACCTTCGAGTGCAGGCTCGATATCGCCTAGCGCAATCGTTTCGAATTTGCGGCGTCGACGTCCGACCGGCGCTTCGGCAGCACCAGTTCCCGGTGCTTGCACCATTCGACGGGTTTTTTGATCCCAGAGGTAGAAGACGTTCTCACGCACTGCGAGCATGTCGACGAGATTCAGATCTTCCGCGCGCAGGAATTCGCCGTTGTCCTCGCGCACGAGGAACGGCAGATCCGTCTGCTCGCGGATGTAGGCTGCGTCGTAGAGCTTCTCTTCGATGATGGTGTGGACCATCGCCATCGCGAGTGCCGTGTCGGTGCCGGGCTTGATGTTCAACCACTTCGACGAGTGCATCGCCGTCGGCGTGAACTCCGGTGAAATCGTGACGACTTCGGTGCCGTTGTATTTGGCTTCCCAAAAGAAATGCGCATCGGGGATTCGCGTCACGGCGGGATTCGCCATCCAAACGAGTACGCACTTCGACTTGTAAACGGCGGCCATGGTGTCACCCAAGTAGGTGAGACCGGTCGTCATATAAAAGCCGGTGGGTAGATCGCCGACGCCCGAATAAAACTCGGGGACGGTCACGCCCGTGATGTTCGAAAACCGCGCGAGCGCGGAATAGGACGCCATCTTCACCGCGAGCTGCGTGCCGCTACCCAAGGTGATCGAATCTGGTCCGTGCTTGACGGCAACGTCGATGAATTTTTCGGCGATTTCGCGAGTGGCTTGATCCCAGGAAATGCGTTGCCACTTACCTTCGCCACGCTTGCCGACGCGTTTCATCGGGTACAACACGCGCTGCTTGCCGTACATATACCGGGCATGTCGCAGGCCCTTGTTGCAACCACGCGGTCCGTAATCCGGTACATCCGGCGTGCCCGAGCGCTCGTACTCGGCTTGTTGCTCTTCGCGCCACACGACGCCGTTACGAATGTAGACGTTGAAGGCGCAGGTGCCGGCGCAGTTGGTGCCGTGTGTGCCGTGCGCCACGCGATCCCAAGTCCATTTCTTGCGCCACACGTCTTCGATGCGTCGATAGGGGCGCGTCAATGCATCGGCCATGGCGGCACCGTGTTGCAACGCCAGAGCGGCGCTGGCGAGTGCGGTGTGAGCGAGGAATTGACGACGGTTGACGGACATAGAACCCCCAAACCGAAGGCTAGTGCAGGGGTGCCGCCTCGTTGAGGATGTGGGGTCGCGCGCGCCGCAGCGCGGTCACTCAGCCGAGTGCGACTCCGAGCCAGTGACCGACCAGCCATGCGATGACGCCGGCGCCACCGCCGATCGCCACCATGCGCGCAGCACCAAGCCAGGCGTTGCGTCCTGTGAAGAGACTGATCAACAAGCCGACGGCGGCGAGTGCGATGGCGGTGATGCCGACCGTCCATGTCATCACAGAACCTGCCGGCAGTCCGACCAAGAAGGGCACCAAAGGAATGACAGCGCCCACCGCGAAAGCCATGAACGAGGATGAGGCTGCGCCAATGGGCGAGCCGAGATCATCCGGGTTGAGTCCCAACTCTTCGCGCGCCAGCACATCAAGGGCTTGGTCCGGATTAGCGAGTAAAGATCGAGCGAAAGCGCGTGCTTGCTCAAGATTCATCCCGCGAGCTTCGTAGATCAACGCGAGCTCTTCCGCTTCTTCCTCGGGATATTCAGCAAGTTCTTCTTTCTCGAGAGCGATCTGATATTCGTACATATCGCGCTGCGAGCGCACCGAGACGTATTCACCGGCTGCCATGGACAAGGCGCCCGCGAGCAGGCCAGCAGTTCCTGTCATCAGCACGATTGAGGGGGCAGCACCTGAACCCGCCACGCCCATGACGAGCGCGGCATTCGAGACTAAGCCGTCATTGATGCCAAAGACGGTGGCGCGCAAATTGCCGCCGGAGACACTGCGATGCCGCTCGCCAACTTGCGAGACGGACGTGGGCATCACATGGCCTGGAGCGCTGGTCGCCGTATAAACCGACAAGCCGCGCAGCTTCATCGCTGCGAGCACGTGCCGCGCACCGCGCGGACCTATCCGAGTGACGAGTGCCGCAACCACGCGCGCGCGCATCGAAGGGGAAAATTCAAACCGACGCGCGGGTTGTAGTGCTTCCCACTTGCGGGCTTGATCCTCGGCGGCTTCACCGAGTTTGCGAAACAGCTGGCTCTTCAGCGGGTCGGATTCGCATTCCGCAACCCGCCGATAGAGCCAAGCTGACTCTTTCTCGTGGTACCAGCTGTCGAGGCCGTCACTCACGAGAGGGACTTACCGGTCACGACCGTCGTCGTCTTCCCAGTCGTCATCCTCATCTTCGTCCTCGTCCCAATCGTCGTCATCCTCGTCTTCTTCTTCCTCTTCGTCCTCGTCCCAGTCTTCGTCGTCCTCATCATCTTCATCCGACCAGCCTTCCGGCTCATCGGTCAGTTCGAGGTCGAGTTCATGCCACTCTTCGAGATCGAGTTCTTCGATCTCGCCATCGAGATATTCGATCTCGACGATTTCGGCATCCTCATCGACGGACAGGACGCGAAAGGTCTCTTCCTCTTCGACGTTCTCGTACCACTGGCCCTTGACGGGTTCGTTGTCTCTGCTCACGGAAATCACCTCGGCGCGGAGGAAGTGGATCTGGTTTGCGGATTTTACTTCGAGTCTCAACTATAGTGCCACGCGATCAGGAGCCCTCCATGGCCGTTCGTTCCCAAAACGCATCGTCCGCTTCGCCCTTGACGCGCGCTCGCCGTGTGGTCATCAAGGTTGGATCGGCGTTGCTTGTCGATTCGGCCACCGGTCGTCTCAATCGCGCGTGGCTGGAGACGCTGGTTGCGGATGTCGTGCGGTTACGAAAACAGGGCAAAGAGGTTGTGCTCGTTTCATCGGGCGCCATTGCCCTCGGTCGTCGACACCTGGGTTTGCCCAAGGGGCCATTGCGACTCGAGGAGAGCCAGGCCGCGGCCGCTGTCGGGCAGATTCGCTTGGCCCACGCGTATAAGGAATTGCTCGAGCAGTCCGATCTGCCAGTCGCGCAGATTCTGTTGACGTTAGAGGACAGCGAGCAACGGCGTCGCTATCTCAACGCCCGTGCCACACTCAATGCCTTGCTCGAGCGCGGCGCCGTACCCGTCATCAACGAGAACGACACGGTGGCGACGGCGGAAATTCGCTACGGTGATAACGATCGTTTGGCCGCTCGCGTCGCGCAGATGATCAGTGCCGATTGCGTTTTGTTGCTATCGGATATCGACGGGCTCTACACCGCAGATCCCAATCGCGATACGTCGGCCGAGTTCATTCCCTTAGTGCGCGAGATCACACCGGCGATCGAGGCGATGGCCGGGGGCTCGGCCTCTGAGGTCGGCAGCGGTGGAATGACGACCAAGATCGTGGCCGCCAAGATTGCGGTGGCGGCAGGTGCTCATTTTTGTATCGCCGCGGGCGCACCTCGGCATCCGGTTCGACGTATCGAGCAGGGTGCCCGCTGCACTTGGTTTCGACCGACGGCGACTCCGGTGGCCGCGCGCAAACAATGGATTGCAGGTGCCTTGAAACCGGTGGGCGCCTTGATCATCGATTCGGGCGCCGAGCGCGCTCTGCGCTCGGGCAAGAGCTTGCTACCCGCGGGTGTCACGGCGCTGCGTGGTCGATTCGAGCGCGGCGATACCGTGAGCGTGCAGAACATGGAAGGTCGTGAGGTCGCGCGCGGCATCGTGGCCTACTCCGATGCCGATGCGGCACGCATCATCGGACGACGCAGCGCCGACATTCCAGCGATCCTGGGTTTCACCGGGCGTGATGAACTCATTCACCGCGACGATTTGGTATTGCCATGACCACGACGACACCGAATGCCGATTTGGCAGCGATGATGACCGCACTCGGTGGGGCGGCTTTAGCGTCGCAGCCTTTGCTCGCAGCCGCCACGCGTGAGCAGAAAGATGCTGCATTGATGGCGGCAGCGGCCGAGTTACGTCATCGCGCGGCGCAGATCCTCGCCGCCAACGCCGAAGACATGCAGGCGGCTGAAGAGAAAAATCTCAGTGCGGCGATGCTTGATCGGTTGCGTCTCGATAAGGCGCGCGTCGAAGCGATGGCGCGCGGACTCGAAGAGATTGCGCGCCTGCCGGACCCGGTCGGACGCGTGCTCGCAGAGTGGGACCGACCCAATGGTTTGCGCATCGCGCGTGTCGCGGTACCGCTTGGCGTGATCGGCATCATTTATGAGAGTCGACCGAATGTCACAGCTGACGCCGGTGCGTTGTGCTTGAAGTCTGGAAACGCCGTCATTTTGCGAGGTGGGTCCGAGAGCGCGCACTCAAGTGCGGCGATCCACGCCGCGTTGGTGACTGGCCTCAAGGCGGCTGGCTTGCCCGAGGCTGCAATCCAGCTGGTACCGACCACTGATCGAGCGGCCGTGGGCTATCTGCTGTCGTCAATGACGGACTACATCGATGTCATCGTGCCGCGCGGCGGTAAGAGTCTCGTCGCTAGGGTGCAGCAAGAGGCGCGGGTGCCCGTGATCGGACATCTCGATGGCAATTGCCACGTCTATGTCGATCGCGATGCCGACCTCCCGATGGCTATTGCGATTATTTTGAACGCGAAGTTGCGACGCACGGGTGTCTGTGGTTCGGCTGAGACCTTGCTGGTGGATCAGGCGGTCGTTCAGACGCATCTCGCACCGCTCGTGCAGGCGCTGCTCGATGCGGGCTGCGAGGTGCGCGGTGATGAGCAGGTTCAGCGAGTCGATCCTCGCGTGCGAGTGGCCACCGTGCAGGATTGGTCGACCGAATATCTCGATGCCATCATCGCCGTGCGAGTGGTCGATGGTGTGGAGGCTGCGATCGAACATATCGGGCGCTACGGTTCATCTCATACCGAGTCCATCGTTACGGCCAATGCAGCAACGGCCGAGCGTTTTTTGAGCACGGTTGATAGCGCCATCGTTTTGCACAATGCGTCGACGCAATTTGCCGATGGTGGCGAGTTCGGGATGGGTGCCGAAATTGGTATTTCGACCGATCGCTTCCATGCGCGCGGTCCGGTCGGTGTCGAGCAGTTGACGAGCTACAAATACGTCGTGCGTGGCGCGGGTCAGATCAGACCCTGAGCACCACCGCGCAGCGAGTAGACCTCTTTTACGCCGCGATCGCGTAACGTGAGACACGTCGCGAGACTGCGTTTGCCGCGACTGCAAATCAGTAGATAGCGTCCGTCGCCGGGTAAGTTGCGTCCACCAAGAATCTCTTGCATCGGAATGGCGAGCGTTTTCGTCATCGATAATCGCCCTTGCGGCAAAGGCGAACGAGTGATCTCGTCGGCATCGCGGATGTCGATGATGACAAGTTCATCGACGAGTGCAGTATCGAGATCCGGGTACTCTATCTCTTCGGTAGACGGCTCTGGGATGGCGTTGGCAGCAACGCGTTCACAACGAGTCTCACAGACGGGCGCGCGTTTTGCTTTGATACGGCGCACAGCGAGCGTCAGCAGATCGATCAAAACGAGTTCATCGCGCAAGCAGCCTGGCAGCGCCAGTAAATATTTGAGTGCTTCGAGTGCCTGTAGGCTACCGAGCACGCCCGGGATCGGGCCAAGCACGCCTGCTTCAGCGCAATTGCCCACCAATCCGTCGCGCGTCGCCTCGGGCCATACACAACGCAGGCAACTCGTGCCGCGCGCAGGATCAACGAGCTGTAACTGGCCTTCGTACTGATGAACGCTTGCCAGGATCACTGGCTTACCGAGTCGGTGCGCCAGATCGTTGAGCAAAAACTTGGTGCTGAAATTATCCGTGCAATCGAGGATGAGATCGCAGCCGTCGAGCAGGGATTCTGCAGAGTTCGCTGTGAGCCGCTCGGTGTGAGCGGTGACCTTCACGTGAGGATTCAACGCCTGGACGCGAGCCGCTGCCAAAGCCGCTTTCATTTCGCCGCAGTCGGCAAGGGCATACCAGGTTTGTCGATGTAGGTTCGATGCTTCGAGTCGATCGCCGTCGACGATGACGAGTTCGCCGATGCCGGCACCCGCCAAGTATTGCAATACGGGTACGCCGAGGCCGCCTGCGCCAATCACCCCAACTCGCGCTGACTGAAGTCGCCGCTGACCCTCAACGCCCACCTCGGGCAGCGCCATTTGACGCGAATAGTCTGGCGTCTGCACGTGTTCGTGTTGGTGAGCATGTTCATGATCATGATCATGTTTATGTTCACGTTCATTGTCATGCGTATGGTGATGATCCTGTGCGCAGCGCTCACAGTTCACCCAGCCAGAATCGCCATCGACATAGTGTTCCTTTTTCCAAATCGGAACTCGATGTTTGACTTCGTCGATGATGTAGCGACAGGCACGAAAAGCCTCATCGCGATGCGGTGCGCTGACGCCAACCCAGACTGCGATCTCGCCGAGCGGAAGATCACCGATGCGATGTACGCAGCGCGCGTTGGTCACACCGAATTTCACGCGTGCTTCTTCGATGATGCGCGCACCCTCTCGAACAGCGAGAGTTTCGAAGGCCTCGTATTCGAGGCGGCGCACTTCGCGACCTTCATTGAGATTGCGCACCCAACCTTCGAACGCGGCATAACCGCCGCAGGCGGGATCTTCCAGCGATCGCCGCAGGGCGTGGGCGTCGAGATTCGTTGAGCTGAACTCGAAGTCCGCCATCGGCAAGTTAGCCCCCTGCGACGGGCGGGATGAATACCACCGAGTCACCCGAGATCAGTGGTTGCTCCCAGGACCCGAACTCTTCATTAACGGCAACGCGTAGCGAGCTTCGATCGAGCGTAAAGGCATATCGGGCGCGTAGTTCGTCGTACAGTTCACCCGGGTTGCGCGCGCTCGTGTCGATCTGTTCTTCGCGGCGACCTGACTGCTCACGCAGGATCGCGAAATATTGAACACGAACCGCGCGTTGTTGTCGTGAACGGTCTGGTGCCAGTTGATCCATGGTTTGCCAATATTCAGCGCCTGAGTTGACGTTGTCGAGAGCGTGACCGCTCGCGAGATCGAACAGCGCCACATCGTGGTTCAGAAGGAATTTGCGTGGACAGCGTCCGCCGCCTGCGGCATATGCCGCGAGCGCAGGCGCTGAGGCAGGTTCATAGATGGCGCAGAGCGGCTCGGGTAGTCCGTCACTGCTAGATTTGAATGCCGTCGCGAGCCGGTTTCGGTCACGCTGTTCGAGCAGTTGTTTCAAGGTCTCTGCATCGAGTCTCGGCAGATCGCAAGCGACGACGAGCCATGCCACGGTCGGCGTGTGGGCTTGGGCAGCTAAGATGCCTGCCAGAGGTCCTAGATCGGAGTCACGATCGACGATCTGAGCATAGCGGGCGCGCAGGGGATCGTTTTTTTGATCGACCCGCACCGACACGAAACGCTCGCTGCAGAACGGTTCGAGCAACTCCATGGTTCGTTCGAGCTGGCTACGGCCATGATAGACAAGGCTCGCTTTGTCGCGGTGCATACGCGAGCTGCGACCGCCGGCAAGGACGAGACCAAAAATCGTGGATGCCGTCATCGTCGTCGAAAGTCACGCTTGCCGCCGCGCTTGGCAAGCAGGCGTACGGGGCCGATACGGATATCGTGCGATAGCGCTTTACACATGTCGTAAATCGTCAGCGCAGCCACCGTCACGCCCGTCATCGCCTCCATCTCGACACCCGTACGGTGGGTCGTACGAACGGTGCAGCGGATACGCACAAGACCCTTTTGATCTAAGTCGATATCGACGTCGCAGTGGTCGATCGGCAGCGGGTGACAGAAGGGGATGAGCTCGTGGGTGCGCTTCACCGCTTGCACGGCGGCGATGATCGCCGTGTCGAACACCGGTCCTTTGTGCGTTCGATGCCCGCTGGCGATGAGCGCCTTGGCCACCGCTTTCGGCAGCTTGACGACCGCCTCGGCGGAGGCCTCCCGGGCAGAGTTGGATTTGTCACTGACATCGACCATGGTCGGTCGGTTTTCGGCATTGAGATGGGTGAGGCCGCTGCGTGCAGTTTTTTTCTTTGAGCGTGTCGTTGCCATGATTATCCGCCTACGTGGAACATTTCCACCTTGTGCTCGGCGCGCGAGCGCAACTCGGCTCGCTGCTCGCTGTAACGGTCGCGTCTATTTCCCCAAATGCCGCCAAGAAGAGTCGCGAGTTCCTCATCGCTTGCGCCTTCGCGCAAGGGTGTTCGCAGATCGGTACCGACGGTGGCGAAAAGGCAGGTGTACAACTTGCCGTCCGAGGCGAGGCGGGCCCTCGAGCAACTTCCACAGAAGGGTTGGGATACAGATGAGATGAACCCGATCTCACCGGCACCATCAGAAAAGGCGCGTCTCTCAGCGACTTCGCCGGAATAGTTGGAGGGTAGCGGCGCCAGTGGCCAGCGCGCATGGATACGAGCGGCGAGTTCGGCCGAAGGAACCACCAAAGACTCTTGCCATTGATTGCGATTGCCGACGTCCATGAACTCGATCAGACGCACGATCACACCCGTGCCGCGAAAATGGTCGATGAGATCGAGCACGGTGTGATCGTTGATGCCGCGTTGTACGACCGTGTTGATCTTGATGGGCGTAAGGCCCGCTGCACGCGCAGCTTCGATGCCTTCGAGCACCTGCGCGACACCGTCGTAGCCGCCACTCATGGCGGCGAATACCGTCGGGTCGAGACTATCGAGACTCACGGTAATGCGCGAGAGCCCGGCCGCCTTCAGTTCGGTCGCATATTTTGCGAGCAAGATCCCGTTGGTGGTTAGGGCGATGTCCTCGATGCCCTCGATCGCCCCGAGATCACCGATGAGCTCGGGGAGATTCGGTCGCAGCAAGGGCTCGCCGCCGGTGATGCGAATCTTGCGTAAACCGAGGCTCGCTGCCACTCGTGTGACGCGCAAAATTTCGTCAAAAGAAAGCCGCTCCTTGGAGCCTAAGAACCGATAGCCATCGTGGAAGACGCTTTGCGGCATGCAATAAGGGCAGCGGAAATTGCATCGGTCCATCACCGAGATGCGCAAGTCCCGCAGCGGTCTCTGCAAACGGTCACGCGGTTCGGCGTTATTCAGGAGCGTCATCATCATTCGTTACCAACGATAAACGCGAGTGACAAACCCTTTCGGATATTCATTAGGTCCCGGAGGCAACTCGACGAAGCCATCGGTCGCGCTGAGCGCCGCGTAATCGCCTGATCCGTTGGTGGGGCGTGGTGCTGCCCACGGACGACCCCATTCATCGATAATGATTGCCACTGGCATGAAGTAGGTGAGTGCCGGTGTGACGGTCACACTTTCGGCGAGCGCGATTTTTTCGACCACTCTCGTCGACTCGCCCATGGCCGTGTAGAGACCCGGTATGACATAGCGCGCGAGGCACACCAACGTCGAGACGGGGTTGCCCGGTAGCGCGAAGACGGCGGTGCCCGAGGGGGCGATGCCGAACCACATCGGTTTGCCTGGGCGTTGCGATACCTTGTGAAAAATTTCGCGCACGCCAAGATCTGCGAGTGCTTGTGGGACGAGGTCAAACTTACCCATCGACACACCGCCCGAGAGGATCACGACGTCATGGGTATCGAGTTGCACGCGCAGACGTCGCCGCAGCGTATCGAGATCATCGGGTAGATGATCATCGGCGATGCGCTGGAAGCCGCGGCGACGCAGCGCAGCAACGATGCCGTAAACATTGGAGCGTCGAATTTGATGCGGCTCGATGGGATCGCCAGGTTCGATCAGCTCGTTACCCGTTGAGATCACGCTTATCGTCGGTTCGGCACTGACGCGGATACGTGCCATGCCAGCACCTGCGGCGATGGCGATTTCAGGTGCGCCGAGTCGAATGCCCGCATGCAACAGGGCGGTGCCTTGAAGGCAATCAGAGCCGCGCGAGTGTACGTTGGCACGAGAGGTCGCTCTGACGCCTTCCGACAACGTGGCTCGCCCATCCTCGATGCGGATCTGCTCGACCGGAATGACCGCATCGCAGCCCTTCGGCAATACGGCGCCAGTCATGATTTCGATTGCGTGCTGCGCGCTCGAGAGGTCGAGTGGTGTTTCGCCCGCCGCTTGCACGCCTTGGATCAGAAACTCGCGTCGTCCGGCTGCAAGGGCAGTACTGTCGATCGCAATGCCATCCATCGACACTCGATCGAACGGCGGGTGGTCACGTTCGGCGTAGATGTTCTCGCGCAGCACAGCACCCACGCATTGCACGAGAGGCAACGACTCGATCGGCAGACAGGTTAACTGCTGCTCGATCAGGTGTTCGGCTTGCGAGGGAGAGATCATGCCGGGAGTGTATCCCGGCACGTATCTACGGCAACCCGCCCTGTGGCGGAAGCCGTTACTTCTTGGCGTTCTTTTCCTTGTAGACGCGGATCTGCGCGTTCAGGCGATCCGCCCACGACTGGGCGTCATCGACGGCGGCATTCTGCTTCTGCGCCAAAATCTTCAAGCGTTCGTTCTTCTGCTCTTCGGTGAGTTCCGGGTTGGCAGCAACAGCGGCGTTGTGCTCGGATTCGAGGCAGCTCTGATAGGCGGTAATGTCCGCATCGAAAGCCTTGACGGCTTTCTGAGCAGCCAGCATTTCCTCGAGCTTGGCAGTGCCGCCATCGGGAATGGCAGCCGGTGCTTTCGGATAGGTGCAAGCGGCGTAAGCGGGAGCCACCGACAAAGCGGCAGCGATGGCGAGCGAAACGATCGTCTTCATGATGTAGGACCCCTCGGCGACCCCGCGCCGGACGCGATCGATTTTAAGGACTCATCGCGACAGGTGCTAGACTGCGCACACGCGCCCGTAGCTCAGTTGGATAGAGCATCAGGCTTCGAACCTGAGGGTCGGGAGTTCGAATCTCTCCGGGCGCGCCATTTTTCTTGCCAGGCTTGCACGCTTCGGGAGACGCATGGGACGGTTCATCCGTCGGCAATTTGCCTTGTTCTGGCTGGGGTTCGCCTCGCTGGGTCTTTCGGTATCCCCGGGTACCGCCGTCGCGGCCGAGCGTATTCTGCATCGGGTCGGCACCGACGATCCGGCGACGGTTGATCCCCATAAGGTCTCCTTACCGGGCGAGCAGTTGATCGTGCTCGATCTGTTCATGGGTTTGACGACCCCCGGCATGAACGGACGGCCGATGCCGGGCAGCGCCGAGTCTTGGACGGTGAGCGCAGACGGTAAGACCTACACCTTCAAATTGCGCCCGAATACGCGCTGGTCTGACGGACGACCTTTGACGGCGGCGGACTGGGTGTGGTCGTTCCAGCGAATGCTGGATCCGAAAACGGCTTTCCCGTTGGCCTCTAGACTCTTCCCGATCAAAAACGCGCGCGCCGTTGCGACCGGTGCGATGCCGGTCGATCGCTTGGCCGTGCGAGCAGTCGGAGCCGACACCTTGGTGGTCGAGCTCGAGAATCCAACACCGTATTTCACCGACGTCATCATGTCTTCCGCCATGCCGGCGCCTCGGCACGTGATCGAAAAACACGGTTCGGCGTGGTTGCGACCAACCCACTTCGTGGGTAACGGCGCCTTCGTTTTGAAAGACTGGCGACCCAACGCGCATGTGGAGTTGGTGCGTAACCCGAACTTCTGGGGTGCATCCCGAGTGCGTCTCGATGGCGTCTTTCATTATCCGCTCGGCAATCCCGCCACTTTGGTACGACGATTCGATGCAGGCGAACTCGATCTCATCTTGGTTGTGCCACCCGAGCGCACGGCAGAGCTGCGTCAGCGGCACGGTGAGTCGCTGCGTTTGGGCCGCGGCATCGCCAACGAGGTCGTGGTGTTCAATGTCAAGCGTGGGCCTACGGCCGATGTGCGCGTGCGGCGCGCGCTCGCCATGTTGATCGAGCGTGAGGTGATCGCGCGCAATATCATTGGTTTCCCCGGTGTTGAGGCTTATTCCTTCGTTCCGCCGGGCGTCCTTAACTACAGCGCTGCCGCGACGCCCGACTTTGCCAAGTGGCCCGAGTCGCGTCGACTTGCCGAGGCGCGCAAGCTATTGACGGCGGCAGGCTACGGTCCGGGCAAGCCTTTGAGCTTGAGGCTGGCGTTCCCGAGCACCGATCTCAATCGCAAAGTGGCCGTCGCCATCGGTGCGATGTGGTCTCGAGTGGGTGTCAAGGTGGAGTTGCAGTCCAAAGAAACGAAAGCGCTATTCGCCGACGTCGGCGTTGGCAATTTCGACAGCGCACGTTCGGTATGGCTGGCCGCGGCGAGCGATCCGCACGCATACCTCGAGCGCTTGCTGTCAGCGGGGTCGGCCGTCGGCGTCAACACGTCTGGCTATGCTAACCCCTCTTTCGATGCGCTACTGGCCGAGGCGTCGGCCGAAGTCGACATCGAACGACGCGCGGCGAAACTGCGCGAGGCGGAGACCTTGGCACTCGCCGATATGCCTGTTGCCCCGGTTTATTATTTGGTCGGTCGTCGCCTGGTCTCGAAGCGCGTGCAAGGCTTCGGTGACAATCCTCGCGGTTTGTATCCGAGTTGGTTGATGACGGTCACACCTCGCTGACGGAGTGCAGCTCGATGAGTACGCAGACTTTGTATACCCCCAATCGTGACGAGCTCGCGAGGCAGGAATTCGTCCTGAGTCTCAAATTGCTTGCCAATGGGCGCGCACAGCAGCGTGTACGAGATTCGTACCGCGCCGAGGTTTTACCGACGATCGCCTCGACTCAGGCTGCGGCGCCAACGCATCGCCGTGAGGTCGCGGTGCCACTCGCGCAGCGTAGCGAGTTCAAGCTCTGGGCTGTGTTGACTCATCACTCGCAGACGATGATGTGGGATGCGATCGAACGCACGGTTGCTCGCGTACTGCCCGAGGTCGAGCGTCGATACGCGGCGTTGCGATCCTCATCTGCGAGCTGTGGTTCTTTGACACTCAACCCGGGGTTAGCCGTTCCGCCGCCCATCGGCAACACGGAGATCCACAGGCAGCCCGGCGGTTTCGTGGGTCGTACCGATATCGAAGATGTGTCACCGGGCCTGCGTTATTTTGGTGCCTCCGCTATCTATGCGGTCGGCAAGGGTCAAAAAAATGCAACGGGAGATGGGCGAGCAGCACCCTTACTCCATCAGTTGCAGGAGCGATTCGGAGCGCTCGCGCCACGCCGTATCTTGGATCTCGGTTGTGGCATCGGCGTGCATTCGCAAGCGATCGCTCGTGCGTTCCCTGATGCCGAGTATCACGGGGTGGATGTGGCGGCCGGATTGCTGCGCGTCGGTCATTTGATGGCCGAAGAGCGCGGTGTGCCCATCCACTTTCATCAGCAAGATGCCGCTAAGACCTCATTCGAGTCGGGTAGCTTCGATCTCGTGCTGTCGAATATTTTGTTTCACGAGACCAACTCGGCGCGCTTACCGCAGATCTTGCGCGAGTGTCGACGTCTGCTGCGACCAGGCGGGGCGATGCTGCATCTTGATGTGCCAACGCAGGTCACTCGTCTCGATTTCGACGACCAGGTGATGAACGACTGGCAGGTCCGATGGAACGGAGAACCGTTCTGGACGGGTTTCGCCGAGCGCGACATGCTCGAGGAGATCGTCGCTGCCGGTTTCGATCGCGAGCGCAGCTTCGCAACGCACGTCAGTGCGCACGGCGGCACTAGCTACGTTTTCGGTGCAAGCGCCTGAGGCTACTCGCCCGTCTCGATGAGCTCGATCAACTCGCCTGCAGGACCGCGCAGCGTGCCGGCGCGTTTTCCCTGATAAGCCAAGCCTTCATGGCGAGTCGGCGGCGCAAGCCACTCGACTTGCAGTGAATCGAGATTCGCGACCGCAAACGTCGTCGACACGATTCCCGGTGGTAACTGGCCGGGTTCCGTCGGTCGTGCTCGAGTGCGACTCGAGTAACCGTCAAACTCAATCAGGTTACCGCGTTCGGCCAAACGTGCCGTTGCGAGCGGGGTGAGCTCGCCGTCGGCGAGTTGTTGAGCTCGCTTGATCACACCAACTGACAGCATCCGTGCCGGGTTGCGGACGAGGTTGAAGCGGCTCGAATAGAAATCGAGCAAGGCGTCGATGTCGGGACCACCGACGACCATGATGAAGATGCGACCGACCGGACCACCCGGTGGCGGGAGGATGGATTTGCTTCGATCGCCGGTTTCTGCGGTTAAGTAAAGAACCTCACCACTCGGGCCGACGACCTGAAAGGCTTTGATGGTCGGAAAAGCGCCAAGCGGTGCGGGTTCGCCGATGACGCGAAACGGCGAGTCGCGCAGTTGTTCGCGCAGTGCCACCGGATCATCAATGATGATCTCGATGCCGTTCCAACCCCAGCTCGTCAGCGGTAGCAGATCCGCCGGTGGCGCCTTACCTTCAATGACGCGAATGAAGACATTGGGTGAGGGCTCGGAACTCAGCAGCAGGTAACGTTTACCTGCTGCGCCCGGCGCTGCCCACGCCTTGGCCAGCTCGGCGCTGATCGTGCCGCGCTCACGCACCTGATAGCCCAGCCAACGCGAATAGTCGCGTTCGACGCTCGCTAAGTCGGGTGAGGTGAACGTGGCCATCGTGATGCGCTTCAAGCCCGGACCTTCCGCGCGTGCAGGGCTGATATCGAAGCAGATCAGCGTTGCAACCAACGCCAGCACACTGCGAAGGATGGATCGACGGTGAGTGAGGATTCTGCTGTTCATAGTGAATGCTTTCGCTGTGACGGCTTGCGCTCGGGTGTAGGGCGGATCGTCCTGTACATGGAATCCTACCAACACGAGGCTATGATGCGCAGCGTTTGCAGCTAACATCGGTCTTCGCGTGACTACTCCTTACCCACACTTGTTCTCGCCACTGCGTTTGCGCCATGTGACGTTGCGTAACCGGCTGGTGCACGCGTCGATGTCGACCCGCTACGTGGCCGGTGGCAGGGTGACCGACAAGCTCATCACCTATCACGCCAATCGCGCGCGTGGTGGCGCCTCCATGCTCGTTACCGAGCCACTGAATTTGTTGCCACGCCAACGCAACTTGCAGAAAGTCATGGTGCTGGATCCGGATAATCGTTCGGGTCTCGCGCGCTGGGCGGCAGCCGTACGCGCGCATGACTCCCACCTGATGGCGCAGATTCAGGATCCGGGTCGCGGTCGGCATCAACCGGGTCGATCTCACGATGCGATCGGGCCGTCACCTTTGCCGGATGACTTGAGTTGGACGGTTCCGCATGCGCTCGAGACTCACGAAGTCGAAGCGCTGATTCGCGACTTCGCGGATGCCGCGCTCATCTTGCGCGATGCCGGATTCTCGGGAGTCGAGATCTCCGCAGGTCACGGTCATTTGTTCCATCAGTTTTTAGCGGCTCGATCCAATATCCGTCGTGATCGCTTCGGCGGTGATCTCGAGGGGCGAGCGCGCTTGCTGACCGAGTTGTGTTCAGCGCTGCGTGCACGCTGCGGCGATGAGTTTTTGATCGGCGTGAAATTGCCAGGCGAGGATGGGATGCCAGATGGCATCGATCTCGATACCGCCGCAGCCATCACCCGTCTGATCCATGCGACCGGTGTGGCCGACTATCTCACCTGGTGTTGGGGTGCGCATTCGCACACGCTCGATTGGCATCTACCCGATCTGCATGGGCCGCGCTCGCCGTACATCGACAAGATTGCGACATTGGCCAAAGAGGCGCCCGGGACGGCGATCGGTGCACTCGGGCTGATCACCGACCCCAATGAGGGTGAGCGCTTCGTGCGTGACGGTTTAGCCGATCTCGTCATGCTCGGCCGACCACTCGTCACCGATCCGGCGTGGGGTATTAAAGCGGAACAAGGTCGTGAAGCGGCAATTCGCTACTGCGTCTCCTGCAATACCTGTTGGGGTGCGATCGTCGGCGGCAGCACGATCTCGTGCGATAACAATCCGCGCGTCGGTGCTGACGATGAAACCGATTGGCAGCCGACACGCGTTGCTAAGCCGCGACGCATCGTGGTCGTCGGTGCAGGTCCCGCGGGAATGGAGGCGGCATGGGTTGCCGCAGCGCGTGGCCACGACGTGTCGGTGTTCGCAGCGAGTTCCGATGTGGGCGGCAAAACCCGTCTGCATTCGCTACTGCCAGGCGCCGAGAATCTCAGCAGCGTCTACGACTACCAACGATTGCGTGCCGATGAGTTCGGCGTGAAGTTTCACTTCGATCAACGCGCGAGCGCGGACGAAGTGCTAGCGCTACAGCCCGATGCCGTCATCCTCGCTTGCGGATCAACGCCGGCTTGGCCGCAGTGGTTGCCAGAAGAGTATCGCGATCCCGATTTTTTCCCGGATGTGCGCGCGGCAGCGGCGCGATTCGCTCTGCGCCGTACGCGCGAGTCCGGCACGGCGGTCATCTACGATCAAGATCACACGGCTTTCACCTATGCGACCGCGCAGTTGCTCGCGCAGCGATACGACCGTGTCGTCATCGTAACAACGCGTGAGGGTGTGGCGGCCGAGGAGCCGCTCGTCAATCGGCAGGGTATTCATCGACGTCTGCCGGCACTGGGCATCGAAGTTCAAAATTGGTGTGAGCCGGTTTTCGATGAAGGTTTATTCGAGGGTCGCATGACACTGCGCCCCGTGCATGCTGGACCCATGCGATACATCGATGACGTCGCTTTGGTCACGCATGCGACACCGCGTCTGCCAAACGACGAATTGCTTGCGCCGCTGCGAGCGGCGGGTGTCGAGTTGATACAGGTGGGTGATTGTCACGCACCGCGTTCTTTGTTGATTGCCACAGGCGAGGGCTATCGCGCCGGTATGGGGGTTTGACGAGCATGAGTACGGAAACTGAGAAGCCGTGGCCGAATCGTGCCTACGCTTGGTATGTCGTTGCGTTGTTGGTCATCTCGTATGCGAGCGGCGTCGTTGATCGCATCGTGATCGGTCTGCTAGTGAAACCGATCAAAGAAGATCTGAATTTGAGTGATACCGAAATCGGCATCATCCAAGGCTTGGCTTTTGCGCTCTTTTATAGCCTCTTCACATTACCCATTGGATTCCTCGTCGATCGTTGGAGTCGTAAGGCGGTCGTGTGGGGCGGTTCCTTCATTTGGTCTTGCGGAACGATTGCGGGCGGTCTCTCAAATTCGTTCTGGTCGCTGTTTGCGTCGCGCGTCGTGATGGGAGCGGGTGAGGCGACCATTACACCAGGATCCTCCTCCCTGATCGCCGATTACTTTCCACCCAAAGATCGACCGCGGGCCTATGGTGTGTTTGCGATGGGCGGCTCGATCGGCATCGGCATTGCGTATCTTTTGGGCGGCGTGGCGATTGGCTTCGCGGACACCGTGCGTAGTTGGATGCCGTCGCTGCTCGGTGGATTTGCCGATTGGCACATCGTGTTTTTCATCGTCGGTGTTCCCGGCGTGCTGCTTGCGATCCTGATGGCGCTGACCATTCGAGAGCCAGAACGTCGTGGTGGTTACATCCCACAGGGAACTAAGATTTCTCTGGTGCCGCTCTGGCGTGAGTTGTCGACCAATCGAATTGCTTTGATGGCCGTGATGATGGGCACGATCATGAACGTCATGATCGTCAATGCGCAGTTGGCTTGGTTCCCGACCTTGTTCGTACGCGTACACGAATGGGAGCCGACGCGAATCGCGATGGCACTGGCGCTGGTGGGTGTGCCGTTCGGAATCATCAGTGCGATTACGGCAGGATGGTCTTTGACGTGGCTTGCCAAGCGTGGTCGGCAAGATGGCCCCATCCTCGTGATGATGTTGCAGTGCGCCGCTTGGGCCGTCTTCGGTACCGCCAAGTGCTTGGTGCCGACGCCCGAGTTAGCGCTGGTCGGCCACGTGTGCACCTCGCTCTTCGCCACTTGGGCCATCACCGCTGCGCTCACGGCGCTCAATCAGGTCACACCTAACCAACTGCGTGGCCAGGTCGTCGCGGTCTACACGCTGTTGACGGGGCTGGTGGGTATCGCGGTGGGATCGGGTGCCGTTGGTTTGTTGTCGGATTACGTCTTCAATTATCCGACCGGTATCGCGCCTGCTCTCGCGCTCGTCTGTCTGACCGGTGGCCTCGCTGGCATCGCGATGTTGGCCTACGGTCGCAACAGCTATAGGGTGGCTGTCCAGAGAGCCGCCAACTGGGGCGAGGGCAACTGATCTATGCGTAGCAAACCGTGTTTGACCCATGACGACGTTCGTCGTGTCGCCGAGGCCGCCCGTAATGCGGCGCTTGCCGAAAAAATCGCTGTCAGCATCGCCATCGTCGACGATGGCGGACATCTGTTGTCCTTCGAGCGTTTGGATGCACGAGCGAGCACGGTGACGGTCGCGACCGGTAAGGCGCGAACGTCCGCGTTGATGCGAGGACCGAGCGGTGCGCTCGAAGGTCGTATCGCGAGCCAACCCGCATTGCTGGCGCTTGATGCGATGCCTTTGCAGGGCGGTCTGCCTTTGATGGCAGAAGGTGAGTGTGTCGGCGCCATCGGTGTTTCCGGCGGAACCGGCGAGCAGGATGAGAGGATCGCCTCAGCCGGGTGCCGCGCCCTGTGAAGAAACTCGGCGTCCTCTGGCTCGTCGTTTTCATTAGTCTCGCGGGATTCGGTATCACGACGATACCGTTCCCCTTGGTCGCCGAATCGATGGGCGCCTCAGATTTTTGGAAGACGTTCGGCGGCTCCGGTGTTTTTTCTTTGTTCCAGTTGGTCGCGACTCCAATTTGGGGGCGCTTCAGTGACGCTTACGGTCGCAAGCCGATCTTGGTGATCAGCTCCGCGGGCACGGTGCTCTCTTTCGTTTGGCTGGCGTTCGCGCCAACGCTGGAGTCGATGCTGCTGGCGCGCGCGTTCGGCGGCATTACGTCGGGAAATCTTGCCGCGGCTTTCGCGTACGCAACCGATGTCACCAACCCCAAGGATCGCGCTAAAGGTTTGGGTATCGTCGCGAGCGCCTTCGGCGTGGGCTTTGCCGTCGGTCCGCCGTTAGGCGGCGTACTCGGTTCACTCGACGGTGTGCCGAGCATGTATTGGGCCGGTCTTGCGTCGGCAGGTCTATCCTTAATCGCGTTCCTCGGCACCGTGTTCCTGTTGCCGGAGAGTTTGCCGGTCGAGTCTCGCAAACCCCTGCGCCAGCCGGTGCGCGACGGCGAGACCGTCGCGCCGACGGCATCGTTACTCGATTCTTTGCGCGCTCGTCCCGTTTTGTTGGGATTGATGACGGCCTCACTGCTCGTGGGTGTGGCCGGTGCTGCGATGCAGTCGGTGTTCCAATTCTGGGGGCGTGATTTGTTCCACTATTCGCTGCGCGACGTGGGCTTACACTTTGCCGCGTTTGCGCTGCTCTCGGCGGTCGGGCAGGCGGGTCTCGTCGGACCGTTGGCCAAGCGTTTCGGAGAGAAGCACGTGGCGGTGGGCTCGATCATCGGTGTCACGTTCGGACTAGGGTTGTTCGCCGTTGCGCAGAGCGACGCGATGGTCTGGGTTGCCATTTCCGTCTTCGGTCTCGCCAATGGGCTCTTCTTGCCGTCGATCAGCAGCCTCGTCTCGTTCGAAACCGATGCAGGTTCTCGCGGTGCGGTGATGGGGGTGTTCAACGCATCGAGCAGCGCTGGGCGTATTTTGGGGCCAGCTATTTCCGGCCCTCTCTACTTCAAGCTCGGGCCCGCGGCACCTTTCATTTTCTCGGCCGCTTCGACGGCGCTCGGCGCACTGATGCTCAGTCGCGCTCGCGCTCGCAAATCTGACGAGGCAAACTGACCCCTCGTTGGGTTCGTCGGTGTGAGGTCTTGATGCGTCGGCGTGTTTTTTTATCTCGATCCTTGGCAAGTTCCTGGATGCTTGCCACGGCTGCGTCCGTGCCGGCGTCGCTTTGGGCATCCCCTCGAGTAGCCACGGACACTCTGCGCCGCTCGCGCGGTGGAACGCTGACGACACTGGACCCGCACCGCGCGCTCTCGTCCGTGGATCTCGAAGTCGCGGCCGATTGTTTTTCTGCGCTCACGCGAGTCGATGCTCGCGGTGAGATCGTTCCTGCTATCGCGAGTCGATGGCAGGTGTCTACCGATGGGCGTCGCTACGAGTTTTTTTTACGGAGTGGCTTGCGCTGGTCCAATGGCGCGACGATTGAAGCGGGCGATGTCGTCGCGAGTATCCGTCGATTACTCCAGCCGGAAACCGGTGCACTGCTTGCCTATCGCTACGATGCGATCAAAGGCGCCTCGAGTTATCGAGCCGGTAAGGGCTCGCCATCCACGCTGGGCGTCTCGGCCCCGGCGCGTGATCGGGTGCTGATCGAGCTAGAGCACCCCGAGACTGATTTATTGAAACTTTTGGCGTTGGCCTACGTCGTTCCGACTCGGTTGATCGCCGAGCGTGGTGCAGATTGGTCCAAGCCTCCGCAGGCGGTGGTCAGCGGTGCTTACCGACCGGTGTCTTGGGCGCAGAATGGAACGCTCGTCCTCGAGCGTCAACCTCATGCGCTGGTCGAAGTGCACGGTGCTGCTGCGATTCGCCGCGTGGAATGGTTGATGGGTGTGGATGACAGCACGCGTTGGCGGCTATTCCAATCCGGTGAGCTCGATCTTGCGCAGATCGGTGAGCCATCGGTACTGGCGACTGCGCGACGCGAGTCGCCCACGGCGCTGCGGAGTACCCCGTTTTACGGCGGTGGTTGGGTCGGTCTCAACTTAGGCAGAACGCCCACTCGCGATCCAAGGTTCAGGCGCATGTTGGCTTTGGCGATCGATCGGCAGGCGATCGTCGGCAAAGTGAGGGCGCTCGGTGAGCGAGCGAGCGACAGCCTCGTTCCTGAGGCGGTGCTCGACTACCCCGAGCGAGGCAGTACCGATCATGCGAATTGGCCGATGTCGCGTCGATTGGCGGAGGCTAAAACGCTCGCCGAGGCTCTCGGCTTGTCGCGCAGTCGCCCGCAGCGTCTCACCGCAATTTTCTCGTCTAACAACCTGACGCAGCGAACCTTCCTCGCGCTCGATGCCATGTGGGCGCCGCTTGGTGTGCGGCTCGACCTTCGAGGTCTCGAATCGCGCGCCTATAGTCTCGCGCTCAATCAGGGTGAGTTCGACCTGATGGACTATTCACCCTTTTCGGCGGTGCAAAGCGCGACGAGCTTCATCGGGCGATTTCAGAGCGGTTCATTCCTCAACTATTCGCGTTATGCCAACGCTGAGGTCGATCGCTTGATCGCGCTCGCCGAGACGCAACAGGTGCCGACTGAGCGGGCGCGTTACTATCGGGACGCTGAGCGGCTGTTGTTGCGCGACTTGCCGGTGATCCCGCTGTATTCGGGAATCACCCATCGCTTGATCGGAGCTCGGGTGCGAGGTTGGACGGCCAGTGCCGCTTTGGCATGTCCGTCGGCGTATTTGTCTTTGGTGTAAGGAGATCGGAAATGACGATACTCGATGTGTCGGCGAAAACACTCGAAGGCGAGGAGCGTTCCCTCAAAGATTGGCAAGGTAAGGTCTTGCTGATCGTCAACGTGGCGAGTCGCTGCGGCTTCACACCGCAGTACACGGGGCTAGAGGCTATTTATCGCCGATACCGAGATCGTGGCTTCGAGGTGCTGGGCTTTCCGTGCGATCAGTTTGGCCATCAGGAACCCGGCAATGCCGAGGAGATTCGGCAGTTTTGCTCGACGCAATATGACGTGAGCTTTCCGATGTTCGCCAAGATCGAAGTCAATGGTGACAACACCCATCCTCTCTACGCGCAGTTGAAGAGCGCCGCCAAGGGGTTGCTCGGATCGGAGTCGATCAAGTGGAACTTCACCAAATTTTTGGTCGCTCGCGATGGGCGAGTGGTGAAGCGTTATGCGCCGCAGGATAAACCCGAGAGTCTTGCCGCCGACATCGAGGCTTTGCTGTGAACGCTCGACAACCCTATCGTCTGCTGGCACCGGCTTTGCTGGTTTTCGTCGCGGGTTGCTCGGCGCAACTCGATCGCGCGGACCTGCCACCGCCTCCGTCGGCTCAATCGGCCACGATCGAAGCGAAACCGTATGTAGGATCTTCGTCAGGCGCATTGGTTGCCGCGGCTAATCCGCTCGCTGTCGATGCGGGCATCGAGGTGCTCGCCGCGGGTGGTTCGGCCGTCGATGCTGCCATTGCAGTGCAGGCGGTACTCGGACTCGTCGAGCCGCAATCCTCCGGCTTGGGTGGTGGCGCCTTCCTCGTTCACTACGACGCGTCGACAGGCGATGTCGTCACCTACGATGGGCGCGAGATCGCGCCGCGCGGTGCAACTCCCGACATGTTCCTCGATGGCAGCGGTCGCCCCCTCGATTACACCACGGCCATTCGCTCGGGTCGTTCCGTCGGTGTGCCGGGTGCAGTCGCCATGCTGGAGATGGCGCATCGCGAGCATGGTCGTTTGCCCTGGCGTCAACCATGGCAGCGCGCCGCGACAATCGCGAGCGAAGGGTTTGCCGTATCGCCGCGTCTGCATCAAATTATTGGCGCTGCACTTGAGCGTGGTCCGCTACCGCCGGCCGCCAGTCGTTATCTGACCGTCGATGGCGTCAACCCGTTGCCCGTTGGTGCACGCCTGGTGAATCCCGCGTATGCGAAGACGGTGCGCGCTATTGCGGAGGAGGGTGCGAAAACCTTCTACACCGGTGAAATTGCCAAAGAAATCGTCGCGGCCGTGGGTGAAGGTGCGATTCCCGGTAGTCTCAACGCGGAGGATCTTCGCTCCTATCGTCCGAACAAGCTCGAGCCGATTTGCGGCAACTACCGGGTGTACCTCGTCTGTGGCATGCGACCGCCCTCATCGGGCGGTGTCGCCGTGTTATCGGTGCTCGGTACGCTCGAGAATTTCGACATGGCGGGAATGGGAGCCACCACTCAAGGTTGGCACCATTTCATCGAAGCACAGCGCTTGGCTTATGCCGACCGCGATATGTATGTCGCTGATGATCGCTTCGAGGCCGTTCCGCTCGCCGGTCTCATCGACAAGGACTATCTGCGCTCGCGTGCTGCGTTGATTTCTTCGGACAAAGTCATGGCACGCGTGGAGGCGGGTGATCCGCCGGGATCGAAGCGACGCGGCAAAGATGCGACCGGTGCGGTGACGGGAACGAGTCACTTCGTGGTAGTCGATCGTCGCGGTAACGTCGTCTCGATGACGACTACCGTAGAGAGTCTGTTCGGTTCGCTTCGCATGGCAGGCGGATTCTTTCTCAACAATCAGCTGACCGATTTCAGCTTCAAGCCAGTGGATGACCGTGGCGTGCCGATCGCGAATGCGGTTGCGCCGGGCAAGAAACCGCGATCGTCGATGACGCCGACCATCGTCTTCCGAGATGGGCAGTTCGAGCTCGCAGTGGGTTCTCCGGGCGGCAACAACATCATCGCCTATGTGAGTAAGAGCATCATCGCGATGCTCGATTGGAATCTCTCACCGCAAGCCGCGATCGACCTGCCAAACATGATCGCGCGCGGCAATCTGGTCGTGGAGCGTAATCGCGCGGATCGAAAGTTACTCGAGGACCTCACTGCACTGGGTCACGATACGAGTCGCACCCGCGGCGGTGAAGGATCCGGCCTGCATGCGGTGCGACGCTTGTCCGACGGTCGGTTGGTTGGAGCAGCGGATCCGCGCCGTGAGGGCAAGGTGGGCATGATTCCCTAAACGGGGGGTTCACGCATGAGTTCTGCTCTATATCGCAAGCCCTTAGTGGGCTTGCTCGGCTTGATGGTTGGGTTCTTGACCCAGCCGCTCGGTCATACCGTCTACAAAGTCATGGAAGCGGTCTTTGCCGAGGGCGTGTACGTGGCGGCGGTGCTCGTCGGCGTCGTCGGGTTCGTCATCGTCTGGCGCGGCCTGAAGCAAGATGAGTTGAAAGCGACATGGATGGGCATGTTGGGCGGCTGGCTCATCTGGATCGGTTGGTTTGAATACGCGTTCAAATATTTTTCGGTGCTCTACGCCGTTCCCTCGTTCCCGGTTGAGGTCGATGGTTACGCAGCGGCACCGCAGGCCAACATGCTCCAAGCGACCGTGACCATCATGTTTGCGATGTTCTTGCTCTATGGCATGTTCAATCTGCAGACCAAGTGCAATTTCATGCGTTTCTTTCATCGCAATCTGCGGTTCTCGCCCGGGATGCCAACGCCCGAGAACCACCGGAGTTTTGCACGTATCACGGCGATGGAAGTGATCTTCGTCACCTGGTTCTGTTACCAGTTCTGGCTGTACATGATCTATTTCGGTACCCGCGGTACCGGAGTACAGATTGTCATGGCAACTTACCTCGCCTGGAGCGCGTGGGCGGCTTATCTCGTTTATAAGTGCACGCAGCAGGTGCGCATGGCGCCGGCGTTGCGCTACGGCGTGGGTGCAGGAATCGTGTTGTGGGGTTCGGCCGAGATGCCAGCGCATTTCGGTGCGTATCGCGAATACTGGCTCTATCCGCTCGAGTATCCAATTTTCAACGCGATCCTGAGTGCGACCTTCGTCGCCGGGATTATCGCGATCGCACGTCGTCCGCTACCTCAGTCGGCCGCCAAGTCGGCGGGCGTCAACACCTGACGACGACGGAATAGCGAACCGAAGAATCGGCGGGCGGCTTTGCCGCTCGTGAGCCAAGCGATGCGGGCGCCGTTATCGGGCATCCGCAGGATTTGTTCAACCAACCACGGCGCCACCGTCTCGACGCGATCGGCGAGGATTTCATAGACCTTGCGAGTGCGCTCGAACTCAGCCGAGCCGGCGGCGCCCATGTCGCGTTTGAGAAGGTCGGTCACGACGATGCCAGGGCTCAGATAGCAAATCTTGACCTTGCTCGCGGACTGTTCTTTGAGCAGCGCTTGATTGAAGTACGTCAGCGCAAACTTGCTTGCGCCATAGAGCGACATTCCAGGTCGCGACATACCGTTAGAACCGAAGCCTTCCATGTTGTAAATCGTGCCGCCTGTCGGCTGCGCTGCCATTCCTCTGAGCGCCACTTGAGTGGCATGCAGTACGCCAGTGAGGTTCGTCTGTTGAACGGCCACGATGTCGCTTGCACGCAGTGCTCCTGCGCGTTGGCGCGGATGCGAGACACCCGCGTTGTTGATCCAGATGTCGACGTTGCCGAACACGTCGATACTGCGCTGCCATAACTGTTCGATATCGCGTCGGCTGGCGATGTCACAGGCGATACCGACGAGGCGGCTTTCGCTAGCTGCAGCTCGTTGAAGCTCCCGTGCCGCCTCTTCGGCAGTCGCTTGTGAGCGACCCGAGATGACGACATGGTGTCCGCGTCGCGCGAACTCGAGCGCCAAGCCCTTGCCGATACCACGAGTGCTGCCGGTGATGACAATGACGAGCGGAGCTTTCATGGCGAGCAAACTGCACTCGCTCAGCGGGGGCGCCAAGGTTCCCGCTATTTACGTCCAATGCGTGGTCAGGGAAGGGGCGGGTCGGTTTCGTCGAGCCTGCGACAGTATTCTTTGCACCTATCTCGGGGGGGGATGACATGAATTCAGTCGTGATTGTGACCGGCGGCACGCAGGGCCTGGGGCTCGGCTACGCCCGCGAACTCCTCAGGCGTGGTTGTCGAGTCGTCCTGACAGGCAGAACCCAAACGGGCGTCGATGCCGCCATGCAGAGATTGACTGATCAAAGTTCGGATGCCGCCGAGCGCATCGCGGGTTGTGTTTGCGAGATCGCCGACCTCGACGCAGTGCAGAGTGTTTGGGATTTTGCCGCGAGTCGGTTCGGGCGCATCGATATCTGGCTGAACAACGCCGGCTTCGCTCGAACCGGCGTAAGCTTTCTCGATACGAGTGCCGAAGAAATCGAGTCGATGATCTCCGCCAATGTCATCGGTTCGATGAATGCGGCGCAGGTAGCGATTGCCGGGTTTCAGCGCCAAGGCGGTGGTGGCAAGTTGTATCTCACGCTCGGAGGGGGTGGCGCGACGGGCCGCGTCGTCCCGGGGATGTCCGTCTATTCGACCAGCAAACGCGCGGTCAAATATTTCGCCGATACCATAGTCAAAGAGAGAAAGGAAGCCGGTGATGGCATCTTGATCGGAACCATCAGTCCGGGTGTGAATGTCACCGAGGGTTTGCTGCGTGAGATGCAACGCGTCCCCGAGAGTCGACGCGCACAAGCGTTGAAGCAATTGAACTTCGTCGGCGAACATGTCGAGACGACGACACCGTGGATCGTCGATCGAATCCTGAGCGACACACGCCAGGGAAACAACATCACTTGGCTGACGAGCGGGCGCATGCTGACTCGTGGTATTTCGATGTTGTTTGGTCAAAAGCGCGATGTGATCTCGCGTTATCAGTCCGCGTTTTCACCGGCGAATGAATCGAACAGAGGTATCACATGAGTGCAGCGGCTTTCGGAGTGTGGAGCGTTGGCGATGTATTCATCGCCGCCACGGAGTTGAACAATGCGGATGATGATCACGCGGGCCGCGGGAGGATTTTGCAGTACGACGCCGATCTGAACCTCAAGGGGACGCTGTACATCGAACAGACGACGCACTTGGTGGGTGGTTTGAAGTTTGATGAGGAGGGCGTTCTTTGGGCGTTCGACAGTCAAGGCTTTCGCGTGCTCAACCTGCACCGTGACGGGCGGGTCGTGCTACGTAACGAGTTTGGAGCGCGCGCCTACTCGCACGTGCATTTTTGCCGCGACGGATCCTTGCTCTTCGGTGAGCACGTGGTGGGGGAGGCCGTACGCCCCGAGATGCAGGCGCGAATGAAAACCCGAATTCCCTTCATGCCGGGCACCACGCGTTTGGGTGATGGCCACGTCTGGCGATACTCGCGTGACGGCAAGCTGCTCGCTGAGTATCCGACAGCCACGCACGGTGGGATGGGAGGTTTCCTGGGTGTGACGATGTCGGCATTGACGCCAGATGAGCGCACGCTCGTCTATTGCTCGGAGACCGGGCCGCGACTGATGCGCTACGACCTCATCGCAAAGCAGCAACTACCGGACCTGCAGCGCTTCGAGCCGCCGTTTCCGCCTGGGCCGCCGCCGATGTTTTTTGGGATGCAGTACGCCGCAGATGGCACGCTGTATGTGCTGCGCGGCGCCAGTATTGAGATCGTCGATGAGCAAGGCCGCACGCAACGGAGCATTGCGCTACCCGGTTTCGGTTGGGCCTTGATGGATTTGATGGCGGACGGTCGCCACTGCCTCGTGAGCAACTTCTTCACGGGCGAGGTCGCGCGTATCGATCTCGCCTCGGGCGAGAAGCAGGCGAGTGTGGTGGCAGGCCAGCCCAAGTCAGTGGCGGGCCTTGCCGAGTATCGTGGCTAGATCGCTCGGCTAGGCCGAGTTACTCGTAGCGCAGCGCTTCAATCGGATCGAGACTCGCCGCCTTCGAAGCCGGAGCGATTCCAAATACCACTCCCACGAGCGCGGAGAAGCCCGCTGCTGCCAGCATCACCCAGACGGGTACGTGTGCCGGTGGGAAGTTCGGAATGAGCGAGGCGATGCCCATGCCCGCAAGCAATCCGAGAACGATACCGATCAGTCCGCCGAGCAGGGACAACAGCGCTGCCTCGAGCAAAAACTGAATCAGGATGTCTCGGCGCGTTGCCCCCAGAGCTTTCAAAATTCCGATCTCGCGTGTTCGCTCGGTCACCGACACCAACATGATGTTCATGATGCCGATGCCACCGACCAGCAGCGAAATGCCGACGATACCCGCGAGCACGGCGGTGGCCGTGGCGGTGATCTGGTTGAATTGTTTGATGAACGAGTCGGCCGCCTTGATCTCGAAGTCGTCCTCGGCGCCTGGCGCAAGTTTGCGCGACAAGCGAACGGCGCGATAGGCGCGTTCGCGCACCTGCGCGAGCTCTGCCAAATTCTCTACCGTGAAGGAGACTTCCATGAAGGGTCGTTCGAACGTGCCGGTGAGCGAGCGTGCGACCGAGAAGGGTATGAAGACGCGGTTATCTTGACTGAAGCCAAAGATCTCGCCGCGCTTCTCAAGCAGGCCCACCACGCGGAACCACTCGCGCCCAATCAGCAAATACTCACCGACCGGATTCTTGGGCATCCTCAATTCGTCGCGAACATCGACGCCGATCACGACGACACGGCGGCCGTTACGATCATCACTGGCGGTGATGTATCGGCCAATGCTGGCATCGACACCCAGCACGTCTTGAGACTCTTCCGTTGCGCCTAAAATTTGCGGTGTGGTCGTTCGGCCGCGATAGGCAGCGCCACCTAATTGCGGAACGATGATCGGCGCCACACGAGAGACGCCCGGCACTCGATAGCGCAGCGTTTCGACATCATCGAAGGTAATACGATTGATTCGACCCGTGCGGAAGTTCTCTTGCTCATTGATGGCATCGAGGGTGAGCGTATTGCTGCCGAGATCCGAGAACTGGTTGCTGATCGAGTCGGAGAAGCCTTGCAAGACCGACACGACGGCGATGACGGCCATGGTGCCGATCAGAATACCTAGCGTCGTGAGGAAGCTGCGCAGGCGATGCGCATTCAAACTGGCAAGGGCGGCGGAGAAAGCTTCGGCGAGCAGATTCATGCGGCACGCGGGGGGTTGAGTGAGTCTTCGACGATCAAGCCATCGCGTACGCGAATGGTGCGACGGCAATGGGCGGCAATATCCGGCTCGTGCGTGACGATCACGACCGTCTGCCCTTGCGCGTGCAGGGCATCGAATAACGCCATGATTTCGAGCGACGTACGCGAGTCCAGGTTACCGGTGGGTTCGTCGGCCAACAGCAGCGACGGTTCACCGACCAAAGCGCGTGCGACGGCGACGCGTTGACGCTGACCGCCGGAGAGTTGGTTGGGGCGATGATCGAGGCGATCGCCGAGGCCGACTTTTTCGAGCGCGTGCGCTGCGCGTTCGCGGCGTTCGGCGGGTGGCATCCGCCGATATACGAGAGGCTGCATGACGTTTTGCAGTGCCGTTTGGCGCGGCAACAAATGAAAGCTCTGGAAGATGAAGCCAATCTCGCGATTACGGACCGTGGCGAGTTCGTCATCCCGCAGCGACGAGGTATCGCGACCGTTCAGGATGTATTGCCCTTCGCTCGGTGAGTCGAGGCAGCCGATGATATTCATCAGAGTCGACTTGCCTGACCCGGACGGGCCGATCAGCGCCACGTATTCGTTGCGCCCGATGAAAAGATCCACGCCCGCCAACGCGAGCACGGTCTCTTCGCCGAGCACATATTTTTTGACGATGCCGCGAAGTTCGATCATTCGTCGTCGCCGTCCGTACCTTCTTCGTTCGCCGCAGGCTTATTCTTGCGTTCGGTGACCGCATCGCCGTCGCGCAGGCGGCGCAGCGTCTTGGCGGGACCTGTGATAACGCGATCCTTTGCGGCGATACCCGAGTCGATCGCTTCCCATCGATCATCCGAGAGACCGGTGGTGATGGCACGTTTACGTGCTTTGCCGCCATCGTCAACCCAAACGAACTTTTTGACGACATTCTTTTCGGGGGTTTCGGTGACGACAGCCTCAACGGGTACAGAAAGCTGCTTGCGTCCGTCGCCTAAGAAGATGATGGCGCGCGCACTCATGCCGGATCGCAATTGCAGCGTTGCCGGCGCCTCGATGGCGAGCGTGACTTTGTACGATCGACCCTGGCCTTCCACCGTGGGCGTCAACGCAATGCGCTCGACTTTGCCGCTCAGCGCCGTGTCGGGATAAGCGGCCGCGAACACATCAGCCCGTTGTCCGAGCGTGATCTTCGCGACATCAGCCTCGTCGACCTTCACTTCGGCTTGAATGGCGGATACGTCCGCGATTTTCATCAACTGCGCGCCGGCGAGAGAAGCGGTTGATGGGATCGCGACTTCGCCCGCCTTGATCGGCAGCGAGACGATACGACCGCTGATCGGTGCGCGAATCTCGGTTTTCGCTCGCTGTTCGCGTGCATCGCTTAACACCGCGAGTGAGCGTTGCAGCGCCTCTTCGGAGCTGCGCAAGTCGGCTTCGGCGACGACGAATTGATTGCGATCCTCGTCGAGTCGGTTCTGATCGATCAGCTTTGCGGTCGCCAACTTTTGGCTGCGCTCATACTGTTGCTTGCGCAGCGCGACGACGGCGCGCTGGCGGTCGATGTTGATGCGGTTCTGACGAACGCTCGCTTCTTCACGCGCAATGATGGCGTTGTAGGTCTCGGGGTCGAGTCTGAGTAGCAGTTGACCCTCTTGGACGGTATCGCCCTCTTGCACCGCGATGCTGCGCACTCGCGCGGTGACCTCGGCCGTCAAATTCACTTCGACTTTGTAGGCGAGAGTGCCGGAGGCGAGGATGCTCGGTTTGACCTCCTGCTCGGCCGCGACGATCACATCGACAGGCGTGCCGGATTTGCCGGAGAAGCGCTTAACCGTCAACGGCACGGCGATTGCGAGCACGATGAGTCCGGCGGCTAGCCAACGTTTATCGAGTTTCATGCAGTGGAGTTCCCAAAAATTAAGCGAGCAGTGCTTTGATGATCATGAAGGCGAAAATGCCGACGCTTGGCGCAGCCGCGACCACCACTGGAGTCGTCCAGCGTTCTGCACGGCTCCACGATTTCCAGCCGACGGCGCCGAGCCACACGGTCCAGAACGCGAGGAAGGTGAACGATGTTGCGAAGGATTTCCAAGGGCTGTCGGCATCCAACTGGATCACGAGTGGGTCGAGTGTCGTGATCGAGAGGCTTTCGAGCGGTGTCTGCGCATCCATCCCGATCGCACCGACAATGATGAGAATCGAGTTGATCAAGGTCGGCATCGAAGACCAGGTGGCCAGCGCGAGACCTTGTTTATAGCTGACGCTCAGGGCAGTCAGTTTGCCTGCGAACCAGAAGTAGCCACCGTACGCCAGCATCACAATCAGCAATCCGGCCGCGGCACCCAACGTGGCGCTCCAGCGGAGAAAGCCGCCGTCGCTGTTAGAGTCGCGGATCGCTTTGAGCTGCGCTTCGGAAACATCGGGATTCGACTGCAGAATGCTGCGTTCGAGAAACCAACTGGCATCGACCGCACTGAAATAGAGAAAAGTGCCGATCATGCTGGTGGCGCACAGCAGGATCAGGGGTAGCGCCCAGCTCGGCTTTTCTTGCAGCCGCTGCAAAACCGGTGTCGGCTGGAGGAAGATGTCGATCAGGTCTCTCACGGTTCGTCGGTGCCTCGGCGTTTGAGTGGGGAGTCGAGATGGGTGGCTACGGCTAGGTGTTATATTTGAATACAACACCATAACGGATGCAAGAGGGGCTCGTTATTCGAACTTCATCCGTGGGTAGCAGTCTGACGAAGTATCGGAGGTACGGATCATGAAAAAGTTCCTGTTCGCCCTGTTTTCGGCCGCGATGGTGAGCGCCTGTTCTTCGGGTTTGCTTAAGTCCGACGGATTTCGCGTTGACTACAACAACTACGCGGGTGATCCCGTGAGCGACATCGTCGTGATGCGGGGCATCGACTCGTGGACTCCGGTATCTCGCGACCAGCTCGTCATCTGGACCGGCATCAACGAAGCCTATCTGCTGCGCGTTTGGGATACCTGCCCCGATCTGACTTTCGTGAACTCCATCCGAGTCACGCAGACCGGGTACACCATCAACAAGTTTGAGAAGGTGATTGCAGGTCGTGATACCTGTCCCATTCTCGAAATCCGACCGCTCGATGTGAAGCAACTGAAGGCGGATCGCAAGGCTGCCAAGGACCGTGATCCACCGAAGCCTTGAACGTCGATAAGGGTGATAATGCTGCGGTGAATTCCAGCGCATTGACCGACATCGAATTACGACAGGCGCTCCAGGCGGCTCGCCTCATCGCGCGATCCGCAGGCGAGGCCATCCTCGCGGTGTATCGTCGCCTCGACGAGCCCGGTGCTGTCACGGTCGATCGCAAAGCCGACTCCTCACCGCTGACCGAGGCGGATCTCGCTGCGCACCGCATCATCATCGAAGGTTTGCGTGCGTTGCGACCAGCGTGGCCGGTTTTGTCCGAGGAAGCGGCTGATGTCCCCTTCGCCGAGCGAGCATCCTGGTCGCGCTTCTGGCTCGTCGACCCGCTCGACGGAACCAAAGAATTTCTCTCGCGAAACGGCGAGTTCACCGTCAATATCGCGCTCATCGATCGTCACCATCCGGTACTCGGTGTGGTGCACGTGCCGGTGACGGGTGTCGACTACTTTGGTCTTGCGAACATCGGCGCTTGGAAAGCGACTCGCGCGGATGATCCAGGCTCGAGCATTCGGGTTGCCTCGCGCTCGCGAGTGCCGATCCGAGTCGTCGGTAGTCGATCGCATGCGAGTGCGCGCATGGTCGAGGCATTGCAAGTGCTCGATCAGCACGAGCTTGTCAGCATGGGTAGCTCTTTGAAGTTCTGCGTGCTCGCCGAGGGCGCTGCGGATGTATACCCGCGTATGGGGCCCACCAGCGAATGGGATACCGCGGCAGCCCATGCCGTCGTCCGCGGCGCCGGAGGCGACGTGGTGCGGCTCGATGGTTCACCGCTCGAATACAACCGAAGCAGTGGTTGGTTGAACCCGGATTTCATTGCCATGGGCCCCCGCGATCACGATTGGGTGAGCCTCTTCAACGGAGTGTCCTGAATCCATGATCTATGAATTCGACGGGTATCGTCCCGATCTCGCTGACGGTGTGTATGTCGCGCCGAGCGCCGATCTCATCGGGCGAGTGCGCGTGGCGCAAGGCGCGAGTATCTGGTTCGGCGTGGTGCTGCGCGGCGATACCGATTGGATTGAAATTGGTGAGAACAGTAACGTGCAAGATGGCACCGTGATG
>JACCEA011043461.1_pt1 | contig 62707 bp, 79 predicted proteins | sample 7449851 | NCBI WGS metagenome assembly JACCEA01 (sample SAMN15323453, study PRJNA562643) | freshwater metagenome | isolation source: river surface water | place: USA:Blue River Watershed | collected 2017-08-18 | reverse complement strand
CGCTGCTGTTTCTACTCCTGCTGATGCTCTCGGACATTCCCTTTTACTTCTTTGGGGTCCAGAAGCTCAGGGAGATTTCGTCCGCTGGATCCAACTTGGGGGACTCTGGACTTTTGTGGCACTACACGGAGCTTTCGCTCTAATTGGATTCATGCTTCGCCAGTTTGAGATTGCTCGTCTAGTAGGCATCCGTCCTTACAACGCAATCGCATTCTCTGGTCCAATTGCAGTATTTGTTTCTGTATTTTTGATGTATCCACTGGGTCAATCCAGTTGGTTCTTTGCACCTTCATTTGGTGTTGCTGCAATCTTCAGATTTTTGCTCTTCCTTCAGGGTTTCCACAACTGGACCCTCAACCCCTTCCACATGATGGGTGTTGCTGGTATACTGGGTGGAGCACTACTCTGTGCTATTCACGGTGCAACTGTAGAGAACACCTTATTTGAAGATGGACAACAGGCAAACACGTTCAAGGCATTTGAACCAACCCAAGAGGAAGAGACCTACTCTATGGTCACTGCTAATCGCTTTTGGTCGCAGATTTTTGGAATTGCTTTTAGTAATAAGCGTTGGTTGCACTTTTTTATGCTTTTTGTACCAGTTATGGGGCTTTGGACTTCTTCTATTGGCATTATTGGTCTCGCTCTTAATCTCCGTGCTTATGATTTCGTAAGTCAGGAGATTCGTGCTGCTGAAGATCCTGAGTTTGAAACTTTTTACACCAAGAACATTCTTCTAAATGAAGGACTTCGTGCTTGGATGGCACCCACAGATCAACCTCATGAGAACTTTGTGTTCCCAGAGGAAGTATTACCTAGAGGTAATGCTCTATAATAATAAGACCCTTCGGGGTCTTTTTTATTCTTTATAAATTATTATGAAATTTGATCCACTAAAAACTGAATTTTATTGTGTTGATTACATTTATATGGGAGAGCAAAAATCTGCCGTATACTTTCAATTAGAATCTGCACAGGAAGCAATGGTAAGAATGATGAAGAGAGGAATTGAATGTAAAGGACTTCGTGAATGGAAACCAAAACCTGAAATTATGCAAATTAAAAGAAAATGAAAAAAGTAGCAATCTTTGGATCAGCAAGAACCAAAAAAGATACAAACTTATATAAAGCAGTAGAAAAACTTGGAAAGAATATAGCGGAACATGGATGGATAGTAGTTACAGGTGGTGGACCTGGAACTATGGAAGCAGCAAACAAAGGAGCCTTAAGTGCATGTAATGGTGAGTCATTATGTTCTATAGCACAAGCAATTTATCTTCCTTTTGAAGAAGGAGTTAATCCTTATGTTCAAGAATATGAACAACATGAAACATTCTATTCTAGATTAAAAACTTTTGCTGATTGTGATGCATTTATTGTTACTCCAGGAGGGATCGGTACTCTCCTTGAAATGGCAATGATTTACCAACTAGTTCAAGTTAATCACATTGAGAAAAAACCCATTATATGTGTTGGTAGAATGTGGAGAACTTTTAAAAATTGGATTGAAGATGAGATGCTTGATAATGGATTTTTAAGCAATGATGAAATGAAATTGATTCACTACGTGGATAGATTTTCAGAAGCAACTCATTTACTTAAAGGTATTTTAAATGATTAGTACAGAAACTCCATATAAATTATCAGAAATTATACGAGATACTTGGCCGCAAATTTATAGACCATCAATTAAAAAAGAAGACAAACAAAAAAATAAAAAAAGAAAATATTAATAACCAAGAACTTCATAATCTTTAGAATAGTAATCCTTTATTAAGGATTCTATTTTTTTATTTTCTTTAATTTTATTTTCTTTTAATTCTGCTGGATCACCATAATAAGAATATTCTTTTACTTCTAAGTTATCGTTAAACTTATTATTATACCATTCTATAAAATTCTTTGTTATTCCATCTTCAAATTTGTAAATATTGGTCTTTTCACTTAAAAATTCATGTTGAGGTCTCATCCAATTTGAATTATATCTCTTTGTAATTGCGTGGTATTCAATAAAATGATTTAATCCATCTTTTGTTTCTAGAGAAGATATTACATCATCTTCCATATCAAGATACCATTCATTTATCATGCAGTGTGCTGCAGATGCGAATCTTTTAAATGGATCTCTAACAATAGCAAAATGCTCTGATGTTGACACATCTTCTAACATATTATATAACGGATGATGTAAATGCATTATGCTTATTCCATATATTGATTGTTCATAATCAGTATGGTATAAATCATACTGATTATTTTTTAATACTTCTTTAATATACCTTCCACCAGTTCTTGGGATGTGTATATGAAATGCTTTTATATCTCCTTTAACAAATAGAGTCATAAAAATACCAACTTTAAGAATATTATACCTTATATATTGTGTGTTTGACAACGGGGTTATTTTTTTGCTAAAATAGGTTTGTGGAGGATGAACATCCATATCTTTTAGCTACTATAAATATTATAAAAGTACTAAAAGGTAGATATAAATGGCTTCAGTGCCTTTAAATCTCACAATTGAACAAGGTGCAGATTTTCAAATCAATTTAACTGTAAGAAATAAAGATGGTACTCCATTAAATCTTTTGGGGTACACTGCATCTAGTAATTTGAGAAAACACTATTCATCTACAACATCCTATCCATTTATTGTGACTTTTATTGATAGGATTAATGGTAGAATATCATTGGAAATGACAGACTCTGTTACTGCAAATTTAACAGAGGGTAGATATGTTTATGACATATACATTGAATCTGGTAATGGTAAAAAGACTAAAGTTGTTCATGGAATGGCAATAGTTTCTCCAGGAGTTAGCTTCTGATGTCTGATTTCATAGTAACAGTTGATGATGGTTTATATGATGTTACGCTTGATCCAGGATTACAATCATTTAATCTTGGAGTCAATTATGAAATACCATCAAAATCAACTCAATATAGCAATTTACTTTTAGATAATATTTCATCACTTTTTGATGGGACTAGAACTTCTTTTCCATTAACTGTAAATGGTGAAGCATATACACCTCTTAATGAGCAACAACTTATAATATCAATAAATGAAGTTGTATTAAATCCAGGTGTAGATTATCAAATATCTGGAAGTACAATTAACTTTATAAATCCACCACCACCAAATGCTGGATCTGTATTTTTTGGCGTTGCAATGGCAACGACTGCAGATCTAACAAGAACTATTAATTTTGTTTTGGATAATGGTTCTGAGGATATTACACCAGGATCTAAAGGACAACTTGGAATTGATGTAACTGGTAGAATTGAATCTTGGGTATTAGTTTCAGAGAATACTGGATCTATTGTAATTGATATTAAAAAAGATAGATATGATACTTTTCCAGATAATTTAACATCAATTGTAGGTACTGAATATCCAAGACTTATTAATAACTGGAAATCGAGAGATGAAGATCTTCAAACTTGGGATGCAACAATTACTGCTGGAGATATTTTAGACTTTAGTGTTGTGTCATGTTCTGGTATTAGAAAGTGTTCTTTATTCCTACGATTACTACTTTGACACAATTATCTAATTGTTATAAATAAAAACATAACGGAAAATTTGTACGGAGACCTTTCAAATGGCTTTATTAGTATCAGATAGTGGTGAATTACAGTCATTGAGATATCTTGTAAATAGCAATCGTAATATTCCAAGAAACTTAATTCTTAAGTTGTTTACTAGCAACACCACTCCTGCTGAGAGTGATGTTCCATCTCAAACAAGATATTATGAACCATATGATGCATCAGGACTTGTAGGTTATGGAACTGCACCATCTACTGGATATCCTTCTGTAATTAATAATAGAAATGATGAAGATTATTCTAGACAGTATGGTATCCTTCTAAATGGTAGTCAGTGGAACGTAAGAACCATTTTAACTCCAATTGCATCACCAACTGGTAGTGGTAATATTAACGAATATACTATTACAGTATCTTCAACATCTAACATCGCTGTTGGACACTATGTAAGTGGTGGTGGTGTTGGTGCTAATGCAACTGTCGCTGCGATTGATGGTAATACAATTGTTCTAACAGTTAAGAATACTTCAACATTCAGCAACCAAGCACTTCAATTCGGTAGCGGAACAACAACTGCTTCTTATGCTGAGCAGACCTTTACCTTCACCTCTGCAGCAAATAACTGCTATGGTTACTACTTGGTAAGAGCAAATAACATGCCAGTTTCCTTGAATGGTGTGTTACATGCTGCTTCAGTAGGTATTGGATCAACAATTTCAAAAGCACAGACTAGCGGAACTATTGGTCAATCATTTATTACATTGTTCCCATTTAAATCAGAACCAACTGCTACTGGTATCACTTCAGAATTTACTATTACTGTATCCAGCAATGCAGGTATCACCACAAACCAAAGAGTAATTGGTGTTGGTATTGCCTCTGGTGCAACTGTAGTTGGTATTATGAATACTACTACTGTTGTTCTTAGTAGAAAAAATGTTGGTGCTGTAAGCGGTGTTTGCACATTCTTCAGAAATATTACTGAAGATATTTGTGTAGGTATGGCAGTAACTCATGGATTCCTTGCTGGAGAAACCAATGCAATTCCATCAGGAACTACTGTAACTGGTATTGATGAAAGAACTGGTGTTGTTTATCTGAGCAATCAACTTAACAACAACATTCAGTCTGCTACTGGTAATATTGTTTACTTTAACTTCAGTCAGGTAACTGCAAACGATCACGGTTTAGTTCCTGGTGATGTAATTTATATCGCTGCTGGTGCTGCAAATACCACTACAACTTCTGGTACATACACTATCTTTGAAACTCCAAATACAAATACCTTTAGAACCGTTCCTGCTCTGTCTGGTATTGGAAGTGCTACCCTCTATAGCAGCATCTTCTTCGCAGAAAGATTCACAAATGGTCCTTACAATATTCAGAACAATGGTGACCAAATTAAGATTACTTTGAATATCAGTCTCGACTGATTATCTTATAATTATCTTGTTGGCATGGGACCGTATTTAACGGTCCCATTTTTTATGATAAATAAAATATATGCTTACTTTAAATGGTAGTATACGATACTACTTCTGCCACTTTAAAAAGTAACAAGGGATGTGTTCACTCACGCCCAGAAAGTTTTGTGTCTAAAAAAGAATCTGATTTGTGGGATTATGGTAGCATAAGTAATTCCATATCAGATGATGAAGATTATGGAGATATTACCGAATGTTGTGAACGAGTATTGGATTATGGAAAATTAGAAGATATTATAGTAGAGATCACTTATATCTTAATTAATCTTACTGCTTTTGCAGATTCTACTCTGATAAGAGTTAGTGTGGGTGGAGTAGTATTTGCTTTATTTGGAAGGGATACTTCTCAGATAGTTAATAAAGTATTTGGTACTGATACTGTTGCAAACAATATTATTAGATTTACTCGTAGTAAATTGACAGATTCTGATGAGAAAAACTCTTCAGAGTCTGTCTTTTTAATGGAAAACTGTGAGGTAGTACAATGACCGTATCAGTATTTGAAGGAACTGGATCTTTTAAACTCAATGGTTTAGTTGAAGAATATGCTTTATATTCTTACAACGAATCTGCGGTTGTTGATGTAGAAACTAATGATTATGGATTCATTAATGAATCACCTACATTATTTGATGATTATGAAAATATTACTGGGGATCCATATTATCCATGGCAAAATGCTGATTACGGATTCTTAACTCCAGAACAACCACTAAGACCATATGGTAAACTTGAACTTATCAGTACAACTTCTGATAGTTTCACTAAGATATATGATGGATTAGTAAATGTAACTGTATCTGGTGGTGCTAAAGTATTTGTATTACCTAAGCATAATGGTACTGGATTTATAAGAGTTGGTGGAACTGTAGAAGAGAAAAATTTAGAAAATTATGTTGCATTTGGTGGATCACTTTTTGGATTTGATAGTGCTACAGAAGCAACAACAAATGTTGAAGAATCCAAAGAACTCTTTAAATTTGTAGGATCTCTTGTTGAGAAGTTTACTGGTGGTGGACTTATTGGATCTGGTACTCTATTTGGATATACTGGATCTGCTGAATCCTTTGGTCCAAATCCACTAGAGACTGGAGATCTATTTAAATTTGCTGGATCTGCTGTTGAAAGAAATACAGAATCTTATGGTGGTTTTGGATCACTCTTTAGTGTTAGTGGACATGCTGAAAGTGTAACGTATTCATATAATGAGTCTTCTATACTTGGTCTTGATTCTGAAGATTATGGATTCATTACTGAAGAACCAGTTTTAGAAGAAGATTATCAATTAACTGGTGGTCAGATTATCTATCCATGGCAATCTGCTGATTATGGATTCTTAACACCAGATACAAATCTACTTCCATATGGTCCTATAAGAGTTATCAGCACAACTGCTGATAGTCAGACTAAGATCTATATTGGATCTGGTAATATAACTTTGACTAGCAATGTTAAAGTATATGTATTACCTAAACATAATGGATCTGGATTTATAAGAGTTGATGGATCTGCGGTTGAGAAAAACACCGAAAACTATGTTGGTCGTGGTTCCCTCTTTGGATTCTCTAGTACAACTGAGTCTACCTCTAATGTTGAGACTTCTAAAGAACTCTTTAGATTTACAGGATCTCTTGTTGAGAAATTCACTGGTGGTGGACTCATTGGTTCTGGATCTCTCTTTGGATATTCTGGAACTGCGGAATCCTTTGGTCCAAGAGCAGATGAACCTGCAGAACTCTTTAGAATTAATGGTTCTGCAACTGAGAAAAATGCAGAATCTTATGTTGGTTCTGGATCTCTCTTCAGTATTGGTGGACATGCTGAAAGTGTAACATATTCTTATAATGAATCTTCTATCGTTGATATTGAATCTGATGATTATGGATTCATAACTGAGACACCTGTATTTGAAAATGATTATGGATTAGTTGGTGATCAGGCAACATATTCTTGGCAGGGTGAAGATTATGGATACATTATTCCTGATCAACCAAGAAGACCTTACGGAAGATTCAACTTTATTAGTACAACTGCTGAATCTGAAACCAATTCCTATGTTGGATCTGGATCTCTCTTTGGATTTAGTAGCACAACTGAATCTAAGGTATTTAAGGCAGAAACTACTGGTCTCTTTAGAATTACTGGTAGTGCTGCAGAATCTATAACTCCTACAACTGAGATTGGATCTGGTTCAATCTTTACATTTGTATCCTTCACTGAGACTGCTACATTTAGTCCTGCTACATCTACAGAACTCTTCAAGTTCAGTGGAGATGCTTATGTAATAAGTACATATTCATTCTTAGGTAGTGGGACACTTACTGCCTCTGGTGAAGCGAGAATTTATGTACTACCTAAGCATAATGGTAGTGGATTTATTAAATTGTATGGTCGTGGATTTGAATCCATTACACCACAAACTGAGATTGGATCTGGTTCAATCTTTACGTTTGTATCCTTTACTGAAACTGCTGTATATAATCCACCAGAAAGAACTGAACTCTTTAGAATTACTGGTAGAGCGATTGAGAAGAATACTGAATCTTATAGAGGAACAGGATCTTCTAATGTTGATGGATCTGCAACTACAATCTTCAGACTTAGAGTTACTGAAACTGGTAGAGATCCAATTAAAATTAGTGGTAATGGACTTGAATCCAGAACTCCTGCCACAGAAATTGGATCAGGATCTATCTTTACCTTTGCTAGTGCAACTGAATCTATTTCTAATGCAGAATCTTCTAAGGAACTCTTTAAGTTCTCTGGATCTGCTGTTGAGAAGAACACTGAAGCGTATCGTGGATTTGGAAAAGTACAATTTAGTAATAGTGCAACCACAATCTTTAGACTTCGTGTTACTGAAACTGGAAGACAACCAATTAAGATTGTTGGTGATGCAGTTCAGAAGAACACAGAATCTTATAGAGGTTCTGGTTCTATCTTTACATTCAAGAGTACAACAGTATCCAAGTCTAACGCAGAATCTTCTAAGGAACTCTTTAGAATTACTGGTAAGTCTAGAGAACTTGCATCCTTCAATCCACCAGAGTTTGGTGATACAATTAGGATTACTGGTAATGCGATTCAGAAGAATACTGAATCTTATATTGGTCGTGGATCCCTCTTTGGATTCTCCAGTACAACTGAGTCTATCTCTAATGCCGAAACTTCTAGAGAACTCTTTAAATTCTCTGGTAAGGGTAGGGAATCATTTACTCCTGCACCACATGTTGGATCTGGTTCGATCTTTACATTTGTATCTTCAACTCAGACAAAAACTACTTCTGAAGTATCTGCAGAACTCTTCAGAATTACTGGCACTGCAGTTGAGAGAAATACTGAAAATTATGTTGGTCGTGGTTCCCTCTTTGGATTCTCTAGCACAACTGAATCTGCAGTATTCAATCCTTCAGAATCTACAATTCTCTTTAAGTTCTCTGGTAAGGGTGCAGAATCTATTACACCAGCACCACATGTTGGATCTGGATCTATCTTCACGTTTGTTTCATTCACTGAGACAAGATCTGTATCTGAAAAATCTGAAGAACTCTTTAGAATTACTGGATCTGCAGTTGAAAGAAATACTGAAGCATACAAAGGAACTGGATTACTCACAACCCTTGGAAGTAAGAGTACTACAATCTTTAGACTCAAAGTTATATCTGATGGTGCTCTTCTTAGAATTAATGGTAAGTCTAAAGAATCCTTTGGATATGGACTTTATACTGGAGCAGAAAGAATTGCTATTGATATTAAGGGTCGTGATAGAACTATTCCGTTTGAATCTAGAAAACCACCTAGAATATACATTATTTAAAAATATAAATAATCTTAAGAATAAAATTTCCCTTTTTAATGGCAAATACCAAACGAGTACAACTTCGTAAAGGGACAGAAACCGAACATGCTTCATTTACTGGAGCACTTGCGGAAGTAACTTATGATACTACAAAAGGCGTCATAAGAATGCATGATGGATTGACTACATCTGGATTTGAAGTTCAAAAATCTAGATTGACAGAAATCAATTCTGCTACTAATTTGTTAACTAATATTAAATATTTTACTGATACTTCTAATGGTCCTTTTACTGTAACCTTACCAACATTAAAATATGTTGGCGATGTTATCCATTTATCTGACTCCAAATACTATTGGGGAATAAATAATCTTACAGTGAACACTCAAAATAGTGAATTAATAAAAGACAATACAGGATATGTTGATGCTCCATTGGTATGTGACGTATCTGGTGCTTATATCGAATTAATTTGGGAAGGAACTTACTGGAGATTATTCTCATGACTATGCATTTAAGTAGATCAACTACAACAGGAGAAAAAACTGTAACGCAGTCGAATGATTTTGTCATTCATGCATTACGTAGAGACTCTACAGGGATGCTTTACTATACCAGAGTTAGTTCTGCAAGCACGGAAGTTGCGGATTTTCATAGAACTGATGGAACACAATATCCTGGATTTTTGGATGGTGTTGATTATGTAGATGAGACGACAGAAGAGAAATCTTATCTCAATCATCCAGCAGATAAATATCAACAGTATAGATTTGATTTCAGAGGATTAAATTATTTTATTGATAATGATGGATACCTCGTCGCCAGAATAAACGGCACATATGATCATGAAACCCAAGGACCTAAGTAAAGTAAGGAATTAAAAAACAATGGCTGATTTTAGATTAGGAAGACTAAAATTCAACTGGAGAGGCGACTGGGCACCCAGTACTGCATATGTTATTGACGACATTGTAAAATTTGGTGCAAATACTTATGTTTGTACTACAAACCATACTTCATCCTCTACGGAACAAGTATGGTATTCTGTAGATGCATCAAATTGGTCTTTACATACTGAGGGTGTAAGAAATGTAGGCACTTATACTCCAGGAACATTTTATAAAATTAATGACGTAGTTCTTGATGGTAATACTCAAAGAAGAGTTACTGCAGGAATTGCAACTAATGCTGGTATTGGGAGCACTAATAGTGTTCTATATGTATCTGGATTTAACGGTGAAGGTAACTTTGATCCTGGAGAAATTTATCAAGCTGGTGACGTTGTAGTATTTAATGGGGTATCTTATGTAGCAATTACTACCTCTGTATTGAGTGTTCCACCTCCAGTACAATTGGGAACCACTTGGAATGTGCTTGCCGATGGTATTAGTGCAACAGGAATTACAACTTATGAAGCTGCTGCTACTTATTATAGAGGAGATTTAGTAAGATTAGGTGGTAATACATATAGACTTAATGCAACTTCTGCACAATACGTAAATCCAGCAATTGGTTCAACCATTGGAATTGGATCAACTATTGTTGGAATTGCAGTAACTGCATGGGATTTATTTAATATTGGATTAAGATACGCTGGAACATATTCATCAACCACAGAATATTATGCGAATGATGTTGTAGAATATTCTTCATCTGCTTATGTTGGAATTGGTTCTACTTCATTTAAAGGTATAACTCCAGGAACTAATCCTAATATTTGGGGTGCTTTAGCACTTGGTGATTCAAATGCATTGTTAACAACAAAAGGTGATATTTTAATTCGTGATGCTTCTTCTCCAACAAGATTGGGAATTTCTACAATTCCTTACAAGTCTCTTGGTGTAAGTACAACTGGTGTTCCTCAGTGGATGACTATTGGTGATTCTACTAGAATTTATTATGTTGACCCAGAACTTGGTTCTGACTCATATAATGGTAGTACACCAGATATGGCATTCAGAACTCTGAAGTATGCCTGTGATAATGCAAGTGCCGTTACATCTATTACTAACTTTGTTTATGATCCTATTACAGGATTATCTACAATTACTGCACCATCTCATGGAATTTTGTATCCAAACATTACAATTAGACTTGAGGATGTTGAGTTTGAGTGTTTGAGTGGTGGTAGAACTTATAATGTTACTGGATTTACTTATGATGGACCTTCTGGTATTGGTACAGTTACTATTGGTGTTGGTGCAACTGGAATTACTCCAGGAACTGTAGTTAGACTTAAGGACTTAGAATTTACTTGTCCTGGTGGTTCTGGAATTACTACAACAATTTTCCCAGATGGCACAAGACCACAAGGATCTAACTTTACAGTAACTTCAGTAATCAGCCCAACATCATTTGCAGTTAACGTTGGTGTATCCACAATCAACCATTTATATGTAAGTGGTGGTAATGCTTTTGTTGGATTTGATACAACAGTCTTCCCAAGAAATGAAGTTGAGTCATATTTTACAGTTCAAGAAATCGTAGATAATGATAATATTATTGTTAATGTTGGTGTATCTACAATTTATCATGATTATGTTGCTGGTGGTCATGTAATTAACCTGTCTCCTGCTGTTATTAAACTATCTGCATCTGAATTTGCAGAGCAACTTCCAATTACTGTTCCTGCATTTACCAGCATTGTTGGATCAACTCTTAGAGCATCTAAGATTCGTCCTGCTGCAGGATTATCAACTGACGGAATTACACCAAATAACCGTCAAACAATGTTTAAATTGTCAGATGCGACAACTATTCAAGGTTTGAATGTTTCTGGTCTTGTTGGATTTGATTATGATGTAAATCGTCCATATGAATTAGAAGCTAGCACTCTTAGAACTGGTATTGGCACTACTGCTTGTGGCGTATACTTTGCATTCAACCCAGAATCTCCAATTTTGAATAAGTCACCTTATGTTAAGGATTGTACTTCTTTTGGTGATCCAGATCCAAATGGATATGGTGGTGCTGGTGTAGGTGTCTTTATTGATGGTGCTCTTCACCAAACTGGTGCTAAGACTATGGTATTTGATGCATATACCAATGTTCTGAGTGATGGTGCTGGATTTATTCTTGATAATGATGCTGGTGCAGAAATTGTATCTTGCTTCACTTATTATTGTAGATGGGGTTATTATTCTGGTGGTGGATCAAGAATTCGTTCCGTTGCTGGTAACAACTCTTATGGTGATTATGGTGTTATTGCTTCTGGATTCTCTACATCAGAAGTCCCAAGAACCGCAAGAGTATTTGGTGATAGAGCAGACACCGTTGTTGGAACCATAAGCGGAACAGTATCTGTTGGTAATACTATGGTTGGTGAAACCTCTGGTGCCAGAGCAACCTTTATTAATGATCAAACCAGCGCAGATAGAATTTACTTTAAGTACTGGCCTGGTTATGGTGCTCCTGGAATTGGAACAACTTCATTTGTTCCTGGTGAGTGGGTTACATTTATTGGTGCTGGTACTACTGGTGCTTTAAGATTAGCTACTGCTCCAGGATCTGTATCTGGTCAAAAAGGTGTTATTATTGAACTTGATCTTGTTGATGGTAATAACCTGCCAGTTGTTGGGGATGCAATTGGATTTACTACTACAGGTATTGGTAGTGATCGTGTAAATGATCAACCAAGAAATTACATTATTAATAATGTAACTGGATTTACAACCACATTTGTTCAACATCGTGGATACTTAAGTGGTGGACTACCTCCAGTTACCTATTCTGGAAGAGTTACTGTTACGATCTCTCCAGAAAAAGGTGCTGCAACACCTGATACTAGAGCTGGAATTGGTACTAGTGTTACTGCTGGTGGTTCTTTTGTTGAAATTAGAACCAAGTTCTCTAATGCTCGTTTAACTGGTCACGACTTCTTATCTGTTGGAACTGGTAACAAGGTAGAAACCAATTATCCAAATGTTGATGAATCAACAGTTCAACAAGGTAATGAAACAAACACTTTTGGTCCTGGTAAAGTATTCTATGTCTCTACTGACCAAGGTGGTAACTTCAGAGTTGGTGATTTATTCGCAGTTAACCAGTTAACTGGTGCGGCAACTCTTGATGCTTCTGCATTCAACCTGTCTGGTCTGACAGAACTTAGACTTGGTTCTCTCGGTGGACAAATTGGTGAGGCAATTAACGAGTTCTCATCTGATGAAACTATGAGCGGTAACTCTAACACCGCTTGCCCAACTGAGTTTGCTGTTCGCGGATATCTCACTAGAGATAGAATGGGTGATGAGGCAATGGTTCCACCAACTGGAACTACTGCACAAAGACCTGGAACACTAATCGAAGGTCAATTTAGATATAATACTGATCTTAAGACACCAGAATATTATGATGGTGTTCAGTGGATTCCTACTGGAAGATGGACAACTGTTGATGTATCTTCTAACACAAGTGTAGTTCCTTGGAGAACATATTTCTGCAATACTAGTGGTGGTCCAATTACATTAACTCTTCCTGCTTCACCTGTAAAAGGCGATGCAATTAGATTCTTTGATGTTGCAAATACCTTTGATACTAACGCTTTAACAATTGCTAGAAATGGCAGACCAATTGGTGGACTCGCTGAAAATATGACTGTTACCACTGAAGGGGCAGCATTTGAATTAGTATTCTTTGACAACACACAAGGTTGGAGAATCTTCACAGTATAATATAAAAAAGGGAGGGGAATTAAATCCCCTCCTTTATACTAAATATTAGTAATATAGATACTAAAAATGGCAACATATTCAAGTTACAAAAAAGTAGTAGGAGATCAAGTTCCCAATGCTTCTATTCCAGATGCCAAACTAGTTAGTACAGCTTTTAAAAATTATACTGTATTGTGGGTTCGTGGATGTTTGGGATATTGTAGTCCTGGTTGTTGCTGTCTTTGGACTGTTCCTGCTGGAGTTAGAAGAGTAACATTTGAATTGTGGGGTGCTGGTGGTAATGGTGCAGGAATGTGTACTACCAGTAGATGTCAGCACTATGCTGGTGCTCAAGGAGGATATTATAACATAAGAACAATATCTGTTACTCCAGGATGGCAGTACACTGTTTGTGCTGGTGGAGTTTTTCCTTGTTTGAGTAACGAATGTAATGGATGTGAAGGATGCACAAGTTATGTAACTGGATGTAATTTATCTAACTTCTGTGCTATTGGTGGATGTGCTGGGTGTGCTGATGGTAACTGGAACGTAGGATGTTTTTCAGATTGGGGTAGATGTTGTGTAACACCTACTGGTGCATGGGGAGGTGATTTTGCTATGGGTAATCACAGAGGAGGTTATCAAGGATCATGGGTTTGCCATTGCTATCGTTATGTTCATTGTGCTTCTGGTGCTCCATTTTTAGGTGGAGCAAACGTCACTGGAGAAATTGCCGAGTGTTGGATGCGTTGTGCTACTGGTGCTGTTCCATATGGTAGTGGTGGACAAAGTGCAATGACTACTTATTGTGGTGGTGGATCTTGCTGTGGTCAAGGTGGTACTGGTGGTTCTGGTGTTGTTAAAATTACATATTTTTAAGGAGTAAAGACAAATGGCATCTTATGCAAGCTATAAAAGAATAGACGGATCCAGTTTTGTTAACCAGACATTAGAACAAACTAAATTTGATCCAAATGCAAGAAAAACTTTTGGTGTTCAGTGGTTTTATGGTCCTCCAGAAGCATGTTCACAAGGTTGTTGTTGTCTTTGGACAGTTCCTACTGGAGTAAGAAAGTTATTTGTTGAATTGTGGGGTGCTGGTGGAAGTGGATCTGGTGCATGTTCTTGTGGAAGATGTCATCATTATAGGGGTGCCAGTGGTGGAGCATATAATTCTAAAATGATAGATACTGCTCCAGGATGTCAATATACAATTTGTGCTGCTGGAAATGGTAACTGTTGTAGATTTGAGTGTACTGGTTGTTTTGGATGTACCTCTTATGTAAACGGATTTAATTTGAGTAATTTCTGTGCTATTGGTGGATCTCCAGGATGTGCTAATACTAACTGGGCAGAACCTTGTAACTCTATTTGGGATTGTTGCTTACAGGCAGGAAATAATGGTGGCGATTTTGGATATATGAACCACGCAGGTGCTTTTGGTGGAGTTGAATGGTGGTTTGCTGTTGGATTTTGTCATTGTCATATGCAACAAACTCAACCAACATCAGCTCCATTAATTGGAACTACTGTTCAAACTTCTATCAATTTTTGTTGGATGAGATGTGGATGCTGGACAGTTCCTTATGGGCATGGTGGACAGAATGCAATGACCTCATATTGTGGAACTAGTTGCTGTGGACAAGGTGGAATGGGTGGTCCTGGTCTTGTTAGAATTACATATTTTTAAGGAGTAAAAATCAATGGCATCTTACGCAAGCTATAAAAAAATAGATGGATCTGAACAGATTTTAGATAATAGTATTCCTGTTGATGCAGTTAGTCAAAGCGCATTTGCTACTTGGACTGTTCAATGGGTTTTTGGTCAACCATGTATGCTTTCTTCTGGTTGTTGTTGCCTTTGGACTGTTCCTACTGGAGTAAGAAGGGTATTTTTTGAACTTTGGGGTTCTGGTGGTAATGGTCATGGGGCATGTTCAAATGGAAGATGTCAGCACTATGCTGGTGCTCAGGGTGGATATTACAACTCTAGAATGTTAACTGTGTGTCCTGGATGGCAGTATACAATTTGTGCGGGAGGAGTTTTTCCTTGCTGTCAATTTGATTGTGTTGGATGTACTGGATGTAGTACTTATGTAACTGGATGTAATTTATCTAACTTCTGTGCTGCTGGTGGTGTAGGTGGTTGTGCGAATGCCAATTGGAATGAAGCTTGCTTCTCAGATTGGGGCAACTGTTGCTTGGCACCAGGTGGATGGGGTGGTGATTTTGGATTAGGTAATCATAGAGGTGCTATGTTTATTCATGCTTCACAATGCCATTGTCAATGTAAAGGTTCAACACCAACACCAGCACCATTTATTGGTACACAAGTTCAGCAAAACTTACTTGAGTGCTGGATTCGTTGTGGTTGTTGGACAGTTCCTTATGGGCATGGTGGAATGGGTGCAATGACTACTTATTGTGGTGGTCAGTGTGGACAAGGAGGAACTGGTGGACCTGGATTAGTTAAAATCAGTTTCTTATAACTTATAAATAAAGATAACAACCTGCTTCTGTAAATTAATAGAGATAAAATCATGGCACAAATTTCAGTAGAATTTGATCTTCCATTACCAAATGAGTTTTTAGTCGATCACTCATTTAGTCAAGGTAAAATTCGTAAATATACATATCACGGTCCTGATAAAATTTATCTTCAAATTGGTGAAGATGGTACTGAAAAGTATGGACCTTTGACTGCAGAAGATATTGCTGATGGTAGACCTGTTCCATTGGATGTTGTAGAATGGTTTGAAGTTGATTGCACAGAGAACCCTCTTGCTTGTCAACTCAGAGCACCAATTGTAAATGAACTTCAGGAAAATTATACTGGGGAAGAATTTCATCCAGGTTCTCCAGAAATTGAAGGATATGATAGATATTCCTATCCAACTCCCTTAATGCCTGGTGATATTTTTGATAAACTTAATGTTAAGGTTGTTGACGGTAAAGTAGAAGTAACTGCATATACACCACAAGAAAAACTTCATGGTATTGTTAGAGACTTAACTTGGGATGATATTAGAAAGCATAGAGATATGATGCTTAGATTGAGTGATGGTCAACTTGCAGATGATATGCCACTTGATCTTCAAGAAGAGTGGAAAGAATATCGCCAAAAACTAAGAGATCTTCCTACAGTTATGCAAGAAGCAGGTGTAGAACCAAATATTGCTTATTATATGTTCCCAATACAACCATCATCTGCGGGTATTGCTGGAAGAGATTTTTGATAAAATGATTTTATGACTGATTATACATTATATAATTTTGATTATATTAAAGAAAATCAAATAGAAATAATAAAAGAACTGAAGACATCTCAAGATAATTTAGTTAAATATGGAGTTTTCGATACTACGAAAGCTTATATTTACTATAATATCTTTGGGGTGTCTTCTCCGTCTAAACACATGTATGTAATATATTCTAAAGTTAGAGATATTGTACGTGAAAGATTGCCAAACCAAATGATGTGGATACAATCTTGGTTAAATTATCAAAATTGTAATGAAGTTTTGCCTTGGCACAATCACACATCAAGTTGGCATGGATACATATCAATTGAACCTCAAGATACAATAACTGAGTTTGAAAATTGGTCTATAGAAAATGAATGCGGCAATATTTACTTTGGTCCAGGTGGTCATCTTCATAGAGTAGTTAATAAATCTGATTATAAAGGTAAAAGAATTACAATAGGTTTTGACATTATTTTAGAAGAAGATTATACTGGCATGGTATTACCTACTGAAAATTTTGGCGCAATCCCATTACTATAATGTTTGAATTAAATTCAGAAATAAAAGTAAAAATAGAAAATGTAAAAGATATTACTTGGGAAGCATTATCTGGAGGATTAGTTAAGTATAGTCCAGATACTGTTGAAAAAATGGTTTTTATAATAGATGATTTTTATAAAAATCCCGATGAAATCAGAGAATACGCAATAAAATCTAAAACATATACAGATAAAGAACGTCTTGCTGGTGCGATAGGGAGAAGAGTTTGGGATGAAGATTTGAATATAATGAAACAATTAAGAGATAATCTGTGCCCAATCTTTGAGCAATTATGTATGCATCCTAAATGGCATATACAGTTTGACAAAGATCATCATTATAATAAATGGAATTGTATGAGGTTTGTTGTCAATATAACAAACAATAAAGAAATTGTTGAATCGGGTAGAGATTGGAAAACTATATGTCATATTGATGGTCCATATAATAAATGGGCAGCATTAGTATTTTTAAATAAAGAAGATGAATGTGAAGGTGGAACTAGTTTTTACTCTGTTAGTTTACCTAATGAAGATGGATCTAGTAATCCACCGACTTTAGAATATACTTGTCAAATGAAATATAATCGTTGTATTTTGTATGATGCTAATCAAATACATGGTGCAGTAATGGAACCACATATGTTTAAAAATTGCGATAGATTGACTCAAATAATGTTTTTTTAATCTTCTAAATAAAATTGAATCGTGCTATAATTATAGCAATATTAACAAAACTGAGGTTGAAAATAAATGAGATCAAAGGCATTTTTTATAAATGGTGGAGCTGGTAGAGTAATTTGCTCCATTCCTGCGTTTGAAAAATATGCAGAAACCCATGATGATTTTATTATTGTTTGTGAAGGAGGAACAGATTTTTATAAAGGTCATCCAGTTCTTCATAAGCATGTTTTTGACAATTGGCATAAAGGATTATTTGAGAAAGAGATTAAACATAGAGATTGTGTAACTCCAGAGCCATATAGATTGTGGCATTATTACAATCAAAAATGTAATTTGTCTCAGGCATTTGATATCATTATTAATGAATTGGATGAACCAAGAGAATTGGATAGTCCAAAAATTTATTTGAATAAAATGGAACTTCTTGCTGGATATAATTCGGTAGAAGAGATTAAGGCTGGTACTGGAAAAGATAAGGTTATAGTTGTTCAACCTTTTGGGAGATCTGTTGAACAAGTGGGTAATGATTTTATTGCAGATCCTACATCTCGTAGTTTTTCTCTTAATAGTATTGTAGAAATTATTAATGAGTTAAAAAAAGATTATGCAGTTATTATTATGAGTGAGATTCATTTTCCACTTGAGGAAAATGAAGATAAATCAAAATATCGTGTTGCTAGACCCCAAATTACAGATATGCGACTTTGGGCAAGTATTATTAATGCTTCAGATCATTTTCTGGGATGTGATAGTATGGGTCAGCATATTGCAAAAGCATTTGATAAAACTGCTACTGTAGTACTCGGTTCTACATATCCAGAAAATATATCTTATCCAAATTCAAACGATTTTGATATTATTGATATTGGTGCAGATAAAAGAAAATATAGTCCTATTCGTATTTCAATTGATGAAGAAATTGATAGATATAATGATGAAGCAATGGAGATGACTAAAGATCAAATTAAATTAGTCATAGATACTGTTAAAAAGAGAATGGGTAAATCCGTTGCTTACACTGGTAATTGGACACCACAAAATACACAGCAAAATACTTGTTGCCCAACTCCACAAAAAAATACTTCTATTGCACCAGAGTTAAAGGTAGCATCAACTCCAGTTTTAATGCCAAAAGAAAATAAAGGATTTGGAAGTAAAAATAATTTAGAAAAAGAAGTTAATGACATTTTAAAAAAATTAAAGTGAGGTAACATAAATGACACAATGGATTGCTGCTATTGCAAGAGGACATAATTCTGGTGTTTGTCTTTTAAAAGACGGTGAATTAGTATTGGCAATTGAAGAAGAAAGATTGTCAAGAGCAAAATATGATGGTGGACCATTAGCATCGATGGTAAAAATTCTTGAGTATACGGATAAACTTGATTATCTTGTAATTGCTCATACTCAACCATTAAGCGATGCTGGAAGAATTGATTTTTCTGGTGATGATGTTTACACTGGTATGGCTAGAAAACTTGGTTTAATTGATAGAAATCAAGATAATTATAATCATCCTCAGGTTATTGATTTGAGTAGAAATCATCATAAACTTCATGCTGCTTGTGCTTTTTACCGTTCTGGGTTTGAAAGTGCAGTATCATTAGTTGTGGATGGAGCAGGAACTTTTATTCCAATGCAAATTGGAAGAAATCAAGAGATGACCTGGGAATTAGAGTCTATTTTTAGTTGTGAATATCCAGCACTTTTTAAAACATTATATAAACATCAATCTGGTAGAGGTCCTTGGGGATCAGTAAGAATTCCTGAAATGCCTAGTGAATCTGAAGGTGAAGAAGGAACACATGAGTTAATTCTTGATGAAAGTGCAGGAATCACAAAAGCATATGAAGCAGTAACTCAATATTGTGGATGGCCTCCTATTGAAGCTGGTAAAACTATGGGATTATTTCCATATGGTAAACCGAATGATAAGATTCCTCCAATTTATACTGATGGTAATGGAGGAAGTTGGAAGACTTCAGATCGCAATGTAATTATTCCAACTTATCCAAATGGTGCATTGGTTAATGAAGGAAGATATGATTTTCTTCAAACTCCAAATGAAGTTAAAGATTTGACTTTACTTGAAAATCGTCGTGATATGGCGTATGCTATTCAAACACAATCTCAACAAATGGTTCTTGAATTAATTCGTAAAGCAGTTGAGATGTCTGGTAATAGAAATGTTGTTATATCTGGAGGTTATGGACTTAACTGTGTAGCAAATTATTGGTATCTTGATCAGTTGAAAGATGAAGATATTAACTTGTATGTTGAACCTGTAAGTAATGATGCTGGAACTGCTATTGGTGCAGCATTGATGTGGTATCACAAAGTAACTCAGGATGCTGATGTTAGAATACAGATAAATGATCTTTATACTGGACCAAGTTATATGTATAGTGAACAAGAAATTAATTCAATCGCACAAAAATACAATGTTACTGAATTAAAAACTACTACATATGAAGATGTAATTGATTTAATTACTAATAAAAATATTGTTGCATTATTCCAAGGTAGATCTGAAGCTGGACCTAGAGCACTTGGTAATCGTTCTATTCTTTATGATCCAAGAGATCCTAATGGAAAAGATCATGTTAATAAAATTAAACGAAGAGAATATTTTAGACCTTTTGCTGGTTCTATTCTTCAAGAGCATGTACATGATTGGTTCGATCTTCGTGGTATGAATGATTCTCCTTTTATGATGTATGCAGTAAATTGTAGAGAAGGTATTGAAGATAAGATTCCTGCAATTATTCATGTTGATGGAACTTGCAGAATTCAAACAGTTACACAAGAGCAAAATTTACATTATTATAATTTGATCAATACTTTCTACAAAAAAACTGGTTGCCCAATCATTTTTAATACTTCATTTAATCTTGGTGGAGAACCATTAGTTGAAACTTTAGATGATGCAATCAGGACTCTTGCTAACAGTTTAATTGAATATTTGTATTTGCCAGAATATGAAACTTTAATCTATGTTAGAAATGAGGAAGAATGATGAAACCACTTCGTAGAATAGTAGTAGTTGGTGGTGGAACATCTGCTTGGTTGACTGCGGCGTTTCTTTTAAATAAAACTAGAGAATATTGTGAAATTGTTGTTATTGATAAAGAGCAAGGTCAAACAGTAGGTGTTGGTGAAGCAACAGTTTTAAGTTTTAGATCATTCATGGAATCCTGTGGATTTCCAATTGAATCTTGGTTTAATGAAATTGATGCAACATTTAAATCTGGAATCTTATTTTCTAATTGGCAAAAGGAAGGTGAAGATATTTGGCACCCTTTTGCCTTTCCAGAATATAATTGGATAAAAACAAACTTGTTAAATATCTGGACAAATAATAAAGAATTTGATTTTAAAACATGTGCTACTGCACTTTATCATCCATCTGTAGATGAAAATAAAATAGATCCAGAAAATTTTCCTAGTTATGCATTTCATATTGATTGTGGGAAATTAGTTAAGTTTATTCAAAATAAGATTTTAAATAAAATAACATTTGTACAATCTGAAGTTGTTGATATTCTTCGTAAAGAAAATGGAGAAATACAACATCTTTTATTGAGTGATGGTCAAGAAATAGAATCAGATCTTTTTGTTGATTGTACAGGTTTTAAGCGTCTTATTGGTACTAAACCAGATACTGTTAATTTGAGAGATAGATTATTCTGTGATACTGCTGTTGCTGGACATATACCTTATAATGACATTGAATCTGAAATGAGACCATATGTTATTTGTGATGCTGTTGAACATGGTTGGATATGGAATATTCCTGTTCAAACAAGAATAGGATCTGGTCTTGTTTTTAATCGTTCTATAACTGATCCAGAGGAAGCAAAAAATTATTTTGTTGAGTATTGGGACAACCGAGTACCTAGAGATTCTTTGAAGGTAATTGATTGGACTCCTTACTATCATAATAATTTTTGGGAGCATAATGTTGTTTGTATTGGTCTATCTGCTGGTTTTATTGAACCATTAGAGAGTACAGGTGTTGCTTTAATTTGTGCTGGTGCAATTGAACTTGGTGAAGCAATAAAAGGATCTTTTTATAATCAGCAAGACGTACAATTGTACAATTCAAAACTGAAATGTTTTTTTGAAAATTGTGTTGACTTTGTGAATATGCATTATTCAAGATCTCAAAAAACTGGTAAGTTTTGGGAGTGGGTTAAGTCTACACATACTATGACAGATACACAAAAACATTATGAATTTGAGATAGAAAATAATCCGTATGAATTACCCAAAGATGGAGATTTTATGTTTGCTGGTGAAAATTGGTCTGTCTGGTTATGTCAACTTATGACAAATGAAAAAATAACTCCCAAAAATGATGGACTAACTAAAAATCAATCCCAACAAATTATAAAAGATTTTAGAGATAATGAAATAGAAAAGCATAAAAGATCTATACTACATAAACAATATGTTGATCAATTTAAATTGAAGTGTAATTGAGGAAAATTTTATGGTTAAAAAAGTATTTGTAAACGGAACTTTTGATATTTTACATAAAGGTCATCTTGAGTTACTAAACTATGCAAAGTCTATTGGTGACATTTTATACGTCGCAATTGATACGGATGTAAGAGTAACTGAAAAAAAGGGTGACAATAGACCAATTAATAATCAAATTGATAGAGCAGAATTTTTGATTAATTTAAAATCTGTCGATTATGTTGTTTTATTTGGAACGGATAATGAATTAGAATATTTGGTTAAAAATATAGAACCTGATATAATGGTTGTTGGATCTGATTGGAAAGATAAAACAGTCATTGGATCAGAATATGCAAAGGAATTAGTATTTTTTGATAGAATAGATGGATACTCAACAACAAACATCATTAACCGTATTATTGATAGGTGAAACATGTGAGGATGAATACATTTATGGGAATGTGAGTAAGATTAGTCCAGAAGCTCCTGTTCCTATTTTAAATTATACTCATACTGAAGTTTATTCTGGAATGTCATCAAATGTAAAGAATAACTTACAATCATTTGGTATAAATGTAGTTCATATAACAAATAAAGAAATAATTAGAAAAACTAGAATAGTACATAATGGAACTAATCAACAATTGTTGAGAATTGATGATGATGTAAAAATATCTCCAATCAAACCGTCAGAAATTAGAAGTGCATTTCTACACTTTTCTTATGATGCAATCGTCATATCAGATTATGATAAGGGACTTCTTACGACAGATGATTTAAAAGTTATCTGTCAAAACTTTAGTGGTCCAGTTTTTATTGATACTAAAAAGAAAGAATTATTTACTGAAAAAAATGTAATTTTTAAAATAAATCAAAGAGAATATGATAATTTAATTACGTATCCAGAAGATCCTCATTTGATTGTTACTATGGGTAGCGTTGGGGCAAAATATTTAAATCATATTTATCCTTCAGAAAAAGTTAATGTATTTGATGTTGTTGGTGCTGGAGATACCTTTTTGGCATCTTTTGTATATTCATATTTGACCTGTGAAGAAAATAAAAATAAAATTCCAGTATCTATTTTATATGCAAATAAAGCTGCTGCTATTGCTGTGCAACATTTTGGAACTTATACATTAACTACTAATGATATTAGGGGGATTAATTGATGTCAGTATATTGGGGGGTCAATTTATCTCATGATGGATCTATTTGCCAAGTTAACCAAGATGGTGAGATAGATTGGTTTGTTGAAGAAGAAAGATACTCTAGAATTAAACAGCAGGAATTACCTATAACAGTAGTTCCTTTTATTGATTATAGTAATGAAATATATCCTATACAAATTTCTTCTTTATATGAATCTTGGGATAAAAAAAAGGTTGAAGAAGAAGCAAAAATTTTTTCTACTCTAGTTAAAAAGTTTTATAATAAACAAAATTTAGATAATAAAAAACATGTAAATTATGATCTATATTGGGATCATCATGTTTATCATGCAGCATGTGGTTTTTATAATTCTGGATTTGATGAGTCTGCTATATTAGTTGTTGATGGAATGGGAAATTATATAAATGACAATCATCATGAGGTTGAATCAATATATACAATGAAATATCCAAATGCATTAAAAATATATCATGTAAATGTAACAGATTCCTATATGGATGTTCAAGGAAATAATTTTCCAATTGGAATTGGGATGATTTATAGTGCAATTTCTGATTATTTTGGATTTGGATCTTTAGGATCAGGTAAAGTTATGGGAATGTCTGCATATGGAAAAGAAGATTCAAATATAAAATCATTTATTACTCCTGAAGGTAAATTAGATTCTACACAATTTTATAGAACACGATACGGAATAAATTTTATACCATATGATTATGTAAAATATGATGGAATATCTATTGATCCTGAAAATCCGAAAATTCGGAATTTAGTTAATCTTGCATATCGTGTTCAAAAAGATTTTGAAGATTACATGATAAATTTAATTTTATACGCTTTACAAATTACAGGAGCAAAAAATTTAGTTTTAACGGGTGGATGTGCATTAAATTGTGTTGCAAATTATAAGTACTTGGATATTCTTCCAAAAGGAGTTCAATTATATGTTGAACCAATTTCTACAGATGCTGGAACTGCAATAGGTCTAGCTAAACTTCAATACCATTATCAAACACAATCTAAAGAAATAAAACCATTAAAATCTTTATATTTGGGACTAGAAAAATGAAAACTTATTGTATTGATATTGATGGAACTATTTGTGAAAATGGTGATTGTGAATCATGTAAATATGAAGGTAGTGTTCCTCACTTAGAAAGAATTCAAAAAATAAATGATCTTTATGATCAAGGAAATATTATAAAGTATTTTACTGCAAGAGGAATGGGTAGATATTCAGATGATTCTAAAAAAGCAAAAGAAAAATTTTATGCATTGACTAAAATGCAATTAGATATATGGGGATGCAAATATCATGAACTTATTATGGGGAAACCATCTGCAGATTACTACATAGATGATAAGGCAATACAATCAAATGAATTCTTCAATTAAAGTAGTCCCCAAAGGATGGGGATTTGAGAAATGGATTGTTAATAATGAAAAATACTGTGGCAAACTTTTATACTTTATAAAAGGTAAAAAATGCTCTTGGCATTACCATAATATAAAAGATGAAACTTTTTATATTCAATCTGGAAAACTTATATTGTTTTATGGGTATGATGATGATATTAATTTGGCACAAAAAAAAGTTTTAAGAAAAGGGGATCATTTCCATGTTCCTGTAGGTCTTAGACATAAGATGTATGCATTAGAAGATACTGAACTCTTTGAATTTTCTACCCAACATTTTGAAGAAGATAGTTATAGAGTAATCAAAGGAGATTAGGTATGAAATTGCAAGATTTAATTGTAGAATTAAAAAATCACGTATCTAAGGAGGAATGTAAAACTTTTATTGATTGGTTCTGGAATAACAAAAATATTCATACAGAAGGTAAAGTATACAATGTTGCAAATCCAGAAAGTGTTGTAAATTTAGAAGCAAAAATTGCCACACAAGCATACCCTAATCCAAGTGATCCAATATCTCATTTGATTAGTCGGATAGTTTTTTCTGGATATGAAAAATATTCTAATATAAAACCAACTCCACAAGGATTGGGTGGATTGTGTGCTACTGCATATTCGATAAGAGTTTATCCAAAAGGAATTGGAAAATTTTTACCACATGCAGATCAATCTGCTGGTGGCAATGTTACTAGATTATTTGCCTTTATTTTATATTTGAATGATGTTGATGAAGGTGGAGAAACAGAATTTCCAGATTTTAATTATAAATGTAAACCAGAAGAAGGAAAACTGTTAATATTTCCTTGTAATTATTTGTTTAGACATCAAGGAAATACTCCTATTTCTGATGACAAATATATTGTTACTGCATTCATAAATTTTGTTGAAAGATATGACTAATTTTTTAGACTTCTCTACAGTAAATCCATCAAAACCATTTGGACCAGTTTTATTTGAGTGCAAATGTCCGCAAGAAATAATTGATAATATTAATTATTTTGTTGATAATATGAATCTAGAGACTAAAAATTTATGCTCTTCAAAATACACAAAGAATAAAAATTTTCCAAATCTATTACAAAGAGATTTTGAGGTAATTTATTTAACACCAGAGTCATCTGTGGAAACTAAATTATCTTATTTTCTTTTAGAAATTGCAAAAATATATTCCACTTATTTGGGTGCAGAAGGATCTGATGTTATTCTCCCTAATACTTTGTTTACTGATGAATTACTTGATGCTTGGGTAAATCGTTACTACAAAAATGATTATACACCACCCCATAATCATAGAGGACATATATCTGGAATTATAATTTTAGATCTTCCTGATGATTCTACTGAAATGGATAAAAGAAATCTTGAATTCGTCTGGAATAATGAACACTTCAGACCAATTCAAGAAATTGGAAAAACATTTTTATTTCCTAGTAATTTAATGCATTGGGTTGCAAAACAAACTAATGTAAAGGAAAGAAGAACACTTAGTTTTAATTTGTTTTTAAGTAATCCTGAACAGTAGTAAAATTATAATCTTCCAACCACTTCATATCAGCACACGTATAAGTTTGATACTTACCAATTAAATGATCTGGAAAGGGAATGGTATTAATTTTACCATTCTCTTTTTTTGCTACTAATTCTGCTACATCTTGAAATGAAATTGGATTACCAGTTCCAATATCATATATTCCACTAGGAGCATTATTATTTAAAACAATATCTACTACATCATCTACGTATACAAAATCGCGGAGATATTTATCCGAACCTTCAAAAAGATTTAATTCACCAGTATCTTTAATTTGCTTAGTAAATTTACTAATAGGACTTGCTTGATCTCCTTTATGATCTTCTCCTTCTCCATATACATTAAAGTATCTAAAACCTTGAATTAATGGAAACTTATCAAGATTATCCAATACACAATAATCAATTTGAAGTTTTGAGATTGCATATTGATTTAAAGGATTTATTTGTCCTTGAGTGTTCCCATAAACTGAAGCTGATGAAGCATATTTTACAGGAATTTCATAATCCATAGCATACTCTAAAAGCATTAGAGTAAACGCTACATTGTAATGATAAATTGATCTGATATTTTTTTCTGTGGTTGATGATATTGCACCTTGATGTAAAATTAATTCTACTTTATCCCAATCATTAAAATCTCTAAAAAGTCTAAAAGAATCTTCTTTTTCTAGAAGAAGAACATCTTTATGCTCTAGTTTTTTTAAAAAGTTTTTTCCAATAAATCCTGATGAACCTGTTAATATAATCATAGTCTCTTAAAATATAATAAATAATAGCATATTAAAAGTAAAAAGTATATTCATGTCTTTTGGATCTCTAGCATCAGTTGTTCCAACCACAACTACATTTAATACTTTACTTTATACTGCTCCAGCATCTACTTTAGTAGAGGGTAAAGTATATATTACAAATAGAAATTCCTTTCCTGTAAAAATTAGAGTTGCTATCTCTACGGGTGGATTAAATGATCTTGAATCTTCTGGATATGTTATATATGATAAGCAAATAGAAAAAAATCAATCATATCAAACTGACACAATTTATTTTTCTGATGAACAAAGTTTAATTATTAAATCTAATGATTTAAATGTAACTTTTAAATTAATTGGATCTGAGGTTGGTATAACAACAAATTCTGGTTTATTATCTAGTCTAACTCCATCTCAATTAAATTATCCAGAAGTTCTTTATAGTTCTCCATCTTCTGGTAATCCTAGAATCAATGTAAATTTGTTTGCTTGCAATAAAACAGGATTTCCAGCATCTATTAGAGTGGGTGTTGGCACAACAATATCAGCAAACAATTATATTGAATATAATTATGAATTAAATCCAAATTCAGTGTATTCTAAAACTGATATAAAAATTGGAGAATCTGAATTAATTTTTGTTAAATCAACTGACACTAACGTAAACTTTGTTCTGTGTGGAACAGATATTTGACATAAATTAATAATGTGTTAAGATTATACCTGATTGTTTTACTGGCATGAAATTCACAGTCTATTCAAAATACGGTTGCCCATACTGCTCTAAAATTGAAGAAGTATTAAAACTTGCTAATTTGGAACATAAAGTTTATAAATTAGATGAACAATTTACAAGAGAGCAATTTTATTCTCAGTTTGGAGAAGGAACAACTTTTCCTCAGGTTGTTTTAAATGATCAAGAGAATTTAGGGGGATGTGTTGATACTGTTAAGTATCTTCAGGAAAATAAATTAATCTGATCCAAGATCAAATAAAAAATTATAGATATACTTATCTGCAAATTCTTTACTGTAATTTGCCTTCAAGATTCCATAAGCTGGATCTGTTGAAGATAAGTGATAATCATATCCTTTTTGATACAAATAATTTGATGAAGTCTGTTTGGATTCTTCTAAACAGACTTTGTATTTTTTCAAATATAAATCTAATTGATTTAGATACTCAATATAAAAACATTTATTGTTTGACTTTAACCAAAGTTTTTTTGAAAAATATTTGTCCAAATCATAAATTTTAGAATTATTTTTTGTTCTATCTGGGAATGAATTTAGATATTTGTTAATATATTTTTCTTCATAAGAAGAATCATTCTTCAGTGGATGAAAGTCAATCGTTCCAAAATATTTTTTGTCATAGCAGTTAATATACTCTGTACCAAAAATAGGTGTTTCGTATTCAAAATGGGGATATATAACTAATGATTCTGCATAAAATTTGTTATTGATATTTAATTCGCAGTATCTTATTTTTCTTATTTTATTAGATGACCAACAGTAAGACTTTATGAATGAATTATTAATATTAACTTCTTCTTTAAGCCAATTTGGAAGGGTTAATGGTTTTAAGTCATTGAAGTTATTAAATAATAATTTTTTTACACTCATCTAATATTGTAATTAAAATTATCATGTATTTATTTTACTTAAAAATATGAAAATATTATCCATATGTTCGGGACATGATGCTTCATCAACTTTAGTTGAAGATGGAAAAGTAAAAAGATATTTTAAGGAAGAGAGATTTTCAAAGATAAAAAAAGATAGAAGTATAGATAATATTTTTAAATTATGTTTAGACGAATGCATCTCAGAAGTTGATTTTTTTAATTTATCAACTAGTCTTAATGATGTTGAACAGAATAAAAAATATAAAGAAGTACTAGAAAAAAATAGTAAAGTAAAAATAATTAATTGCAATTCTGAGCATCATTTGTATCATGCTGCATTATCATTTTATAATAGTGGATTTGAAAGAGCGTTAATTGTCGTTATTGATTCTGCTGGTAATGTGATCAACGATAATGTATATGAGTGTGAATCAATTTATGTTGCAGAGTATCCTGATAAATTTACTCCAATATATAAAAATTATTTTACTGAAGATTATAAAAAGAAAAATTTTAGTAAAGTCATAAATGGGTGTGAATATGTTTGTAAAACACCTTATGGTATGGGTGGATTGTATATATCTGCTGCTCTTTGTATTGGTCAAACTGAGGATGATTGTGGCAAAGCTATGGGATTATCTTCTTATGGTGATAATATAGAGGATGCTCCTAGATTTTTTTCTCATGAAGATTCTGATCTTTTGCTTTGTCCTTCTGATGAGTGGTGGGTAAATGAATACATGCTAAGGTATGGTGCTGGCAAAAAAGTTGATTTAAATAGAAATAATTATAAACCTTTTGCCGATTATTGCTATGAAGTTCAAAAACAAACTCAGGAAGTATTTTGTAAACTTATAAAAAAAGGAATAGAAAAAACTGGGATAAAAAAAGTTTGTATTAGTGGTGGTTATGGGATGAATATTATTGCTAATCATTATGCCACACAAAAATTTCCAGACATTGAATTCTTTTTTGAACCATTATGTGATGATGGTGGCATATCTTCTGGATCTGCTATGTATTTTTATAGAAAAATAACCAAAGATCCTACAATTAATCCTATAAAAACTACCTCATATCATGGATTTAAATATGATCTAAAATCTTATAACGGACAATATGCAGATAATAAAGATGTTGCAAAATTGTTATATGACAATAAATCAGTTGCAATATATAATGAATACGCAGAATCTGGGCAAAGAGCACTTGGAAATAGATCTATACTTTTTAATGCTTTAAATTTAAATGCAAAAGATATTGTTAATGAAATAAAAAAAAGAGAATGGTATAGACCATTTGCTGCAGTGGTTTTAGAGGAAGATGCATCATTATATTTTGATATGGGAAGATTGAAGTCAAATGAGTACATGACAGTTTGTTTTCCAGTGAATACTGATATAATTCCTGGTGTTACTCATATTGATAATACATGTAGAGTTCAGACTGTCAGCACTGGACATATTTACGATCTTCTGGTAGAGTTTAAAAAATTGAGCGGACATGGTATTCTTTTAAATACAAGTTTCAATCTTGCTGGCGAACCACTTGTAGAAACTCCAGAAGATGCATTTAACACTCTTAATAGATCAAGATTAGATTATCTTTGGTTTTACGAAACAAAACAGTTGTTTAAATCTTGATTTTGATATATAATTAACAAACAGGAGAAGATCATTTAATGAACTATACTCTCTTTGACGCTTATTTTGATGTTGAAAAGGCAATAGATTTGGCGTTTGAAGGAAAATTTGTTTTAAATTTTTACGATTATTTAAAAACTAAAAGTGCAAAAAGATGTGATGTTGAATCATTTATAGAAAGCACAACTGCTAATAATATTAGCAATCTTATTATGGATTTGGATGAATATCTTGAAGGTGGTCAAGATAATAATCATAGGCAATTAAGAGAAGCGTATGGGTACATATCTAAACCACAGGCAAGAAAAATACGTAATTATTTGCATAGTATTTTAGAAGATGCCTGGAGGTATAGTCATGATAAACGACCAGGAAGAAGAAAAAAGCAAACTAAATAGTCAAGAACCTGAAATTAATCGCGGGTTTGAATTGATGTTACGACAGCATAATAGGAGGGAAAACACATTAAAACCAAAAACATTTCAAATAATGTTTGGTAAGATGGTTTCTCTTCTAAGAAGAGAGTTCCATTTTTATTTTGAATTAGGGTTTGATATCAAGAAAAAGTAACTCTCGGGAGAAAGGACATGTTAGCAGTAACTCTCACTTTTACAACATTGTTTTCTATAATGTTTCTTTTTGTGGGTGGCATGTTAGGGTGGTTGGCAAAGCAACATTTTTATGAAAAAAATTATGTTGCATATACACATCCCGAAATGTTTGATGAAAATGGAAACGTAATACCAGACGAAATTTTAGCAGTACGATTTGAAAATGACTATGACGACAACGAAGACGAAGAAGACGACGACTAAAACAACATCTTCTCAACCTATTCCAGAATTGCAGGCAAATCCCTTTCAGCATGAAATTTTAGAATTAGTTTCTAAGCAACGTTCTAATGCTAAGAAGGTAGAAGTTCTTCAAAAGTATAGAAATGATGCTTTAGTTGCAATTCTAATTTGGAACTTTGATGATTCAATTGTATCACTACTCCCTCCTGGAGAGGTTCCATATGCTAGAGTAGATGAACAATCATCAATTAATGATACTTTGTCTGAATCTATTATTAAAGAAAATAAAGTTCCAGGTCTTAGTAGAGCTGACGAATTTATTAGAGACAGACATACATCTATTCGTAAAGAGTGGCAAAATTTTTATAATTATTTGCAAGGGGGAAATCCGTCTCTATCTGCTCTCCGTAGAGAAACGATGTTTATACAAATGCTTGAAGGGTTGCATCCTCTTGAAGCCGAAATTATGGTTCTCGTAAAAGATAAACTTTTGGGCAACAAGTATAAATTAACTAAAGAAATTGTTGCGGAAGCTTATCCAGATATTCAATGGGGAGGAAGATCATAATGTGCAATATCCTCCATGAGAATTGTAACCCAAATTTGGCTAAAGATAAAAATTTGCCAACTAATTCCTATATTGTTGCATATTTAAAAGAGGATAAATTGACTTATGATATTGTAATATGCCATAAAAGAGTAGATGTATTCGATCTTTATTGGGATAAGTATAGGGAAGATTTGAAAAAAATCCAGTGGACAGAAGGTAGAATTAATCCTAAGTTGTGGGGTTATAAAGCAAAAGAACCTAAAAAACGAAAGTAAATGAAAGTCTTTGAATTCAAAGATTTTAATTGGGAAGAATATAATGATTTGATAGATAGTTCTATTTCTAAAAAATGTTTTGTATCTTATTTTACTGATGAATATGGAGTTGTTTCTGAAAAATTAGAAGAAAATTTAACTACTAATTTTAATGAACAACTCATATCCAATCCATATGAAATGGTTTATAAATCTGAAGAATATAAAATAATTTACATACCTATTTTTAAGAATGCATCAACCTCATTAATTAAATCATTAAATCTTAAACCTACTAATTTACTTGACGATAATCAAAAAATAAATCAGTATTATCTTAAAAATTATAAATTTTTTACTGTGATTAGAGATCCTAAATCTAGATGGATTTCTGCAATGCTTGAATACATAGTCGCAGCAAAAAAATTAAATATACATACTAAATTAAATATTGAATTGCTGAATAGTAAATTCATATTTGATGGGCATTTTTTTCCACAATTTTCATATCTCTATGTAATATTGCAATCAAAAATTAATATAGATATTGATCTAATAAAATTGGATTCAAATTTAACTGATAAAATAAGTAAATTTGTTGGTAAAAAAATAAATTTAAGTCATTTAAATAAAACTGAAGAAAGTCAATTTAAGTTGATATTTAAAAAATCTTTTTCAAAAGTCCTTAATGATTATTGTATGAAAAATAAAAAATTTTTGGAATTATATGAAAAAGATTTTTACTTATACAATATCTCTATTTAAAGGAAAGAATAAAAATGAGTGCAGGATTTGGTGCAGAAAAAAATAAAAATGGAAAAGCAGTGGTTATTATTGACCAAGATGAAGTTGGTAAGTTAATTAAAGAATATAAAAAGATTAAAAAGTATATGAAGTCATCTTTGTATGCAGTAAAAAAGATTGACAATACCGAAAAAATAGTTACCAATTTGTTAAAAGATTATAACGAAGATATCTAAATATAAAAGTTTTAAAAAAATAATCATACTAATGGGTAAGCACTATTTACTAAATCTTTATAACTGTTCTTTTACACATCTAAATGATCTAGATTTTCTTATAGATTTATTAGAAAATGCTGCTGTTGCAAGTGGAGCAACTGTAGTTGAAACTGTATTTAAAAAATTTGAACCACAAGGAGTTACAGTGTTGTGCTTACTTTCGGAGAGTCACATAAGTATTCATACATGGCCTGAAGAAGGTAAAGCGGCATGTGATGTTTATACATGTGGCGATTGCAATCCTAAGATTGGATGTGATATAATCATTGAGCAATTGCAAGCACACAATCACACTTTAAGTTACATCGAAAGATAAAATTATGCTATCTACACAAACAAGACTTCGCCTTGAAAATATTGCTGATAGAATTAAAAAGGGTGAAGAAGTTACATTTGAAGAAATGACATGGGCGCAAAAGTGGGCAGATCATAATAGAATTGCTGCAAGAATTTTAAGTCAAGCAAGAAGAATTTCTGTACAAGGGGAACCAGAAAAAGGATCTCTTGATGAGTTTTTAAATGATTTAGACCTAGGAGATCCAGACCCGTCAAATCATTTAATTGGTCCTCAAGATCCAATTGACTTAGCAAATTGGTTTATTCAAGATAAACCAGATGATTGGAGAAGGCATGATTAATGGAAGTTAATACTATTATTATTGATAATTTTTTAGACAATCCTGATAAAGTAAGAGAATCTGTATTAAATATACCTTTTATTCATACTGGAATATTTCCTGGAATTAGAAGTGACGCTGCAGATGAAAGTTACCAGGAAATGATAAGAACTAAATTGCAAAAAATTATCGATAAAAATATAACTTTCAGAAGAGATAGAGATTGTTTTAGATTTCAACTTTGTCTTGATGGATCTGAAACTTGGATTCATAAAGACGATACTGAATGGGCTGGAGTTTTATATCTGACACCAAATGCAGATATAAATTCTGGAACAGGTATATTTGATGAAGATAAAAATCTTATAACAATGATTGGAAATGTTTATAATAGACTGGTTTTATATAAAGGCAATTTGCTCCACAGAAGTATAATTCCAGGATTTGGTGATTCAGTAGAAAGTGGTAGGTTGACTCAGGTATTATTTTTTGACACATATTAAATTTTGTATCACATTTTACAAAACTACTTGACTATATAAGGCATAGGGTCTATGATACCTGTATCGTTCATCCCAATGGGACGGAAGTACGCCGACTCGGAACGGATCGTTCATTCGCTATTCGCAAATAGCGAACGCAAAAGCCGACGGAAGGAACGCACCAATACTCTAAAAAGTAAAGGAGCAAACCTAATGTCTAAAGTAGTTTATCGTGGTGTCGAATATGACACTGTTGTTCGTCGTCAGCAACAGCAGATACAACAACAACCTCAACAGCATAATGAAATTTACCGTGGTGTAAAGTTCACTAAAACTGAAGGAGGTAAAAACTAATGGAAAAGATCAACGTACTTCAACTAATTAAAAACACAAAAAATAAACAAACTAAACTACATAATGCAAAACTTAACATGGCAAAAAGGCCACAAGTTGCGTGATTGAAGATTATTACCACGAAAAGGATCCAGACAACAGAAAACCTGCTTGTTATTTGTTAACCTATCGTGGTTGTAAGTATTGGCATTGTTATGGCATTCATTTGATAGAATGGTTTGAACAAATATTTGAAATTCAGAGGGAGGATTGACACTCCCTCTTTTTTTATGTAAAATAAACGAAGTCGATGAGGAATATGGACGCAGATAAAGTTAAAATAATTATAATGAACATTGAATTGCTTTTAAAGGAATTAAAAGAGGAATTGAAAGATACTTTAAAAGATGAAAAAAAATTTGAATATACATCTCCAATTATGTTAGAATATGATGAGGTGTTTGATGAATAACTATCATAGGTATTTGAATTTACCATTTGAGATAGAACCGCCAGAATTTTTTAGTCAAAATGGTTCAACCATCAAACACCAATATATTAATGATTATCAATGCCCACAAGTAAATAGTTTTTTAGAAAGTTTAAATCTTTATTGTAGATTAGTGGAATGTTTTTACACTCCACCAAATTCAAAAATACCTATTCATACAGATCATCCATCTTATACAAACCATGCAAAAATCAATGTAACATGGGGTCCAAAAGAAGGAGTAATTCAATGGTGGAAGTCTGATAAAGTTACACAACACCAATTTTCTGGTGGTGAATATACCAATGAACGACATAGTAATTTGTGGGCAGAAGAAAAAGATTGTACATTTTTATATGAAGCAAATACTAATCGTCCAAGTTTAGTTAACGTTGGCATTTTACATGGAACCAATAATCCATCTAATCAAGGAAGATGGACATTATGTTTTGTCCCAGTAACAAAAAATGGGAATTATATTGAATGGTCTGATTCATTACAAATTTTTAAGGATTATATTGAGGAGGAAAGATGAAACCAATTAAGTCAAAAGATCTGCTTGAACTTGATAAGCGTCTTGAAGTAGTGAAACTTCAAGGTTACCCAATTCCAGAACAAGTTATCTGGCAAGCTGGAAAGGGTGATTATTCTGAAGTTCCCATTCATACAGTTAAAGTTCCATCTAATCAGGAATGTGGTGAATGGATTGTAGAGCAATTACTTGCTAATGAGCGTGGTCACTGGGGTCCACTAGAACATCCTGGTATTACTTTCTCAGTTGCTGGATTTGTTCATAACGTAATGGTTCAAGCAAGAACTCATCGTATTGGTACATCTTGGGATGTTCAATCTCAGCGTTATACTGGTAAGCGTGTAGTGAAGGTTGCTAAACGTGAACTTGATCCAGAGGAAGTCTTCTATGTGCGTCCTGAGGGGTTCTATACTAATCGTAAAGGTAAAAAGTACGAATGGACTGAAGAGCATCGTCAACGCAAACTAGGGCGTATTTTAGCGGAGTGTGAAGAGTATGCTGAATATTATGAGCAGGGTATGTGTGAAGAACATATTCGTGATTACCTTCCTCAAGCAATTCGACAGAATTTTGTAGTCTCTTTCAACCTTCGTTCTGTTCTTCACTTTATGGATCTTCGTTCTAAACTTGATGCACAAATTGAGATCCAAGCATTGTGTGATGCTTTTATTCCAGAACTTCAAAAATGGGCACCTAATGTTTGGAAGTACTACGAAGAAAAGCGACTACATAAAGCTAGACTATCTCCTTGATACATATGAAAACCTGGTGTTTAAAAGATCACTTAACTGGTCATATCTTTAAAGTTATTTTAACTAAAGAAGATCTTGATGAATATCTTGATAAAAATCCAGATATAAGTGAATGTATTGATTGTATAGAATGTGAAGATGCACCTTCACTAACACTTGAATAAATACCCATATAGTTTATTGTATTTTATGGCAATTTATCCTATTATCAATAAAGAGACTGGGGAGAGAAAAACCATTGAGATGAGTGTTCATGACATCACTCAATGGTATAAAGACAATCCAGACTGGCAGAGAGACTGGTCTGAAGGATGTGCATCATTTGGTGAAGTTGGTGAATGGAAAGACCAACTGATTAAAAAGCATCCTGGTTGGAATGATGTTCTTGAAAAAGCATCTAAAGCTCCTAAGTCCCTTGTTAAAAAAATCTAATGGCAAGAAAAAGAAGAACGACTGATCAACCAATTGGCGTTGGAATGACAGTTAAGCAAATGAAAAGAAAGAAACCCATTAATTTGGATTTACTTCTGGACATAGATCCTCTAACAGAAAATCAAAAACGACTATTTAATGCATATGATGAAGGTAAAAATTTAGTAGCGTATGGTGCTGCTGGAACTGGAAAAACCTTCATTACGCTTTACAATGCTTTGAGAGATGTATTAGATGAAAATTCTCCATATGAAAAAATTTATATCGTTAGGTCTCTTGTAGCAACTAGAGAAATTGGATTTTTACCTGGAGATCATGAAGACAAATCTTCACTCTATCAAATTCCATATAAGAACATGGTTAAATACATGTTCCAAATGCCTACAGATGCAGATTTTGAAATGCTTTATGGCAACTTAAAAACTCAAGGAACTATTAGTTTTTGGAGTACATCATTCATTCGTGGTACTACTCTTGATAAATCAATTATTATTGTTGATGAATTCCAAAACTTGAACTTCCATGAACTCGATAGTATAATTACTCGTGTTGGTGAAGATACTAAAATTTGTTTCTGTGGTGATGCTACTCAATCTGATCTTACAAAAACAAATGAAAGAAATGGTATTTTAGATTTTATGAAGATTTTGCGCGTAATGCCTTCTTTTGATATTATTGAATTTGGTATTGAGGATATTGTTCGCTCTGGTCTTTGTAAAGAGTATATAATTGCAAAAACTGAATTGGGTCTTTAATGTTTAATCATATTGATTTGAATCTTCCCAAGTTAGAACGGGAAACTATTGATGGCGTTCGTTATTACAAAGTGCCAGATGAAGAAAAACTTTTAAAATTAGTTTCTATTACATCTGTAACGAGTCATAAAAATCGCCAGTTCTTTGCGGACTGGCGTAAAAAAATTGGTGAAGAAAAAGCAGATAAAATTACACGACAAGCAACAAGTCGTGGAACAGATTTTCATACTCTTGCTGAAAATTATTTTTATAACAATTCAGAACTTCCTCAAGTTCAACCATTATCAGAATTTTTATTTAAAATTGCTAAACCAGAATTAAATAGGATAAATAATATTCATGCATTAGAAAGTTCTCTCTATAGTAAAGTATTAGGAGTTGCTGGAACAGTTGATTGTATAGCAGAATTTGATGGAGAACTTGCAATTGTAGATTTTAAAACATCTAAAAAACCAAAGCCTGTTGACTGGATTGAACATTACTTTGTTCAATGTATGGCATACGGATGTATGCTTTATGAATTAACAGGTCTTACTGTAAAAAAACTTGTAATCATCATGGCATGTGAAAACGGAGAATGTGTTGTTTATGAAGAATATGACAAAACAAAATACATCAAACTTCTCACCGAGTATATTAGAGAGTTTGTTCAATTCAAACTGGAAAAATATGGAGAGTAAGATAGAAAACGAATTTGAAAAAGTTCTAGAAAGTAAATTCTTTTGTCCCTCCAAATTTGCTCAGGAGATTGAAAATCTTGTGCAAATAAACAAAGATATGAATTATATTGATGCAATTATTTACTTTTGTGACAAGCACAATATTGATTTAGAATCGGTTCCTAAATTAATATCAAAACCATTAAAAGAGAAAATAAAATATGATGCCATGGAACTTAACTTTTTAAAGAGAACTTCCAGGGCAAAACTTATCTTTTAATTATGGAATATCCTATAGTATTAAAAAATTTTTTATCAGAGGTTGCTGTTCAATATTTGTTAAATTGGTTAAAGACCAATGATGCCAAATATGATGAACATGTATCTAACGGAGAAAAATATTGGAATGGAAGATGTATTCATTATAATGATATTGAAGATGAGATGTTAAAATCTTGTTTAAAAAGTATCATGTATGTAATGAGAGACATTGTATCTCAGTCGGATCCATCTGAAAATACTGTATATGTAGAAAAACCTCAATTTGCTAGATGGCAAGAAGGATGGGAATTGCCACCACATGCGGATAATATAGAACAAGATAATTTAACACCAAATGCAACTCCTTGGAGATCGCATGGAGGTGTTATATACTTAAATGATGATTTTGAAGGTGGAGAATTATATTATCCAAATTTAAATTGTTATGAAGTTAAACCAGAGCCAGGTATGGTGGTTTTGCATCGTGCTGGAATTGAGCATACCCATGGCATTAAAAAAGTAACTAAAGGTACTAGGCATACAATTAGTACCTTTTTTACTTATCAATATGATCATTTTGCGATTTTATAAGTGGACCCACTTCATTGCTATAAAACATATCTTGCTCTTAAAAATCATTTTACAAAATCAAATTATGATTACCAAAAATATTGTGGTAAAGTAAGAGCAACTTTACAAAGTTTTTATAAAAGAAAAGATAGATTTTGGTTTGAAAAATTAAGTAGAACTAAGAGTGATAAAGAAGTAATAGATTTTTTTGTATCTAATTTTGTAGAGTGTGATGATCCTCAAACTTTATGGATTGGTGAAATTATAAAAGAGGGTGAGATTAGATATCTTAAATGGAGTAAAAAAATACAATCACTTACATATTGCTTTGAGCAAGAAATTGCTAGTTTATTTGATGGATGTAAATTTGATGATGTATTTAAAATAGAAAATAATAGGCATCCTATAATTTTAAAAAAATATTTACAAGGATCTTTATCTTTAGAGACCCTAGTAATTTTAGATAAAATATTATCTTTTAAAAAAGATTTTGATAAAAAAATACAAGATCCAGTTTGGGAATTAGTTTCTATAAAAATGCAGAAATATTCTTCGTTTTTGAATATAGATATATTTAAGTATAAAAAATTATTAAAGGAGTGTGTATTATGAGTTTCTTTGAATCTGAAGTTGTTCGTGCTGAGATGGTAGAAATTACAGAACTTCAGGAAGAACTTTACAATAGTGTGTTTAAATTTTACCAAATGGATCATAAAGGTAAACTGGAACATGTGAATCTCCTACAAAAACTTTTAGATAAGCAAAAAGTTTTGTATACTAGATTGTCATTGTCTGATGATCCAGAAGCAAAACAAATGAAAGAAAATATATCAAAGTCTGCACAACTTATGGGACTTCCTCCTAATGTAGATATGAATGTTATATTTTCAAATATGCAAAAATTGATCGAAAAAATGAAAGAACAAATTGATCGTTTTGATGCTTGACATACCAGGGCATCTGCATTATATTAGGTACGTGCCCACCGCAGATGCCCTAAAGGGCACCCAAAGGCCAAATCCGATTTAATACGAGGTAATCTAATGTCTTTTTCTGACCTTAAAAAACAATCTTCTCTTGGTTCTCTAACTCAAAAACTAGTTAAAGAGATGGAGAAAATGAATACATCATCTGGTGGATCTGATGAACGTCTGTGGAAACCAGAGATGGATAAAACTGGTAACGGATACGCAGTTATTCGTTTTCTACCTGCTCCTGAAGGAGAAGATCTTCCTTGGGTAAAAATGTATTCACATGGATTCCAGGGTCCTGGTGGTTGGTATATTGAGAACTCACTTACAACCATTGGACAAAAGGATCCTGTATCAGAATATAACCGCGAACTTTGGAATAGTGGTAACGAGAAGGATAAAGAAGTTGTACGTAAACAAAAACGCAAACTTTCTTATTATTCTAATATTTACGTTCTTAAAGATCCTGCTAATCCTGGTAACGAAGGTAAAGTATTTCTATTCAAATACGGTAAAAAAATCTTTGATAAGATTATGGCAGCAATGCAACCCGAATTTGAGGATGAAACCCCAATCAATCCTTTTGACTTCTGGCAAGGTGCGAATTTTAAACTAAAAATTCGTAAAGTTGATGGTTATTGGAACTACGATAAGTCCGAATTTGATCGTCCAGGTCCTCTACTTGAGGATGATGACGCTATGGAAGCAATTTGGAAGAAGGAATATTCTCTCAACGAACTAATTGCTCCTTCAGAGTTTAAGACTTATGAAGAACTTGAAAAACGTTTGAAGTATGTTCTAGGACAAAAAACTTCTTCACAACGTCCTATGGATGAAGAAGTCAATGATGAGGATGATACTCGCGGATCTTATAGTCCAGATTTTGAATCACGTCGTCAAACATCAGAACTTCCTGATGATTTAAAGAGTCAACTAAACTCTCTATCATCTAGTTCATCATACGATGAAGAAGAAGAGGATGATGCGATGAGTTACTTTCAACGACTCGCTGAAAGTTGATTAATTATACAATCTAGGGTTATCCCCTTGCTTTAAGGTTCTGGACACATATTGTTCAGAACCTTTTTTATATGGCATTATATCTTCTAAATCATTGAATAATATATTTAAATAATCTGGTTTTAAAACGTAAATTCCTCTCTTTGAATCTTCAAGGTTTTGTTCGTACTCGTAGTTTGTTACAGGTTTTGATGAGATGCTTCCAGGTATTTCTACCATTTTATCATCTATTTCATCGTAATAAAGAGTTCCATATGATAATCTTCTATACCAGTTAAAACCATCATATCTCCATTCTTGACCATTAGATTCAAAAATATCATCTACTTGAGGTTCAAAAATATTTCCTGGTTCTGATATAGTTATTGTTGGTGGTTCTTCATATCCTCTTCCAGGATCAGTTATAATTAAATCAATAATACTACCATCTTCAACTTTTGCTATTCCTGCTGCAGTAATGGGATCTAATGGAGGTTCAATTGTTATAGTTGGAGGAGTTCTGTAATTATATCCTGCGTCAGTAATAACAATTTCGTTTACTTTACCATCTGCATATAGTGCATATCCTTTTGCAGGTCTTGATGGAATTGGTGGTTGAACTGTTACTACTGGTGGATTTGTATAACCACCTCCAGGATTTGTAATTGTAATGCTACCAATACTTTCTCCAGATAAAGTTACAAATCCAGTTGCAAGTAAATCAATATTATAATCATAAACTTTATTGTTTGAACCGCCAGAAATAAATAATTTAGTTTTTTGTGGATTGATGAAAACATCAGATGGAGCACTATCTTGTGATGTTGTATCTAATTGAGTTTTTAGTGTTGCACTTGTTATATTCCATGCACTTGGAAGAGTGAAAACATAAATTGTATTTGTATCATTTCCTCCAGCATATAATTCTGTTCCATCATCACTAAATGATATACCTAGGAAAGTGTTTTCAGATCCACTTGTTAAGTTTGAAATATTGAGCGATGATACAATAGTTGGTGCTAGTGTTGCAATATTCCAAGCAGTTGTTAAACGATACTTGTAAACCGTATCTGGATTGTTTTCGTCTAGAATAAAAATATGTCTTCCAGTATCTTCTAATCTTATTCCTCCAGGAGATGATACTGATATACTTGTAATGTATACTGCACTAGAAAGATTCCAAGGAACTGATAAATTGTAAGATGCTATTTTATATCCACTGGATGTTAATCCGCATACATACATTCTTGTTCCATCTGGTTTAAATTCTACTCCAGTAGCATAAGTAAAGTTTACGCCAGTAGTTAAATTAAAAGTAGATACATATCCTGCAGTTGAAATATCCCATGGAGTTGCTAATGTATATTGTTCAATTCTTCCTTGAGTATAACCTAATGCTCCATGTGCAGTATATACATAATCTCCATCTGGAGATACATACATACCTTCTAAACCAGTATTGAGTGTTGCTGATGGGAGTGAATTTAAAAATACCGCATTACCAATAATATCTTCTGGATATGAAAATGATAATGTTGGAGTAAATGTATATCCATCTCCACCATCTTCAATTGTTACAGATGCTACGGTTCCACCAACACCTAATACAGATATTAATGTTGGTGGAACTGTTAATGGTGGGTTACTAAAAGTTACTGTTGGTTGGAATGTATATCCTTTTCCTTTATCAACAATAACAGTTGAGGCAACTTCTCTTTCTCCAGGAATTACTGATAAAACTGCAGTTGCAATAGCAACATTACCAGTTGGTGGATCTGAAAATGTTAATGTTGCTGATGTATATCCAGTTCCAGCATTTACTAAATTTAAATTTATTACCTTAGTATCACTTATCGTAGCAGTTGCCTCTGCTTGGGTTCCTTTTACTACTGTTGGTAACTGGATTGATGTATCTTTTTCTATTGTAAATTCTGGTGCTTTATAAAATCCAGAATTTACTCTTCTACCTGAAGGTATAATTGTGATTGAGTTACTTGATTTATATTCTATTGTTTCATAATGATGTATTCCACCATAAAGATTTTCGTAAGATCCATACTTTTCTAACAAATACTTATCAAATGCATTTTGGGTTTTTGGCCATTCTTCGTAGACATTTAATATATTATTAGATAGTAATACTACCCAATCTAATGTAGAATCACCGTATATTTTTTCTGCAACATTGTCTGGTCTTTCATCACCAACAATTTCATACTTCTGGAAAAACTTTAAATTTTTAAAAATATCATCACGTATTTTTCCTCTTTTAAATAAGTTTTTTACTTCAATATAATCTTCTAGATTTTTTTTATCTTGAAGTCTGCTAACGTAATTAAAATTTGGAACGTTTCTGAAGTATGCTGCCATGTTTAGAACCCTATTTCGTCATCTTTAGTGGTGTTATAATCTTTTGCATATACTGGTTCAAGCTCCATAAATTGCATTGATAATGTATATGAAACCATGGATTCTGGTTTTGTTTTTTCATCCTCTTCATCAAATGTCATATATGAACCATCTGGAGTATAATCAACACTAAGTGCTTGTAAAGCACATGGACTTTTAATTCGATTTATACCTTTATGGTTTTCATTGGTTGGTCCATATATATATCTAATTTCAAATACATTTGGTGCTTTTAAAAATAGATTTCCTTCAGTTGTTTTTGGTGCCATATTAAGTTTAAAAAATCTTATTATAGATTTTACTATTTGTGCTTCTTCTGCACTTCTTGGTGATAATTTAAAGTTAAATGTAAATGGTCTTAATGTTGGTGCTTCAAATAATAATTCTAGATTTGGATTTAGAACAGCGCCTACAAGACGTGAACCTAATTGAGCTTGGACAGCTTGCTCTGATGCATATAATGCTACTAATGATTTTAAACTTTCTGATGTTGATTTATCTGATATTGATCTTAATGCAGTAGTCAATGCTGCTTCTAAACCAGCTTTTCCATTTGTAATTGTTCCCATTGCAATATTGGCACCTGCTATTTGCAATGGATTTAATGTTCCTTCATTCCATCTTACACTATTATTATCTACAATTTGTGGTTGAATTGGTAAGTAAACAGTTTTTCCTAAATTTTTATTATTTCTAGTACCTAATTTAAATATATCATTATCCTTAAATCCTTTATTTCCATATTCTATTGCTGTAAATGCAATATAATCTGATTTATTTGTATTGCCACCATTAATACTACTTTCTAATGGGTATTTGAGAGATGATGATGCTAGTTGTCTTGCAGATTCTCCTTTTAATTCAATATCTGGCACACCAGTTAAATCTATTCTTTCTGCAGAAGATTCTTGTCCACCAGTAGTATCTGTGCTTGTTACTGGTGGAGTGGCTGTATTTGGATTTGATCCTGCTCCAGCAAGTCTCCCAAAAGTTGAGTCTACTTTTGCAGAACTTGGTGGTTTTCCTTCAACCTGAGTTATTCCTTTTGTTATTGCAAATCTTGTTTGTTTATCTAAATTAGATTTTAAATTTTTATCATTTGCAATTAGGTATGCTAGATCATTTGATGCATTAGATGTTGGTTTGTAAACTCCATTTGTTCCTGCAGTTGCTACAATATCATTAGCAGTTCTTCCTGCTGCGATAGTAGTTCCAGGTATATATTTTTGTTCATAAACAAATGTTGTTTGTGTAGAAGGATCAAAAACTGTAACTAAATTTATCGTTCTGTTTGGTGTTGTTGCTGATGGTGTTGTTTGTCCTGCTGATTGAGCATAAGCATTTTCTTTATAAGTGTATGATATTGGCGGAGCTACATAATTATTTTTCCCATTAGATTGTTCTATGTAACTTGCCATTGCTTACTTGCCTCTAAAATCGCGGTCATTTTTACCATATCCCTTATAAATTCTTACCCCTCGAAACATTTCTCTAAATGTGCGGTTTGTATCTTTCCAAACATCATTTATAAGAACAGGTTTTTCACGACCATTATCAATAGCAAAAAAACTTTCTATTGGAATATTTATCGCAGTAGTCCACTCATCAAACGCTATATCTAAAAATAAACCTTTTACTTGATTCATACTATATTTAGACATAGAATTGTAAGGAAACATTAATTTTCCTTGTATTAAATTTTCTATAATTAATTGTCTTTTTATTGGTTCTATGTAATGTAAGTTGCATCCCTCAAAATAATCACCTGTAACTGACATTACATATACTAATGGAACTTTATCGTAATACTTTAATTTTTTTGATTTTGATTGATATTCAAATAACATTAAATGACCAGGTTTTGGTATTCTTCTGATTAAATTTTTATCCTGTTGTTTACTGGTATTATCTTTTTGTTCATCCAAGATAAATTTACCTGGTTGTTTTATATACTTTTCTGTTAATCTTTTTAAAGCCTTTCTATAAAATATTGGTGATTTACCTTTATTTTCTAAGTTTACTTCATCTCTTATTTCTTCAAATAAAGTTTTTTTGGACATTATTTTATTCCTAAATCGTCTTCTGTAATAACTTTAAATTCTAATTTTCTATCTTTACACCATTCCTCTGCTGCCTTCCATTTTGCCATATTAATCTCATAGGTTTTTGCTTCATATAAAAATGATTTTGTTATTCTCTTATTTCTTTTTGGAGGCATAGTTTGTCGTTTTGGTTTTATTTCAACAACATAATTTTTTATTGATCCATTATTATCTTTCATTTTGATAATAAAGTCTGGATAATATCTATGAACTTTATTATCAATTGGGGAAATATATGGTATGTAAAATTCTTCGCTTGCCCACTCTAATATATTAGAATTCAAGTCACACCAAGAGCAAAATTTTCTTTCCCAACTACTTCTACAAATAATATTATTTGGATTACCCTTATATTTTTGTGGATATGAAGGTTTGTATTTGCTCTTTATACTTTCATTCATATATAAGTTGACTACATATATTATAATAGTAAAAATATTTATAGATGGCATCTAAAAACAACAGTCTACCTATATCTACGAATGTAACTGTTAGTAAACTGAAAGATACAATATTAAGACCGTCTTTAACATCTACGTATTCTGTTTTTATTGAACCTAATGGGGACGTTCAAAGGTTTTTAGAACAACAAAAAATTCCATTTGATAGAGAACTATTAGAACTTTCTTGTACTGAAGCATCTCTTCCTGGATCTTCAATAGCAACTATTGATATTAATAATGATTACATGGGAGTTACTGAAAAACATGCATATAGAAGACTATATGATGATAGAGCAGATTTTACATTTTATGTCACATTAGGTGATGGTAATGTGACATTGGGGAATGGTAAGGATAAAGATTACAATCAAATAAGATTTTTTGATTCTTGGATGAAGTATATTACAAATGAGCAATATGCAAAGGGAGTTGATAGTAGAGCATTTATATCTAGAGTTAGATATCCAAGAAGATATCAAAGTACAATTAGAATAGTTAAGTATGAAAAAGATTATGGTACTGGAAGATTTCAACAATCAAACATATTAACATATGAATTTTTGAGTGCTTATCCAGTTAGTATTAATTCTATACCAGTATCATATGATAGTTCTTCACTTTTAAAAGTCACAGTTTCTTTTGTTTATACAAGATATTTTATTACCCAGGATAGAGTTAGAAAAGAAAATCCATCAAACTCTAATCCTAACTCTGCAGCTCCAGGAGTTTCTGAATTAAGAGGATCTACACCAACACAATCTGCTAATGCCACTAATGATAATCAAAGACTTACTAGATTAGAAAATCAAATTAATAATGATCCTAGAGTAGGATCATTTGACTATAGAGGATTAGGTGGAACTTCAACTACAATACAACCAGGAGGTTTGGGACAACTGGGATAAATAAAAATACCTGAATATGATCAGAGATTATGCCTTTACCAAAAATTTCTACACCAACATATGAGTTGGAATTACCTTCAACTGGAAATACAATTCAATACAGACCATTTTTGGTCAGAGAAGAAAAATTATTAGTTATCGCATTAGAGAGTGAAGAAACAAAACAAATTACAACTGCTATTAAAACTGTAATTAAAAATTGTATTTTAACAAAAAATATAAAAGTTGAATCTCTTCCTACATTTGATATTGAATATCTCTTCTTGAATATTAGAGGTAAGTCTGTTGGAGAAGAACTAGAAGTTAATGTTATTTGTCCTGATGATGAAGAAACAACAGTACCTGTAACTATTAATATTGATGACATAAAAGTACAAAAAAACGAAAAGCATAATAAACAAATTAAATTAGATGATAATATTATGATGGAAATGAAATATCCATCATTAGATCAGTTTATTAAAAGTAATTTTGATTTCTCATCTAATAATAATATGGAGCAATCATTTGATTTAGTTGCCTCATGTATTGATAAAATTTATACCGAAGATGAAGCATGGTCATCTTCAGATGTATCAAAAAAAGAAATTATTGAATTCTTGGATCAAATGAATTCATCTCAATTTAAAAAGATTGAACAATTTTTTGATACTATGCCAAAATTAACTCATGAAATTGTTGTTACAAATCCAAATACGGGAGTAGAGAGCACTGTCGTTCTGGAGGGACTGTCAAGTTTTTTCGTATAGCCCTAGTCCATATGGACTTAGAGAATTATTATAAATTAAATTTTTCATTAATGCAGTATCATAAATACTCATTAACGGAGATTGAAAATCTAATGCCATGGGAAAGGGATGTATATGTTGCTCTCTTAAAGTCGCACTTAGAAGAAGAAAAACTTAGACAGCAACAAAATGGCAACTAATAAACCAAAGTTTATCGATAAGTTTTGGCCAGTATCTACTATTACTGCAAGTAGAACTGGTTCATATAAAAGAATACTTGCTGAACGAATGGAGAGAAGCAAGTATTTAATCGAGAATACTTTTGGTGTAAAAGCGGAAAGAGTTGTTGATATTTTTATTAAAGCATATCTGGCGTCGGATAAAGATTATCCTGCGCCAGTTGAGTCTGTTTATAATCCAAAAAATGCTAAAGATTCTGATTTATATAATCAGTACATATTATTTTTATGGCAATATTATGTAAAGGATAAGAGTAAAAATAAAAAAGTAGAAAAGGAATCTAAACCAAAAGATCTTAAAGTTGAAAATAATTTAGATAACTCACAAGATACTAAAACTAATAAAGGTGGTGGACTATCTTTATATGAAGGAATAAAGGAAGAAGATCTTGTAGATGAACAAATAGATGAAAGGATTTTAAAATTATTAGGTCTTCAAGATATATTTGATATTGATTATGGTACTTATCTTAGTCTTTTAAAAGAAAGATTGGTTACCATTAGTATGGGTGATAAAAAAATACCTAGAGATGAGCAAGTTCTTTTGCAAGAAGAATTTAAGCGTGTAAAGGGTAAGGTTGGTAGATTTAAAATTAGAAGTAAAAAAATAAGTGCTGATAGTATTGGAGTCAGTGGTCCAGTCAGAGTATCACGACAACAATTCTTTTTGGCAGGAAAAGTATCTGTACCAGATTTAAGCAAAGATAACTTAAATATTGGATCTTCTCTTAAAAAAGATATAGAAGCAATTAAAGAATCTATAATTTCTATTGCATCTATATTGGCAGAGCAAAATACATTATTTTTAAAAGAACAAGAGAGACAAAGAAAACTTGCAGAAAATTTAAAAAGATCCAAAAAAGAAGGTGATTTAGAATCAAAAACTGATAAAATAAAATCTTTAGTTTCTAAAATTTTAACACCATTTAGAGGATTTTTAGATAAGATACTTAATTTTATTACTACTGTTTTACTTGGTAGATTAGTTTACAAATTTATTGATTGGATATCTGATCCAAATAATAAAAAGAAAGTTGATTTATTGGTAAGATTTATTGGTGATTGGTGGCCTTCTTTATTGGCTGGGTTTATATTATTTGCAACTCCTCTTGGATCTTTTATTCGTACAATAATAGGAACGGTTACCAAATTATCAATACACTTAGGTAAAAAAGGAATACCAAAATTACTTAAATTTATAAAAGCAAATCCTGTAGCAGCAACTTTGATCGGTGGAAGTATTGCCGCAGGAATAGGTGCTTATGCAGCAACTCAACAAGTATCTAAAACGAGAGAAACTGAAAAGAAGAAAGATCCAACTATTATATTACCTGAAGATACTGCTAAATCTGGTAAAACTCCAGGAATAGGTCAATTAACCAGAGAACAAATACAATCTCGTGGTCTTAATATGTTTAGGGGTGGTGGATTAATCAAACCAAAAAAACAAGAAATTAAACCACAACCAATTAAAAATATTGCTTTTGAAGAGGGTGGAACTATAACAAATGATACTGGATTAAAGATTACTGGGGCGGGAAAAGATACACAGTTGATTGCTGCACGACCAGGAGAGGTTGTAATATCAAAAGAAGCAGTTGATAAGTATGGTGCGAACTTCTTCTTAGCACTAAACAAATCTGGTGGTGGAACTAATATTCCTAAAATGGTTAATAATATACAATTGGCAGCGGGTGGAGGATTGGTTGGTGGTACACAACCTATGACTAGTCCATTATCTGAACCATCAAAATTGGTATCAATGAAAAAAATTAGTTCAATGAGACGAACAGAATCTGATTATATTAAACCATCTTTTAATAATAAAACAATATCTAAATCTATTGAACCTGCAAAACTATCAACTAATAATCAGAAAGATAAAGATAATAAAATTCGACACAATAATAAAATCAATAATTCTACTTCTTCTGGTTCCCAAATTATACCTAAATTTTCTATTGCATATTATCCTTCTCCTGAAATTTTTGCTATGTTGATACCAGTTGAGACAATGAAACCAATGTCTGAAACTGCAAAAGAATCTGCAAGACCAATAGAACAAAAAATGCCTTTTGTAGTTCCTTTAATTAATAATATTGTTAATGTTTTATCTAAATCTGGTAAAGAGGAATCGACTAAAATACAAAAACCAAATATTAATATTAATTCTAATATTAAATCTTATATTCCTGAACCTCCAGTTAAAAAGTCTGGATCAAAAATGATCACTTTACCACCATTGAATACGACTAATGATAAGTCTGGGTACAATTCAACACCTAAAGAAATGTCTACTATTAGAGAGATACCTGATTTTCCTGTATTTTTACCAAGTGCTCACAGAAAAAATAACATTCAAATTTATGGTATAGCAGGGATAGTATAAAATGGCAGTATTAGATTCTAAAAAATTATTACCATCATCAAAAAAAGAATCTAAAAAAACTGTAGCATCTAACGCTGCTAAGTTTTTAGTACCCGTAAAAAATATTCAATATAGGAATGTTGCCGATTTAAAAAATCCAGAAGAAGACTCTTCTAAGACATCTTTTGATATAAGACAGGATATACTTGTTATAAAATCAAAAGTAATATCCATTGAAGAAATACTTAAAAAAAGTTTAAAAATACAAAATCAAAAAACTGAAGATTCTAGGAAAAAATTAGAAGATTCTAATAGAAGGAAGAAAGAAAATTTACTTGAAAAATTACAAGATAATAAAACAAAAAAAGAATTACCTAAACTATTACCAAGATTTAGTTTTTTAGATGCTTTAAAAAACTTTATTACTAATACTCTTCTTGGATTTGTTTTTTATAGATTAATAAAATACCTACCACAAGTTATTGAGTTTACAAAAAAATTAGCTCCTGCTATTGATTTTATTGAAAGTTTTGTTGGTGGAATGGCAAATAAATTAATATCCTTTATTGACTTTGGATATAAAGTTTATGATACTGTTCGTGCAACAATTAAGAATATTGGTGGTGAAAATGTACAAAAAACATTTGATGATTTTTCTAGTAAGTTAAACACCTTTATTAATCTTGCAATTATTGCAGGAATGTCCACCATGGGTGGAACTGATTTTGGATTGGGGAAAAATAAATCAAAAGCAATTGGGCAACAAAAATTACCACCTACATCACCTACAGGATTTTCATCTACAACAAATCAAAGACTTAACAAATATTTAAACAGAGGTAAAGAAGCAAAATTAGTAGAACGAAAATTTGGTAATAATGCTGCAAAATATTATGAAGAATTGAGAGAATCTGGCAAAAATTCTGCACAAGCTTTTAAAGAAGTTAAGAGAAGATTTGAACCGAGAGGTTTATTTAATAGACAAAGTGTTGCTGGACTTGCGGGTAATGGGCAAACGCCAGGACAAGTAGGAAGAAGAGGATTTGGAAGGACTACTACAAGGGTTGCTGCAAAATCATTTGGTAAGGGTGGAGCAAAGGTTGCTAGTGGTGCATCTAAAGCACTCAGTAGATTTCCTATTATTGGACCTCTTGTTGATTTTAGTTTTAGATATTTTGTTCTTAAAGAACCTTTAGGAAAAGCTACTGCTGGAGCAGTTGGTGCTGGTATTGGGCAAGCATTGGGATCTTGGATTGGTGGTACAATTGGTGGTATTGCGGGATCTGTTGTTCCAATTATTGGCAATATTCTTGCTGGTGGAGCTGGAGCTGCTATTGGTGGAATAATTGGTGGTTTAATTGGTGATCAAATTGGAGTTAGTTTATATGAAACTATATCACAGTATAATCAAACACCTGTTGAAGCTCGTGCTGGTGGTGGACAAATTACTAGAGGTGGTAGATCTGTTGGTGGTCCAATTAAAAGGACCTTAAAGTATCAGAGAAGATCATTAAAACCACAAAAACTTCCTGTTGAAAAATTAAAACCAGGAAAAGATCTTGGGAATAAAAAAACAATTGAGAAAATATTTAATCCTGAAGATAAATCTAAACCTAAACAAATAAGTTCTCTGCGAACTCTGACTAATGTATCTCAAATTTTAAAGGGATCTAATACAAACTTTTTTGGTAAAATTGCAGGTATTGGTGTTGATCTTGCTCTTGGTCAAAAACCATCTAAGAATTTTGTTTTATCTCTTGGTGCATCTCTTGGTAATATTATTCAGGATTTAATAGATTCTAATTCCCAAATAACTGCATCTGAAACTGCTAGATCTATTTTAGCAATGGCAAATGGTGGTATTGTTCCTGAAAGTATGGTGACTAGAGGTGGTAATTTTGGTAAAAAAGTTGGAGATGCAATATCATCAATGTTACAAAGCTTTGTTGATAATCAATCAAATTTAATTATGTCATTATTGAAACAAGAATCTGAAAAAGAACCATTTGGGGGATCATTAACTACTGGACCTGGAGGTGTATCTACTACTGGTGGTCAAGTAGCTGAGGGAACATTATCTAGAGGACAAATTACTATTGAACAATTAGTAGGATTGGCAAAGGGTGCAGGATTTAGTGAATCTGATGCTGTTATTATGGCTGCAATTGCTATGGCAGAATCTGGTGGTAATTCAAATGCTCATAATCAGAATGCTGCTACTGGAGATAACTCTTATGGATTATGGCAAATTAATATGATTGGTCGTCTTGGACCAGAAAGATTAAAACAATTTGGTATTTCTAATTATGAACAACTAAAAGATCCTGTTGTTAATGCACACGCTGCTAAAAAAACAAAGGAGAGTCAAGGATTCTCAGCATGGTCTGTTTATAAAAGTGGTAAATATAAAGCATACTTAAGTATGGCACAAAGAGCATCTAAATCTCCTGCAATTACTGTATATAAACCAGGGACTGGTGGTGGTTCATTTGTTCCTTTAGGTTCGATGGGTGGAACTCTCTTAGAAGCACAAAAACTTGCTTCCAGTATGGGATTACAAACAACTAGTACTACTCATTGGAGTGATGGTACTAGAAGATCTGGATTACATGGTGCTGGAAGAGCTATGGATTTTTCAAACGGAGTAAACACTCCTCAACAAATGGCTTTTGCTAAAGAAATGGTTAGAAGATATGGAACTAAAATAGAACAACTAATATATACACCTTTGGGGTATGGAATTCTTAAAGGAAAAAAAGTTGGATTAGATACTTGGGGTAAAAAAGTTAATGATCAGCATTATAATCATGTTCATGTAGCATTTAAGAAAGGTGGTTATACAGGTGCTGGTGGAGTTGCAAGACTCCATAGAAATGAAATGGTTATGACAAGTAATGCAGTAGACTTCTTTGGGAGAAATACTTTTGAGGCAATGAATGCTATTGGTGATAAAAGTGCAAAATTAAAAATGATTAATTCTAAAAAAATTAAATCGTATTCTAATTTGGATATGCAAACTTCTTATGAAGAGCAAGGTGAATCTACTATTGTAATTCTTCCAATATATAAAGAAATTAAAAATACAAAAATAACAGGTTCTAAAGGCAATGGATTTGTTAACCTAAGTTCAAACTTTAATAACATAGATAATAGTATAGAGTCAGCCCTAGCATGAACGCAAATAAAGAAGCACAATCATCAAATATAACTAAATTTCAGATTTTTTCAAATCGTGCTAACGGAAAGACTGCTGATGTTTCTGCTGGGGTGATAATGTTTGATTATTATGAAAGTATATTGGAGAATACAATTAAATTTTGTGTAACTATAACTGACACTGGAAATGCTTTAGATTCTGATGATGGAACTGGTAGCAATGTTAACGTTTTACATGGGTTAAAGTTATCTGGATTTGAAAAAGTTCATCTAGAATTTAATGATAACTATGACAATAAGTTAGTTTTTAATGATCAAAATCCATTATATATTTCAAAAGTGAGAAATATATATTCTCATTCTGAAAAAACTATATTTACTATAGATTTAGTTACTAAAGAATTTTTAATTAATGAATTTTTAGCATCTGAAGTTTATCAAAGATATGATGGAGAAATATCAACATCAGTAACAAAAATATTAAAAGATTATTTAAAAACTAATAAAGATATTGAAGCAGATCCAACTTCAAATAAGTATAATTTTTTTGGTAGTGGTAAAAAACCATTTAGATTATGTACTGAGTTGGGTAAGTATTGTGTTCCTGCTGGAGTAAAATCTAGTGCAGGATATTTTTTCTTTGAAAATTATGACGGTTATAAGTTTAAATCCATAGACAAATTATTTGATACATCTCGTGGATATAAATCTTATATTTACAATTTAACTACATTATTGCCTCCTGGTTATGATGGAAAAATACTCAAATATAACGCAGATAAGATAATAGATGTGCAAAAAAACTTAGTTATGGGATTTTATGGATCCAGATTGGAATCATTTAATCCATATAATGATAAATTTGATACTCAAAGTAAACAATTATTATCTAACGAACAAGAAGAATTGGGTGGTTATGAACTTCCAAAATTAGGTTCAGAATTTGAACAATTTGGTGGATATAGTAGAAGATCTTATAAAAGATTGGATGTTGGACAAGCACCATCAGGAAGTTCTGAAGAACAAGCAAGAAAAAATCAAGAAGAAAATTTAAAAGTAAATGATGTGACCATTCAATCTTTTATGAGATATAATAAAGTTTTTAACTTAGTATTAACTATTTTTGTCTCTGGAGATTTATCACTTAGAGCTGGAGATTTAATTCATTGTGATTTTCCAGAACAATCGTCTAAAAAGACGCAAGATGTTGACAAGGAATTAAGTGGTATATATATGATATCGGATATATGTTATCATGCTACACCAGATCGTACTATCACTAAAATGAATTTGATACGTGATTCTTATGGAAGAAAATCTAAAAAGGTCTAACCTATGGAAAATATAGATAAACACATAGAATATGATAAAAATTTGTTGGATGATCCAATGATGTCTCCTCAATTAAGAAGACATACTGAACAAGAATTGGAAGAATTGGAAATGTATAAAATGCGCCATCCTAATGATGATCATGATCCAACATCTCTAGAATTATACTGCGACGCTAATCCAGAAGCTCCAGAGTGTAAAATTTACGATAACTAATAAAATATGGATAATCTTGGATTTTATTTATTTGATCCTGAAAAAACAGGATTTGTTTGGGAAGGGATTGTTGTCTCTAGAAAAGAATGGCCTAGAACTGAAGAGGGAATAACTTCTCCATCAGAACTGAAGAATTGGGGTCATCGTGTAAAAGTAAGAATCCAAGGTGTTCATCCAAAAGATAAAAAAATTCTTCCTGATTCACAACTTCCTTGGATTGAATTGCCTGGCAGTTTAATTGGAACAGGTCATAAAGGTGGTGGAGCATCTTCTGGTGTGACTCAAGGTAGTAGAGTATGGGGAATATGGTCTAGTCCTGCATCAAAAATTGGACCAATAATATTAGGAACAAAATCAAATAATGATCAAACAAAGTTGTCTAAAACACAACCAGACAATGATGGTTTTGTTCCTTTTAGTGGATACTCTTCTCTTGATGTTGTATCTACTTATGATATGCCTCTTACTGCTGGATTGCCATTAGAGTCATTTACTTACCCAAATCTTTGGGGACTTAGTGACAAACTTAAAATGGAAGAGTATGCATTTAATGTATCTCAACCTTCTGATTGTGAAAAAGTTCCATTGTCTGGAATACAATTATCAATTAAAGAATTGATACAAAAAGTTGAAAAAGCACAAAGGCAGTTAAAAGATTGGAAAAATGCTGCTCAAGGATGGATAGCAGATAAACAAGATTTTATTCAAAGACAAATTAATAAAGTATCTAAGTTTATATCTGGTGCGTTGAAATGGGTATTTGAAGAAATTAGAAAATTTTTAATGGAGCAAATAAATGATAAGACTGAAAAGTTTTATTATTTAATAAATCCAGCAGATAGAGATAAAGTAAAAGCTGCACAAGATACTATTGTAGAATTAATTACTTGTTTGTTTAATAGGTTGATTGAGAATCTTTTTAAATTAGTTTCTAATTTTTTAAAAGGTCTTATAGATCGTTATATAAATGTTCCTGCTTGTGCTGTTGAAAATTTTGTTTCAAATTTAATTGGTGGTTTATTAGGATATATTAGCGGAGCTGTTAATACTATTTTGGGTGGAATATCATCAATACTTGGTGCTGTATTTGATTTAGCTGATACTATTTTAGGTTTACTAAAAGCTTTACTTGGATTCTTTATCTGTGAAAGAAAGCAAGAATGCCCGCAAGCAACAGAATGGGATATGTTTAAAGGTGCAAAACCTTCTGCATCTTTTGATTTTACTAAAATATTTAATTCTGCCAAAAGTATTGCTTCAGATGTTTCTAACTTGGCAAATTTAAATAATTTAAATGTTGATTTTAATAATCTTTTTAATGGTGCAATTAATAGTGCTACTTCATGTAATGTTGGACCAGTATTTTGTGGACCACCAACAGTAACAATTTGGGGTGGTGGTGGATCTGGTGCTGCAGGAAATGTAATTGTTAGTGCTTTGGGTGATATATTAGGTGTTGATATTACTTCCTCGGGATCTGGATATAAAAGAGCACCTTTTGTCACATTCCAAGATAATTGTGGCAAAGGTCAAGGAGGTACTGGTAAAGCATTAATAGAACCAGATGGTGGTACTGATCCAGATACTGGTAATCCAACATATAAAGTAACTAATGTAGTAATACAAGAAGAAGGATATGGATATTTACCAGCACCTAATGGTGATTTAGGTGGAGATAATAGAACTTGGGCAACAAGTGATCAAACAATTGTAAAGAGATCTGATGGTAGATATGACATACCATATAATCCTGGAGAAGAAATACCTAACTTAAAACCAGGTGATCTTGTTATCACACCTAATGATAGGTCTATTGTTAATGGAATATCTACTTCTCCTTTTGGAGAAAGTGCAGGTTTTACTGGTGTGGGAACTGGAGGAGCAGGTGGTGGAATAGGAACTGGTATTGGTGCTGGTATTGGTGCTGGTGCTGGTGCTGGTGGTATTGGTGTTGGAACTGGTGGTATTAGACCTGGAATTACTGGTGGAACTGATTTTAATGCATTTCCAGTTATTAACGTTGGAACGTATCCAGTAATTTTATATCTTTGTGGTTTGGATATTGAAAACTCTGGAATTAATTATTCTAGTGAAGATAAAATTATTATTGAACCAAACACTGGAGGTGCTGTTCTGGAACCTGTTTTTGGACCTTTTGGAGTTCTTGAAAGGATTAATATTATAAATTCTGGAAATGGGTTTACAGAAAGACCAGTAATTTACGTTGAATCTGAAACTGGATACAATGCAAAAATAAATCCAATATTCTGTGTAAATAGAGTAGGAGATGATACTGAAGGTAAAATACCTTTAGATGCTAAGATTGTAACTGTTGTAGATTGTGTAGGTAAATTTTAATGGCAAAAGTAAAAGTCCATAATCCAATAGAACTTGGAAATGATTGTGGACATATAAAATTTGGTCACATTGATATTAATAATGATCTTGGTGGTGTTCTTTTGAGAAATGGTCCACCAAATCAACCATCAGAGCATTATATGCAGTTCAATTCTTCTGGTGTTATGAAGAATGGAACTACTAATAGATGTCCAGGTGTATATCAAATATATTGTGGAGAAAATCCAGTAAATGATGTAGCATTTGTTCTAAGAGCATCTGAGGGAGATATTATTATTCAAGCTCCTAATGGCAGAATTAGAATGGAAGCAAGGACTATTGACATTAGAGCTAATGGGATAGATAATAAAACTGGATATGTTAATATTGATGCTAATGAAAAAGTAGTTATTAGATCTAAGAATATTGAGATAAATGGATCCTCAGTAGCAAAATTTTTCTCTTCTGGACTATGTGAAATTGTTGGTAAAAATACATTAAATTTTGCTGGAGGTTTAATTGATTGTGCAGATGGTGCAACATCAGTAAATAGATCTAAGCATCAATCTAACTTAGAAAATCAAGAGGCAATCGCAACAACGTAATATGAAAGTACCCGATTTAGAAGTAGGCAAAAGATTATTTGTCGGTAAAGGAAATCCTTCATTATCATTAGGTATTGGACCTACAGAAATTAGAGGTGCTTCTTTTGTAGAAGGTCCTCAGTTGATTGGAAATCCCACTACATTTCCAAATTTATATGCAACTTTGATGGTTGCACCTTTAACTAATCCAGATGCAAAAACAAGACCAACTGTTCCTGGTGCCTTATGTACTGGCGTAAATAACCCATATTCTTTAGCAGTTTCTGGTAACGCTGCAATTTTTAATAATCTTGATGTTGCAGTAAATATTGCCGCTGGTAATAATATCATTGCTCAAGGTGAAGTAATGTCACGATGCGGTACTCATATTTTATCCGCTAAAAAGAACTTTGATATTCCTCATCCAACAAAAGAAGGATGGAGACTAAGACATACTTGCCCAGAAGGACCATCTAATGATGTTTATGTTAGAGGTAAAATAAAAGACTTCGATAAAATTTATCTTCCAGAATATTGGAAAGAATTAGTTGATCCAGATACAATTACTGTAAATTTAACTCCTATTGGAGCAGAACAATGTTTATTTGTTAGATCAATTGAAAATAATATTGTAACTATTGGTGGATATGATACTGAGTTTGGACCACTACCAATCCATTGTTTTTATCATATATTTGCGGAAAGAAAAGATGGGGAAAAATTAATTCCAGAATATGAAGGTCAAACACCAGCAGATTATCCTGGAAATAATTCTGAATATTCTATATCTGGATATCATTACGATGTAAAGGGAGAATAATATGGCAGATACATTTCAAACTAAAAAAGTAGGAAATAGAAATTGTTCAGATAAAGGAGTGTCTGGACCATTTTCTACAAAATATGATTATATTTTAAAGTCTCTAACTGGAGACGATAATTATCCCGCAGATGCATGTACTCCTTGGATACATTATAATGTTAAAGTTGGAAATCTTAAAGCAGATCAAATTGTTCAAGCAGCAGATGTTAAAACTGCTTCTGTATCATCATTAAATTCTAAAGCAGCATTTTGGGATTCTAAAAAATCATTTGATATTCCTCATCCCACAAAAAAAGATCATAGACTTAGATACATTTGTCTAGAAGGACCTTCTGCAGAAGTTTATTATCGAGGAAAATTATTAGATGAGTCTGTAATTGTTTTACCTGATTATTGGAAAGATTTGGTTGATATTGAATCAATTAGTGTTACTTTGACACCAATTGGTAAGTGGCAAGAGTTGTATGTTGAAAAAATTGAGTGGGGTAGTAGAGTCATCATAAAAAATAACTCTGGATCCTCTATTAATTGTGATTTTGTTGTGTATGGTGAGAGAAAAGATACATCAAAAAATATTCCTGAGTATAAAGGGTTGACACCAGCAGACTATCCAGGGGATAATAGTGAATATAATATTAATGGTAAATAATGCATAGAGTACATGAAGCATTTCCCTTGATAGTTTATCAGGGGATGGTTGATTGCCATGAAAAATTTAAATCAAAAAATTTAGACTCCCTTCGTAGTTATTGGTTTGATGGATATGTAAATGAAAGTCCAGAATATTCTGGTAGAATATTTCTTCATCTTTATAATCAATATAAAGAATTTTTTAATGAATTGAAAACACATATTGATAATTACTTTGATTATCTAAATGTTGATCACACTAAATTAAATTATCATATAATTAAATCATGGGTGGGACTTCATGAAGATGATGAAACACCATCAGTAAAACCACACAACCATAATGAATCGAACTTAAGTTTTGTTTATTATTTAAAAACTGATGAAACATCAGATAAATTTTGTGTGATGCAAGAAAAAAATAAAAATGAATGTATTGGTGATTTGTTTATTGAATCAATTCAAAAAAATTTAATCACTGGATATAATAGATATAATTGTAATGTTTATAGTATTACTCCAATCGAGGGTAGTATAGTAATTTTTCCTAGTAACATAGGACACTTTACTCAAAAATTTACTGAAAGAATGGGTGAAAGAATTGTAATACCTGGAGATATCCGTATTACTTTAAAACCAGAAAATCCAGATTATCATCAAGGATCTACTCATCCGTCTCAATGGTTACAACTTTAAGACTTTACGAATAAAAAAATGTCTTTACTTGTAGGAATATTAACTGGCGATGCTAGTTTATTGGCACAAAATAGTGATAGTTTACCACAATATCGTGACAGAGCTGCTGGTTTAGCTGTATCTTATAGGATACCATGTAAAAAATTTGATGATTTAGCACTAAATCTTTTAAATACTGCAAATGCCGCTAAAATTAGTGCAGTTTCAATCGGTGGTAATACTGGTCTTAGCACTTCTTGTTATACAACCAATACTTCTTGGATTACTTCTACTTATGGAAGTTTGGTTGAGAGTGTTGGTATTGCCTCTGGAGCATCCTTAGGTATTGTTGGATTAGGATCAGTACAAATTGCTTATGGTGTAATTAAATCTGATTCATTAGAAGCATATGTTTATCCTAAAGTTGCTAATTTAGATGTATCTACAGATAATCCTTTTGCTGGTGAGGGATATGTTGCAATAAATGCAGGTAATTCTGGTATAGGAAAAGAAACTAGATATGTTGTAAATGGTGGATCTGCAATTGGTAATGTTTTTGCAGTATCAACTGCTTCTACATGTGGTGGATCAACTATTCCATCAAGTATATCACCATTAATAACACAATATGGTGGTAATTCTTCAGGAATTACTTCATTTACAACATTAGCAACAAAAGTTAAAAAATATAAAACTGAATATGAATTTCATGTTTGGTCTTATAATAGAAAAATTCAGGAAAATACTGATGATTCTACTGATCAAACAACTGTTGCAGGTATACTTACCGACCCAGTTTACGGAGGTCCATATTAGGGCTTGACAAACCAAAAACTATCCTATATAATATTCAGGTAAGCAACGGTGACTTTATGATTCATGATGAAAATGAGTATCTAACACGTTGTGTAGTTGATCCTAGCACTAGAAAATTTTTAATCTATTCAAACATGGGTTGCCAAAAAGTTGTCGAGTGTGCTAATATGAATGAGTTCATGAATGTCCTCAGTTTTGTTCGTGCAGTTCTTGGATCTGATACTCTTGTTTATGCTGATCCCCTTTAATGGGTGATCTTTTGCGGGCATGGTGTAGCGGTAACATCTGAGCCTTCCAAGCTCCAGTCACGGGTTCGATCCCCGTTGCCCGCTTACCAAAATTGGACTTAAAATCCATTTTTGGTCGAAAAAATTTTCCGTAGAAAATTCTCTAAAAACCTTTTTATGAATCCTTATCGTATTTCTTATAAAAATCTTAAAGATGAACCTGTGAAAACAACGCCAGAGAACGTAAAGGAAGCAAACGAAGGACTATTTAATTGTACAATGACTTTACCCCATGCAGCAAAGCATTGTGGTATGTCTAAAAAAGAAATGAAGTTAACTTTTTATGAATATCTAAAGTACAATCCACCAACTTATACGGAATAGGAGGGAGTATCTAAAGGGATTGAGTGTAACTCTCCGCCCTCCATAATAAATATACAAAAGTAATAGGAAGACCTATCCTATGAAGTACAGAATTGATGCCAGATATGTATGGTATGATAGAGGAACAAAAATCGTCTTAATGTACTTTATACAAGGGGTTCCTTTTACTTTTGATGATGTAAAAGATGATGGATTGAATGATCTTGAACTTATTAAACTAGCAGATCAACAAAAAGGATGGAATCCAGAAGATCTCTATACTTCTTCTTTTTATCTTATAGATGAAGAATGCCATCCTATGTTGTTTGAGTTGGAATTAGAAAATCCAGAAATTTTACCATCATAATGCCCCTTTAGCTCAGTGGCCAGAGCACTCGCCTTGTAAGCGAGCGGTCGTCGGTTCAAATCCGACAGGGGGCTTTGAGTTTGATACTCTACAATGTCTTTAATATCACAAAAAGATCGTCAAAATACTATTGAGGCAATTGACTTTTATCTATTCAGTAAAGGTGTAGATTTTACTGATGAAAAAAGAGCAGAGTTAAATGCACTACTTAACTGGATTAAACTGGAGTATTATAAAAATGAAAATTAATCTCTGGTATTGTGAATCCATGAAGCAGTGGAGATGGACTCTTATAGATGATCATAGACCTGTTATTAGGCAAGAGTCTGGTCAGCAACCAGATCTTAGAATTGCTATGAATGATATTGCAAATACTGTAGAGTATTTACTTGACAATCTCAATAAAAGTGATATAATATAAGAGCGATACTAATTCGCAGTGACCCAAAAAGTGTGACGGTAGAACCCTCTTTACGAGGGTTTTATTGTTTTCTTAACAAGAATTTTATGTGAATAAATAAATCATAATAGAAATCTAGTGTAATAAAATGGGTCTTAGTCGCTTAGATAATTTCTTAAAGAATAGTAGAGGTGACATCCTTTACGTTGATCCCTCAAGTATAGATTCTACTGATAGTATTGAGAACCAGGGTAATTCTCTTGTTAGACCTTTTAAAACCATTCAGAGAGCTTTACTTGAGGCAGCAAGATTTTCATATCAAAGAGGATTAGACAACGACCGCTTTGGTAGAACTACAATTATTGTTTATCCTGGTGAGCATCTTATTGATAATAGACCAGGATGGATACCTATTCATGATAATCCAATCACAGGTAATAACTGGAGAGTAAGAGGTGGTGGATTATCAAATAATCTTCAAGAATTTAATTTAGATACAAATTTTGAAATTACTAGTGATGAAAATGACCTCTATAAAATGAACAGTGTCTACGGTG